>Ga0114922_10007289_pt1 | contig 10121 bp, 10 predicted proteins | sample AartaG_FD_100975 | JGI IMG/M metagenome (GOLD analysis project Ga0114922, IMG submission 100975) | Deep subsurface microbial communities from Aarhus Bay to uncover new lineages of life (NeLLi) - Aarhus_00045 metaG | ecosystem: Environmental > Aquatic > Marine > Oceanic > Sediment | place...
CTGCTTTTCCAGCCATTTGCATGCGTTTAGTACGCAGTCATGCTCTATCTTGGTTATGATTATGTGCTTTCCTCTGTCCTTGTTGTTAAAAGCAATTGATTTGATTGCAAAGTTGTTTGACTCTGTTCCGCCTGAAGTGAATATAATTTCCTCTGGCTTTGCGCCAATAGACTTTGCTATTGTTTTTCTTGCCTTTTCCATGGCCTGTTTTGCCTCTCTTCCCTTGGTGTGGGATGAGGATGCATTGCCGTACTTCTCTGTGAAGTAGGGCATCATTGCCTTGAGCACCTTTGGATCTGGCTGGGTTGTGGCTGCATTGTCAAGATATACATATTTCATTTGTAACACCTTCCTTTGCAGTGTTTTTCAACATGTTTTTTAGCCAGTTTTATTATTGGAATCACAGTATCCCTATTCAGAGAGTATACCCTCTGTTTTCCCTTCTGCTTTACAGTGAGCACATTGCATTTGTACAGCTTTGCAAGGTTGTGTGATATCTTGCTCTGCTCCTCGCCCATTTTCTTAGAAAGCTCGTTCACACTCATGGGCTTGTTCTTGAGATGCATTACTATCCTGAGTTTGGTCTTATTCGCAAAGTTCTTGAAAAAATCCTCGTATGAACTACATTTCATATGATTTAGAATTCATTAATTATATATAAAGGTTGTGATTTTTTAGGAGAATAAGGCCTTAACAACCTCTGTTGCATAACTACCCCTGCCCAATGAGAAACTGATTTTTACTTTCTTCTTGCCCTTGTTTAATTCATCGTCTTCAGGCTTTCCTATCTCCATATCTTTAACTTCTGCATAAAGCTCTCTTTCACTTCCATCTGTGCTTAGGTCTGGGATTGCCCTGATAACAAAATCTTGGTAGCCTATCTGCTCGTTTTGCATTATCTCTTCCACAATCCTCTTTAGCTCTTTATCCCTTATTTCTGTTGCAAAACCAATTAAGGGAATTTTTTTATTTTCTTTAACTCCTTTCTCTACAAGCTCTTTTGCTATCTCATTCCATAATTTGCTCTGGTAAGCATGGATGTATAAGTTAAGAACCTTCCAAGGCATTGTTTTCAATGCCCCCACAAAATCATTCTTATCCTTCTTCAAGTGCTCAATCACTCTCTCCTCCTGCTCTCCAATGCTGTCAAGGATTAAGTCAACAGCCCTCTTAAAATCCTTCTTGATAATAGCCTTGCCAATCTCAGCATTGTTCTTGCTGAACCTCTGCTCTCCGTAATAGTTGATAATCTTCTCGACCTTTTTTGGCTGCTCTGAAATATTTCTTACTGCTATCTCAAACTGGTTGCCTTCCAAATCTCCAAGAGAGATGGGTCCTTTGCAGTATCCTGCAAATTTTAATTCAATATCTTTTAACCCCAGGCTCTCAGCCTTATCCTTCTTCATCCCTTTGACACTGATGTTCTGCTCTGTAACTGCAACTCTGTCCTTATTGCCTGCATAGCCAATCCTCTTCCTGTCAATCCTTAAAGCCTTGGCTATGTGCTGAACAGCCCTCTCAGTTGGGTAATTCTTCTTCTTTAGCCTGAAAACAGTGTACTCTCCGCTATCAACCAGCTTTATGCCTGATATTTCCTTTACAACAAAGTCTTCAGGGAGTTGTTTGATAATATATTTGATATATTCATCCATAGCAAGAGGGGCTTTTTTGCTTAATTAAAAGGTTTTGCTTAAAAACCTAAACATTAATAAATACCGTATTATTCATTTTTTTAGCATATGAAGGACCTGTAGCCTAGTCTGGAAATTATTTTGGGCAAATAAGGCACCAGCCTCCTACAACAAAGGCAGGCCTTTGAGCTCGCCTGTTGGTGAGAGCTGGGGATCGGGGGTTCGAATCCCCCCAGGTCCGTGGAAGAATGAACCTTAAAGACAAGAGAACCTTAAGCATACTGGCGTCTGTATTATTTGGTGTTATACTGATAGTTGTGATTTTCTTTAAGTATCCTTTTAGAGAGGTGATTTCTACTTTCACTAACTTCACGCCAACCCTGGTGCTTCTTTACCTCATAGTATCTGTTTTAATCATGGTCACCCTTTCTTTCAGGTGGAAGGTCATTCTTAATGCCCTAGGGCATAAAATAGCTTTTTACAAGCTGTTTGGTTACAGAGTCATTGGTTACGGCATCAGTTACATCACTCCCTCTGCTAAGGTGGGGGGCGAGCCTGTACGGGCTGCTCTGCTTAAGAGGAGAGGGCTTAGCTTCAAGGAGGGATTATCCTCTGTTGTGATTGATAAGACTCTTGAGCTGTCTATTTCTGCCTTCTTTTTTATAGCTGGTGTTCTCCTGTTGGTAGTTGCCTATGCTATTCCTGGAGAAGTGCTTACAGTATTAATAATCCTCTCTCTTATCTTCCTGATTCTTGTGTGGATATTCTATGCCAGGATTTTAAAGGGAAAGCCTGTTTTTGCTCCCTTGTTCAAATTATTCAGGCTTCATAAATTCAAGTTCCTGTCAAAATATCATAATGCCATTCTTAATTTTGAGAAACCCATCATACACTTTTATAGGACAGAAAAAAAGGCCTTCTTTACTGCAGCAGCACTATCCATTCTTAGCCTTGCGCTCTCAATGTTGGAGTACAAACTGGTCCTGCTAATGCTGGGCATTAATGCTCCCCTGGGCATTGTGTTTGTGGTGCTTTCGCTGGCAGGCTTTGCCTTTATGATACCCTTACCTATGGCTCTTGGAAGCTTTGAGGCATTCCAGGCTTCATTCTTCTCTATTGCCAAGCTTGGACCGCCTGCTGCTGGTATAGGTGTTGCCATGATTACAAGGTCAAGGGATTTGCTCTGGGTGCTGGGTGCATTAATCCTGTCCTTCTACATCGGCTCTTTCAAGAACATTATTAAAAAGGCCTTTGTTGACAAGCCAGTGCTTGGAGTGAAGCTTAAACGAGACGGGCAGAAGCACACCATTGATATTAAGATTAACAGGCCAAGATAAAAATAAAATGATAGGTGCCCCTTTATCAGAACCAATCAGGTTTTTTCTTAGAAGACTCAATGTTATTACCTGCGGTATTAAGAGATACAAGGGCAGTGATGAGGAAATCTGCTCCCAGATAATAGAAGCCTGTTATAACAAGGAGAAAAAGTATTTCATGGTTAGCAACAGCCACTTCTGTTTGTTCTATGCAAGGGATTTTGGGTGGTGCACAGAGGCGCTCCTGGAGCTAGGTCATAGAAGAAGGGTTATTAACACCCTTGATTATGCTCTTGGCATTTACAGGAAGCATGGAGAAATAAAACAGGCAATTAATCCAAAGGGCAAGCCCTTTACTTTTCCCTTTAACAGGTACTCTCCTGATGCACTTGCCTTTCTTATTAGAAGCCTGAAGCTTGCAAAGGCAAATAAATTAGTAAAGAAGTACAAGGCTTTTCTTAACAAAGAGATAAAAAGATACTATGACCTTGTTATTGATAAAAAAACAGGGCTTGTGAGAAAGGACAAATACTTTAGTTCTATGAAGGACTTTTCTGAAAGAAAGAGCTCCTGCTATGACAATGTTATGACAGCAATGCTTGCCAATGACCTAAAGGCTTTCAGGCAGCTAAAAAACCCTTTTGCAAAGTACAACTATAAAAAACTGATTCTGGACAACTTCTGGAATAAGCACTATTTTTATGATGACCTGTCTGGCCACGATATTATCTCTGGCGACGCAAATGTACTGCCTTTCTGGTCAGGCCTTATAACAGACAAAAGAATTATGAGAAAAGCCCTTGATGCCATTAGAAAAGAGGGGCTCGACAGGCCCTTTCCTCTCAAATACAATCCCCGGCGCTTTAAGGAGCACAAGATGATATACCCTGAATTCATTGCAGGCAACTATGAGAGAGATACAATCTGGGTTCACGTGGGTATGATATACATAAGAGTGGCTGCCATGGTTGACAAGAGACTTGCGAGGAAATATCTTAACCAGTACAAAAAACAGATACTAAAGCACAAGAACTTCTTAGAGGTGTATGATCGGAATGGAAATCCTTTCAGCACCTTGCTCTACTACACAGACGACAGCATGCTCTGGTGCGCTAATTATTTGTATTTAAAGAAAAAATTGCTATAAATTATAAATTTATGTAATCAGTAAGAATTATTATTCATGTACTTGCTCTTCTTCATCTTGACTGTTTTCATAAATTCTTTTGCTACTTTTGAGAATTTGATCTCGCTGCCAATAACCAGGTTCTTCTTTTTTCTAATACAATCAAGAAACTCCTCGCCAGTGTGAGCCTTGCACGCAACAACAACATGGCCTACTTCTCTCAGCAGGTGAGCATCGCTTCCGCCTGTAACTGCCTTGCCTGTTTTTTCAGCCCATTTAAGTGCCTGTCTGTTCATCCTTGGAAACATAGAGGCATTCATCGCCTCTATTGCACCAATCTTTTTCAGGATTCCTTTTCTTCTTGCAAAGAACCTGTGGCTTCTTCTAGGAGGGTAGGTATATGGGTGGGGTATGCACTTAAGGCAGTAATACTTATCAGCTTTTTCAACAACATCCTCCATCCTCATTTTTACTCTAACACTCCTAATTGCTTTTGTCAAGTTAGTCTTAGGGTCCTTTCTTGGCAGGCGATTATTTTTTACATGTTTTTCATAAAATTCTTCTAAGTCCTTGCTTGAGTAGAAGTAGAGGAGTATCTCTTTGTTTTCCTTGCTGTTAACCTCAATAGCTGGTATTGTAACAACCCTTTTCTGCTTGCAGGCCTCGAGGGAGCCCTCTGCTCTTATGTGGTCAGATATAACAACCCCTATGCCTAGCTTTCCTGCTTTCTTTAAAATGCTTTTGACAGGGGTGTATGTATCATGGGAGTACTTGGAATGGACATGCATATCTATCATTGTATATTCTTTTCTTAACTCCTTAAGACCAGGCTCTTGAAAAAGAATTCTACGATATATCATGGTTCTCTATTCCTTCTTATGCTTCTTGAGAAGCTCCATTGCTTTTCTGCCGTCAATCTTTCCTCTGTGTTTTGCCATGAGCATGCCCATCAGGGCCTTAACCGGTGCGCTTGGGTTCTTCTTGACAAGCGCTGCTATCTCTTTCTCAAGGTCTTCATCACTCACGCCTTTGTACTGTTCTGGCTTGTATTTTTTTCCTTCTGCAATGTCAGTAAGTATTGGTGCGGCTGAACCCACAGTTAATTCTCCTTCATTAATTTTATAGAAGAGGTCCTGAACTTCATTTTCATGTTCAAATATATCAAACTCTTTTTTTGTCTCTTTTTCTATTTCTTTTGGTCTAAGTATAAGTGTTTCAGCAATAAACTGAGGTTTTACATTCTTATATGGTTCTACAAATTTAACAAAGTCAATGTCTTTTCTTACTATTTTTTTTGCTAAATCATCGCTGATATTATATTTTTTTATAATGTCATTTGTTTTTTCCTCAATTGTCTTAACAGCTTTTATACCACTAACATCAGGCTTGATAGGAGGGAGGTCAGTCTCAGGATACATCCTGTCCATGCCTGGCATTGGCCTTAGATAACTGGTTTTCATGTCAGGCTCTGCCTTGCGGACTTCCTCCTTGGGCTTCTTGCCCTGCTTTATGAGTTTTAACTGCCTCTCAATCTCATAGTCCATGATTTTAGGAATGCTCTTGTACTCCTGGAAGCCTTTTATCTCAGCCCTCGCACCTCCCTTAATGCTGAGGTTAACATCCTGCCTAATGCTTCCAATCCCTCTCTTGCACTTGCCCGTGCTTCTGAGAATCATGCCTATCTTTGACGCTGCTTCTTTTGCTTCCTCAGGGGTCTTGATATCAGGTCCTGTTGCTATTTCAACCAGTGGGATTCCCAGCCTTGACAGGTTATAGACATCATAATCACTGGTTCTTTCTACAATCTGGCAGGCCTCTTCTTCAAGGCACACACTCTCAACACCAATCCTTCTTCCATTAACCTTTACAAATCCATTCACTCCCACAAGCATGGTTCTCTGAAAACCTGATGTGTTTGAGCCGTCGATAACAGTCTTTCTCATAACCTGGATTTCATCGACAATCTCGCAGTTAAGCATCTTGGCAACCTGCAGAACTGCTTTCAGGGCTTCCTGGTTGACAGGATGAGGCGGTTCCTCGTCAAGCTCAACATCACAGGTGATATCATTGTATCCGCGATACACAAAGTATTTCTGCTTCTTCTGCTCGTAAAGAGCAGCCTGGTCAATCCTGCCTTCTTCTCCAGCACTGGCTCTCAGCCTTCTGATAACCTTGAAGTCAGGACTGCCCTTTCTAATCTCTGTGCGGCACTCGCAGAATAATTTCTTGCCTTCCAGCTGCTGATGAATCTCTATACCGCACTTGAGGCCGAGCTCGTTGTAGTTTAGCGACGCCATACCACTGCACCTTTCTTCTCCACCCTTCTAATCCTGTGCAGAGGAAGCTGTGTTTCTTCCCCTCTTCTTTGAATAACAATAAAGTTCCCTTCTATCTTCTTGATGTCAGAATACCTTATCCTTTTTAAGGTTTTGGTAATCCTGTCCAGATAGTAGAGGGTGTAATCCCTTGGATTAAGATTCTTATCCCACTTAATCTTATTTAACAAATCTTTGATTGTAATCATATTGTTATATGTTAATATTGTTATAAATTATCTCAATTATATCAAGAAGTGCTCTTTCTCGCTTCTATCAGAAATCTCGCCGCGCAGGTTCTTCTCAAACAGCTCTTTTATCTCTTCTCTCTTCTTGTAGTTGCTGAGCAGCCATGCCAGCTTTATGAAGGCTGTCTCTGGGGTCATGTCAGTGTAATTGCCGATAACCCCGGCATCCATCAACTGTCTTCCAGGAGTGTATATATTCATGTTGATTCTGCCGTAGATTGTCTGGGGAGCAACAACCACAGGCATTCTTTTAGCCACGTGCTCTATTGCCTTCATGATTTTCTCATTCTCCTTTGTGAACTCATCAACCTTCATGCTGGGAACATGCCCTATGCCTAGTAATTCTATCACTAAGCCGTCAAAGTGCTTATAGGTGAGGATTTCTGAGGCAAACATTTGTATGTGGGGCTTTACAAGCCCTACTTTGAGCTTCTCATTGAACAGCTTGAGGTTTATCTTTTTTTTCTTATCCTTTTTTGCGTACTCTGATATGAACTCAATCTTTTTCTTTTTCACATTAATCCTTGCTATTGGCAGGGCATTGATTGGCCTGAAGGCATCTCTTCTTGAGGTGTGCATCTTTCTGGTCTTGCAGGCAGGCAGGACTAGGCAGGTCTCGTCCTCTGGATTCTCATGCATGCAGATAGCCACACCTGAAAAATCCGATTTAACCATGAAGTGCACTGCTGAGAGCAGGTTCATAGCAGAATCAGTGCTTCCCCTGTCACTGCTCCTCTGGCTTCCCACGATTATAACAGGGATTCCTATACCCTCAAGTGCAAAGGCAAGCGCTGTTGATGTATAAGGTATGGTGTCTGTTCCCTGGGTGAGTATGATTCCGTCTGCTCCTTTCTCTGCTTCCTGCTTAACAGCCCTTGCTAATATATTATAATGAGCAAACCTTATCATCTCTGACTGCATGTTCCTTACAAGCGTGCTCTTGATGTTTGCAAGCTCCTTTATCTCAGGGAAGAGTCTTAGAATATCTGCCTCTGTGAACTTGGCAATAACTGCTCCTGTAGAATAATCCACTTTGCTGGCAATGGTTCCTCCTGTGTGGAGTATGGAGATCAAGGGAAGCTTTGGGTTGGGCTTTTCTTTTTTTGCCTCTTCTTTTGGAGGGCTTACTCTGCCTGTGCTCTTCTTGCTCTTAATATTCCTCTTAGCAACCCCAATATTGTACCCGCTACCGAGTTTTATTACCAAGAAATCCTTTTCCTCCTTGATAAAAACACCCTTGAATACCTGGGTGCTTGTGCTAATCTCTACTAGCTCGCCTTGCTTGAACATTTTCAATTGAAATGAATAAAGAGTTTATCTTTTCTTTTTTGCTGTTCTTTTCCTGGTTGTTCTCTTCCTGGTGGTCTTTTTTCTCTTTGCAGGAGCCTTTTTTGTTGTCTTGAGCTGCTTCTTTGCCTTCCTCTCAAGCTTAATAGCCTCTGCTTTGAGCTTCTTAGAGTAGTCCTTCAGTGCCTTAACAGCCTTTTTATCATAGCCCTTCTCATGCAGCTTCTTAGCTCCATAAATCAGTCCTGCTATTGCTGCTGCAGCTGCAGCTGCTCCAACGATTGCTTTAGTCCTTTTGCTAACCATTTATTTTCACCTCGGTATCACCCTTATCAACTTGTTAGAAGTATTGTATTATATAAAGTTTGTTGTTAATCTTGTTTATTACTAAAAAATTATTTAAATCCTTTTGTTAAGAATGCTTATTATGTTAGGAATAAAGAAGAGTGAGATATTAATAGCGACTCTTGTGAGTACTTTGTTCGGCTTCCTGTACTACCTGTTCTTTCCCCTGCTCTCGCTATACTTCACAGAGCTTGGCATTGGCGAGGAGATGTTGGGGATCATCTTTGCCTTTTTTCCGTTGGTAATCATAATAGTTTCACCTGTTGTAGGTATGCTCTCTGATGATGTTGGCAGGAAGAGGATAATATATTTTGGAATACTCGCCCAGTTGTTGGGGGTAATTCTTTATTTATGGCCTCCAAGCCTGGCTTCTATTATAATCGCCAGGGTTCTGGCAGGCATTGCCTGGAGCATGGTGGGCTTAATCACCCTTGCCAAGGTGGAGGACAAGCTTAAGCATCAGGAGAGGGGCTCAAAGGCAGGAGTCTTCCTTAGTTTTACAGAGGCTGGTGCCTTGGTTGGTTCTTTGGTAGGGCCGTTTCTTGCAGGCATCTTCTTCATAAGATTCCCCTTTCTGATATCTGCTATTGGCCTGGCTCTTCTTCTTATCTGGCTGGTGCTCTGGAGGAGTCACCATAAGCCGATTATTAAGAAGCAGGACTTCAACCCTTTGTGTGCGCTCAAGAAGTTCTGGAAGGAGAAAAAGCTCAGAGCCATGGCCTTCATTGGCATATCAATGCACACAAGAATACCAGTTATGAGTATTTTCGTGCCTTTGCTGGTGATTGAGTTCGGCGCTGGATACAAAGAAGTAGGCATCCTCTTTGCTCTGAGAGGGGTGATGGCCTTGTTGCAAGGTGTTGCTGGCAAGATAGTTGATAAGAAGGGAAGCAGGAACATAGTGATTATTTCTGTGATAGTAGCCTCTATCCTTTTCATATTGGCGGGTTTCACCAGATCCTATATTGCCTTGCTTATTGTGCTGGTGGCAGAGGGTTTGGCTCTTGCTTTCTGGAATATATCAGCCTGGACCTTTATGTCTGAGATAGGTGAGAGAAAGAAGATGGAGGGAATGGTTTTAGGCTCCTACAACTCACTCGCAAGGTTCGGCTACTTAATCTTCTCAATAATCTCAGGATTCATAGCAGTGGCTTTTGGAACGGGCAGCTTGTTCATAATCGTGGGAATCATAGCCCTTGTAACTGTTCTTGCATTCTCCCCAATGCTGGCTAGCAAGTTCAAGGTTCCAAACAGATAAGAGAAAGGGGAGAAAGAAAATTAAAATTAGTGGGATAAAAATCTTCTTCATAATTGAATGTTGGCCTTTTTTATATATTAATTAAACGTAAACTGCGTGCAGGAAGGCTCTGGTGTCATATTCTCAATATGGTCCACATAGCTATGGATACAGATTTGACTCTGCTGACCGCTTGAACACCCAAGGCAAGTAACATTAAAGGAGGCTATAGCTATACTCCCTGTACTGTTCAAAGGAACTGGACTTCCTGCGCCTGCAAACCCGCCAGCCCTTACGTTGCCTGGGCTTATTTCATTCCCATCCACTGCGAACCAGTCACTTGTTAAATTCACTCTGGTGAAACTCTGATACTGTAACATGGTATTGTTATAGGCTATATCCAGTCCAAAAGCCGTTATTACTTGCTCATTGTTGTCTACCGAAATAGAAACGTTTACAATCGTATTCGTGCTCCCTGAAGAAGGATTAGGGAGAAGAGATATTGAATTCGGAGGTGTGGGCGAAGAATTAAACGTAAACTGCGTGCAGGAAGGCTCTGGTGTTATGTTCGCAATATCATCCACATAGCTATGGATACAGATTTGACTCTGCTGAC
>Ga0114922_10007290_pt1 | contig 10119 bp, 7 predicted proteins | sample AartaG_FD_100975 | JGI IMG/M metagenome (GOLD analysis project Ga0114922, IMG submission 100975) | Deep subsurface microbial communities from Aarhus Bay to uncover new lineages of life (NeLLi) - Aarhus_00045 metaG | ecosystem: Environmental > Aquatic > Marine > Oceanic > Sediment | place: Aarhus...
CTCATGGCACACCTCCTGGGAGCATGTTGACAGCAAGGATGCCACAAGTGAGCCTGGAAGCAACTTGACCAGGGGTAAGTTTTTAATGAGCAAAAAGGGGTATAACCCTACGAGATTCTACAGCCAACTTGTCCTACTCCAACGGGACAGTGATGCGCACGGTCATGCCCCAACGCAGGTCGGCGTCCGGTGCATCCAGTTCGATGATCGCCCGGTAGACGACGTCGCCCGCCGGGAGCTTCTCGCCGCGTAATCCAATCTCGGTCACGTGGCCGGTGAGGGTCTTGTCGTCGAAGGCGTTGAAGACAACCGTCGCCTCGCTCCCCACGCGAATCTGGGCCGCGCTCCACTCGTCCAGATCGGTGGTCTCGACCCGCAGCGTAGATAGGTCAGCCAGGGTGACGGCGGAGGCGTCGGCCTGGACCCAGTCGCGGGGCTGCAGGTGGAGCGTGACGATCGTCCCACCGAAGGGGGCGATCAGTGTGGCCTCCTCCAGGTTTCTGTGGGCCTCCTCCAGCGCTACTTGTGCCACTTCCACGTCCAGTTGCGCCGACTCCAGATCCAGCGGATCGGTCCCTTCCAGAAGTTGCTCCAGGTTGTCCTGTGCCTCCTGGTAAACTTGCTGGGCACGATTCACCTCGTTGCGGGCGCTCTCCAGTTGCACGTCGACCTGTTGCTGCACACGGGCCAAGGCCAACTCCGCATCCTCGTATCGCTCCTGCGCCTGCTCCACGAACCAGTAGTCGATCTCGTCGCGCTCGTACTCAGCCAGGCGTACCTCGTACCGGTACCTGGCATCCTCGAACGCGTCCTGGGCATCCCCCAGCGTCTCGTTGAGCAACGTGCTGTTGAGCACCGCGGCGAGATCCAGTTGAGCAACTTCCAACGCATCCGCCGCCTGGTCTATGGTGTGTTCGGCCTGCCGGACATCCGCCTCGTCCTCCGGTTGCTGCAGTTGCTCCAGGCGCAGTTGGGCCTGATGAAGGCTGAGTTCCGCCTGGATCACGGCCCGCTCCAGGCCGACCGTAGCCAGCAGCCCCAGGGGAGTGCCAGCCTCCACCGAATCACCTTCCTCCACGAACCACTCCACCACCTGGCCGCCGGTACCGAAGGAGAGATCGGCCCACACATCAGGCACGACCTCGCCCCGGGCGCGAACGGCGATTTCAACGGCGGTCTCCTCGCCCTCAGGCGTGGGTGTGATGTTCATTCCGCCGATCCGCGAAATCAGCCCGCCTCCCACACACAGGACAACCGCCAGCAGCACCAGCCCGCCGACGATAAGTGCAAGTCGCTTGAGTTTCATTGACCATACCTCCCAGATTGCGTTTGCGTATTACACATCACGTGAAACGTGATTTACTCCGTCCTCAACGCCACCACCGGGTCGAGGCGGGCGGCGCGCCAGGCCGGGAGCAGCCCCGCCACCATCCCCAGCAGCATGCTGAAGACCACCGCTCCCACCGCCAAGCGAGGCGTCATGTCCATGATTTGGAATCCCGCAGTTTGCTGGGCGAAGAGGTTAATGCCCGCGACGAGCAACCAGGCCATCAGAACTCCGAGCGTCCCGCCCAGCCCGCCCAGTTTCCCAGCATTGGCCAGTACCTCGGCCAAGATATTGGTATCCTCAGCACCGACCGCCTTCTTCAGCCCGATCTCGCGCGTGCGCTCGTGCACGGCGATGACCATCGTATTGACCACCGAGACGCTGCCGACGAAGACAGCGATGGAGAGCAGGCCCGCCATCACTGCGATCAGGATGGCGAACACCTGCCAGTACTCGCCCACCTCATCCTGCGCACTCCTCGTTCTAATGCCAGGCAATTCCACCTCGATGGCCTGGGCCACCTTCTGCGCATCGTGGCCTGGGGCCACCAGCGCGGTCATCCCGCCGATGGGGTTTGCCTCCCCCAGCACCACCGCCAGCGCATCCAGGGTGATGTAGGCGCGGAGGTTGATGTTGCCCATCATACTCTGGGGGATGCGCTCCCATACGCCGACGACGGTGAAGTCACGATTGCGGATGGTGAGCGTATCGCCCAGGCGCAGGCCGTGATTCTCGGCCAGATCTGCGCCCACCACCACCTCGGCCAGGCTGTCCAGGGTCAGATTACGCCCCTCAGCGAAATCTACCTTCACCGGCATCTCGAAGCCGTACTCGCCGGTGGGCGACTCGATGCCCAGGAAGCGCTCCTGCGTCCCAAACTCGCTCTCCTCCTCATCCAGCGGATCTCCCCAGTTGAAGAGCACCACCCCTCGCACGCCGGGGATGCGGTGGATGACACGGGCGGTGGAGCGGCCAAAGGGCACATTCGCATCCTTCCGGTAGACGGCGACCTTGTCGCTTGTCCCCGCGCTGGCGTCGTTCAGGAAACCGTTGAGATACTCGACCAGGCTGCCCAGGACGACCAGGGCAAAGATGCCGATGGCGATACCGCCGACGGTGAGGATCGAGCGAGCGTTGCGGCGGATCAGGTAGATCAGCCGCCGCAAGCCCCGGTGGGCATAGGTCGCGCCCCCGCCGCCCCGCAGCGCCACCACCGGGTCGAGACGCGCCGCCCGCCAGGCCGGATAGGCCCCCGCCACCATCCCCATCAGCATGGTGAAGACGACCGCGCCCACGGTCAACCGGGGGGTGAGCAAGAAAAGCCGCATCCCCAGTCGGTCGAAGGGTGCCCAATTGGCGACGAAAGCGACCCCCGCGCCGGCCAGCACACCCAACAGCCCCCCCAGCCCGCCGATGAGGGCCGCCTCGGCTATCGTTTCGGCCAGGACGTGGGTCGGCCGCGCCCAGCGCCTTCTTCAGGCCGATCTCGCGCCGCCGCTCGTGGACGCTGACGACCATCGTGTTGACGATGGTGAAACTGCCGATCAGGAGCGCCATCACGCCGCTGGCTCCCACGATGAGGGAGAAGCTCAGCACTGACTGGCGAGCTTCGCGCGCCCTTTGTTCTGGAGACTCTACTCGCACGTCACCCATCTCGGCTTCGATGCGCTTGGCCACCGCTTCCGGGTCTGCACCGGGCAGAGGAATGGCAGCGATGCGTGGAATGCCACCCTGATCTTCCGCCGCTCCGTAAGAGATGTAGGCGATGTGGTCGCTGGCGGTGGGGGTATCCTCCCAGATGCCGGCGACCTCGAAAGGCCGCTCGCGGATTATCAAGGTATCGCCGACCTCCAGGTCGCGGGTCTGCGCCAGCGCCCAGGTGATCACCGTCTCGGTGCGGCTACCCGGCGCGGGCAAGCGTCCATCCCAGAGTTCGACGCCCGGCATCGGCGGCCCGTACTCTATGCCGGGGATATCGGACCGGGTGGCGACAAAGATGGCGATGTCCATGTTGAACATTGCCTCAGAGCTCTTGATGTTTCTTGTGAGGGTCATAATAATCCCCGCCACGCCCTCAGTCCGCCGCAGTTGACGGATCTGAATCCTGGTGAGTGGGCGGTATTGGCGATCCCTGACGTAGATGCGGCTCAACGCGTCCTGCTCGGTCATCTGGATGGATTGACTCAGTTGCTCGGCGATGCCGCCGACCGCAGTGACGGTGAAGATGCCGACGGCGACCGCCAGGATGGTCAGCGATGTGCGCAGCTTGCGGCGCAGCAGATGGCGAATGATCTCAACCATAGGATCCTTCTCAAAGGAGAGCACAAGATCAGCCGAAAGCATAACATAGTTATGTCAGATGTCAAACCTCGGCGCTTTCGCTTCAACGCCCCCCTACGCCCGGTAAGTTCCGCCCTTTCTGATCGCTGCTGGCGCAGAATGATTTGTCCAGCACCAAACTACTCCGTCCTCAACGCCACCACCGGGTCGAGGCGGGCGGCCCGCCAGGCTGGGAGCGGCCCCGCCACCATTCCTAGCAGCGTGCTGAAGACCACCGAGCCCACCGCCAGGCGCGGCGTCAGAGCTACGATCTGCGGCACCTCGGATTGTTGAGAGTAGATGCTGATGACCGCGACGACCAGCCCTGCTAGCAGAACCCCCAGCACCCCGCCTACGGCACCCAACCTCCCCGCGTCGAATAGCACCTCGGCCAGGATGTCGGTATCCTCCGCACCGACCGCCTTCTTCAACCCGATCTCCCGCGTCCGCGCGCGCACGGCGATGACCATCGTATTGACCACCGAGACGCTACCGACGAAGACGGCGATGGAGAGCAAGCCCGCCATCACAGCGATCAAAACGGCAAAGATCTGCTGAATGTCGCCATAGAGTTCCTCGGCCAACTGCGCATCAACGCCAGGCAGTGTCTCCTCGATGGCTCGTGCCACCTCCTGCAGATCGTGACCGGGGACCACCAGTGCAGTCATCAGGCCAATGGGATCTGTCTCCCCCGGTATCGCCCCCAGCGCGTCCAGGGTCACGTAGGCCGAAGTGTTGAAAACGCTGATATCGTAGGCGATGCGCTCAAAGATACCGACGACGGTAAAGTCGCGGTCGCGGATGGTGAACGTATCGCCCACGTGCAGGCCTTCATTCCCAGCCAAGTCCGCCCCCATCACCACCTCGTTCAGGCTATGCGGGGTCAAGTTGCGTCCCGTGGCAAGACCTGCCTCAATCGGCATCTCAATACCGTACTTCCCCGAGGGGGATTCGGTGCCATAGACTCCCCCAGTCGTCTGCTCCTCCTCATCCAGGGAGCCGCCGAAGCCAGCGAGCACCACCTCACGAACGCCAGGGACTCGGCGCAGCACCCTCGCAGTGGAGCGACCGAAAGGTACGCTCGGATCCTCCGGAGAGACGACGACCATATCACTTGTTCCCTGGACGGCCTGGACCCAAAAGCCATTGATAGCCTCGGCCACGCTGCCCAGGACGACCAAGGCGAAGATGCCGATGGCGATGCCGCCCACGGTGAGGATGGAGCGGGCGTTGCGACGGATCAGGTAGATCAGCCGCCGCAAGCCACGGGGAGCGTAGGTGGCTCCGCCGCCGCCCCGCAGCGCCACCACCGGGTCGAGACGTGCCGCCTGCCAGGCCGGGTACAACCCAGCCACGACTCCCATCACCACGGGGAAGACGAGCGCACTGACGATCAACCGAGGGGTGAGCAAGGCAAACCGCATCCCCAGTTGGTCGGAGAGTGTCTGGTTGGCGACGAAAGCGACCCCCGCGCCGGCCAGCACACCCAGCAGCCCCCCCAGCCCGGCGATGAAGGCCGCCTCGGCTACGACCTCGGCCAGGACGTGGGTATCGGCTGCGCCCAGCGCCTTCTTCAGGCCGATCTCCCGCCGCCGCTCGTGGACGCTGACGATCATCGTGTTGACGATAGTGAAGCTGCCGATGAGGAGCGCCATCACCCCGCTGGCCCCGACGATGAGGGAAAAGATGAGCACCTGCTGACGTGCCTCGCGGACCGCCTCCTGAGGCGACTGGGCCTGCACCCCATCCACCTCCGCCTCGATGCGGTCGGCCAACTCCTCAGGGTCAACGCCGGGCCGGGGGACGACGGCGACAGCGCCGACGCCGCTGAAAAAGAAGCTGGACGTGGCCAACTCTTGCGCCACGTCGTAAGAAATGCTGGCCTGACGGAGCGCAGCTAGCGCCACGTACTCCCAGATGCCAACGATGCGAAAGGGACGATCTCGGATCAGGAAAACATCCCCTACCGCCAGATCATACTTCTGCGCGATGTCCCAACTGACCACCGTCTCGGTGCGACTGCCGGACGCGGGCACCCGTCCAGTCCACAACTCCGTGCCCATGGCCGTCTCGTACTCCAGGCCGGGGATGTCGGAGTGGGTGCCCCAGAAGGTCTCGGGATTGAGCAAGAAGACGACCCCCCCCTCTTCCTGTTCATCGAGCAGGTCAGAGATGGTCGCTGTGACGCCGGCCACTCCCTCGACCCGGCGGAGCTGGCGCACCGTCGCCCACGTCACCGGCCGGTCCCACTTCTCGGGCCAGATGGAGATACGGCTCAGCGCATCGTCCGTGGCCTCCTGGACAATGGTGTTCATCTGCTCATTGATGCCCCCGACGGCGGTGACGGCGAAGATGCCGACGGCAACCGCCAGGACGGTCAGCGATGTGCGCATCTTGCGGCGCAGCAGGTAGCGGATGATGTCAAGCATTATGGGCTTCTCTACACAACCCTCAGATCATTCAGAGACACACGGAATTATACCCAGATTGTGAAAACTGTCATGTCTGTCCTTTCAACGTTGCCGACGACGGCTCTATTCGGTGGAATTGCGCGCTGCGCGAGGATGGGTATAATCTAGTACAGGTCGGCGCGATGTGGAAATCGCGACTACTAATTGAAGGAGACCTAAATATGAGCACAGACCCCAAGATCGAAAAGCTACGTCAGATGCGAGAACAGGCCCGCCAGTCTGGCGGGCCGGAACGCATCGAGCGGCAGCACGCCAAAGGAAAGATGACGGCCCGCGAGCGGATCGAGTGGCTACTTGACCCCGGGAGCTTCCGCGAGACCGATATGTTCGTCACCCACCGCACCGTCGGCTTTGGCATTGAGGAGAGGAAGTATCTCTCGGACAGCGTCGTCACCGGCTGGGGGACGGTGGACGGCCGGCTGGTCTACGTCTTCTCTCAGGATTTCACCGTCTTCGGCGGCAGCCTGGGAGAGGCGCACGCCGAGAAGGTGTGCAAGATTATGGACCTGGCGATGAAGAACGGCGCGCCGGTCATCGGCTTCAACGACTCGGGCGGCGCGCGCATCCAGGAGGGCGTCGTCAGCCTGGGAGCCTACGCCTACATCTTCCTGCGCAACGTCTTGGCGTCGGGTGTCGTGCCCCAAATCTCGGTCATTATGGGGCCCTGCGCCGGTGGCGCGGTCTATTCGCCGGCGATGACCGACTTTATCATCATGACCAAGGGCACCAGTCACATGTTCATCACCGGCCCGGAGGTGGTGAAGGCGGTCACCCGCGAGGAGGTGACCTTTGAGGAGTTGGGCGGGGCGATAGCCCACAGCAGCAAGAGCGGCGTCTCTCACATCGCCGCCGAGGACGAGGAGGACGCCCTGGCCTGCGCACGCCAACTTCTGAGCTATGTGCCGTCCAACAACATGGAAGACCCCCCATTCGTGGACACCGGCGACGACTCCGAGCGGCGGGAGGAACGGCTGGATTCCATCGTGCCCGACGACCCCAGCAAGCCTTACGACATGAAGGAGGTCATCCGCCTGGTCGTGGACGACGGCGAGTTCTGCGAGATTCACGAGCACTACGCCCAGAACATCGTCGTCGGCTTCGCCCGACTGGGGGGCTTTAGCGTGGGCATCGTGGCCCAGCAACCGGTAGTGCTGGCCGGTGTGCTGGACATCAACTCCTCCAAAAAGGGGGGGCGCTTCGTGCGCTTCTGCGACTGCTTCAACATCCCCATCGTCACCTTCGTGGACGTGCCCGGCTTCCTGCCTGGCGTAGACCAGGAGCACGGCGGTATCATCCTCAACGGGGCCAAGTTGCTGTATGCCTACTGCGAGGCGACAGTGCCCAAGCTGACGGTGATTACCCGCAAGGCCTACGGCGGGGCTTACGACGTGATGAGCTCCAAGCACATCCGGGGCGATTTCAACGTCGCCTGGCCCTCGGCCGAGATCGCGGTGATGGGGCCCGAGGGGGCGGTCAACATCATCTTTCGCAAGGAGATCGCTGCAGCCGAGGACCCCGGGAGGCGACGGGCGGAGCTGATACAGGAATACCGGGAGCAGTTCGCTAACCCCTACATCGCCGCCAGCCGAGGCTACATTGACGACGTCATTGAGCCGCACGACACCCGCCCGCGCCTGATCGAGGCGCTGCTCACATTGCAGAACAAGCGGGACAGCAATCCGCCCAAGAAGCATGGGAATATCCCGTTATGAAGGGAGATGGCGATGGCTGAAAAGACCAACATCACCGAGGTCGCTGCCGCCCTCACCTGTCCTTTCACTCACCTGGTAGTCGGACAGGTGGACGACTATTGCGCCTACCTCAGCCGTTTCGAGGGGGCATACAAGTTCCACCAGCACGCCCGGGACGAGATGTATCTGGTGCTGGAGGGAGAGATTTCCATTGACTACCCCGATGGGCACAGCGTGCAATTACACGAGAACGAGACGCTGGTGGTAAAAGCGCACGAGACCCACCGCTCCCGTTCTGACAAAGGGGCGCTGGTGCTGATGTTCAAGGCTCGAGACTTGTTTGCAGAGTAGAACACTGATTAGCAGGATTAACAGATCAGATAATCCTGCCCATCCGTGTTATAAGGATTGACCATGACCAAACTACTACACAAACAACTCACCAGCACCAGCACCATCATCGGCGTCTACTACGATGTTTACAACGGCACCTCGCGCACTTACCCCGAGTACATCTACGAGAATGCGATGGTAGGCGACCTGCAGGCGCTACGTGTCCCCTGCCGACGACAGGATGAGCATCAGGTATTCTACAAGGACAGGCTCGTTGGCGTACAGCGACTCGACCTGTTCATCGCGGACAAAGTTGTCGTCGAACTCAAGGTTGTGTCTGCTCTGACCAGGCTCCACAAAGCGCAAGCCATCTCCTACCTCAAAGTCACCGGCAAGCAAGTGGGGTTGCTGTTCAATTTCGGCAGCCCTGAACCGGAATTTGAGCGACTATACTTCGAACCGCGAACATCTCAGAATAACCTCAACACGATTACACACACTCTGCCCGAATTCCCCGCTTTGTACCTCACACCAGAACTCACCTACGATATCATCGGCGGGCTGTTCGAGGTACACACCATCCTGGGGCCGGGCTTCATCCACCGCATCTATGCCAACGCCTGTTACCACGAGTTGCAGCTACGTGGACTGGAAGTACACGCACAAAAAGCGTATCAGGTCATCTACCACAATCGTCCTGTCGGCGAGATCAAATTCGGCCACCTGCTCGTCGGCGGCCCTGTATTCATCTTTCCCGTCGCTGTCCAAGACATCAACGATATTCGCATCAACAACCTCAAAGGCTGGATGCGCGTCCAGAATGTCCCTCTAAGTATCCTGACGAACTTTTACGACACCAGTCTTTACCCGATGGTGCTGCGAATCTGATCTAATCCGTGAATCCTGCCCATCCGTGTTCTATGGAGGCAAAATGACCAATCCACTTAAAATCTGCGACCTGGTTCTACGCGACGGTCACCAGTCGCTGCTGCGAATCTGATCTAATCCGTGAATCCTGCCCATCTGTGTTCTATGGAGGCAAAATGACCAATCCACTCAAAATCTGCGACCTGGTTCTACGCGACGGCCACCAATCACTGCTGGCCACGCGCATGCGCACCGACGACATGCTGCCCATTGCGTCCCAACTCGACCAGGTGAGCTACTGGGCGGTCGAAATGTGGGGCGGCGCTACCTTCGATTCAGCCATGCGCTTCCTGGGCGAGAACCCGTGGGGGCGCATCCGGCTGCTCAAGCGGGAGATGCCCAACACTCCCTTTATGATGCTCCTGCGCGGGCAGAACGTCGTCGGGTACAGGCACTACCCCGACGATGTGTTGGAGCGGTTCATCGTCCACGCCCACGCCAACGGCATCCAGGTCTTTCGCATCTTCGACGCGCTCAACGACGCACGCAACATGCGCAAGGCGATGGAAGTAGTCAAGCGGGTGGGCGGTCACGTCCAGGCCAGCATGTGCTACACCATCGGCCCGCCCTACAGCATAGACTACTTTGTGGCGCTGGGCCGGCAACTGGCCGAGATGGGCGCCGACTCCTTATGCATCAAGGACATGGCCGGCCTCATCACCCCCTACATTGCCTACGAACTGGTGGCACGGCTCAAGGCCGAGGTGGCTCTGCCCATCCACCTGCACTCCCATTCCACCAGCGGGATGGCGACGGCGGCGCTGCTAAAGGCCGCCGAGGCCGGCGTGGACATCGTGGACACCGCCCTCTCGCCCCTTTCGGGGATGACCTCACACCCACCCACCGAGTCCATCGTGGCGACGCTCCAGGGTACCGAGCGCGACACGGGGCTTGACCTCAACCTGCTGGCCGAGATTGCCACCTACTTCGCCGAGGTGCGCAAGAAGTACGCCCGCTTCGAGAGCGGGATGAAGGGCGCGGACGTGCGCGTTCTGCAGTACCAGATTCCCGGCGGCATGCTGTCCAACCTGGTGTCCCAACTCCGCGAGCA
>Ga0114922_10007291_pt1 | contig 10119 bp, 4 predicted proteins | sample AartaG_FD_100975 | JGI IMG/M metagenome (GOLD analysis project Ga0114922, IMG submission 100975) | Deep subsurface microbial communities from Aarhus Bay to uncover new lineages of life (NeLLi) - Aarhus_00045 metaG | ecosystem: Environmental > Aquatic > Marine > Oceanic > Sediment | place: Aarhus...
GGCCAGCGCCTTCTCGCGGTCCGACATCTCGTCTCTGATGAACGATCGTCTCCAGGCCTCCAGGCTCGATACGTCCTCAACCTTGTCGGAGACGACCTTGACGTGACTCACGATACCGGGGCCTGAGGCCGGTTCCGACGCCGCCGCACCTGCCGCAACCGCGACCAGGGCGACAGCAAGACTCGCCATGGGTGCCGGGCCAATTCGTGCCATGAGCAACTCCTATGCCTTGCGGCCGGTGCGATGTTTTCGGAACGCCGACGTCCGGCCAGGGTCGGCAACGCGTAGCGGAGGATCGTCCACGCCGGATACGACTCGGGCTTCACGGGACTGGTCTGCGCCTCGACCGCCGTGGGGGCGGCCAGGTCGAGGGCGTAGAACGCCGGGTCGAGGTTGTGGACCGCCATAACGCCGAGCGCCCCCGTGCCGAAGTCGTACCACCCGCGCCACTTGACGGGCACGTAGATCGGATGGTACGGCCGCCGCGGCGCCCCGCCGAGCCACAGCGACCAGTCCACAGGTCGGCGGGGACGGGCGGGGTGTCGGTCGGCCGGTCGAGGGCCTGCGTCCAGAACGAGCCCGGCCGGTCGCTCCAGCAGTGGACCTTGTGCACGTCCCCGATGGCCGCCGCCTGGATCCACTCGCGCGTCAGGCGGATGCCCTCGCCGCCGTGACCATTGTTCCCCATCTGGGTCACGAGGCCCGTCTCCCGGGCCACGCGCGTCATCACCCGGGCCTCCTCGATACTGTGGGCCATGGGCTTCTCGCAGTAGACGTGCTTGCCCGCGCGCAGCGCCGCCAGGGTCACAGGCGCGTGCATGTGGTCGGGCGTGGCCACGACCAGCGCGTCGAGGTCCTTGCACTTGTCGAGCAGCACGCGGTAGTCCTTGAAGCGGCTGGCCCGGGGGAAGCGCCTGAAGGCGGCGGCGGCGCGCTGCCAGTCGACGTCGCAGAGGGCGACGACGTTCTGGCCAGCAAGGGCCGGATCCCCCAGGAGCCCGCCGCCCTGTCCGCCCGCCCCCAGCCAGGCCAAGTTCAGCCGCTCGCTCGGCGGGGCGCCGCCCTGGCCGAGCACGTGGCGGGGCACGACGTGCAGTCCGGCGGCGGCCGCGGCCTGGAGGAAAGCGCGTCGCTTCATGATCCGGGTCCTCCGCGTGTGGTCCGTGACAGGCCGGGCGGCCCCCGTGACGCGCTCGTCTCCGGTCAAGTCGTAGTACTCCAGGTAGTTCTCCGGATACTGGGGATTGGCAGTTGCTCTCTGCCGCGTTGGTCGGAACCGCCCCGTCAAGCACCATCGCCGCCAGGAGCACGCCGTGGTAAACCGTCAACCGCGCGACTCGCGTGACGCTGGCGCTCGCCTTCATCGGTAGGTCTTTCCCCCGACATTTCCCATGTGGCTGTTTGACGACAACCACCGTCAGCGATGTTCACGATTCTACCGAGCCTTGGCCTTTCGACAAGCGAATCCCCGGCGTCCAAAGCCTGTGCGTCCCGAAAACTCCGTCCGGGGTCTGCGGGGCGAGTAACGCGTGTCGGCGGACGTAATCTCCGGTAGCCGGCTCACGGATTCTGGCGCGAAGGCCAATCGCAGCGAAGCGGTGATGAGGCCGTCCTTGGGGGTTGGAAGGCCTCAATCGCACCGACGAAGAGCATTGTAGACGAGAGACGTAAGTGCTGTAGAATCAACGCGGACGGAGTTTTCGGGAGTGACAGCCTCCGGGGGAAGCGAGACACGCGCCCCCGCGTCCTCACAGTGGCTGCGCTGGTGCGCGAGTACCTTCAGCACGCCCGACGGTGCTACGCCAAGCCCAACGGCCAGCCCTCCGGCGAGGCCGAGCGCGACCGCGTCGCGGCCCTCTCCGGACTCACATCGTGCTGAGCGTGTTCGTCACCGCGATGGCCTCGATCTTCGCGTCCTTCCTTCCGGCCAGGTCGATGCCGCGCTCCCGCACCACCGTCTCGAAGAGGTGCAGCCGCGGGTCGCCACCGGTCTTCAGCGTAATTCGCTTGGCGGCTTTGTCATAGCCAAACTCGCTCCACGGCCGGCCGTCGCGCAACAGTTTCTTCGGCTCGGCGGCCAAGGGCGCCGACCAACGGCCGTCCGGCTCGCGCGTCCAACCTTCTACCAGGTCCGCCCCGCTGATCGTCACTTTCTCGCCCTTCATGGCGCGGACCGTCACGCCGTCGTGTTTCGGGGTCAGGACCTCGCGATACACGCCGCCCCGGAGGATGATCGTTTCCCCCGGCTGGGCGATCTCGCACGCCTTGCTCAGACTCGCCAGCGGCACGCCCGGATAACCCCACGCCGGCTCATCGGAGGCCGCCGGGTGACGCGGGTCCACATAGTAGATGTTGGGGTACTCCAGTGCCCCGATCGTCACGCCGCCCTTGCCCGCCCCGATGGCCGGGCTGCCCTTGCGCAAGCGGAAATCCCGCCTCTCTGCATCCACGAACAACGGGTCCTTGTTGTTGATGTTCGTCTCGGCGGCCAGCGGTGCGGTCTTGAACGCCAAGTTGCACTCGATCACCGGATTGGCCGGGGTGAAGTCGTCCTTGGTGCCATCGAGAACGGCCTGCTGCACATCGTAGAAAAGGTTGCTCAGGATTTGCCCGCCCGTCGATTCCTTGCCCCGCAGCCCGACGCCGAACCAGGTGATGCCGGCGAAGGTGTTGTTCTCGATCGTCACGTCGGGCGTTTGGATGACGTCCAGCCCCCACGCCCCCTTGTAGGTTGACAGATTGGACGAGTAGATGTTGTGCCGCCAGGTCCAGTTCCGCACGCTGCCGATGTGCGGGGCGCTCTCCACCATGGCCCCCTGGCCCCAGTCGAAGCAGGTGTTGAACTCGAAGAGCAGCCTCTGCGCCATCCCGCCGTTGTTCATGAACGTCTGGATGCCATCGACGTGGGCGGGCCTGGTCTCCGACGTGAGCGCGCCATGGTAGTAGTTGTACCGCTGCACGCAGCCGGTGCCGAAGAATCGCGTGTAGTCGCAGTCGGCATACTTGTTGCCCGGGGTGTACATGAACAGCCGGTTCACCTCGTTGCCTTCCACCAGCCAGTCCTCGCCACCCAGCATGAAGCCGTACTGGCTGTGGTAGACCTTGTTATAGGCAATACGGTTGTGCGAGACGGCCGAGTAGTCACGCGTCTTGCCATCGGCGCTCGGTTTGCCGTCCGTCCCCGAGACCGCCACCATCATGTTGTGGATGTAGTTGTCCAACACCTCGCAGTGGCTGCCGCCCAATTGGACGGCCGTGGCCGGCTTGTCGGCTGTGATCTCGAAGCCCTCCACGCGGATGTAACTCGCCTCCAGGTCGAAGCCGCGCACGGTCGCCAAGCGCCGGGGCCTTGCCACGAAGGCGACGGGCCTGTCCGCTGTGCCGCCGGCGCTGACTTTCACCCGTTCGTCATACGTGCCCGCCATGACGTAGACGGTGTCGCCCGGCTTGGCCACGCCGGCCGCGTGCTGCACGGTCTTGAAGGGCTTCTCCTCAGTTCCCGGGTTCGCGTCGGCCGCGCCGGGGGCCGCCTGGTCCACCACGTACGTGGCCGCTCGCGCCACGCCCGAGACCAACGCAATCGCCGACAACACAACCAACCAGAAAGGGATCCCGCGCACAGCGTTCATCGCAGTCTCTCCTTGTACGTCGTCAGCGGAAGTGGCACGGTCAGGGCCTCGGCGTGAGTGAGGGTTTCTCGGTCCGGCCGGTCTCCTGCAGCCCAGGTCTTTCCGTGTTCCGACACCGGCGCCGCGCCAGCATCTTCTCCTTGAGGGTTCGCCGACGGTTTAAGATGCCTTCCCGATGGCCGTAGTATATAGCGTCCGGCGTCACGTTGCCAAGCGCCTCGTGGTAGCGTTCGGTGTTGTACCAGGCGACGAAGCGGGCGATCTCGGCCTCCAGGTCGCCCGGTGTTTCCCAGACGACGAGGCTTACCCGGTCTCTGCATGACCGGTGATACCGCTCGATCTTCCCGCTGGTCTGCGGATGGTACGGTGACGCCCCTGGCGGTGGCCGGACAATGCCATGCCATGCTTGACAGCCGATGGGTGGTGGGGTATGAGTCCGGTGGAGCAGACGCTGTGATCTGTGAACCTGGAACGAGCGAACGGACCGACGCTCTGGCCCAAGACCGCCTGTGCGAGAGGAGCATCACATATGGCAAGACAGCTAGCATTAGTATGGGTGCTGGCCTGCCTCAGCGCAGCAGCGAGTGCAGAGGACACGGTGCTCTGGGTCGAGGGGGAACAGCCGGTCAAGAAGCAACTCGTGGACAACCCCGGCTTGAACGACGTGAATCCCGACGAGCTTTCAGGCGGCGCGTGGATCTGTAGTTTCGCCCATGAGAAGGAGCCGACCGGGACGGCGGAGTATGCCGTGGAGGTCCCGAACGCAGCAATCTACCGCTTCTGGGTGCGTGCCGTCGGTGGGACGGGGCTGGCGTACCGCCTGGACGATGCGAAGGACGCGGTGGACGTGTCCATCGACAAGGGGAAGGACGCGATCCCCATCGCCGCCAACGGCAACCCATTCTACCCGCCGCGGGCCGCCTGGTATGACCTGGGCACGGTTGACCTGGCGCAAGGAAAGCACGTGGTCACGTGGTACCTGGGTGGCCTGAAGGCGAAAGACCGCTGGGGCGGAATGGACTGTTTCGTGCTGACCACGGGCACGTTCACCCCCAACGGCAAGTACAAGCCCGGCGAGAAGGCGCCAGAGCCAATCCCCGCGTTCAAGCCAGGGCAGACGTGGGACTTTGCTCCCGAGCCTGACAACTACGAAGCGACCGGTGTGCTCGACCTGCGTTACCTCAACGAGAAGGTCGCGGGCGAACACGGCTTCATCCGGTTGAGCCAGGACGGCAACAGCTTCTTGCGGGGCGACGGCCACCCGATCCGCTTCTGGGCCGCCGGCGAACGCACCGCGCCCGACCAGAAGCTCGAAGCCCTCCAACGCCAGGCCCAGTTCCTCGCCAAGCGTGGCGTCAACGCCCTCCGCATCTTCGCCATGCTCCCACCCAAGGGTCCGAACTCCAGGATCACCGACATTGACGAGAAAGAACTCGATTGCGTCTTCAAGGTCGTGGCGGCCATGAAGAGCGCAGGCATCTACACCATCATTGACGGCTACTGGGCCACCGCCACCAAGGTACAGCAAGGATGGGATATCACCAGCCCCGGCCGCGACAACCCCGAGGGCCTGCTGTTCTTCGACCCCAAGTTCCAGGCCGGGTACAAGGCCTGGGTGAAGGAACTCTGCAATCGCCCCAACCCCTACACGGGTGTTCGGCTCGCCGATGAGCCTGCCGTGGCCATCATCCAACTTCAGAACGAAGATAGCCTGTTGTGGTGGGGAGTCAGCAACATCAAGGGCGACGCGCTGATCCTGCTCCGCCGTCAGTTCGCCGAGTTCCTCGTGCGGAAGCACGGCTCGCCCGAGAAGGCCCGAGCCGCCTGGCAAGACTACAGGTCGGAGTTCGTAGCCGACGATTGGGAGAACGGCCTGCCCGGGCTGCTGCACATCTGGGACCTCACTCGCGACGGCTGGGCCAGGAAGGGCCGCATCCCCGGCTTCCTCCAGCGCTCCGCCGACCAGCTCGAGTTCCTGGCCCGCACCATGCACCGCTTCAACACCGACATGGCCGCCTACCTCCGCCAGGAACTCGGCTGCAAGCAACTCCTCAACGCCAACAACTGGCGCACCGCCGATCTCGTGACGCTTCTGGACGCCGAGTACTGGGCCTATTCCGCCAACGATGTGCTCGCCCGCAACATCTACACCGGCGGCCTCCATCAGGGCGTCAACAACGGCTGGCAGATCCTCCCCGGCCACTACTACTCGGACCTCTGCTTGATCCGAGACCCCATCCGCCTGCCGACGAACATCCGACAGCCCCTCGGGCATCCCTTCATCCTCCCGGAAGTGCTCTGGTGCCCCCCGAACCTCTACCAGTCCGAAGCCCCGCTCCTGGTCGCCGCGCAGAACGCACTCACGGGCCTCGCCGCCGCCTGCTGGTTCTCCAACTGGGTGGCCGAATGGGACCAGAATCCTTCGACGAAGTGGACCTACGCCACGCCCATGCAGATCGGGCAGTTCCCCGCCGCCGCGCTCCTGTACCGCAAGGGCTTCGTCAGGGCCGGCGAGCCGGCCGTCGTCGAGCACCGCAGCCTCCAGAATCTCTGGGAACGCAAGACGCCCCTACTCTCCGAAGAGCCCGGCTGGGACCCCAACCGGGATCAGGGCAATATCCCCCTCACCTCCAGCATCAAGACCGTTCTGGACCCCCTGGCCTACCTCGTCGGCCCCGTTCGCGTCGTCTATGCCAGCGACCCCGCGAAGTCCACCGCCGTCGATCTGACCAAGTACATCGACCGCGGGCGCAAGGTCGTCCGCAGCATCACTGGCGAGATCGAGACCGACTACGGCCGCGGCATCTACCGCGTCAATGCCCCCAAGGCGCAGGCCGTCGCCGGCTTCCTGGGCGACGCCGGGCCCCAGCGCCTCGCGGACGTCGAGATCACCTGCCGCAACCGGTATGCCACGATCGTGGTGGTTCCGCTCGACGACCAGCCCATTCGGGAATCGGGGAAAGTGCTGGTGCAGGTGGGCACGCTTGCCCGGCCCACGGGTTGGACCGTGCGGCCCGCGCGCGTGCGGTCCGAGGGCAGACAGACGGACGCCCACTACATTCTCTCCATCGGAAAGGCTCCGTGGCAGGTGGAGAACGCCGATGCCACGCTCACCATTGCCAACCCTCGCCTGACGAAGGCAACGCTCCTTGACATCAATGGCATGCCTACTTCCGCTCCCGTCAATCTGGCGGTCCAGGGCAAGAGTGTGGCCGTCACGCTTCCACACAACACGATCTACCTGGTTCTCACGGACGAAAGATGAGGCCGATGGCGGCCGTGTGCTGAAGCGTACCTGGAGATTCCGGATGAGACCCCTTCGGCGGATTCCCCTCGTCGTGTTCGTCGGACTGGCACATCGCCGGCGGCCAGGGCTGCTCTGCCGGCGAGAAACGCCTTGAGCAGCGCGGGGACCCGGCGGACAATGCCCATCGCTCCGCCTCCGTCGAGTTGCTGCGAGGCGAGATCCTACGATAGATGCGGGCTGCCGACAAGCGACGGAAGTGCTTGTAGAATAAGACGGACGCGGTATTCGGGAGGGACAGGCATGCCAGTGTCCCCCAATGAGATGAACAACACCTCGGCACCCCAGGAAAGGAGCAACACCATGCCGCCCCTCAGAGCCGGCCTGGCACTGGTCTGCCTGCTCGTCGTGCCTCTCACACTGCGCGGGGAGTCCAAAGGCAGCCCGCCCAGGCTGCTGCTCGACGATTTCGAGGGGGCTCCCGAGGGATGGAAGTACATCGACGGGCGGGAGTTCCCCGGCGCCAAGGGCAGCCTCGCGCTCGACGCCGCCGCTGCCCACGGCGGCAAGCGGTCCTACAGGCTCAAGGCGGACTTCAGCGGCGGCGGCGCCTACGTCGGCGTTTGGCGCGACCTGGCCTCGCTCAAGGGCAGGGATTTCAGCGAGTTGCGAGTCTGGGTGAAGGCGGCCAACGTGACACGGATCGGGGTGCGCATCACCGACAGCACCGACCAGTGCCACCAGAAGAACGGGGTCCCGCTAGCCACCACCACGGACTGGCAGGAGGTCGTCCTGAAGGTCTCCGACCTGGTGGGCGGCGAGCATTGGGGCGGCGCGGGCGACGGCAAGTGGCACGGCCCCGCGAAGGGCTTCGGCCTGAACATCGGCAAGGACTCCTTCGCGGCGGGGAGCACCCCACAGGGCTCGATCAACCTCGATGACGTGGCGGTGGTCCCGGGCGCCGTCGTCGAGGGGCATCCGACGCTCCTTGCCGGCGTCGTGAACCCGCTGTCCTGCCGCCCCGGCTTCGGAACACGGCTCACCTATCGCTGGGATGCCGAGCCCATGGGAAGGGATTTCACCGCCTTCGTGCATTTCATCGGCCCCGACGGCAAGATGGCGTTCCAGAACGACCACGTCCCCTCGGTGCCCACCTCGGTGTGGTCAGGCCGCGTCGAGTACGCCAACAACATCCTGGTGCCCATCGGCATCCCCGACGGCGACTACCGGGTCCTGGTCGGGCTGTACGACCGGCGGGCCGCCGACCGCGGCTGGGACCGCCAGCCGCTGAAGACGGGCGACGGCGTGACGGCGGACACCCGAGGGGGAGCCGACAGCGCGAACTGCTACCAGATCGGCGTCCTGAAAGTCGATTCGACGGCGCCGCTGCCCAAGCTCCCGGCGCCCACGCTGAACCTCGACGGCTATACGATAACCTTCCGCGACGAATTCGACGACCTCAGCGTCTCGACCGCGGGCCCCGGCACGCGATGGTTCACGGGCACCAAGGAGAACTTCGGCGACGCCCGCTTCATGCCGCAGAAGGACGGGTTCCCCTTCACGGTCGAGAAAGGCATCCTGCGCATCGAGGCCGCGAAGAAGAACGGCGTGTGGTGCGGGGCGATCATCGCCTCGGTGGACCCCAAGGGACAGGGCTTCGCCCAGAAGTTCGGCTACTTCGAGATGCGCGCGAAGTTCCCCAAGAGCCATGGCATGTGGCCCGCGTTCTGGCTGCTCGGCCAGCCGTCGATCACAGACAGAAAACTGACCAATATCGAGATCGACGTCGTGGAGCATTACGGCGTGCTGCCGAACGCCGTCCACGCCGCCCTTCACCTCTGGCACCCGGGCGGCAAGCACACGGCCCGGGGCGACTTCCTTGTCGCGCCCGGCCTGACCGACGACTTCCACACCTACGGCGTCCTGGTCGACGACACCCACGTCACCTGGTACTTCGACGGGATCGAGTTTCATCAACAAGCGACGCCGAACGAGGCCAAGGTCCCGCTTTACATTCTCGTGGATCTGGCCATGGGTGGCGGCTGGCCCATCGACAAGGCCGTCAGCCCGTCGTATATGTACGTGGACTACGTCCGGGCCTACGCCAAGCGTCCTTGATACAGCCACCAGAGATGCCGTTGGCCGATGTGCGCGGCGGCGCAATCCAACAGATGTACGTCCCGAAAACGCCGTCCGGGCTCTGGCGCGGTGGGTAACGGGTGTCGGCGGGTGTGATTTGGGAGTGCCAGGGCAACCCTGCGGTGGGAGCCAACGAGGGCGGCGACGAGGACGGTTCGCAACGTGTTGCCCATTCATGAGTTCTGTCGAGCCGGTGGTGGCTGTTAACCGGAGAACCGGCGGCCCCGGTCGGACGGAGAGGGCCGAGAGGCTCAGCCAATGTTTGAAACTCGTTCGGAACGGGGAGCGTCCTGGCCTGCCTCGCAAGAAACGTTTTTGATTTCGCGGCCGAATCCGCGTAATGAAACAGGAATGATGCAAGCAGCCGTGCGGGTTCTGGGCTGGGTCGTGGCGGCGGCCATCGTCCTGGGTGCTGCGCCGAGGGTGCCAGGGGGGGAGCCTGCCCCGGGGGTCCCTCAAACGCCCGAAACGCGGACGCTCTCGCCCGAAGAGGCGGGCCAGGCGCTCGAGCGTGACTGGCTCTTCCAGGCGATGGGCGAGCCGCTGTTGCCTAGGGCGGCCAAGGAGATCGGTTGGGCCAGGGATCTGGCGGCGCGGCTGGCCCGTCAGCGGCCGGCTGCTTGTGCTCGACGGGTTGCACGCCGGCGGCTCGCCCCGCCCCTTGCCGCCGCAGAAGCCCGGCAGTTTCTGGCGGCCCCATCTACCTGCCCGATGGGCACATTCTCTTCACGACGACGCGCGGCAACTCGTACGTGCGCTGCGGGCCGTTCATCTACTCCTACATCCTTGCCCGGTGCGACGCCGACGGCCGCAACGTCTACCTGATCAGCCACAACGGCGAACCCGATTTCGTGCCCGCCCTCCTGCACGACGGCCGCGTGGTCTACTCCCGCTGGGAGTACACGGACAAGCCGCTCTGGCGGCTCCAGAAACTGTGGACCACCAACCAGGACGGCACCGGCACGGCCCACCTCTGGGGCAACCAGTCGGTGTGGCCCGATCACCTTTCCGAGCCGCGTCCGATCCCCGGCAGCCGGCGCGTCATGTTCTCCGGCGTCGGGCATCATGACTGGTGGTCCGGGTCGATCGGGATCGTCGACCCCGACC
>Ga0114922_10007292_pt1 | contig 10118 bp, 8 predicted proteins | sample AartaG_FD_100975 | JGI IMG/M metagenome (GOLD analysis project Ga0114922, IMG submission 100975) | Deep subsurface microbial communities from Aarhus Bay to uncover new lineages of life (NeLLi) - Aarhus_00045 metaG | ecosystem: Environmental > Aquatic > Marine > Oceanic > Sediment | place: Aarhus...
GTCCAGTAATCCCCTGGACAAGGAGACGTGTTTCGTTGTCGACCAAAATGCTCATTACGTTTACCTTCCCCTCGCCGCTTGAATGGCTTTTTGGGCTGCATCAGCAAGTGAAATTGCAGTTTCCATGTCAGCATTGGCCAATAAACGACGACCCTCTTCTTCATTGGTGCCAACGAGGCGAACAACCATGGGGATATCGACTGAAGTATGATCTAAGGCACTCAGGATTCCCCGGGCGACTTCATCGCCACGTGTGATACCACCAAATATATTGAACAACACGGCTTTAACATTGGGGTCTTTAAGGATGATCTGAATGGCTGCCGATACTTTCTCAGCACTGGCCCCTCCACCAATATCAAGGAAATTCGCTGGCTCTCCACCATAGAGGTGGATCACATCCATGGTTGCCATCGCCAGACCGGCACCATTGACCATACAACCAATATTGCCGTCGAGTTTTACGTAGGAAAGGTCATACTTACGTGCCTCGCGTTCTTCTGCTGGTTCTTCGTCCAGATCCCTCATTTCAGCTAGCTCGGGATGGCGAAAGAGTCCGTTATCATCCAGAACCATTTTTCCATCCAGAGCGATCATCTGGTTTTCACCCGTGACAACCAACGGATTAATCTCAGCAAGGGTTGCATCCGTTGCTGCGAACGCTTGGTAGAGCCCTCTGGCGATTTTCATAAAGGTTCGCCAATGCTCACGGGGTATTTCTGCCGCAGCGGCGAGATAGCGCGCCTGGTAATCCTTTAAACCCAGTAGCGGATCGATCCAGATGCGTTGGATCTTCTCTGGATGTGTTCGAGCCACCTCTTCAATCTCGACACCCCCCTCGCCTGAGGCGATCATGACTGGACATTTCTCATTTCTATCGTTGGTTATTCCGAGATAAATCTCCGTGGCAATATCAACAGCCTCATCTACCAGAACCCTTCGTACTGGCAAGCCCTTGATTTCCATCCCGAGGATCTGCGTCGCAACCTCTTCAGCCTCCTCGGGGGTATGCACCAGACGAATGCCACCCGCCTTCCCCCGGCCACCTACTAAAACCTGAGACTTGATCACGACCCGCCCACCCAGCTCCTCGGCAATCGCTTTTGCTTCAGTAGCTGTCATCGCTACTCGACCACGCAAGATCGGAATCTTGAAGTCGGCGAATATTTGTTTGGATTGGTACTCGTGTAGCTTCATTTACACTCCTTCATCTTGTCTACACCACTTCACCCAGTTCTCCTTGATCAGGAGTCGAGGGATATATTTGGTTGGAATCGCATAATGCGATGGTTTCCACTATCGACGACCCACACAGCACCTGATTCGGCGATATCAATACCACTCAAGATATTGAATTGGTTGGCCTCGCTGCCGAAAGACCCACCCCAACCGACGAGAAATTCGCCTGCGAGGTCGAAGCAAAGGATGCGGAAACCCTCTGGATCGGTTGTACAAGTCACACCTCTCTCATCAATCCCGAGGTAGGGTTTATTCTCCAGAGATTGCCCATACCAGGAATCCAATGTCCATTCGAATACAGGCTCATACTGATCGAGTACAGGATCATCAAATACTTGAATCCGTTGATTCCAGGTATCAGCGATAAATACTCTGTCAAATCTATCAACTGCGAGTCCAACAGGTTCGTCCAGGAAACCAGGCAAGTAGCCGGCACCACCGAACTGTACGATGAAGTTGCCAGCCTGATCAAAGACCTTGATGCGTTTATTGCCAGTATCTGAGACGTATACTCTTCCATCACTGTCGACGACAACATCGCGAGGACCCCAGAACGCGTCTGCTTCCTCACCCAAACCCTCGCGACCTAGCATTCCAAGAAATTCACCTTCGGCAGAAAACCACTGTATGCGGTGATTCCAGGTATCAGCCACGTAGACTCTACCCTGCTCAGAAATAGCGATCCCCCAGGGTTCATTGAAGGTACCTCCCGGCGCATCGCCGGAGGCGACATCTGCATATGAACCCCAGACATGAAGGACTTCTCCAGATGGTGAGAGGTGTTGTACCCTGTGATTGGCGGTATCAACGACATAGATCGTACCGTCAGGCGAAATTGCCAGATCACGTGGTCTGTAGAATTCTCCGGGGGATAATCCCTCTTTCCCAATCATAAGATCTGCAGATAAATCAATAAATTTATCCTCATAGGGGTCTTCAATTACAGGAGGATTTATCGAGGCGGATGTGATGCCATAATCCCACACCATGGCTGCAATATCTTTACGAATGTAGAGGCGCATCCGATCAGAGGGCGACCAACGTGGCAAGCTCATATCCCGCCCTGCCCATTCCGAGTAGCGCCGAAAATCTCGATCGATCCAGATATCCCAGATGGCTACGCGCAAGCGGCTGTCAGTGAAGAATGGTTTGATATGCCCCCAAGCGCGGATAAGGTACTCTCCAAATCCCATCGGCAAGCGCTCTGCATCAGTCAACGGTGCCTCAAAGTTTCGTTCCGCTTCGATTGCTGAGCGCTTCAAGTTCCAATAATCTTGATTCGGCCACCACATACGTATGTATTCATATCGATTGAAGCGATCTGCGAGCAAAGGCTCAACTGCACTCCAATTGTTATCTCCAACGAGGATAACTGGATACTCAAGCAGATCACGTGTTGGATTTGCACCAAAAAAGTATTGCTGCTTATAGTCTCGCAGATACCAATTGAGTGGCCATGAGACATCATCATCGTAAGCCACCCGGATGGCTTTACCGTCCGTGGTGCGGATAGAAAGATCCTCAATTTGCTGTATGGCCGTCTTTACACCGGGGGCGGCATGTGCATAGACAAGGTATTCCGTGGCTAGATCGTAATTTACTAGTGATGCACGCACAGCTGTCCTGAAGGTGAGTCCCAGTGTCAGAGCAAGTATGAGAGCTGCACAAACATTCCTGATTCGACTCCAGCGGAACTCATCCTGGAGGCGATAGTATCCGTAAGCCGATCCCGCGATAAAGAGTAGCGCCGTAAAGAAGAGGCTTGTTGAACGCAACTGATCCAACTGATTCCCTTGAAATGGGGGATTCGTTCCCAAAAGGATACCCACTGCTCGCAGAAATGAAACGATGAAGGTGAGCATCAATGCTATGGCTACCCAACCCCGTATACCTGCAAAAGAATCCCATTGCATTCGCCTCAGAAACTCACCGATTCCCCAACCCCCGAAGATGATCATCGGCAAGGCTATATGGACGGTGAGCCAGGGCATTTTCTCTCCTGCAAAGGAGTATGCCGCGAGAGAAGTAATCGACCAGTAAGCCAGGAAACTAACAACAGGAAAGCGATCCGCAGGTTCTTCACCGCTGTTAGTTTGATGGGTGGTGGATGGCACCCCTCTCAACCAGTAAACGAGCGCGATGATCGAGCCGATTGCTGGGAGGTATTCATAGATTGGGATCTGAACGAATAGGTAGTAATACAGGGGTTGTCCCCCTCGTTGGACACCATGTTGCTCAATCCAATACCCTAACGAACCAACAAGACCAGAAACCAACCCGTTTTCATTCGTGAAGAGAGTTGTATATAAAACGAGGAATAGAGCATAGAACACACCAGCAGATACAAGCCACTTACGCCAGTTCCAAATAGCGCCAACACCTGCGCTTATTAAGAGAAGCACAATGACAATAAGTGTTGTCCTTCCTAAGGGAAAGAGAGTTCGGTATTCGAGTGCGGGCCATCCGAAGGTATCTGCCAGGAGTGCTGCCAATTGTGGCAAAGTCAATGTGGCTGTCACGACGAGTAAATCCAAATCAGGGAATTCATCCCTAAGGCTACGTCCATAGGTTGCCAGCAAGCCGTAAGCCATCAAGATAAAGCCGCCGATAGCCAGAACTGCTCCAAAGGCTACCAGCGGTGACACACTGAGTCCCTCAGCTAAGGCAGTTGTGGGATCAATGCTGGCTTGCCCTGTCGCTACTTCGCCGGATGCAGCCCACCCTTGAAATAGGGCTCCTAAGGCGAGGAAAATCCCGAGAGCTGCGGCCGAGAAACCAAAGAGGAAAGAATATTTGTGCTGATTGCTTTTCCATGGTTTTCTTAGCAGGCGAAGTCCGAAGAAAGCTCCGAGGAAGATCAATAATTGTGCGGTATAGATAAATGATGTCTCTTTCGCCGTTGCATGTAAGGCCAGGGAAGCCGCCAAGGCGTAAAGCCATTGTGGTTTTCGAGTCTCGTAATACTGGAAAACAGCGTAGAACATCAACAGGGCAATGGGGACTACGAGCGCTTCATTCCGTACATATCTTCCGTAATACAACATGTAAGGAGAGGCCGTCATCAGTGCGGTTGCTGCCAGACCTCCCCATTTTCCAAGCCACTTACGGAAGAGAAAAACCATCACTACGGCGATCACGCTGGCAAGTGCAGCAGGTATCCGCGCTGAAGCATCTGAATCGCCAAATAAAAAATAAGAGAACGCAACCAGGTGCATTTGCAGAGGTCCGTGCATCAAAGGATCATGAGAAAAACCCCTTCCTTCGGCTAGATACCATGAAAACTGGGTGTGCAGGCTCTCATCATGACTCATAACACGTGATTCAAGATCAACGAATCGAGTGAATAGGGCAATAAGCAACAACGCGATAAACACAACGAATTCGATACTGATGGGGATTTTCTTTGACAGCCAAGTTACTTGTACCTGGTCTTGAGTTTCCATCTCTTAGTCCTTGTTAGATAGAGTCACCAACATGCATGATTCTATTGCATGATCCTTACCAGTCCAGTATGAGAGAACCGAATTCATTTCACGCTTTATTTCTCTCTATGTCAGCCATGAGTCTTTCGATTTCCTGAGTTGTACAATTCTGCCATTTCCCCGAGGACAATGATCCTAATTCAAGTGAGGCGATACGCAATCGGATCAACCGCCGCACGGTTAATCCTAGCACAGAGGCCATATCCCGAATTTGTCGTTTCCGTCCTTCACGCATGATGATGCGACACCAGGCCATACCCTGTTCATGACGATCAATCGTTATTTGGGAAGGTTGGGTCTGATATCCATCTGGAAGCTGAATGCCGGTATGCCATTGTGCAATCTGCATATCGGTTGGAGTTGTCTGAAACAACACGAGGTATTCCTTCTCATGTTGAAAGCTTGGATGCGTAAGTCGTTGGGTAAGATCACCATCATTGGTAAGTAGCAATAATCCTTCAGAATGCAAATCGAGACGTCCGACAGGATAGATGCGATCTGTGATTTCTACCAGCTCATAAACTGTAGGCCGTCCACCCTGCGAACGAGAGGATGAGAGGTAACCAGCAGGTTTATGAAGTTTAATATAACGATGTTTTGTGGGTAATTGTATGGGAATCCCATTGAGAGTGATCTCATCGGTCTTAACATCGACACTCTCGCCGATCGAGGCAGTCCTACCATTGACCTGAACACGACCTGCTCGAATTAATTTCTCACAATGTCTTCGAGACCCAAGCCCCCCGCTCGCAAGAACTTTCTGCAATCGCTCACTCATTCAACGAAGGGGATTCCTGCTGCTCATCAGCCGACGGGTCATGAGTGAACTCAAGATCTGGTTCGAGTTGGAGAGGGGGTAATTCCTGCATTGAACCGAGACCAAAATAGCTCAAGAATTCAGTTGTTGTCGAGTAAAGAAATGGGCGACCTGGACCTTCACTGCGGCCCACTTCCTCGATCAAGCTGTGACGAGTGAGTGTGCGGAGTACACTATCAGAGTTCACACCCCGAACAGAGTCAATTTGAGGACGGGTAACTGGTTGCTGGTACGCAATAATTGCCAGAACCTCAAGTGCTGCCCGACTCAGACGCGCAATTTCTTCGAGCCCCATGAATTTTTCAATATCATGGGAGAATTGGGGAGAAGAAACCAATTGATATCCATCTTTTGATTGCTGTAAGCAGATGCCTCGTTCTTGGTATTGGTCACCCAGCTGTTGCAACGCCAGGTCCGCTTCTCGAGTTGTGACGTCGAGGGTTGTCGCTAATTGGCTGGTAGAAACCGGTCTTGCAGAAATAAATAGCAAGGCTTCAATCCGTGCAATAAGTTCCATGACCTAGCCCCGATCCAAGGTAGATCTGCATGCTATAATGCCCCGCGGTCCATCCATAGCGAGGTCATTTATCTTGAGTTCAATCGTTAACCGATCATCACATACGATCGTTTTCATCGCATTTTGCAGCCTCTGGTTTGCGTCGCTGGCCTGCCAAATTGATATCGGTGGGCCAGAGAGACCAGGTGAATTGATCCAGTCGGATGAGGCACAGGCTACTGAAGTGGTCCAGACCTGGTCCCAAGCGATCACTGATGCAGCCAGCGTTGGACAGGTCAATCTACTCTTCAATGAAACCCAAATGACTGGTTTTGTTACCCAACGTTTAGAAGCAGACTCTGACCCCGTTATTAAAGATCCCCAGATCTACTTGCGCCAAGGGCAGATCCAAGTCTTCGGGATCTTTGAGCGAGGCATCCTAAAATCTGCTGCTCTTATCCGTATTGAGCCGTCAATTGATGCCGAGGGCCAATTATCCTTACAGGTTGTAGAGGTAAGTGTTGGCCCTATTCCTGCACCAGCACTCTTGATGGAAAGCATCTCAACTGTACTGACTGAGGCACTAACCGGTTCCTTCGGTTCACTTGCTACCGGTATCAAAATTACCTCTATGGTGATCTCTGAAGGTGAGATGGCCATCGTTGGCGAAATCCGATAAGAAACCGGGCGGATTATACCAATCTGAAATTGGACCAGCAATGTATAAAAGCATTTTGCCTACAACACTCACTTTATCCCTGATACTAGCACTTTCCCTTACTGCATGCACAAACCCTCAGGCAACTGCTGGCATGATTGAGATTCAGGTCGATATTGAGGGTTTGATCCAGCGCGTGCATGTCCCAACCGGTTCGACGGTGCAGCAAACCATCGAGGCAGCTGGCATTGAACTTGGTTCGTTGGATCGGGTGAACCCTCCTGCGTACACAGTAGTCGACGAGGGCTCAACTATCGTTATCACACCCGTGGAAGAAATCTTCGAAGTTGAGCAGATCATCATCCCATTCGAGCGCCAAACAATACGGAATGAAGCCCTGACCGAAGGAGAAAACCGCCTTCTCCAACCGGGCAAGAATGGCGTTCAGGAAATTACTTACCGAATCCTGATCGAAGGGGGGGAGGAAACCTCCAGAGCACCTGTTAAAAACATCATCCTTGAGGAACCGACTCCCGAGATCGTCATGATCGGAACACAAACAGCACATACCCCGATTTCGATCGATGGGAGCCTTGTCTATGTAAGTGGAGGAAACGCATGGCTCGTCGAAGGAAATAGCGGAAATCGCCAACCGATCGTGGTCACAGGCGATCTCGATGGCCGCATTCTCCAAATCAGTCCGGATGAAGAATGGTTGTTGTATTCTCGGGCAATAATTGATGAAGAGGAAACGATCAATACGCTTTGGGTAAGCTCATTAAGTGATCCCGAACTCGATCCGATCGAGCTTGGGGTAAGCAATGTTGTCCATTTTGCAGAATGGATTCCTGAGACTCCCTCCTTTACGGTTGTTTATTCAACGGTTGAACTCAGCCCCGCTGCTCCTGGCTGGCAGGCAAATAACGATCTTCAAAGTGTCACTTTCACCGCTGGCGGTCGAGCTCTCCGTCCCAGTGAAATCATTGAGTCGAATGCCGGAGGACAGTATGGCTGGTGGGGAACGGATTTCGCCTGGGGATCAGATCCCGCATATCTTGCTTACATGCGAGCAGACAGCATTGGCATCGTTGATCTAGAAGGAGAACGCCTCGAGGAACTTTCCACGATAACTCCTTTCCAAACACTTTCGGACTGGGCCTGGGTTCCTGGATTGGCTTGGGGGCATGACGATCAAACGATATACTACGTTGATCATGGGGATCCTGTAGGTATTGAGAGTCCTCAGGCTTCGCCCGTATTTAATCTCATAGGGCAATCCTATCGCGGTGGAGACGGATTGATGCTCGTTGAGCGAACTGGCCTTTTTGCTTATCCAGCAGTCTCGCCTATCAAGGATGTAAGTACAATTGAGATCAGCTACATGGTGGCATTCCTCCAGGCGATCACACCCTTGGAAAGTCAGGAGAGCAATTATCGACTTGTTATCATGGACCGTGATGGTAGCAACCTTCGAACGCTATTCCCCCCACCGGGTGAACCTGGGCTTGCTCCGATCGAACCAGCGTGGTCACCAGCGGGAGATCGGATTGCGGTTATGTATCGAGGAGATATTTGGATTGTGGATGTTGAGAGTGGCATCGGTCAATCGTTAACGGCTGACGGTCAATCAATCAGCTTTGATTGGTCGAGATAATTTTCGATCCATCAAGAGCAAGGTTTGCGGAGGACAATGTGCGCATTTTATTAACCGGAGGTGCGGGTTTTATCGGCTCTCATCTTAGCGATCGCTTACTAAGCGAAGGTCATGAAGTCGTCGTTGTTGACAACCTCGTGACTGGCAACATTGAGAATATTACGCACCTCGCCGGAAGAGATGATTTCGAGTTTATTAAATACGATGTCTCCAATTTTATTTTCATCCCAGGAAAAGTCGATGCGGTCATGCACTTCGCTTCACCTGCAAGCCCCAATCCATCTTCTCCCTATGGCTATCCGCAGCTCCCAATCCAAACACTAAAAGTCGGTGCACTTGGGACCCACAATGCCCTCGGGGTGGCACGAGTGCATGAAGCACGATTCTTATTAGCTTCTACATCTGAAGTGTATGGCGATCCTCAAGAACACCCACAAAATGAGCAGTACTTGGGCCATGTGGATCCGGTCGGACCACGATCTGTTTATGATGAGGCCAAACGCTTCGCCGAATCAATAACCATGGCATACCACCGCTACCATGATCTCGATACCCACATCGCTCGAATTTTCAATACCTACGGTCCCCGCATGCGGCTCGATGATGGACGCGTAGTTCCAAACTTCATCGTGCAAGCCTTACAGGGTGAACCCCTCACCGTATATGGTGAAGGTAAGCAAACGCGCAGTTTCTGTTATGTTGATGATCTCATTGAAGGCATATATCGCTTACTACTCTCTGATGAAAACTTTCCGGTTAACCTAGGCAATCCGATTGAGATTCCTATCTTGACCTTGGCCGAGGAGATCAACCGCCTCACTGGCAACGAGGCTGGGATCAAAAGTATTCCAGATGGCCGAGCACCTGCTGACCCCCAACGGCGACAACCGGACATTTCGAGGGCTAAAGAAATTTTGGATTGGGAACCACTGGTAGATCTTGAGACCGGTCTCAAACGTACGATCGAAGATTTCAAAGCCCGCTTATGAAATTGAACCTCTCTGATCGGGGCCAGCGTGAGATCACTCGATTCCTAAAGTTCTCTGTTGTCGGAACGATCGGTGCTGTTATCGATTTCGGCCTCCTTTACCTGCTGCATTCCGTTCTTGGATTCCATATCGTCTTTTCCAATACTTGCTCATTCACAGCCGCTGTGTTGAGCAACTTCATTTGGAATCGTTATTGGACCTACCCTGATTCAAGATCAAAGTCTGTACAAACTCAACTACGGCAATTCATTATCGTTAATATCGTCGGCTGGGGCATAAACACAGGAATTTTATTACTGCTGCGGTTCCCGTTTGGTCATATGATTAATAACCTCAGCGTTTACGTGTCATCATTAGGAAACGCAGAAATAAGCTACAAGCTTGGCTACAATTTGGCTAAAGTGTTTGCGACAATCGTAGTTATGTTCTGGAACTTTGGGGTCAACCGATTCTGGACTTATTCCGACGCAGAATGATAACTCCTTGTAAGCTCAGGATACCCCTCTCAGTTTTGAGTGTTATGTATAATTTAGGAGCAGATTCACTTTAACGGAGCATCACATGGTAGCAGGTAAGAAACAAAAACCGATCCCAATCTACACTACCCGTGGCGATTGGGCCGCCTTGTTGGTATTTCCCTATATATTCAGCACCATTGGTGAGTGGATCGGATTCGTCACAAGGGCTCGAGAGGTCTATGATACAGATGGTGTTTACGTCGGGTGGCTTACTAACGAACCCCGCATCCTGCGAAAACGTATCATCGAGGATGAGCTCAAACGA
>Ga0114922_10007293_pt1 | contig 10117 bp, 6 predicted proteins | sample AartaG_FD_100975 | JGI IMG/M metagenome (GOLD analysis project Ga0114922, IMG submission 100975) | Deep subsurface microbial communities from Aarhus Bay to uncover new lineages of life (NeLLi) - Aarhus_00045 metaG | ecosystem: Environmental > Aquatic > Marine > Oceanic > Sediment | place: Aarhus...
CCCCTTTTCCAAAGCTGTGAGGGGTAGGTTTTTTCTACGAACACAATGGACAAATGCCGTGAATACCTGCTATTACTGGGATTCCCCCTTAATAAAGGGGGATAAAGGGGGTTGTTTCTTATGTTGCCGAGATCCAGTAATCATGAGCTTCCAGTCCGAAGATGTTCAAAAACCTACCCCTCACAACTTTCCCAAAGGGGGATTAAGGGGGATTTGGTATAACATGCAAACCTTTCAAAAGTTCAGGAACATTTCGCAAACTTGCTTCTATCACATTATCCTAACAATATTTCTTTCAATTTTCTGCCACCTCAACTCGTTATATATTAAGAGAGTATATGTTAACAATGTTGATTCCCCTGTAGGACTTAATCGCGATAAGGCTGATTACTTCAATTGATCAGGTATTGATCGCTGAAACCCTTAGCCCAACTCATGTTTCAACTGTTTTATGGTATTTTCGCCCGAAAAAATTTGATTACTTGATTACTTATATGATAGCAATTTACTACTATATACACTACTTATCAAGGAGATCGAAAATCCGATAACTCAAGACTACAAGCCGAAAACTGGGATCCCTATGATTACTTAACTAGTCAATTTCGGCAAGTAATGAAAAATGAAAATTAATTCTAACCCAAAATCCCTTGCCAAAGCAGATGGACTGATGCTATGATCATTGGGGTAACGGTCAACCGAGTTGATTTTTGGGATTAACCAGTTAACGATCTGCACAAAAAAGGAATCTGAGAATGGAGATAATTCTAATCAGGCATGGCGACCCGGATTACGCGAACGATACATTGACTCCCAGAGGCCACGAGGAAGCAAAAAAACTTGCCCGGTTTCTGGCTGATAAACCCATAGACGCTATTTTCCAGAGCCCCAACGGGCGGGCGCGACATACCTGCGAGTATACGTCGAAATTAAAAGGGATCGAGCCGGTCACTCTGGAATGGCTTCGTGAAGTTGGAATAAAGCGCGGAGATCTGTATCTCTGGAACGCTCCGGGGCCTTTGTTTCTCAATAATTCGTCTCTTCCCGGCTATGAGGACTGCCTCGAGGCTAATGGCGCTATGCCTGAAGGGAAAGCACAGTTCGAGCGTGTATCCCGTGGATTTAATGAGGTTCTGGCTTCCTTTGGCTACGTGAAGGACGGCAATCTCTATAGAGTTGAAAATCACAGTGACAAAACCATCGCTTTTTTCTTTCACCACGGGGTTATGGTAACTCTGTTAAGCTATCTTCTGCACTGGCCTCTGCCGCTGGCTTTTGTCCATTCCAGCGTAGATCCCACAGGCATGACTCTGCTGAGAATGGTGGAACACGAGGGGTTTGCCCATCCCAAGATGCTCGCCTTCAACAGCCTTGCCCATCTGGTGGCAAGCTCATAAACCGGCTATTCTTCCAGGTACGCTTCCAACTCCTTCATCATCACTCGTGCCTGGGGGTGGGCTGGATTGAGCTTCAATGCTGTCTGAAAAAGCGTGTATGCCTGGCCATATCTTTCGGATTTCATATATGCAATACCCAGGCTATAGTTCGCCTCTGCTGAATCGGGCTTCAATTGGACCGCCTTCTGGAAACCCTCCGTCGCGCCTTCTACGTCCTTGATTTTTAAACAGCATGAGCCTAAGTTGAGGTAAGCCTCAAACCGCTTGGGCGATAGTTCCACGCATCTCTGGAATTCAGCGGCGGCATCGGCGAAGTTCCTGGTCTTATAGAGCACTGTGCCCAGCTTGAAATGTGCATCTGTGAGGGATGGGTTCAGTTCAATGGCTTTATCGAATTCCCGTATTGCCTCCTGATACCTCATGGCGTCAGAATACGCCAGCCCCAGGTTATAGTGCACGTCCGGCATACCCGGTTTAAGCCTGGTGGCTTCCTCAAAGTGATAGATCTGTTTTTGTCTGTCGCCCCGCATCATATAACAGACCCCAAGATTAGCATGAGCCTCTGCCATATCAGGTTTCAGCTTCAAGGCTGACTCGAGTCGCTCAATAGCTTTGTTTAGATCCCGGCTTTTCATGGCGGCGCACCCTTCGTTATACAATTCTCTCACTTTGTTCGCCGCGGACTGCTCTGCGAATATCCGCCGGGTATCCTCGCCGTTTTCAAATCCAGAAGCTTTGCTGAAAGCCTGATTTGCCTCGTCGTAGCGGCCCAGATCCGCCAGAACCAGGCCCAGGTTGTAGTTATACTGCTTGCTGTCAGGTTCCAGCTTCGCCGCCGTTTGAAATTCATCCAGAGCGGCGTTATGAAGCTGTTTGCGGTAGTAGATCAACCCTATGAGATTATGCACGCTGGCATTCTTCGGGTCGAGTTCTATGCACCTCTTCATCTGCTCAATGGCTTTGTCCACATCTCCCATAGCGTAGAATACAGTTCCCAGATCGATGTTAGCGTCCAGATCATCGGGCCTGAACTGGATGGCCTCTTTCAGCACTGCGATAGCTTCGTTATACATGCCAACGCGCGCATACACCAGCCCCAGGTTGGTAGACGCGCCCATATACACTTCCGGATACATGGCCAGGTTCGCTTTGGTAAGCCCTGTGCTCTTAATATAGTCAAGGGAACTCTTCAGGAACTGCACCGCATCAGCGTAGTTTCCTTTTTCCATATACATCATGCCCAGGTTATACAAAAGTGTTGGCGATTCCGGCCTGGCTTTCACAGCTATCTCCATATTCTCTATCGCATCATCGAGCTGGCCTTCTTTATAGAGTTTCATGGCTTTCCGATAGTTTATTACCGCTGGCTCGTTCTCCAGAAGGGCATCCAACGTCCCTGTAGACGCTCCTTGCCCGCCTGATGCAGCAAGCTCGCGCATGGCAGAAGTATATCTTCCTGAGCCGATGAAACGACTGCTGGCTCCGTCGGGAGGGTTGCTCAGATATATGCGCCTGGCTTCCATAAACCCTTTTTCTGCTGCAAGTTCCTTGAACTGTGGGTATGCCTTCTCCAGGAATGATCTTTCATAAAAGGCTATATCTTCGGAAGTGGGGTTATATGGATGTGATTCGGCATAATCTGGATGTGTGAGGTAGAACTCCGCTGTATCCGTATCTGAGATCTGATGTATTCTGGCGTATTCTTCAACCATCTCCCGGGTAACCTGCCGGTCAGATTCCAGGGGAATATCGGGAAGAGTTTGCTTTTTCTGTTCGACTTTCTTTACAGGCTCGGCCATTTGCATGTCACAGCCGAGTATAAACAGGATGATAAGCGCCATATATGCTACTGCGATCAATCGCATTTGATTTGTCACCATCCTCTTGAGTCGGTGCTTAATATGTGTAACCTCCAACGACGATCCTGTGCATATTAGCCGAGTAGGTTGGGTTAATGAATCCAGCATCACAGAACGCTTTTGCGGAACTGGCAACATTGGTGAATAGCGAATCGGATCTCATTTTAGCTCAACCCAACCTACAGTTGATGACTAATTTGTCAAAGACCTCAGTCCTGTTTCTTCTGCAATGCTTTCTGGTAAAGCGCTGTTCCATAGAATTCATAGGACGCTGCTTTGTCTGGCACGTCCACCAGATGCACCGTGAACCGGGCTGGGACACCGTTGTCCGGGAGGTAATCCCGGAAGAAATTCCGGTACCCTTCGGCATAGGCTTTGCGCAGCCGGTCCTGCTCTGCCGCATAGCCAGCAGGGTCCACCAACGGGTTCGGCGATTTGGGCTGACATCCAAAGGCGTGGATCTCAATGAAATCCACGTCCTTCAGTGAATCACAGATTCCCGCCTCTTTCAGCCATGATTCCCAGCTTTTGAATACCAGCGGGATCTCTTTTTCTGGCTCCATTGACGTTAATTCGTCCAGGCCCAATACGCCTTTTGCTGAATAACCGCCGGTCAGACCTGCAAAGGAAATTTTCAGATCACCATCCGGCAGCTCTTCTGTAACCAATGCCGATAGAACCGGGTGATCGCCGTTATAGTAATACGTTAGTTTCCCGCGCTTCTTGACGTTAAATGCCATGATCAGTACCTCCGGGTTTTGAGTCAATCTTATTGCTGAGTATGTTGTTTTAGGAAGGCCAGAACCTTCTCAAAAGCACTGGCAACTACCGGATTCTCGGCTCCTGCTCCGTCAAAGCCATGCCCGCCGTCGGAGATGGTGGTAAGTTCGTGTTCCACGCCAATCCGCTTAAGTTCATCCGCCATCATCACAGACTGCCCATAAGGTACGTCCGTATCCGCATCGCCATGAAGCATTATCGTGGGCGCGTATTCGGCAGTCACGTTGCGGACCGGGCAGAATGGATTGAAGGCATCAGGCTCCTCGTCCGGATCGTGTCCTGTCACCTCTCTGGGCCAGAGTCCCTGCTGACGGCAGTACAGGTAGAATCTCCATCGGTTGCTCTGTCCCGTGTCGCCTGAGATCACCTCAGTTCCTACGGACTCATAGGCCTCCTGTTCTGATATGGGTTGCTGCCGGGAGTAAAATGGATCCGGGCGGCTATACCAGGCTCCAGCGATATCGCCATAGCCGTAGAAAGCCACCAGAGCATTGGGCCGCGGTTCAATACAGAATCCGGTCATCAGCGTCAGATACCCGCCTGCGGAATGCCCTATCACAGCCATGCGATCCGGGTCGATGTTGAAGAGTTCAGGCCCTTTCTCGCGTATCCACTTGCAGGCGTCCTGAACGTCCTGGATGATTCCGTCTATCTTTGTCTCCGGCGCCAGGCGATAGTCGATAGAAACAACCGTGTAACCTGCATTTAGATACATTCTCAACTGTTCAGAGTTGATGTTGCTGCGGTGTCCCATGATCAACGCCCCGCCATGTATCCATAGGATTACAGGGCGTACAGCATTCCCGGGCAATCTATACACATCCGCCTGGATCTCGCACTCTCCGACAGTTTTGTAAGCATAAGTCTTTTTGCCAATTACCATGTCAGCTCCTTCTATGGATATGCTGCGAGACAGAGAAATGTAGTCAGACAGCAGCCTCGCATTCCGGATAAACGTGGAGCACGAGATATTTCCTCCGGTAACCCATCTGCCCTGTTCATCAAGGTCAGCGATCACATCGCGCACCCTGGGTTCCAGGGCTGCCAGTCTTCTGCGGCGAGACTCGTTTGTTGGCGGAGCATCGCGCTCTGCCAGATATTTCTCCCGTCCCATGCTCTTAACCTTATTGTATAGAGCAATGGCGCTTGTGACACCATAATCACCCATCCAGCTATACCCTGAGCGGATATTGACGAACTCGTAGACGACCTCTCTGTTCATGTTGACGTATATAGGTTTGTTGGTGCCCAATTCGTAAAATCTGGCCCATTTACCATCTTCCATCTTTGACTTTTCCAGCCATTCGATGGCTGCCGGCATGGGTTCCAGGTATTTCTCCCTGCCAGTCTCCAGATAGAGATCGATGAGCGTCCTCATGTTTCTCGCTGTCACTGCTCCGCATACGGCCGCTGGCTCGAACCATCGAGCTGGGGCTGGCTTCATATCATGGTCGTATTGCTGCGCCCAGCCGGCCTGGGGTTCCGGAATCTGGGAGGCGATAATGAAGTCGCCGGCGAGCATCGCTGATTCCAGATACTCCTGGTTTCCGTATATATGGTAAGCATCCAGCATCACTTTGATGCAATCGTTGATAGCGTTGTCGTTAAAAGTATACCATCGGCTGTATCCCTTGGAGGGCAGTGGGTATACCTGAGGCCACGCGCCGTTATCAAACTGGCTTTTCAACATGAGATCCAGGCCATATTTCACAGCGGAGAGATATTTCTCATCTCCTGTCGTCTTCTGAACAGCCATGATAAATCTGAGCGCGCTCTGAGTGTTATTATCGTCGAATACGGAGTAGTTGCGGCGCTTACCTTGCTCTACTTCGCCTCTGTTGCGGCGGTAATACCATCTCTGGCTGCCTTTGGGGTCGAAGTCGATTTTATAATCCCAGCCGCCTGATTCCAGTTGTCCCCAGACCAGGGCATCAGCCGCTGCTCTGGCTGCTTCAAGATAAACTTCGTCGCCGGTGGCTTCATAAGCTCTCAGATATGCAAAACCCACCGATGGCGTACCCGGTTGCTGAATCCAGATCTGCGTTTCGGTAGCTTTGCCCTCGCCTGCCCTTTCCTTCAAATCCTGTGAGTACGTCCACAGGTATCCGCCGTTGGTTGAAACTGTCTCACGGAAATAATAGGCGGCCTTTTCCAGAGCAACCTCGGCATCTTGCAAGGTAGTTGAAGCTTCAGCACACACCGAGATTAACCCGGCTATCAACATTAAACTGATTGAACGGAAAAACAACTGCTATCCTCCTTCACAATGCTATGGATTTTAGATTTCAGATCTGCGATTTCCGATTGATAAACTGGAATACACCAGCAGCATTCCGAAGAAATCGTTCACGGTGCGGACCAGATTAGCTTGCCATCCTCGCTTAGCAGAACCAGGGAAGACTCGGACAACTGTTCAACAGAGGCAGCGGCTTTAATATCCGCGCATCCAAGAATTGCGCGGGAATTGCTGCGCTGATCCAGGACTGATACTCTGGGCCTTCCGCTGCCGCCGGAAATACTGATCCGGAGTTGCTCGTCTGCGTCGCGGAGCTTCAGAATGGGCCAGGTTTCGCCTTCCATAGACGTTAGCCCCAGGAAAATCCGATCCTTGCCATTCTCATCCGTAAACCCCAACACAGGATGTCCTTTGGGCGACATACCAATTATGGCGCGCACGTTCCCATCGCCATCGACCAACTGGAATTGCTTAGCCTTCACCACGTTTTGCACTGACTGAGTGAATGCTGGTCTATCCATAAACACTTGGCTGTATACTGCGCCGCCTATAAACCCGGCGATTACAACCAACACTGTAAGCGATAGATACTGCCTCTTTATCAACTGCTGCTCCTCTCCTTTCAACATCCTCACTAACCTTCGGCGAGGAAACGATCGACGATCTGCTGCCGGTATTCCGGCGAAAGCGTCTTAAAGAAAGCGCTGTAGCCTGTAACACGCACCAGAAGATCCGGGTACTTTTCCGGGTCCGCGTGTGCTTCCAGGATCTGCTCTTTCGAGATCACGTTTATGTTTACAAGCGTCCCGCCCTGAGCGTTATGTGTTCTAAGCAAGCTTTCGATGGCCTCCAGTCCGCCATATTCCTCCGCTAGATGCCTGTCGAAGTCCACCTGTAATGGAGCCGTATTGCCCCATCCGGGCTGCACTGCGGCCACCGCATTGGCTTTAGCCGTCGGCGCTGCGCCGCCTGGCATAAAACCGGGATCCGGGTTCGAACTGTGGGATATGGGAGCGCCGGCGTGCCGACCGTTGGGAGTCGCACCCACATTTCTGCCCAACTGCACTACAATACCGTGAGAAAACATGCCCGGGATGACATCGAACCCGTTTGGAGTGGGAGTATCCTTCACAAGATGACTAAACGATTCAGAGATGCGCTTTGCCCACCAGTCAGCCCGGGAGCCGCCGGTGCCGAAACGGGCAATATTCTTCAACATAAGCCGCACCTGTTCAGCGCCGGCGTAATCATTCGCCAGGTGCTCTGCCAGCTCTTCCCAGGTCAGGAGTCCCTCGTTCACCACTCTCCGCTCGATCGCGGCGAAAGAATCAGCCACAGTTGCCAGACCAACGCCATCGCAGGTTAATTTGACTATATCCACGCCACCTGCAGAAACATCAAGCCCGCGCTCAATGGAGCCGTGACAGAAGAGATTGAGCACTATCTCCGGGCTATTATCCGCCTGATGGGCCATGTGCCAATCGAAGCCGCGCTTAACAGTATCGACGCTGATCCCCAGGTGGTACATATGCCGATCCCACAGGGATTCCATTGTCTTCGGCATAGCCGAGTCAGAGACAACATCGTTAAAAGCGTGCAGAAACGGAGTAACGATGCATAGCCTGGTGACATCCTGCAGGCAGTATTCGATGCCCGGCAGGGCCGTCCAGTTGCACCCCACCTTTGCTCTCATGCGAGCCAGTTGGATAGGCACGCCGTTTCTGGCGTATCCTTCATCCAGGCCTTTTGAACATGCGTAGCTTGCGCCGGTGCCATCCTCGAAAAGATACTTCACCGCCTGACGGAGCAAACCGGGGTCGAGGTCGTCATGGACACGCACTGCGATGTTGGCTGGAATCTTGAGACGGTGCACGGCTTCGAGAATGAGGAACGACATGCGACTGGTCATATCGTGTCCATCCGGCGCAGGCCCGCCCACCTGGGAATAATGGGTATCGTTAAAGAGCAGGCTGGCCAGATACCAGACCACTTCCTCATCGCTGATGATGCCTGCATCCACATCGGCTTCATAGTAGGGCCGCAGCAGTTCATCCAACTGGGACAACGCTCCGCCCGCTGCCCACATGCGGTCAACGGACTGGAACCAGGCGAGAAACTGACATGCTTCCCGGAGCGTTTGGGGTGGGCCGTCCACCAGCCACTCGTTCATATCTGCAATAGCCAGAAGGTTTGCGCTAATCGCCTGATTTTCCTCCGCAGCAGCCATTTCCCTGGCTTTTACCACGTGCTTCTCAATCCAGGTTTGCACACCGAGAACGAAAGCTTCTTCTCCATCGTAGAAGGATGTATCCTCAGGTCTATTCAGGTCACGATAGTACCGGATCTTCCTCAAAAGTCCGCCCCATCCCAGATCCAGCCCTATCTTCATATCAGGCCCCAGATGGTTCATAGCGCCAATGCCGGTGTAGATGATATTATATTTCTTATGCAGAGGGCGCAGATGCGCCGGCCGATCTTCCGGCTTCCAGCCGCCCACGCCAGGCGGCCCGGTTACCCATGCGCCAGCGAGCGCGCTCATAGGATGGATGTAGACAGGATGCGCCTCTAACCAGGCGCGGAAATTCTCGCCAATACTCTTCGTGCCATAGCATCCGCCGGACTCATGATTGGGCATTGCTTTAAAAGGTATCGGCTCCGCCCAGGGTATGCAGCCATGGTCGTCAATATCAAAGTAACCTCGTTTTTTCAGCTTGGCTTCGGTGTGCTCAAGCTTCGTTTGCCTCAACGCATCTATGCGCTCCTGGTAAGTTGGCTTTTGTAATGGAGTCACTTCTGCGCTCCTCCTATTATATTCATTGACAGCCTGACGATGTCAAATTCTTGTAGGTTGGGTTAGATTGGCAAAATCCCGTTTGCTCATCACAATCAGGTTAGTCTACCAGGTAGCTTATGTATTGCTGAATACCTTAACCCAACTCCTAATTCAGCATTATTTCTTGTAGGTTGGGTTAGATTGGCAAAATTCCAGTTGCTCACCACAATCAGGTTAGCCTACCTGATAGCTTATGTATTGCTGAATACCTTAACCCAACTCTTAATTCAACTAGCGACCATAAAAATAAAACAACTCTGCAAAAGGATAGCAGATTTGGAGTGGAACGGCAAGAGGATTCCACATTTTTGCGGGCCCATCCCTTTTCTCTTGAATCAGCATTAAGAAGCTGTTAATATATCTGCCGGTCCGAAAAGTAGGCGAAGTATAAGCCATAGATAGACAGGAGGATAACTTGAGAACTAAAGGAATTCTTTTTATACTGCTTCTTCCAGCATTTCTGGTCTGGGCATTTGCTTCTGTGTCAGCGGAGGAAGCCTTCCTTTTCCAGAAACCGTTTTCAGGCGTTTATCTCATGGAGGGAGATGACCAGGAGATAATTATACACAGGCAGGGGACATATATAGCTCCCCGGCTCTCCCCGGATGGGGAAAAGGTACTTTTCCATTCCATACAGGATGGAGAAATGGCGGTTTGGCTCACAGACTCGCAGGGAGAAAAATCGGAAAAGCTCTGCAACGGGGATCAGGCCAACTGGTCACCGGATGGAAAAAGGATCATATTCAGGCGCGAAGGCAGGATTGTAGAAAGGGAGATCGTTTCCGGGCAAGAAGCGATCATTACCCCTGAAGATTTGCCCTCTTGTGAGTTTCCCAGCTATCTCCCTGATGGGAGGGTAGTTCTCGTTTCAAGAGGAGAATCCCTCGAATATGGGAAAATATTTATAACCAGCTCGGGTGAGAAGACACCCCCGGAATCACTGTTAGAGGGAGAGATAGGTAGTGCTCCGAAATGCTCGCCAGATGGAAGGAGTATCGCTTACCAGGATGGC
>Ga0114922_10007294_pt1 | contig 10117 bp, 16 predicted proteins | sample AartaG_FD_100975 | JGI IMG/M metagenome (GOLD analysis project Ga0114922, IMG submission 100975) | Deep subsurface microbial communities from Aarhus Bay to uncover new lineages of life (NeLLi) - Aarhus_00045 metaG | ecosystem: Environmental > Aquatic > Marine > Oceanic > Sediment | place...
ACCTCTTTGAGGTGGGGTAGGTTGTCTTCGAAGGCATGCACAACCACAGCTCCAGAACCACAGATTGGAGTCAGGTCGAATATATTGAATGAGCACGGCACGTCTTCTCCCACCAACTCTGGGTGAGGGAGGAGCCTAGTGTCGGCTATAGACGGGAGATCCTCAACCATCCTTAGAAGCGCTGGGTTGATGGGTAGACCTGCTGGACGAGTAAAGAGCACGATAGGCACCTTCTCCTCCTCCTCAAGTAGGTCTATAACTTCCTTGAGCTGGCTAGGATTCATTTGAAGAGTATCCTCCTCAATGTCTAGCAGCAACGGATGACAGCCTGCACGCAGAACGGCGGCTAGAGTGTCTGGTGGAGCGGTTACGGGCAAGATAACCGGAACCATGTCTATACGTGCGCCTAGAAGCTCGCAGGCTGCTTGCACAGCGTTCTGAACTGAGTCAAACGCGCAAGAGTACCCTGGAGCTATAAGCTTCTCCAACTTCTTCAGATGCTGGTGTGAAAACCAGTCTTCGATATAGAATGTTGTCCCCATGTCCCTACTCAGGTTTTATAGACCACTGACCTCGGTCGTTCTTCTGGAGATACCGGTTCTTTAGCAGGCTAGCTAGAACGGCTCTAAGAGTCTTCTCGTCTAGTCCAGTTGCCCTTCGGATATCTTCTACAAAAAATAGGCTGCCTTCGCTCATTACTTCTACGACTTTTGGCCCGTGCTTGATCTTAACTATTGGTTTTGTCATCGTCCTTTTGATACCACCCGCACTTATCGAAAGCTTTCTTCACACGAGATACATTCATTCTGTGAAAGTCTTTGATAGGTCCTAGGGTTTCTAGCTTTTCTAGATGCGCTGGCGAGGGGTATCCCTTGCTCTGATCGAATCTCCAAGGGAAGAACTCAACGTCTTCCATAATCTTGTCTCTCTCGAACTTCGCTACGACGGACGCAGCAGACACGGCAGGAACGAAGTCATCTGCCTTTACCAAGGCTACGTGGGGAGTCTCGTGGCCGTGTACGGGCTGGTTTCCATCCAAGATGTAGATGGCACTATCTCCATACTGTTGGTATGTATATGTAAGGGCCTGTGAGTACAGGTCTTTGAGAGTTTGTGCGTGGCCCACCCTCTCTATGTAGTTAGGCATGGCCATGAAAGCTTTGTAATGCTCAGCCTTCTCCTGCAGCATCTTGTAGGCTCGCTTGCGTGCCTTGTCAGTGGAGTACCGCTTGGAATCCCGAACCTTCTCTGAGAAGTCTACAGGCAGCACACAAGCACCCACACACAAAGGGCCTGCAATAGCGCCGTTGCCTGTCTCGTCAAAACCGACCACGTATTTAGGCATGTGGGTCTCTAGAAGATTGAAGTACTTCTGAAGATCCTCGTGCATTCGGTCTATTTTACTCATGATACCGGCCACTTATCCTTGTGGTATTCTGCCATACGCCCACCCAGAGTCTGCTTACCGTTAGCATACATGAACGCTACGACCATCTCTGGCTGCATCTCTGGATCTCCGCCTCTTGTGCCCATTATAGTTCCCACCTGAGCATACTTTATTCGGTTACTTTCAGAAGCAGCGTTGATGTCCTTTGGAAGAGTCATACGGCGAGCCTGTGAGTTTGCGTCCCTGTAAGAGAGCGGACCAAACCACTCGTCCGTATCGTCTCGGCGTACCCACCACTCTCTGCGAGGGTCCCCAATCAAGGACCCTACCGGGTCTACCGGAGTCACCACTACTGGTGTCTCGGCAGGTACCTCTACTATCCACCCTAATGTAGCCACTCCGATCGTATTGTCAAGTAGTCCCTGGGTCGCAACATGACAAGGATCGGCTAAAAGGCAGTCTAGGCCTGTTAGGCAACATTCGTTTGTTGGAAAACTCATGGTAATCTAGTGACTCTTACTGACCCCGCTAGTGGTACATCTTTCTCAATGTTCTGGCTGATAACAGCGCCAGCTGTTCTTTGTGTCTTGGATACTGTAAGAGGATTGGCGAGATCCAGACCGAGAATCTGCCACACTTCTTGCAGCCACGTAGCCTGCGCTGGTGTCAAACCAGTGCCAATAGCAGCGACAAGAGCGGCGGTATCAGTCGGAATCTCAACGATGGATTCTACGAAAAGAAGTAAGTCGTGGTCATCGCCCTTCGCTAGGCCACCACCGTCTAGGTGGTACTCGGCTGCGAGCATAGTGCCTACGCTGAAGGCAGCAACGATGGAAGGGTTGAGCAAAGCCGTGTAGTGGCCTCTCTCAACCTCGCTCAGTGCTAGGTATTTCATGCCCCAACCTGAGTTCTTGAATGTGAAGTCATTGAAGTCGAAGTACATATCTAGAGTAGTAGCATCCCTAAGAGCCACGGTAGGTGCTTGGCCCGTAAGTCCCCCTGTACCTTCCTGATCAATGGTAAGGATTAGCGGAACTTCAGTTGCTTGCTTCTCGAAGATATCCATTACGGGGTCTTCTTCTCGTCCTGCTTTGCTTTGGCAACAGCCTGCCAGTCCACATCAAGAGGCAACTTGGCCTTGTTGATTGGAGCTACTTCTTTGCCGTTCAGCACGATTTTAGGTGTATCACTCATAAGCCAGTGTGGTTACCTTTAGCTGTACATCATTGGAGCCTATAGAGTTGTACGCCACGCGCAAGTACAAGCCCACAGTTAGGGTGAAAGTAGATGATACTGCGAAAACCTGGCGCTGACCAGCAGTGGATGGGTTTACATACTCAGTCTTGACGTACTTCTTTAGCTCAAGCACATCCTGGCCTACAGTCAGCCCATATAGGGAAAAGTAGCCTAAAACGTCGTCTTTGTCAATCACAGACTGCTCTACGTAATCCCCAATAACAGAGTTGCTGTCTAGGATCTCGTACCAGCCGCCTCGGAGCTGCTTCTCTGTATCAATCCTCTCGTCAAAGAAGTTCAGAGATCCAGCGGTCACTGTGTAAAGGTAGCCTTGCCACCTAGGGTTGAGCCCACCAGTGTCCTCGAAAGACGGGGCTGAAACGGGACGACCGTCAGGAGTAATTGGGTTTCTAGCCATCAGTAAAGTTCCCCTACCCACCATGCACTCATATGTAGCTCTGAGGGTTCTCCGTTGACATGGCGGATTATTAACTCACGAGAACCATTACCAACACAATCGAGGTCAATAAAGTATTCAAAACAACTACCATAGCCACAAGCTATAATAGCGTCGTCCCAGAGTAGTTCGATGCGAACCTCGTGTGAGGCATCTTCGTGGCCGCCGCTGAAGCGAACTAGGCGCAGGGTTTTGTCACTAGGAACTGTAAAGGAATACTCATCAGTTGTAGGATTGTTGCCTTGCTTTTTGGCAACATTCTTTGAGTGAACTTCGCGCTTATGCTCTACGCTCATACCGTGTACCCTCTAACCTCTGCGTCCATCGCGATGTTTGATCCTGAATACTTCTCACGACGCACGATAATTGTCGCAGTGCCGGTTCCGACCATAATCGTTCCATCACGCGCGCTGTCTAAGTCGGGGAATCCAATCGTGATCGTCTGACCATTGGTGTAAACTCTCTCAACAAGGTGCTCTGTACCATCATCATATATCACCTCGAAAACAGCACCCTTCGTTGGGTCTTCGTTGCCTGCAGTGATCGATTGCAGGTAGAACGTATCACCAGAAGGAATCGTGAACGTAGTGTCGTGAGTGCCTGTACTCAGCGGCGTGTCTGCGTTTATACGAACAGGATCGGTTGCTGGGGGCGGGATAGCGCCAACAGTCTGTACCTTGCCTGAAATCTCTACGCGGTATACACCTGCATCATTAGTGATTGTAGCAGGGTTGCCTGCGGAGTCATATAGCTGAACCGGCCAAGCATTTGTACCTACACCCTTAGTTCCCTGAGCGACCTTACCGACCTCCTGCGTACCAGCGGGCAGCTCATCAGTAATCTTCTTGATACCATCAGTATCTTTGATAGACGCTAGCGTAGCTTCTGAGGCTCTGGTGGCTAGAGTAGTCTGGGTAGCGTAGTCCTTGCCGTCCAAAGATACCAAGAGCACGCGCACCGCCTCTAGGGTAGTCTGCGTAGCAAAGTCTTTAGCATCTAACGAAACGAGCAAGACCCGTGCAGCTTCGAGGGTTGCCTCGGATGCGCGGGTAGCTAGTGTAGCCTCGGAGGCTCTAGTGGCTAGCGTAGTCTGAGTAGCAAAGTCCTTACCATCTAGACTGGCTAGAAGAACTCCCAAAGCATTCAGCGTGGCTTCAGTGCCTAGAGTCGCTTGTGTAGTCTCTGTAGCAAAGTCCTTGCCGTCCAGAGATACCAAGAGCACCCGTGCTGCCTCTAAGGTTACTTCAGTTGATAAAGTCGCAACTGTAGCTTCCGTGGCTGGGCCAATCTCAGTGCCCGACGAATCATAAAGAGTAACACCAGGCTGGTTTACTACTAGTACCGCGCCCGTGGCCATTAGCTCATAGTCCTTGTAACGTCATCAACGGTGTTGCCGCTGTAGGTAAATACCTCTGTCATAGTTTCCCCCGTGATCACAGCACCTACACCATTATACTGCTTAGTGACAATGGCAGTCACCTTGTTGCCTGTATAGGTGTAGATCTGTTCTCGTATCTTGACGGTCTTACCGCTATCTGTCCAGGTAGTGAAGTTAGTCAACTTGATACCTGAGTAAATGAACTCATCATAGCTGTCTTCAGCTATTTCGTGAACCAACTGGTCCACTGCCCTATGAGTCGTGGGCGTAAGGCCTGAAGTGGCCAATAAGTCAGAGAGTGAGACGGGAGTGGGGTTGAGTACGTCTTTAAAACGCAGATCATCCCCATCCCTGTCTACAACTACATCTTCGTCCCTGTTGGTAGCGTCCTGAAAGAACACACCTGCTGTTTCAATCGCGTCTTCTTGAGGCTCAATTTCGGCAGGGATGCCCATGCTGTCATCAGCGGCATCCCCACCTTTTGAGCTTTCCTCGTATTTGAGGACTTGTACGCGGTCTGAACCAACAGCCATGCTACCCTAGGGGTTAGGCTACCTTCTTACCAAGGATGTTCACATCAACGAATAGGTCGTCTGCGTTTACAGCGTAACCTACCATGATGATGTCAACGTTACCGGAAGGAACGGCTGTTCCGATACCACCACCGGACTGGAGGTAGTAGCGGTCGCCTACGGTTGCGGTCGAGATAACGCCTTCTGCGATACCGTGAGATACAACAGTAAGAGTGTTACCTGCGGCTGCAGCTGCAGTCTCGGCAATACCGAAGGACTTCTGGAGACCAGTTGCGGTACGTGCAGCATCAGACTCGATTACTCGGTCGTTAGCGCCGCCCCACTGAACCGCATCGCCAATAGCGATTGCTGCGTTAGCAGTGAATAGGTTAGAGATCTTGGTTGCGTCTGCGGAAGCAAGAACCTCAAGCTCACCGGAAGCGTTGATCTGAATGGTAGAACCATCGACCTTAGCCTTTAGACCAGTTGCTGTAAGTTCAAGACCAGCGGTTGTTGCGGAGGTAAGGTCTACCTGCAAGTCGCCAGAACCGTCAAACTCAATACCACCGGTACCTGCGCCTGCTGCTGCCAGCTTGACGTAGAGACCTGTTGCATCGATAGCAGCACCGCGAGCGGTATCTGCATCAATACGAAGCTCGCCGGTAGCGAACTCAAGACCGGAGACAGTTACAAGATCAACACTTACAGTACCTGCAGAGATGTCGATACCGTCGCCGCCAACTAGAGCACCTGGACCAGCAGTCTGAGTGAACTCAAGAGCTGTAGTGTCAATGGTGATAGGGTCGTTGGTGATAAGGGTCCAACGAGTGTCGGCGTAGGTTGTACCTTCACCGGCCCAAGTGGTCATACCATCATCAACCTCTGCGTCCGTGTCAGCGTCTTCTGCACGAGTAAGCTCGAAGGAAGTTGTGGAAGCATCACCAAGAGCAGTAACCTCGTAGATACCATTCTCGGAGTCGTTTGCGTTACCATCATAGTCAGCGAGAAGAACTCGGTCACCAAGGGAAAGCGCAACACCGTCAATGGTGTTGAAGGAAATAGCGTTTGTAGGAGCAGTGATCGTCTTGCCAACGCCAGCACCAGAAGAGGTCCAAGTGTTGACAACTTCACCGTCTGTACGAACGCGACATGCAGCCTTCCAAGATAGGCCGTTTGACAAGGAGTCAACGTATGCCTTGGAAGCAGCAGCAGTATCGCCCGAAGGGATAGCTGGAAGACCGGTAAGCTCACCACCACCAGCAACAGTAATGTTACCTGCAGAGGCGATCGCTAGACCGCTCAGCTGAAGGTCGTCAGAGCCCAGTACGGCCTCTGTTGCGATACCTTCTGCATCGATATAAAGAAATTTACGTGTAGCCATAGCTAAGTGTTCTCCTAGAAGAAATGGGGGTTAAGTATTACTATATAGTATACAGACATCTATATGCACTAGTCGTCTATAGGCATCAGTTTACCACTAATGTCGTCATATATCAAGGAATCTGGTTTCAGATTGTACTTTTCTTGAATCTCTTTGGTGATCTGAACCATGTCTCCGTCTGCTCTCCTGAGTTCTTTGTCAAACTCAAGGCGAAGGTCTTTAAGTTCTCTCTGCTTGGCATCGTGCTCAAGCTTCGCAATGCGCAAAGCTTGCTCTTGCCACTTGAGCAGTATGCGAAGATTGGACTCTTCCTTATCGCACAGTGCCATCTTAGCCTGGACAGCGTGTCTCTTGGCTCTGAACAGCTCGTAACGTGCCAAATCCTGAGGGTGCATGTAGTCGCCCTCTGGGTCTTTTACACGACCCTTGAGAGATACGAACAGACCAACCTCTTGCACTGGAGCTTCCTCTACAGGAGTCTCTACAGCAGGAGCCTCTTCGTCGGTTGTCTTCTTGACAGTTGGTTTATTTCTAGCAGTCATTTTGTGTCACCTCTTACGACGGTACTTTCTTATGTCTTTGGTGGTTAGGCAATACCATAAACTCGTCGTCAGATACGGCAGTGCCCATGATTTGTACGTAGCGAAACCCAGAAAGGGGGTCTCCCAGCGTCCTGGTTAGCTGACTATCTACATCTACCAAGTAAGTCTCGCCTGGAAGCAGGCCTGTGTATACACCTTTGAGAACTCCTAGAACCCTAATTACGCAGCGGGTGGTAGTGCTTTTGCTCTGAATAATCCCTACTGCAGGTTTGGTGTCATTGTCTATGTCTAGCTTCTCTACTTGGTATAGTTCGCCAACCTTGGCATCTATGACCTTCACGCAATCCCCGATAGAGTCGGTAGACTTACAGATAGCATCCAGCGTACCAGATACGTCTGCGGTGTCTACGACATCGAAGTTCCCCGTAAACGGGTTCAATACATATTTGAGCGTCATTACGTTCGAGTAACAGTTTCAAGGTTGTTAGAAGCATCATATGTTATAGCCAGCACGGCTACTACGGTACCTGCGGCACCTCCCGCTTTATAGGTAACTGATGTCAACAACGAGCCTGTATACCCAAGGTCAACGAAATCGAAGACCTCTGGAACGAGCTTGTTCTGATCACGGACGAGCCAGGGCGGAGTGCCCTGTTCGGCTGTAACAGAATCGGTAGACGAGTCAAGTGTGCGACCGACTAAGATCTTTGCCATCTATATCACTACTATGTTGTAGGGGGTAGGTTTAACAGTGAAGCTTGTCTAGATCGCAACCCTTGATACCGTTTAGTACCTCTTAGATAGGTAGCCATGACCATCAATGTCCCATTATCTAGGACCATCAACTCAGCTAAACCAGATGTACTCTGTGCGCTGAAGTCTCGTGCATATCTATCTGCAGTAACAAACGGAAACGGCCCTTCCAATACGTCACCCCGAAAATCTCTAACGAAGTACTCCATTGGCTGAACCTCCTTTAGTTTACCATGTCATTCGGTATTACTCAAGGGATTCTAGTGGTTCTTTAGGTATTCTTCGCTGGGTACTACTGTCCCATCCTCATACCTGAATCCCCAGCCCTTTACCTTGGGTCCAGAGCAGAATATGGTCCAGGCCCCTCCAGCTTCATCCACCAAACTTACGCGGTGAAAAGAGGTGCCCTTGATATAGTTGAACATCCCAGGCCGCACTCTACGTGTCTTGACCTCGCCGTTTATCAACCGCTCCTCATCATACCCGCCAGTCAGGATGAAGCTGAGGGATCTACTCCAAGGGTGGTCGTGTAGCTCTCTGTCCTGGTCCCCTTGGAAGAACTTGTGTAGGTATAATCCTGGGAGAATACCATTGCGCTTGAGGTAGAACCTCAAGAGATACTTTTCGCCATCAGTATAGACAAGCTTGTGTCTGTAAGGAAAACTATGAACAAGTCCCCAGCACAGCCTGTCTAGCAAGCTTTGCACACGAGTCATTAGTTTGCGATGTAAAGCTTGACTACCAACTCAGCGTCTTCGAGCGTAGTAGCAGCCAATAGGTCTACCTTAGCAACGTTTCCAGCGTCTACAATAGCTTTGACAGCGTTGAAGATACCTGTGTACATGACCACAACCTCGTCGGCATCAGCGATGTTGTACACCTCTGAGTTGTCCTTTGTGAAGACAGACTGAGGGTACGTGGTAGCATCTCTGGAACCAAACAGGCCAAGCCACTTGATCTGTGCAATAGTCGTTATAGAGAACTCCTTGCCAGCGTGGGTAAAGGTTCTCCTTGCGATCTTAGCAGCGGTATCTCGGTCAACCTCGTCCAGGAGAGGGGCCTTCCGGTCTCCAAGCCTGCTGTCTTCTAGAGCCTGCTGATCTGCCGGGTCTAAAGCCACTAGCACACCATCGACCAACTTGAACTCCTCCAAGAGCGGATGCGTGTACATCTTTAATGGGTCTAGGTTTGCTGCCGCCCCATCAAACGCAGTCGTATCCGGGTCTACGTAGTACAGGTCTGGGTGAAGGACTGTTTCCTCTTCCTCCACAAATTCTAGCAGGAAGGTTACTTTGTTGTATACTTTCACTATTGGCATAGGTCTTTCCTTTTCCTAGGACTGGGCCATTTTGAACAGGCCAGATCTTATCGTGGTCTTGGGCTTCCAATCTGCGGAAAGCTCCAGTTGCTGAGTGTCGGGGATGAAGTTCATCAGAGGATGGCCGGAATCTACTATAGTAGGCTCGGTATCTGGGCCATTGATGAACTTCCAGATGTTTCTTAGTACGTTGTGGTAAGAGCAAGGCTCTGTAGAGGCTACGTTGTAGGCTCCGTGGAAGCCTGTGAAGACAAAGTTGTCTACGTACCTAAGGTAGTCTTCTTGGTGCAGGAAGGTAGAAACAGCTTCCCTAATACCAGGATTGCGCAAGACCTCTCCACGCCTAGCGTTGTTGAAGGCATAGTTGATAACTCCCCAGTTGATGTCCGGCCCGTAGATGTTGACTGGGCGCAGTATAACAGGCGGAGGGCTATCATCTTGGTAAGTAAACATGTGCTCAGCACAGCGCGCGTATAGAAGAGAGGCCACGGTGTCGGGACCAAGCTCGTCCCAGTTTACTGGCTCAGTACCTGCTGCTAGCTCCTGAGTAGACAAGAGGAGGACACGACAGCCTACTGACTGCATCCTCTGAAGCTCTAGCTGGGCTAGAGGCAGCTGGTCAGACCCGTGAAGGTCTGCCCCAATAAGACAGAAGTGAGGCTTCTCCTCACTGTCCCAAGGTATCAGAGCGAAGCCCTGCTTGATGAAGTGGTCTCTGGTAAGCTTCAGCAACGGGTGTGTGCCCGCTACTGTAAATCTGGTTCTCCCCTTGATACTCATCCGCTCAGCTCGTTCTCTGAACACTTACACTTCAGTAGTATTTTACCACAATCTGGACATGTTGGCACCTTTACTGGCTTCTTTACTTTTTTGACCATTTGTCCTTTGGCTCCTCCAACAGGTCCTCGAAAAGCCTAATATAGGCATATTCTCCCTGCCTGTCAATAACCCTAATGGGTGAAGATTCAATAAAGTCTTCCTGGTGGAGGTCAGTTATACTGTCTAGACGCATCATTACGAAGAAGGGATTCCTATTTCGCTTGAAGACTAGGAGGGTCTTCTTGTCCGTAGCAGTTTCCCGCTTAGCCTGCTCCCACCAGTCCCACACCTTGCTCTTTGGGGAGGTCAGGATATGATCCAGGGTCCACTCTTC
>Ga0114922_10007295_pt1 | contig 10117 bp, 9 predicted proteins | sample AartaG_FD_100975 | JGI IMG/M metagenome (GOLD analysis project Ga0114922, IMG submission 100975) | Deep subsurface microbial communities from Aarhus Bay to uncover new lineages of life (NeLLi) - Aarhus_00045 metaG | ecosystem: Environmental > Aquatic > Marine > Oceanic > Sediment | place: Aarhus...
GCTCACCACGGATATCTGCGGGAGTATTGGAATCTGTCCCGTCCAACCGGGCGGGCAGCGGAAGCTCGAAGAGAGCCCACCACCCACATTGTAGATGTGGATGTGGATACCTGCGGCGGCCTCGATGCCGTCAACTTTAGGCATGGCGATATCGAATATCCTATAGATAAAAGCGATTTGCTTACAAAGGTGGGCGAGAGGGAAGTCCAGTTGGACTGGAATGTTACAATAACCTTGCGGGAACTCATCGAGCCTTCAAGTATCGGACCAACTGGTATATCACGCACAAAACGGTTTCCCGGTATTTGGCACAAAGGTTCTGTTTTGAGCGTAAAACGACCGTTTGGGACACTCGACGACAGTTCCGAAGACCGATGCTCTGTCCGCTGAGCTATAGGCGCATCCTCCATTTTGAAGCTAATCTTAGCCCCAAGCGGTTAGTATAAACGGAGTATTTCCATTTTTGCTAATAATGATTTTCAACCGCTTTTTCTTCACGCCTATTATAACTTGCGGTAAAAGCATCGTCAAAGCGCTTCGCAGCAGCCTCTTGCAGTCCTGGGGTAACGTGGCTGTAGGTATCAAGGGTTATTTGAATGTTAGCATGCCCTAATCTTTCTTGGACGACCTTTGGATGTGCACCCTGTTTAAGCATTGACTGAGCGTTTGTGAGGGGGTATAATCCCCTAGGTCAACAGCTTCCTAAGCATTATGCTGCCTGCTTGCGAGTAATAGCAGCTAATAGCGCTAATCTGAAGGTCAGCCTTAATCAGACACAGACAAATTTAGGTTGAGGGAGATTGAGTAATGGGTATTCTATCTAAGTTTTCTCTGGAAGGTAAAGTGGCATTAGTTACAGGAGGCAAGAAGGGCCTGGGTAAGGCGATGGCGCTTGGTTTTGCTGACGCCGGAGCCGATGTGGCTATCTGTAGCCGCGGCATTGCCGATGGTGAGCTTGAGGCAACAGCTAAAGAGATTCGTCAGCTGGGCCGGCGCTCGTTAGCTATTCAGGCAGATGTTGCCAGTAAATCCGATGTCGATAGGATGGTCGAACAGGTAGTGGACGAATTCGGTGCTATAGGTATTCTAGTCAATAACGCTGGTCAGTACATTGAAAGGCCGACTATGGAGGTGAGTGAAAATGAATGGGACGACGTGCACGGTACTCACCTTAAGGGCTCTCTCTTTTGTTCCCAGGCGGTCGGCAAGGTGATGATCAAGCACAAGCGGGGTAATATCATAAATCTGTCCTCAGTGATGGGTATCAGGCCGCTGGTGAGGCCGGGTGGTTACGATGTTGCCAAGGCCGGTCTGATAATGTTCACGGCTTCGCTGGCTATTGAGTTAGCTCCTCATAATATCAGGGTTAATGCTATCGCCCCCGGTTTTATGAGGACAACGCAGAATATCCGTATTTACGGGGATCCGGAAGTATTGAAAATATACGCAGGCGCGGTAGCGCTTGGTAGAATGGGTACTCCGGAAGAGATTGCCACTACAGCGATATTCCTGGCATCCGACGCTTCCAGCTACGTAACCGGGACCACGATTCTCGTTGACGGTGGATTTTTACCGGAGTGGCCAATCGGTTAGCAGTATATCAGGAAGGATACCTGAAGGTTAAGACCTCGCCAGCAGAAGTATCCGTTGGCGGTGTCTTTAACCGAGGGGGTGATTTGCTGACAGTAGGTTGATATAATTGTGTAGCAAGGATTTTGAGGATAGATTAGTTAACTGTGATGTGCCCTACGTTGACCGTAGTTAATGTGTTGGTAATGTGGTAAGGGAAGAGTAATATACTTGGGGTCGGCTTTCGTTTAGAAGAACGAATCTACGGAAGTAATAGTAACTAATGACTAAGGCAACAGAACAAGCCGTCGACAGTAAGAAGGTACGTAATAGGGTTCGTCGTATCTTTGGATACGAAAATACCATACTAGCTATTATTCTGATTGTAATAACCGCAGTATTGGCAATATTTAGCAAGGGCAGAACCGTAACCCGTGCTAATATCTTTAATATGCTACTCAATACTTCTGTACGGGGAATAGCGTCGATAGGGCAGCTGTTTGTTATCCTGACGGCGGGCATCGATCTTTCCGTGGGCGGGCTGGCGATTTTCGCTACGTGTTTGGGGGGACTTTGGACCACCACCGGAGGCTCCCCGGTATCCGCCTGGCAACCGGTGAACAGTCTTCCGTTTGGCTTAGCTGTTTTCCTGATGATGATAATCGGGATTGGCTTCGGCGCCTTTAACGGCGTCTTTGTGTCACGTCTTCGCGTTCCGCCATTGATAATAACCTTAGCACTGTCTCAGATATTGGCGGGACTTAGCTACAATGCTACCCAGGGATACACCATTTTCAATCTCCATCCCGCTCTCAACTTCTTCGGTATGGGGCGGGTTGGTGGGATGCCCGTACCGGTCATAGTCTTCGTTGCCGTAGCTGTGGTGGCTTACTTCGTTTTGCATTATACTACCTTCGGGCGCTCTGTATACGCTACCGGCGGCAACCCTGTGTCCTCGTGGCTATCGGGTTTGAACGTGCCCAGGATACTGTTTTCATCTTATATCATCTGTGGTTTTCTGGCTGCCTTGTCCGGCTTCATCCTGCTGGCCCGGATGATGGCGGCCTCGATGAATGCTATTAAGGGCCTGGAGTTGGACAGCATCGCGGCCGTGGTGGTCGGCGGTGTCAGCCTGGCGGGGGGCCGGGGTACTCTGGTGGGGGTTGTGCTTGGTACGATAATACTCGGCGCCATTAACAATGGCATGAATGTTATGGCGGTTAACCCCGCTTACCAGGACATCGTAAAGGGCGTGATAATTATCGTTGCCGTTACCATTGATATGATACGTCGGCGATAATGCGAGTCAAATAGAGTTATGAGAGACGAGGAGGAGCCTATGGCGAAAAGTTAGTTCCTATGAATCTATAAGGGAAGGAGGGATAAATGAAAAAGATTGTTATTCCATTACTGGCGTTGGTTACGGTAGTCAGCATTATCTTCGCGGGCTGTACGCAGTCGGCGACACCGTCGGTGCCGTCAGAACCTGAGCCGGTGTTGAACCCCTACGAAGGTCTGGGGATTAAGACTGATGGCACGCCTTACCGTTTCGCTCATGTGCCCCTGTTTCTCTATAACGAGTGGGTGGCCATGGGCCATGGCTACCTTATGAGCGCTTTCGAGAGAGCCGGCGCCACTATTGACCTCTTCAACTCTAACCTGGATGCCGCGGTGGAGATGGCTACCCTTCAGGATATACAGGCGAATGAATATGACGGCATCGCTATCCTGCCGGTGGACTCTGCCAGTGCGGGTGCATCCATTGATTCGCTTTGGGCGGCGGGAATACCCGCGGTATCCTGGGATTACAAGCCGGCGAGCGATAACCTGCTCTGCCATTGTGAGGAAGACCAGTACCTGCTGGGTCAGGTGGGTGGCCAGTTCTTTGTAGATTACGTTGAGCGGACGGGTGAGCCTCTCAAGATTCTGGAGCTCTGGGCTTCTATGGCTCAGGATGGGTGCATTCGCCGTCACAACGGTTTCCACAGTGTGGTTGATGGTAATCCTCTGATTACCGTGGTGGAAAGCGCGCCTACCAATCACGCTCTGGAACCTGCCCAGACAATTGTTCTGGATCAATTCTCCGCCGATCCCGAGCTTAACGCTCTCTGGGCTATGGCTGATACTTATGAAGGGTACACTCAGGGTCTGGCCTTCTGCGACCGCCGAATTCGCATCGGGGATCCGGGACATGTTGTTATATTTACCGGTCCTGGTGAGCCCGGTGCTCTACAGGCACTGCGTGACGGAATTGTCGATGCCGTCGGTAGCATGAGCTGCTGGGTCGAGTGCGACCTGGTTTCTAAGGCGCTTCTTACCTATGTGTGTTTGGGAGAAGACGTCCCTTCAGAGCAGTTCGTGCCTCCGATAATGATCGGCCCTGACGATACGGAGCAGCCGTATCTCTACGGCAACATGCGCGGCATTCCTTTCGATGATTGGCCAATCATACCTGATGAGTACTACGAATCCAGAGGTTTCTCCGACTACATCCCTACGCCGTCCAAATAGACATGAGGTAACTCAGGTTTCAAATGAATAGAGGTCTAGTGTTCCCAGGAGCTTTCGCTCCTGGGAACACCTTTGCGTTCTTAAATTCTGTTGCAGAAAGAAGATAGAAACGTAAAGTAGTCAAGTGAAGGAGGATTTAAAAAGTATGAAGCTATTTGAGCGAGGCAAGATTGGTAAGCTAGAGATAAAGAATCGTATCTGTATGGCGCCGATGTTGACTATGCTTAACGAGCCGATAGAAGTGAGCAGATGGACGCAGAGGGATGTAGATTTCTATGCGGCGCGGGCTAAGGGTGGCGTGGGACTTGTCATCGCGACCAACGCCAGCACGAGCCGGAAATGGGAAAAGTCTTTCGGCGCGGCAACTATCAACAGCAAAAGATGTATCCGCTGGCTTAATGACGTGGCTGAGGCCTGCCGCGACTACGGGGCCAAGGTATGCATTCAGCTGACGGTGGGACTGGGACGAATTCAGGAGATCGACTATAGCCAGCCTCACGGGGGGTTGATATCGTGCTCTTCCCTGCCGTCATTCTGGGATCCCTCGATTACAACGAGGGAACTGACTATCGACGAGATAGAGGAGATGGTGAGAGACTACGAGTATAGCTGCGGTATAATAGCCCAATCAGGGATAGATGCTATCGAGATACACGCTCACCAGGGATACCTGCTGGACCAGTTTACAACGGCGATTTGGAACAAACGGACTGATAAATACGGTGGTGATCTTGATGGAAGGCTCAGGTTTGGTATGGAGCTTATTGCCGCTGCCAGGAGATCGGTGGGTCCCGATTTTCCGATTATCTACCGATATGGTCTCACTCACTACTTTGAAGGGGGCAGGACTATTGAAGAGGGTCTGGAAATCGCACGGCGCCTGGAAGCCGCCGGGGTTGATGCTCTGGACATCGATTGCGGAGCCTATGAGTCCAACAACCGGGCACAGCCGCCAACGACGCAACCGCCGGGGTGTATGGCGGATCTAGCTAAGCTGGCCAAGGAGGTAGTGAACATTCCGGTTATCGCGGGTGGTAAGCTTGGATATCCAGAGTTAGCTGAGAGGATTCTGAAAGAGGGTGAGGCAGATTTTGTTTCTATGGGTAGGTCTCTACTAGCCGACCCCGATTGGCCTAACAAGGTAAAAGAGGGGAGACCAGAGGATATCATTCCCTGTACGGGGTGCCACGAGGGTTGCCTAAAGAGAGTACTTGAAGGTAAACACATAAGCTGTGCTGTAAATCCTTCCTGCGGCTGGGAGCAAGGATCGATGATATACGCCGCGGATAGGAGAAAGAAGGTGCTCGTCGTCGGTGGAGGTCCGGCTGGCATGGAGGCAGCTCGGGTCGCTGCATTGAGGGGTCACAAAGTCACCTTGTGGGAGAAGACATATGCTTTAGGTGGAAATCTGATACCAGCCTCAGTGCCCGATTTCAAGCGAGATTACAAGCTGCTCCTGGATTATCTCACCACACAAATAAAAAAGCTCGGAATAGCCACAAGATTCGGGATTGAAGTAACGCCAGAAAAAGTCAAGAAAATGAACCCCGATGTCGTATTTATTGCTACTGGTGCTAGAGCAATTATTCCAGAGATTACAGGTGTGGAAGAGGGCATAGAAAAAGGGAGAGTTGTCCTCGCTGCCGATGTGCTGTTAGGGAAGAAAGAGGTTGGAGAATCAGTGATCATAATCGGTGCTGGAATGGTGGGTAGTGAGATTGCCTTATACTTAGCACAGAAAGGTAAGAAGGTAACGGCGGTAGAATGTTATGATGCCCTGCGTGACATGTATTGGGTTAATGCTAAGGACTTAAAGGAGAAGCTCGATGCTGCCAAGGTCAATATACTAACGCATACCAACGTCTTGGAGATAACAGAGGATGGATTGGTAATACGAACCGACGGTGGTGAAACAAAGACCCTAAAGAGCCAAAATATCGTATTAGCTGTAGGCCTGGAGCCTATTACAGATCTGGCAGATGCATTAGTGGGCGAGTTACCAGAAGTATATGCGATAGGTGATTGCGTGGAGTCGCGCCAGATCCTCAACGCTTTCTGGGAGGCATTCAGGACTGCCCGTCTAATATAGACAGACGATTAGATTCAACAGCTGGCAATTTCATTGCTGCGGAGAGAAAAGAAAAGGGGTAATGAATCATTAAGAAGGCTACCAAAATGGTTAACAATTCGTGGGAAGGTTACCGCACCGCTCGGCTGATATAGCGGCGTGATACAAGCGCCGTGTACCTAAGCTCCTTTCCAGTTTCAGTTTGCAACCTGACCGGTAGTAGGTGCAACGCTCCCCCCCTGCATATCGCAGTATAGCTTGATAAGCTCAGCCGGCGCAGGGACTATAAAACAGGGCCGATGGTGAAGATGTTCGGGAAGCGACCGTATCCAATAGCCTCGGCCTTTGTCTTTTTCCCTGAAGCAACCTCAAGAATTTCCCGGTAGAGCGCTTTACCGGCCTGGGTAACGCCTTGCTCTCCCAACTCCACAAAGATGTCTAGGTGTTCCGGCAGGTTCTTGTAGGTATTGGGGTTGCCGGTTATTTTAATCACTGGGATGAATGGGAAACCCTGAGGCGCTCCGAGCCCGGTAGAGAATACCATAACCTGGGCACCCGCTGCCGCGAGAGCGGTGAGGAATTCGGGCTCACGCCCAGGGGTATCAACCAGAAACAGCCCCTTGCCTTCAGGCTTTTCTCCGTATTCAATAACCGCTTTGATTGGTTTGGTGCCCGCTTTGACAATCGCCCCCAGGGATTTCTCCTCAATCGTGCTCAGTCCGCCGGCGATATTGCCCTTACTTGGCTGACCGCCGCGCATGTCAACTCCCATGGCGATGGCTCTATTTTCCATGCGGGCGACGATTTCCAGTATCTTCCTGCCCACTTCAGGGGTAGCGCCGCGGTGTTCCAGGATGTGCTCGGCTCCGATGATTTCCGTCGTCTCGCCGAAAACGCAGCTGCCACCATTGTTAATCAGCGTGTCGCAGGCAACCCCAGTAGCCGGATTGGAGAGCAGCCCTGAGGTAGTATCGGAAGCACCACACTTTACGCCGAGCCTGAGTTCCGAATCAGGGAATTCCTCTCTCTTTAGCTTGGCGGCAGTCTCCGCCATAGCACGGACAATCCTGGTTCCCTCATTGACCACATTCGTTTTCCCGCCCATCTTCTGCAGTACCACCTTTTCCACCGGCTTACCCGATTTGGCGATGCCCTCGGCTATCAGGTCTACTGATGACGATTCACAGCCCAGGCTGACAAGCAGCACCGCGGCTAGGTTGGGATTCCAGCCCAGCGAGGTAAGAGTTAGGTTTACCGTATCTAGGTCAGGCTGAGTCTGACAGCAGCCATGTGAATGGAGGAATACCGCCGCGTCCTTCACCTTTTCCGCTATCCAGCAGCTGACATCGTTAGCACAGCTAACCGTAGAGATAATACCTATGTAATTTCTTGTCCCGACGTACCCTTTAGGGCGCGGGTAACCCGAAAAACTCATTCCTTGCCTCCTTGTAGATCGCCTCGTGCCCGGGCGCTCGCTATATTGTGGACGTGGACATAGTCTCCCGCGCTAATTAGTGCTGTAGAGACACCGATGACCTCCCCGTATTTAATCACCGGGGAATTCGGCTCAATCTCGGTCAGGCTGAACTTATGACCGAAAGGGATATCGGCTTTAAGCTCCACAAGTTCTTTCTCGCCGTTAATGACCAGCTCGATATTCTCACCTTTTTTGAGATTATCCAGCGCCGTAGCCACGTTGTCTTTAGCATTCATAACGACAGCTTTCAATGGCAAAAGTAAACCTCCTCAGGCATAATTTTATGGGCTTTACTTACCCCTTTCTTAAGAAACCTCTGTTCCGGGAATGTTCTCACTGCGGATCCCCCCAGCTCACACCTTCTGCCGTACTGCGTCTTCCACCACTACATATGCTGCAGAAGACCCGGATTCCCGGCTGTTACTCGGTTGGTTTTGTCAGTGAAATACTGGCCGCAAGCGGTTTCGTGTTTGAATCCGCCACTTCGTCTGTCTTCTTGTATCGGTTCGGCCTTTTCAGGCATATCAGTAATGTTGAATAATACAATAATGACTCTAATAATGTCAACCGCACGGGACTTCGGCACCTGCTTCTGGACGACCCTCCATCCAGACGTGACAGTGTAAACGTTCCCTTCCCGAAACCGCTCAGCCAGTACCAGCCCTGTCTCTGCCCACCCTACCTCCATAGGCTTTAAGGCAGGTAACCTTCATAGCAATATTGGGCGTTAGCCTTGGTAGTCTCTACCAGGTAGGCGTCAACATCAAGCGTTACCTCACATCCCGGCTTGAGCTTATCTACATAAGTCCAAATTACCTTTCGGTTGGGTTCCTTGAGCCCATCAGTAACAGTCACACCCCGAACTACGGTATTTCTGCATGCTTTCACCTCCTGGGTGAAAGCTCACCATATCCAAATCATGCCTACACTACCTGCAGATCCACGGATTAAACCTTAATCCGTACGCTTGACACACCGACATAATTTCTCTATTATCCTTATGTAAAAAGCGAGGGAATCATCTTAAGAAATACTAAAAAACTACGGTCAGGAGGTATTATGACATCAAGTCCATCTGAAATTAACATCTCGGGTCTGCATCAAATAGGGATTTTGTGTCGGAATATAGAGCAAGTAGCCAGAAATTACTGGTATATCCTGGGAATTGGCCCCTGGGATGTTCTCTATCTGCCGCCTCCCCATGGATACGACCTCACCATCGGCGGCAAGCCAGCCTATTTCGAACTGAGAGTCGCTCTGGCTGAACCGGGGGACGTGCAGCTTGAGTTGGTGGAAACGCTTCAGGGGCCGACCCCTGGTGACGAGTTCCTAGCGGAACACGGCGAAGGGATTAATCATGTCCAGTACATGGCGCGCAATCTGGAGGAGATTGATAAGCACCTCGAGATAATGGAGAGAAACGGCTACGCGTTCTTCCAGGGCAACCGATTCGGTGATAACGGCCGTGCAGCTTATTTCGATACCCGCAAACCCCTGAAAACCCTGTGGGAAGCGATTGTAATGCCGGACAATTTTGACGGTCCCTGTTACAAAGTGCCGACGGATGCGGGAACGGAAAGTCCATCTAAGATTAAGGCCAAAGCCATAACCAAGCTCGGTCTCACGGTTAAAAACCTAGAAGAAACAGCGGAAAACTACTGGAACATACTGGGAGTTGGTCCCTGGGAAATATTTGAGGCAGCGCCTCCGGCACTTCAGAACAGCGATTATCACGGTAAACCAACCACTCAGGCCATGAGAATCGGCAGAGCTATTGCCGGGCCCATTAAGCTGGAGCTGGTGCAGCCGGTCACGGGAGACACGTACTTTTTCGACTTCCTTTGCCGACACGGTGAAGGGGTTAGCCATCTGGGTTCCGAAGTAGCCAATGTCGATGAATTAACTAGGATTATGGCAAGTGTCGGTTTTTCCACTCTGCAGAGCGGTAAGCTAGGCGACGGTGCCTTTGCTTTATACGATACTGTCGCCCCTTTGAAGACTGTTTGGGAGGCTTATGAGCCGACAGAAAACCTGTCCGCGGTAAGAAGACTTCCATAAGAATGCAAACGATATAATTGCAACAAGTATTGCAAAGATCTCGAGGCATGGTTAAGCCCGTTGTAACCATGCCTCTTATATTTTCGTTAAGCAGGCATACCCAATAAAACGTCAGCTGCCTAGTTCAAGCCCCACCGTCTGGCCTACCGTTAGATTAGCGTACCCAAGGACTTTCTTCCAGAATTTATAACGATACAACAAATAGCCAATAAGTGCAATTAAAATGATTGCCAGCTTCATTTAGCGACCAAAACGTGCACTTAATGTGCACTTAACGTGTAATCTCACGAATTCCTAGGTCTATTTCCTAGTGACCTGACCCCCTAAAACGATACCAGTTATAATCTCGTAAAAGGGGGTAATAAATGGCTAAGAAAGGGTTCACACCGGAACAGATAATCAACAAGCTCCGCGAGGCGGAAATTCTCTTAAGC
>Ga0114922_10007296_pt1 | contig 10116 bp, 10 predicted proteins | sample AartaG_FD_100975 | JGI IMG/M metagenome (GOLD analysis project Ga0114922, IMG submission 100975) | Deep subsurface microbial communities from Aarhus Bay to uncover new lineages of life (NeLLi) - Aarhus_00045 metaG | ecosystem: Environmental > Aquatic > Marine > Oceanic > Sediment | place...
ACTAATGCCACGTTGAGTGTTGGGGTTGCTGAGTACCGCCCGGGTGAGAATTTGTCGGAGTTTATTAAAAGGGCCGATCAGACCATGTATGAGGCAAAAGGTAGGGGAGGCAATCAGAGCCTTCTTGCACAGGAATAATTCTACGTCTCGGAATTTCTACAACTTATTGAAATTCCAGCGACTTTGGTCGAGTAGTTAAATAGTCGACCTGCCCGCCAGTGCCATTTGTGCCGCCGTTACAATTACCCGGCAAACCAGGCGTTGGCAGGCGGGGTTGTCGAGTCGTAAGACCCTTAAACCCCTGGCCCAGACCTGGTTTGCAGGGATTACAGCTTGATTCAGGCATGTCGCGCCAGGGCGGGCACTCGACTAATCAACCACTTGACCACTCGACCAATTGCGGAACGAAGTGGAGTTAAGTTCATTTCTGGGCAATTTTTGCCATGGTAACACCGAGGTTTTCCTGATGGAGACCCCCGGGGAGGGTTGCCTGGACCAGAGGGTGCTCCTTCAAGAATGGTATGATGCTGTTACGCAGCGCCCCCGTCCCCACACCATGGATGATCCGAACCTCCCTTAGGCCTGCCAGCAGAGCATCGTTCACGAATTTGTCTACAGCCCCCAATGCCTCATCCACTTGTATTCCCCGGATATCGATTTCGGTGCGTACCTTATCCGGGAAAGGGACAGCCACATGTGAATGGAGACCGGGAGTGGCTTTCTCCGGGCCTTTTGCCCGGGTCAATTCCGCTTTGGGTACACGCACCTTGAGATTGCCACTGGCGATCAGGACGTGACCAGTCGTGTCTTCAGCAGACAGCACAGTCCCCACCACGCCACCCCCTGTCCAGTAGACACGGTTTCCGGCTCGGACCTCGCCCGTGATCTGATCTTCCTGCTGAGATTCTTCATCAAATGAGGTGGCCTCAAGCTCCTTTCTTAGGGTCTCTTTTTCCTCCTGAATAAGGGCCTTGGCTTCACCGATGGCCTGGCGAGAGGCGCTCTTTTCCCGCACGGTTCGTATCGCCTTTTCCAGGGCGGCGTTAGCCTGCTTTATGATGGTGCTCGCCTCCTCGGCCGCCTTGCGCCGTAATTGCCTCGCTTGCCGGGCAAGAAGATCGTTTTCTTCTTGGTACCGTCTGGTCAATCCCTCAAGAACGAGTTCTTGGGCCTCCAGGCCCCTCTTCAATTTCTCATTCTGTTCGATCTGATCCTGGAGTTGTAAAATCAGGTCCTCCAGTCGATGGGCCTGACGACCCATCAGAGATCTGGAGCGTGTGATGATGGTGTCCGTGAGTCCCATACGCTTTGCGATATCAAACGCATAGCTGGAACCGGGGATATGGGGACGGAACCTGTAGGTCGGGGTGAGGGTTTTGCTGTCAAAGGCCATTGATCCATTTGCAATACCGGGCGTCTGATGGGCAAATGCCTTCAAAACACCTTGATGGGTTGTAACGACGGTCAAAGCACCTTTGCTGGTAACGACCTCTATCACTGCCATGGCAAGGGCTGACCCCTCCTGCGGGTCCGTGCCGGTTCCAATCTCATCAATGAGCACCAGGTCTCCAGAGGCCGCTTCATCCACGATCGCCTTGAGCCCTTTAAGATGGGCAGAAAAAGTTGAAAGATCCATCTCAATCGACTGGGCGTCTCCCACATGGGCAAAGATCCGGTTGAAGACAGGCATTTGTGAGTCCGGATCTGCCGGGATATGAAGTCCGCAGGAGACCATCAGGGCAAGAAGCCCCACGGTTTTGAGTGCCACGGTCTTTCCGCCGGCATTGGGCCCGGTGATCACGAGTGTGTTGAAACCTTCACCTATTGAAAGATCCAGAGGGACCACGGGAGATACCGTATCCTTCCTCAATGTGAGCAATGGATGTCGTCCCTCCTTGATTTTGAGTAAACCATGGGTGTTGAGGGCTGGTTCGTGTTGATTCAGCTCTCTGGAGGTCAGGGCCATGGCATGATGGCAATCCAGACAGACCAGTACTTCAAGGTTCTGTTCAAGGTCGGTGCTGTTTGCGCGAACAAGGTCAGTAAGCCGGCGGAGGACCCTTTCTATTTCGTGGCGCTCATCTGCTTCAAGGCGACGAACCTGGTTATTCATCTCAAGAGTTTCGAGTGGCTCCACAAAAACGGTAGCCCCACTTGCCGACTGGTCGTGAAGGACCCCCTTGATCCGGTACCGGTGGGTCTCTTTTACCGGAAGGACCCACCGGCCATGTCTCATGGTGATCAGGCGTTCCTGCAAGACACCTCTGCGCCACAGTCTGTCAAGCAGGGCCTCCAGTTCTCTTCGTAGTCGTTCACGTGCCCGGGCCATCTTGCGGCGAATGGTGGCCAGATCCGGGCTTGCCTGGTCACGAATCTCCAGGGTCTTCAAATCAATACTCTTGATGATTTCTTGCACAAGAGGAGGGTTGGGGGCCAGAGGTGCACCCACTTCTTGAAGGAGAGGGAAATCTGACAGGTTCTTTGAAAAAAAACGGTGTATCCTTGCTGCCAAATCAAGCACTTCATGAATATGGCAAAAGGCATCGGGCTCAAGACAGCCCCCCTCCACGGCTGCCAACTGGAGGTATCCACTTATGTCCTGAAAATTGCTGATGGGAAAAGACCCGCCTGAGTCCATAAATGTTCGGAGTTCGGAGATCTTCCCCAGGCTCTTTCGAACTATCTCGAGGCTCGGAAGTGGTGTTAGACCCTGGAGGCGCTCAGCAGAGAGCGGAGAATGGGTTCTGCGCGCCAGGTCCTCAAGGATCTTGTCGAATTCCAAGATTTGATAAAGATCATTACTCAATTCTTAGACCCAATTACAGGTTGACCGTCCATAATGTCTCAGGTTATAAAATCGCTGCGCGATTTTGTAATGATTGAGTAGTTGAGTGGAACGAGGTCTGTATATACAGCTGAGTAGCTAATCTTCAAGTAATCGTCAAGGAGGATCTTTTTTCGGGGAGAGCCATGAAACAGGAGGTCAAAAAGAAAATATTGGCGGCAATCAGGTCGATTCCAAAGGGATACCTCAAAGATGCTGTTGTCAAAGAGACCATCCGTTGCGTACTATACGGATTGTTGAAGGAAAAAGGGCTTCAGCCAGTGCCTGTTTTTCGTAACCCGCGGTTTCCTGAGGGCCCGGTCGATATGGTGGGTGTCAAAGAGGACCACGCCGTAGAGGTGGCTTTTTGCAGCAACCCCACGATTGAATTAAAGGACATAAAGAGCCTGGAACGGGTGGCCTGTGAAAAGAAGTTTCTGATCAGCTTTTCCCCGAACAAGAAGAAGGTAGAGTTGAGCACCTTCTTTCTCAAGCCGGGGATTGAGCATATTTATATATACGAAGATAGAGATGATCACGAAAGCACGAAAAGGCGAAAGCACGAAAAGGCGAAAGCACGAAAAGGCGAAAGCACGAAAAGGCGAAGCGTAATAGGTGAGATCTCTACTTCGACGAGATCAGCATTCAGTGTGGGCCTACAGACGTGAAAGAAGAAGGGTTGGATGGGAATATGAAAAAGTCGTCCCCTATCATCGACACCCACGCCCATTTAGATGAATTGCCTGACCCGGAGACGGCCATCAGAGAGGCACAGGAAGGGGGTGTGCTCGGTATTGTGGCGGTGGGGCAGGACGTTTCTTCCAACCAGAAGATCCTGGAGATAGCCAGCCAGCATCCGGGGTTTGTTTTTCCAGCTATCGGATACCATCCCTGGCGTCTCGACCCGGATAATGATGAGGAAGCCCTTGCCTATATTGACACAAACCTGAAGCACTGCGTGGCCCTGGGCGAAGTCGGCCTGGACTACAAGGCCAAGACAAAAAAGAAGATCCAAAAGGCTATTTTTCAACAACTCCTTGCCATAGCCAAGAGACATGAGAAACCGGTCATCGTTCATTGCCGGTACGTCCACGAGACCGCCTACCGTATGGTAAAAGAGGCAGGATTAGAAAAGGCGATCTTTCACTGGTACAGCGGCCCTCTTGATTTGATCCCTCTCATTGCTGCAGACGGGTACTACATGTCTGCCACCCCGGCACTCCTGTACAACCCTTACCATGCCAGGGCAATCTCTGCGGTTCCCCTTTCTAACCTGCTGCTCGAAACCGATACGCCGGTTCAATACCGGGAATTAGCTGCAAGGCCGGTCCATGTCCAGGTCACCTTGCAAGAGGTGGCGCGAGTCAAGTGTATGGCCGCTGAGGAAATCGCCGCGCAGACTACCCGAAATGCGAAAGCGTGTTTCGGATTGAAGGGTCGCGCTTGATCGTGGTTTCGGCCACTTCAACATCTTTGTGGGAGCGGCTTTCCAGCCGCGATGGTCGCGGCAAGAATGCCGCTCCAACAGAAAGCCGCTCCCGCAAATTGGCCCAAATGATGATCAAGCCCGAAAGGTTTTTCTTCAAGGCGGTCAAGTGGCCTTGCGCCTATGATCACACAGCTCGCGCAGGGGGCATGCAGGACAGTTTGGCTTGCGGGCTTTGCATAAGGCCCTGCCGTGCCAGATCATCTGATGCGAAAAGTCGATCCAGTCCTTCCTGGGAATCAGGGCCATGAGATCAAATTCGATCTTTGCCGGATCACTCTCCCTGGTAAGGCCTATGCGCTGAGACACGCGTTTTACATGCGTGTCGACCACAATTCCAGGGATACCAAAAGCGCTTCCAAGTATGACGTTGGCCGTCTTTCGCCCGATTCCGGGGAGCTCAACCAAAGCCTCCATATTGTCCGGGACCTTGTCGTTGTGTTTTTCCACGAGCGCTGCACAGCATGCCCTGATGCTCTTTGCCTTATTGCGATAAAAGCCGGTGGGACGGATCATCTCCTCCAGGTCGTAAAGGGGTACTTCCACAAAATCTTTTGCTGTGCGCAGTTTCTGAAAGAGGGTTTTGGTTACCTGGTTGACCCGTTCATCTGTGCACTGGGCCGATAGAATCGTGGCAACCAGAAGCTCCAGCGGGTTTCTGTGGCCCAGGGCAGTCTTGACACCAGGATAGGTACTTCTTAAGATTTCTAACAGTTTCTTGATACGCGATCTTGCGATTTTTTGAGCCATGGTTTCTACCTCCCAGCAAGAAGAGTCATTTAACGCAACAGCCCAAAAAAGAAGGCCTTCTGTGGTTCGCGCTCTGGGTCTTACCTCCGGGGGGCTGGACAGTATCCTTTCCGCACTCGTTCTTAAGGAGCAAGGGATCGAGGCGGTCTGGGTTAATTTCGAAACCCCCTTTTTCAGTTCAGAGAGTGCCCGCAGTGCCGCACGCATGACAGGGATTCCGTTGAGAGTAAAGAACATTACCCGTGTCTATGTTGAGATGCTGAAGAATCCCAACTGCGGCTATGGCTCGAACATGAACCCGTGCCTCGACTGTCACGCCCTGATGCTTGAAATCGCCGGTTCGATGATGACAAGAGAAGGGTTTGATTTTCTTTTTACCGGCGAGGTGCTGGGCCAGCGCCCCATGTCCCAGACCAAACCGTCGCTCCGTTATGTTGAAAAAAGGTCTGGCTTTGCGGGCCACATCCTTCGTCCTTTGAGCGCCAAACTTCTTCCGCCCACCATTCCCGAAGAACGCGGCCTGGTGAATCGTGAGCGCTTGTTAGACATTTCGGGTCGCTCCCGAAAACGGCAAATGGAGCTGGCCGAGGCATTTGGAATCAGCGACTACCCTGGTCCGGGCGGCGGGTGTCTCCTGACGGATACAGGCTTTTCCAGACGATTGAAAGATCTGTTTGAACACCAGGATGATTACGAGCAGCGTGATTTTGAGCTTCTAAAGCACGGCCGGCATTTTCGCCTTGACAACAATTACAAGGTTGTTGTGGGTCGCACCAGGGAAGACAATAGACAAATTTCAAGACTCATAGATCCCCACAAAGACATCCAACTGCGCATGATGGATATGCCGGGTCCCACTGTCCTGATCCCTTTCGGTGCCCCGGAGAAGATCGTACGTGAGGCTGCGACCCTTTGCGCAGCCTATAGCAGGGCTGAAGATGGCCAGCCTGCCCGTGTGTCTGTGAAGGGCCCCGCCGGGTCAGGAGTCCTCACGGTAGAGGGCGGTTGTCCTGAAAAATACCAGCCTTATCTCATATGAAGTGCCTAAAGTTAAGGATAAGACAGCACTGTCCATATGTTTTCAGCATTGATCGCGCCATCCCGAAGGATCTTTGGGGGATCTACTGCCACGTCCACGACGGTAGATCCCCTCACACCCCCAAGCGTTCCTGCATCCAGCACCAAATCGACCTGATCCTTGACGTAGTGATCTATCTCGGCGACTGAAGTGCAGCCGCCTTTTCCAGAAAGATTGGCGCTCGTCCCTGTGATGGGGCCTCCCACGGCTTTTACCAGGGCGGAGACCACCGGATAGCCACCAAGGCGTATACCTATTTTTCCCGTGTAACCGGTGAGGTTGGATGGAAGGAGATCTGCAGCATGAAAGACCAGTGTCAGACTGCCCGGCCAAAAGATTTCCATTAAGCGCATTGCCGTCCCTGGAATCGATCGGACCAGGGGGGCAAGGTCGGCCAGGCAGGCAATAAGGATAAGAAGGGGTTTTCGGGGATCACGCTTCTTGACTCGAAAGACTTTATCTACAGCTTCAGCGTTAAATGCTTCTGCCCCGAGGCCGTAAAAGCTGCTCGTGGGAAAAACCACAAGACCGCCCTTCTTGATTAGTGCGGCAGCCTTGCCGATTGTGTCCTGATCAGGAGATTCCGGGTCCACAGAAAGGATATCGCAGCACTTCATTGTTTCGTTATTTGATTCACGCTTTATGACTTACAGCTTCTTGCGCAAGGTTTCGGCCTTTTGTGCCACCTGGCGGGCCATCTCCTTTTTGAATTGTTCCAGCCTCCCTTCGATCCCAGGGTCCCTGGTTGCCAGGATCTGGGCGGCCAATATGGCGGCGTTCTTTGCCCCGGCAGCTCCTATGGCCATGGTGGCTACCGGCACACCAGCGGGCATCTGGACGGTAGCGAGGAGCGCGTCCAGCCCTTTTAGAGAGGAGGAATCGATTGGGACGCCGATCACAGGCAGTGTGGTCAGTGCCGCAATGGAGCCAGCCAGGTGCGCAGCGGCCCCTGCCCCAGCAATGATCACCCCAAGCCCCCTGGCCCGGGCCGAACGGGCATAGTCAGCCGTCATTTCCGGACTGCGGTGGGCGGAAGAAACGGTCACATCAAAGGGTATGTTAAGCTGATTTAGGACCGAAGCGGTCTTTTCCATGACCCCCCAGTCCGAATCGCTGCCCATGACGATGCCAACAACTGGAGACTTGTTTTGATCCACTGGTGATTTCATGCTCGACTCCATTATCCTGTGGCGCAAGCCGCACTCTTTTCAATCCGCAATCCGCAATCCGCAATCCAAAATCCTATGCTCCTATAGTATGGCGGAACCTTAGACAATTTGCGCCGTTGTTGTTGTGATCCAGGAAGGCGAGCTTCTTTATGTTTCTGTAGGCCCTTTCCCTCGCCTCTTCCAGTGTTCGGCCTCCAGCCACCACGTGCAGAACTCTGCCCCCGTAGGTGACCAGGCCTTTTTGTGGATCCTCATCAACACCGGCGAAATAGATGGCAATCCCTTTTTCTATTTCGTCCAGGCCAATGATCTTATGACCCTTCCCGTAGCGGCCGGGGTATCCTTTGTTCCATCCCCTGGATGCCTTTGAGCGGCCCTCCATGGCAATGACGTCCACGTAGTGCTGGTTGTTCCATACCTGCTTTATCTGGTCCAGAGACCCTTCCCATACCGCCATGCCTATTTCAAAGAGGTCCGTACTCGATTTCCGGGCTAACACCTCCCATTCTGGGTCCCCGTGTCTTACATTGATTTCAAAGACATCAAGGTTGTCATAAGGATCCAGATTCAGGCCGAAGTAAAGAACCCCTTTGTATGGCCAGCCCAAATGGTTATAAATCTCATTCACTGTTGGATTGACGATTTCTTTTATGATTCTGTTGATCAGCCATGGGCTGACGAGCTTGTGGGGGCAATAACATCCCGTGCCACCCGTGTTCAGATTTCCGCCAAACTGCTCAATCGACGCCTTGTCATCCGGATCAAATGCCGGTTTATAATCCTGGGCAAACATCTTGAGGGGCAGCACGTGTTCACCGTCAAGGTAAGCAAAAAAGGAGATCTCTGTTCCGTATTTTCTTTCCTCAATAACCACCCTGTTGCCTGATTCTCCAAATGCCTTATCGATCATGATCTTGTCAATGGCAGCGATCGCATCGGAAACATCGTCGCAGACGATGGCACCCTTTCCAGCGGCAAGCCCGTTCGCCTTGACCACGACCTGGTAGCCGATATTGCGAACATATTTCTTCGCCTTTTCCGGCTCGTCAAAGACCTGATACTCTGGCTTGGGAACCCCTATTCGTCGCAAAAAATCATCGGCAAATGCCCGGTCACTTTCAATTTTTACATATTTCTTCATGGGCCCGATGGTTCGTATCCCCCTGCCATTCAAAACATCGATGAGCCCCTTTTCCAGAGGATTTTCAGATCCTACATCAACGAGGTCAATACCTTGCTCCACGCAAAAACTTGCAGCCTCACCAAAGTCTTTCAAATGGACAAGTTCTATGAGCTTTCTCTTCTCATGACCCTTTGGTGTTCGCAGGATTCCCGGATTTCCCGGTGCCAGATAGACCTTATCTACGTGCTGGCTGTCTCCGTATTTGTCAGCAAGGCAATGGTCTCTGCCACCTGACCCGTAAACGAGTACCTTCATAGTCTATCATCCACCTGAGCTATTTTGAGGTGCTTGTACAATAGAAGAGCATATCATTTCAAGGGGAGAATGAGTTTTTGAGGGGCTCCGGCAGGGGAGATTCTAATCTTTTTGCGCTTGACTTAAAAAAATTGTTTGCTATAATTTTTTATGATCAACTGATCCCCAGTAGCTCAGTTGGCAGAGCAGATGGCTGTTAACCATCGGGTCCGCGGTTCGAGTCCGTGCTGGGGAGCCAGAAAAACTTAGGCCAGGGTGAACCTGGCCTTTTTTTGTCATGACATGTTGGTTTATATTCTTCAAAGTCAGAGCACGGGGCGCTTCTATTGCGGGCATACCGGCGACATGGTTCGTCGCCTGCACCAGCACAATGATCCGCTTCCTTTTTAAGAATACGCTCCAGATCAGCCCATATCTCATCTTCACCTGCGTAGAACACCTCTTCTTCATATTCTATAGGATGCTTTTTCTCGGGGCAAAAATAGACTCCTATATCAACATCCGATAATCTAGTCGCTCTCGCTTTTGCCTGCGACCCGAACAAAAAGGCAGATGCTGATTTTTGAAGTCCAGTTATTCCTTCTCAATACTTTCAAGGAATTCGTGTGCCGTTTTGTGAGTTGGGTCGATTTCCAGGATTTCTCGAAGTTGATTCCCGGCCTTTTGCAAATCACCCATATCGGTATAGAGGATGCTGAGGTATAATCGGGCGTCCAAGTGCCCCGGGGCAATCTTTATGACCTTCAAGAACTCCTCTTCTGCCAATTTGTCGTCGAGGTTTCTTTGATAGGCCATGGCCAGCCCAAAGTGGTTGTCAGCACTGTCGGGATCGATATCCAGAGCCTTTTTAAAGGCACGAATAGACTTTTTCCCTTGATTTAACTCTCCGTATGCCATGCCCAGGTTAAAGAAGATACGGTGTTCTCCAAATCCGAGGGCAATGGCCTTCTCATAATGAAATACTTCCTTCAGGTGGTTCCCTATCTGGCCGTATGCATATCCAATGTGGTACAAAGCAAGCGCGTTCTCAGGTTCCTTTTCCAGAAACCGTTGATGAACAAGAATGCCAGCTTCATAATCTTGCTGGCGCATGGCGTTGTCCGCCTCTTCATCACAAATCCATGTTTTATCAATACCAGTGTTTCTTCCAAAGAGGCCTTTCGAGCACCCCAAGGATAGAAGCAGACCAGCCAAGCAAAATGCCACGCCTGACAGGTATGCGAACCTAAGGACTCTCCGACTAAGTTCAAACCATGCCTATCCGGTTCCTTCCCAAAACGGTGGATTGGAGATCACGATATTCGCGCCACACCCTTGTAGAGAAGCACAGTCAGAACTTCAGACATGGTCGTGTCGGGACGATTCCGGCCA
>Ga0114922_10007298_pt1 | contig 10115 bp, 8 predicted proteins | sample AartaG_FD_100975 | JGI IMG/M metagenome (GOLD analysis project Ga0114922, IMG submission 100975) | Deep subsurface microbial communities from Aarhus Bay to uncover new lineages of life (NeLLi) - Aarhus_00045 metaG | ecosystem: Environmental > Aquatic > Marine > Oceanic > Sediment | place: Aarhus...
CCTGCTGGCGCCGTTGTTTGCCGTTGTGGCCAGTTTCGTCCCGACCATGATCGCAGTCACCTACGATCCGGCCGCAACCCTGAGGGAGGAATGAACGTGCTGACTCTTCAGGATCTGACGAGAACCTACCGAACGCGAACGGGCCAGGTCAAAGCGTTGGAAGGCGTGACCCTTGAGATCGATAGGGGCGAGTTCGTCGTGGTGTGCGGGCCGAGCGGCAGCGGCAAGACCACTCTGCTGATGATGGTCGCCGCGATGCTCCGGCCCAGCGCCGGCGTGGTGCGCTTCGACGGACGGGACATCTATGAGATGCCCGTGCCCGACCGCGCCAGGTTTCGCGCCGACAACATCGGGTTCGTCTTTCAGATGTTCCATTTGGTGCCGTATCTGAACGTGCGCGAGAACATCCTCGTGGCCGCGGGGGCTGTGGGGCGAATCGACAAGGGACGTGCCGAAGGGCTCGTGCAGCAACTCGGTCTTCGGCACCGTGCCTCGCACAGGCCGGCCGAGCTGAGCGCCGGAGAAAAACAGCGTACGGCGATTGCCAGGGCCCTGCTGAATCGACCGAAACTGATTCTCGCCGATGAGCCGACCGGCAATCTCGATCCGGAAAACGCCCGTTCGGTCCTCAAGCACCTTCAGGATTTCCAACGCGAGGGCGGCACAGTAATCGTTGCCACGCACGGCCCGGCCGCAAGGGAATTTGCCACTCGGACAATCTATCTGCGAGACGGCGTGCTCGAAGGCTCCCCTTAATTGGTGTACCGGACGGTGCCGGATTCGTCCACCTCATAGCCCCACTTCTTGATGTAGTCCCAGCCGGAGAGAAACTTGTCGTTGGTTTCCTTGAGCCTCTTCGCCACGAGGACGTCGAGGGTCGCCTGCAAAGCCGCGTGCTCGGGCTTGTTGCACAGGTTGTCGAGTTGATGCGGGTCGTGCTCGTTGTCATAGAGCAGCCAGGGTCCGCTGCGATCGCGGACGTAGGTGTGCCGTCGCGTTCTCACGCCGCGATACTCACGGCCGCCTCGCGCTCGCGTCCACTGCCCGAACGGCGAGGGGCACATGATCAATGCGGCGGATTCGGTCGCCGACGACGTGCCGCTCACGACGCCGGAGAAATCCGTGCCCTCCACTGTCTCAGGGATACTCAATCCGCTCAGACCCAGCAGCGTCGGCATGATGTCGGGCGTGTTGATGGGTACGTCTATCGTCTTGCCCTTTGTGCCAAGCAAGGCGGGATAACGCAGCAAGAACGGAACGCGAATGGATTCGTCCCACGGCTGCTGTTTCTTCTGGCCGCCGTGAGAATAGAGCATGTCCCCATGATCGGAGGTGAAGACGAGAATGGTGTCCCGCTCGATCCCGGTCTGCCGCAACGTTTCGAGAAGCTCGCCGATACAGTCGTCGAGCGCGGCGATATGGGCGTAGTAGCCGGCAAGCACCTTCCGGGCCTTGTCCTGATCTGCCTCGGGCACGTTCGGTCGCAACGTGATGTCTTCGGGCTTGAACAGCTTCCTGTATTTCTCGGGCGCTGTCTGATAGGGCGCGTGGGGCGGCCCCCAAGAGAGAAAGAGGGTGAATGGAGAGCCGTCTGCGTGCGCGCGGATGTAGCGCTGGGCCTCGCGGGTCTGGGCGATGGCGTCGTAGCCGTCCCACTTCTGCTTTACATTTTCGTCGCCGTAGTAGAACGAGTTGTTATAGGCGTGCGTGCAGCCCAGGGCCTTCCAGAATTCAAATCCCTGGCGCTGCTCGCGCGGAATGAAACCGCTGCGGTGCTTGCCGTTGAGGTGCCACTTGCCGATGTACGCGGTGCGATAGCCGGCGCGACGATACACCTTGGCGATCGACACGGCGTCATCGGTCAGCGGCACGTCGTTCAGGAAGACGCCGTGCATCAGGGGGTACTGGCCCGTCAGCAAACTGGCCCGATAGGGACAACAGACCGGACAGCAGGAGACCGCATTTCGGAAGTTCACACTCTCGGCGGCCAGCCGGTCCAGATGGGGCGTTCGCACCTGGCGATTGCCGGCGTAGCCCGTTGCCTCCGCCCGCCACTGATCGGCGAAGACGAAAACCAGATTGGGCTGTTTCGAGCGGCTTTCCGCCCGGCCTGCCGGCAGCCCCAAGAAAAGCGACGCCGCGCCGAGCCCGGTGGCCTTTAGCAATTCTCTTCTCTTCATGCTCTCTTCACCCATTGCGTTCCCGGATATCCGTGTACCATTCGACGCCATAGGAGACATTATAGCCATTCGGGCGGCAGGGGCAACCTTGTGACCGGCGCAGCATTCCATTGACTGGTCGATACGGCCGCTCTACACTGGTTCGTGGAACATCTGAATTGTCCTTTGTCAGGCGGCATCGAATGGATTTGTCACAACGATTGGGAACGAGCTTCGAATGTGAGTGTGGGCGAGCCCATCAGATACCCGTCCGCCGGTTCCTTTACGAGGACGGCGCGGTCGATTCGCTGTCTGAGATTGTCCGCGAGAGTTGTGCGGATGTGCGGCATGTGGCCGTCGTCGCCGACGTGCGCACCTGGGAGGTCTGCGGGGAGAAGACGCAGAATGCTCTGACAAAGGGTGGGCTCGACACGACCCGGATCATCGTTCCGGACCGGGTCAGTCGCGGGCCCGTCTGCGATGATCTCACGCATCGCTCGCTGGTCGAACGATTGCGCGGCCCGCGACCCGACGTCGTGGTGGCCGTGGGAAGCGGCGTCATCAACGACCTGTCCAAGTGGTCGAGCTTCGAGTTGGGCATCCCCTATCTTGTCGTGGCGACGGCCGCCTCGATGAACGGCTACTCGGCGGCGAACGTCGCGCCGACGATTGCCGGGGTGAAGATGCTCATCCGGGCCAGGGCCCCGCTGGCCGTGATCGCGGAACCGTCGATTATCGAGCGGGCGCCCCGGGAGATGACGACCGCAGGTTTCGGCGATGTCATCGCCAAGCACCAGAGCAATGCCGACTGGCTCGTGAATCGCCGCCTGTTCGACGAATATTATTGTGATTTCTGCGCGGGAATCGTGGGCGACATAGAGCACCTCTATCTTGACCACCCCGAAGATATCCGAGACGGCAAGCCGGAAGCCGTCAAAGCGTTGTTCGAGGCTCTTTTCGGGACCGGTCTGGCCATGACGTTGGTGGGCACGAGCGCACCGGCCAGTGGCGGCGAGCATCTCCTGAGCCACACGTTGGACATGATGGCCGAAGTGCGTGGAGAAAGTCACGACCTACACGGCCGGCAAGTCGGTGTCGGCACGCTGCTCTCGGCGGCTCTGTATCAGAGGGTGCTGGCCGCCGAAAACCCGATGGTCCGGGACCTGCCCGCCGCGGTGGATGATCGTTTCTGGAGCGTGCCTTCCGTGGTCGCCGCCATCAAGGAGCAATACGACGCCAAGAGACAAAGCCTGGCGCCCGCGCGCGAAACGCTCGGAAGGAGAAGAGAGTGGGACAGGCTCAGAGAGAGACTGCCGACGGAAGTGAAATCGCCGCAGGTAATTCGCGATTGGCTGCAACGCGCCGGCGGCGCCGTCTGTCTCGCCGATATCGGCTGCTCGCGCGAGCGGATCCGAGCGGCCATCCTGCACATGCACGAGATCCGCAAGCGATTCAGCATAGTCGATTTGGCCTGGCTTACCGGCGTGCTGCCCGATGCGGCCGATGAACTGATCGACGAATGGCTCTCGGACACCCACGGTTGAGAGAACGCCCCGCGCGTCTAAACAGAGGGCGCGACCGAATGCTGAGTGCACGTTATGTTCGCAAGTAACCCGGACGCATGGCACATTTGTCATGTCGAGCGGAGCGCAAGCGCAGTCGAGACATCCGGCCGCGTATGGAAGGCACCACTCAGGCGCGCGCAGATTTCTCCGCGCGGCCTTCGGCCTTGGTCGAAATGACAAGGGCAGGGGGGCTTTCACCGGATCCGCCAACAAGTGTGGCGCGGGCGACTAAGCACTGGTGCACGACGAGAAAATGGCAGGTCAGGATTGAGAACGATGTCATTGCGAGGAGGCGCACGCCGACGAAGCAATCTCGGAAAAGGCAAGGCGTTGAGAGGGTTCCCAAACGCCAAAGGCCGCGTTTGGGTCCCAGATTGCCGCGCCAGCCTTCGGCTGGCTCGCAATGACAGGTGGGGGCGTCTGCCACGATCTTGTCGTACACCCCCAAACGCTGGGCGGTGTTCCCGTTGCTTGAAAAATGTGCCGCCCATAGGTACACTGCCCTGCGCTAATCCTGATACAGGGCCATAAGTTGGAGCATTGCTCGTCCACGACGCCATGTTGAAATTCATCACAGACAGGGATATATACGAAGAGGTGATCTGCCGGGCGATCCCGAAGTCGCGGCGGTTTCTCTGGCTGGCTACGGCCGACCTCAAGGACCTGCACGTGCACCGGGCCGGCGGCATGGTCCCATTCCTCCAGACGCTCTCGGACCTGGTGTGCCGAAACGTGGAGATCCGCCTGCTGCACGCGAAGGAGCCCGGGCCGGCCTTTCGCCGCGATTTCGACCGCTACCCCAGTCTCTCCAAAGGATTGGAGCGGATGCTCTGCCCGCGCGTCCACCTCAAATGCGCCGTGGTGGATGGCGCATACGCCTACACGGGCAGCGCCAATCTGACCGGGGCCGGCGTCGGGGCCAAGAGCACGCGCCGACGCAACTTTGAAGCGGGGATCGTCACGACGGACCCGACGATCGTCGGCCAGATCATGGAGCAGTTCGACGGGATCTGGCGGGGTTCACATTGCCCGGATTGCGACAGGAAGGAGTACTGCGACGAGCACGCCGCGATTCTGTCCGGCCGGAGAAAAGAAGGCCGCCGTGGGCAGTGACGGCAAAGTGAAATGCTACGGCTACCTGGATATCGAAACGACCGGGCTCAGCGCGCGGTACGCAGACCTGACGGTCGTCGGGGTCGCGCTCATGCGAGGCACGCAACATCGGTTTGGGCAGCTCTTTGGCAATCAGATCAACACCGACAGAGTACTGGGCCTGCTGGACGGCGTCGACCGGCTTTACACGTACAACGGGAGCCGATTCGATCTTCCCTTCATCCGATACGCATTGGGCCTGGACCTGCGCAAGCACTTCGCACACACGGACCTGATGTACGATTGTTGGCGTCACGACCTCAAAGGCGGCCTGAAGGCGGTCGAGCTTCGCCTCGGGATCGAGCGGCGGCTGCCCGGCATGAACGGGTACATGGCCGTCAAGCTGTGGTGGGAGTACGTCAACGGCAACAACCTCCAGGCCCTGTACAAGCTGCTCGAATACAACAAAGAAGACGTCATGAATCTCCACATCCTGAGACAGAAGCTCGGCGTAGAATGAACGCGCATACGGGAAGCAGGATCGTATGGACATATTGATCTACGGCGGCGGGGCGGTAGGGCTGGGAATCGCAAGCTGCCTCGTGCGCCCGGAGAACCGGATCGACATCATCGCCCGGGCCGAGACGGCGGCCGCCTTGCGGGAGGCGGGATTGGTCCGCACGGGCATCTTCGGCGACGCCCGCGCCGAGCCCGGGAGCTTCGGCTGCTTCACCACGCTGGACCGGACCGCCGGGCCTTATGACTTCATCCTCGTCTGCACGAAGTCTTTCGATTCCGCCTTGACCGCGAAAGACCTGGCGGAACATCGAGATCGGATTGGCGAAAACACCCGACTCGTGCTGTTCCAGAACGGCTGGGGTAACGCCGAGTTCTTCCGCGCTCATTTTGAGCAACAGAGGGTCTACAGCGCCCGCGTCATTACCGGGTTCCGCCGGCCCCGGCCGCATGAGGTGGAGATCACTGTCCACGCCGACGCGATCCACATCGGTAGCCTGTTTGCCGGCAACCTTGCGGCCGTCGAACCGCTGGCCCGCGCCATCCGCGAGGGCGGCATACCCTGCGAGACGACGGACTCTATCGAGAAAGACCTCTGGGCGAAGATGCTCTACAACTGCGCCCTGAACCCGCTGGGCGCGATCCTCGGCGTCCCTTACGGGGCCTTGGCCGAGCAGCCATCGACGAAGACGCTGATGGACCGAATCGCCGAAGAGGTCTTCGCCGTCATGACGGCCGCCGGCCATCAAACGCACTGGCGCAAGCCGGCCGAGTTCCTCGATGCGTTTTACGACCGGCTCGTCCCGGATACGGCGGAGCACAAATCCTCGATGCTCCAAGACATCGCCGCCGGAAAACGCACGGAGATCGACGCCCTGAACGGCGCCGTCATCGCGCTGTCGCAAGAGCACGGCCTCGCCACCCCGTACAACCTCGCCGTTTACCACCTCATCAGGTTCCTCGAAAGCACCCACGCCAAGTGAACGACGCGCTTGGGGACCTCAGCCCCACGGACTGCGTCGCCCCCCAATTTCCCGACAAGAGGCGTGACACGCTCCATCATTCCCCGAACCCGCGAATCCAGGAATGTCATTGCGAGGAGCGTAGCGACGCGGCAATCTCCCAAACGACGGTCCTTGAAACCACGAAGGGCACGAAGAGTACAGCGCGGCCTTCGGCCGCAACCAAAACGCGTTTTTTCGCTTTGGGGGCTGCCAGCAGGATGGTATGCCAGCCCCCCGCAAGACACGCCTGTTCTGAGCAATCAACGGGACCCCTCCCCAAGTCTGCTGGCAGCCTGCTATGCGCTAAACGCAATCTCAGCGTGAGAAATCTGCGTAAGAAAACAAGATTCTCACAGGTAGTAGTACGAAGGTGGAACCGCAGAGAACGTAGAGGATCGCAGAGGAAATAATCAATTATCCATCATCCATGCCAACTTTCTTCCTTGCATTGCCCATCCTGATCGTGTAGATTCCTCGCAGCGGACTTGCTTTGATGGATTGCTTCTCTGATAGCCGCGACTTGTGGTCCGTTTCTCGGCATGCCGCCGACATGGACGGAATTCGGGCAGATACTGCTGTTCAGGTATGGGCCAGTGGAATCGGAATATTGGACAGCCACGTATTTGTGACGTCGAGCGTTTTGCGTGATTGCCTACCCGGCCTCGTCGCCGTTAGTAGAGCCAATTGAATCTTGTGGAAAAGGGATCAACCATGGAACCTTCGTCACCGGGGAAACTGGCCTTGACAGGGATGACATTATGAAAAGACACAAGAAGAGACGGAGACTTCTTATACGGAAAGAGGCAGTCTGTGCTTGCCGTCCTATACGGTCTGCATAATCATTGTTAGACACCTTGCGATACCGCAACATGGTGTTACTATAGTCGCCGGTACATCTTGGCGAATTGGAGCATGGAAACATCGAGAGATTGAAATATGAGCATAACGCCATTAGTGATCAAGCGTGATCTGTGTATGTTCTTGCTGATACTTGGCTCAGTCTCCCTGGCTGGATGCATGAGCATTCACCAGGCTGCGGAAGCGGGAAATGTTGACGAAGTCAGAAAACAACTGACATCGGGAATAAATCCAAACAGCAGAACCCTCTGGTATCGAGTCACCCCACTGCACAGGGCAGCAGCCTACGGGCGTGTGAGAATCGTAAAGCTACTGCTCGAAAACGGCGCCGAAGTGAACATACGTAATGAAGGGGGTGAAACACCACTTCATTATGCGGCCCGTCATGGACACGTCAGTGTAATGAAAATCCTTTTGGAATATGGTGCAGATCCAGCTCAAAAAGGGACAGGTTGTGGCACACCTATGCAATGGGCAGCAGGAAACGGTCAAATCCGGGCAATCAAAACGCTATTGGATTATGGTGTTGGTATTGACCAACCCGGCAGTGGAGGCGTAACCGCCTTGATGGAGGCCGTATCACACAGCCAACTGGAAACAGTCAGATTTTTGCTGGCAAATGACGCCAATGTCAATGTCAGGGACAACAATGGCAGTACGGCACTTTTCAGGGCGCCGAATGCAGAGATTGGCAGGATTCTCCGGGAGAACGGCGCTGACACTGAGGTTGAGACGGATGACGGCCGCAGAATACCACGATACCTTATTGAGCAGATTAACGGTACTGAAGAGGGCATGCTGTAATTCGTGACATTTTCTAACCTGTCACTGCACTCGGACCGGAAAACGCTACCGCTTTTGCCGTCCGCTGAACTTGGCGCTATGTAGCAGCAGAACGATCAGTGCAAAAGCATTAGATCAACGAATGATAAATACCTTTTGGAAGATCATACAGAACATAGGCATAACCTTGTTGGCTTTGGCAATTGGATTGATTCTTTTCCTTGAATCTGGAGATACTGTCAACAACAAACTGGCTGCGTCCGGTTACCGTGATAGTAGGAGAATAGGGGGCACACCTACACATTTCACATTCTTGACGACATAAAGAATCTGGTCTCACACAGAGCCACGAAGATAGCAGAGGGGGCGGTTCGATTGATGATTGATGATTTGCGATTGATGATTTCCTTTGCGGCCAAGAAGTGACAAACCGTGGCATTGATTATGGATAATTGATTATCGATGATTTGTCCGGCGGCGATGGGAGAAGCTCTAAATCCCAAGCCCTAAATCCTAAAGAAATCCCAATCGCCAAAGTCCCAATGTTCGAAACCGGCGAGCCAGGGGCGTGCCACGGCCGTTTCTGTCATTCGAGTTTCGAGTTTGTTTAGGACTTAGATATTCGTGCTTAGGATTTCCGGCCTCGCGGGCATTGGCTTGGCCGCGAAGGCCGGGTATCATGGTGCTGTGTGAATTCTGTCGGTAAGGAGTCTTTATGGTATCCGGATATGCGGTGAAACGAACGTCTTTCAGAGAGTTGCATCTCACACAAAGGGACAGAGCCACAAAGGGTGGTACGGAGTGTGGCCGGGGTGGGGCTATGCGGCTTGTTGCCGTGGCTTGTTTGTGTTTTGCCGCCTCTGCGCAAGGCGCAGACAAAACGTTTATCGATCATTTTCTTCCGATGCCTATCGAGAGTTCCTTGGTGTCGGACGTATGGGGCGCTCCCGGCGTCTTCCCACGCGATCCGAAGAACGGTCTGGAAGACGAGACCATGAAACAGTGGGCTTATTGGGATGGACAGATTATCAAGGGCCCGGAGGGCAAATATCATATCTTTGCCAGTCGCTGGGACCAGGTCCGGGGCCACAGAGGTTGGTGGGGCTCCCTGGCCGTACATGCGGTCAGCGATAAAGTCACCGGGCCGTATGTGGACAAGGGGCTGTGCTGGCCTGACAATCAAGGTGGAAAAGGGCACAATGTCACGGCGCTGGTCCTTCCGGACGGCCGTTATGCCGTCGTGGTTAGCGAGACGAGACCGGGCGATGTGTTTGTTTCTGATTCCCTGGATGGACCGTGGGAACATCTCGGCTCGATCAAGGTCGCCGAAAATGAGTTCAGCCGCGAGGGACGCATGTCCAACGTGAGCGTTATGGTTCGTCCGGACGGCGACTACATGATCGTGCCGCGATCCGGCGCCATTCTAATCAGCAAGGATGGTATCCTGGGACCCTACACGGTCCAAGGCCCGAGTGTTTATTCGACAATTCCTGAAATGAGCAGCCTGCGCACGCTCGAAGATCCCGTGGTCTGGTATAGCGGTGGCCTGTATCACGTCGTGGTCAACGACTGGAATCCCCGTAAGGCCTATCACATCACCTCGGTTGATGGCATCAATAACTGGACACTCAGAGGATTGGCTTACGATCCGACCACCGACTCTGTGCGTTACACCGATGGCACGGTCAACCATTGGTACAAGCTGGAACGTCCCGGCGTGGTCATTGAGAATGGCCATGTGACTGCCATTTCTCTGGCGGCCTTGGATGTGCCCAAGAACCAGGAGAGAGGAAACGATACCCATGGCAGCAAGATCATCGTGATTCCATTCGATGGCGAAGCCTTGGATCGTGATCTGCAAAACCTTCCCAATACGGGAAATAACGAGCAATAACGGGGACAGCCATTCGTGACCGTCACCAATAGTCGCTTCACGGACTTTCGACCGAAGGCTTTGTCAATTTGATTCTCATGGTCTTGTTTCTGTCACACGTGATCGTGCCATCACGGTATTCCAGCTCGACCACTTGGATCGTGCTTCGACGGCGATTCGAACGACTGCCTTCGGCTCTGCCGGGGTGCGTGAAGTAGAATAGATACGCCTTCTCTCCACACACCACGACATCCGGATGGCCGCC
>Ga0114922_10007299_pt1 | contig 10114 bp, 8 predicted proteins | sample AartaG_FD_100975 | JGI IMG/M metagenome (GOLD analysis project Ga0114922, IMG submission 100975) | Deep subsurface microbial communities from Aarhus Bay to uncover new lineages of life (NeLLi) - Aarhus_00045 metaG | ecosystem: Environmental > Aquatic > Marine > Oceanic > Sediment | place: Aarhus...
GAGGAGCACTGGCTTTTTCATCAGGATTCTCAAACCAGGAAGTATATCTATCTTTTTCTCTTGATTGAATTTCTTCAAATGGCCTACTTTCCCAATCACCAAGATATACTTCTTTTAAATTTGGCTTTTGTAATATATCTATACCTCTATCTCCAAAAACAATATTTGTAGTATGAATTGCCCTTTTTAAATCACTGCAATACACTCTATCTACTGGCATATCCTTTAAACGGTATGCTAATCTCTTTGCTTGCCATGCTCCTTTTTCAGTTAAATTAACATCGCTAAATCCAGAAATTTTTCTTTGTACATTATCTTCGCTTTCTCCATGCCGAATTAAAAGTAACTTTATTGTCATTTAACTATCATTCTCCTTTCTAGTAACTCTAAAGATATCTAAAAATAAAAAAATATCACCCTCTTTCTCCACGAAGAGGTGATTTCATATTTATAAACAGACAGGTCTCCTGGCTCAGGGTCAACCTAATTACTGTACCTTCCTATCTAGCGCCAAAGTGAAAGTGTCTAACAGTGGCTTATTACAGCTTTCGTCTCCCATTACAGTAGCGGGACTGCGGTGGATTTTCACCACTCTTCCCTTAGACTGCTTATATTTGAGTACTTAGTTTATCTTAAAAAAATTATAGCTTAAAAAAAGAAAAAATACAATTTAGCCATTTAGAAAGAAAAGATTATTTTTACTGCATCGAAAATAAATTTAGCACCAAAAAATAGAAGAAAAACTCCACAAATTAAAAATAGAACCTGCTGGAGTCTTTTACCAAAAAACTGCCCACCTTTAAAAGATAGAGCAGAAAGAAAGTACAACCATAAAAAATCACATGACCAATGGGCAATTATAAAAATAGTAAAACCGAGCAATCCAAAAGCGTAAGAGCGGAAAATAAGGATAGCACCGACGGTTGCCCACCAGACTAGAAAATAAGGATTAGCCAGGCTGAGTATAATTCCTGCTCTCAGAGGAGAGCGAAGATTGTCAGATGAATCAATTTTTGCCTGTTTAATTCCCTTCAGTAAGTCAATGCCCATCTTTAAGAGAAATAAGCCGCCAAGTAAACCTATTATCGCTTTAATATAAGTAATTTTTAATATATCACCAAAACCATAAAGTATCAGAATAACTAAGGGGATTTCTACAACACCATGTCCCAGGGCAATAATTGCTCCTGCATGAGGAGATTTAGTCCCCTTTCCTACTGTTACAGCAGTAACGGGTCCGGGAGCTATAACTCCGGATAAAGATATTAAGACTGCTTCTAATAAAAAAGCTGATAATAACAATTTTTGCTCCTTAGCTGGAAATAATTTTTTAAAAAAATTATGATTCTCATATTATACTCGAAATTAGTACATCTAATCAAACAATTCAATTAATTTTCTAAAGAATCAAACCATTTTTCATTTTTTATAAAAGACTTTAATTTATCCCGAACTTCTCGGAATACTTTGGCAATTTCTTCTTCACTCCCTTGAGCTTTAGCGGGGTCCTCTATTTCCCAATGAATCCTTGTCATTTTACCTGGAAAAATAGGGCACCGCTCAGCAGCATCTCCACATAAAGTAACTACTAAGTCTATTTTATCAATAGGAATCTCTGAAATATTTTTTGACCTTTGTTGAGAGATATCAATCCCAACTTCCTGCATAACTTTTACCGCTATATGATGTACAATTTTTGGCTCCAGCCCCGCACTAAAGATTTTTAAATCATTAGAGAGCATTTTTTTAGCAAATCCTTCCGCCATTTGGTTGCGGCAGGAATTTCCGGTACCTAAAAATAGAATTCCTTTTTGTAAAATACCCATTTCCTAACCTCTTTCCATCAAATAATCTTTCTTTTTGTAAAAAATATTATTTTGATAGTAGCTCTTTAATCTGTTTTTCCGGATACCGGGTCATGATTATGAGCCCTAAGAAGGCAACTACGCTTCCTAATACCGGAGCTAATCTTACTCCCAGGGGATTACTGATGTCTTTCCCGAAGATAGAATATAAAAGAGCAAGGCTTGCGGTCGAAAGTCCTAAATTGAGTTTCATAAAGAAACCCTGAACCCCAAAATACATAGCTTCTCTTCTCTCTCCGGTTCTTTTATAATCAATATCACAAAGTTCAGAAAGTATCACATTGGGAATAATCATTAGAACTGCTGCGGGAAAGCCCATAAGTCCTACAAAAATAAGTCCCCATATCTTAGGATTGACCGGAGTGAGACCGGTGAGGGATAGGAAAATAGAAAATATTGAGAATAAACCAAGACTTATAATCATAATCGTTTTTTTCCCTCGAATCCTGGTTAAAAATCCCACAAGCGGAAAACAGATAGCCGCAATAACAAAGAGGATAGTAAACATACTGCTGGCAAAAGCCTCATCAGCATCCATTAGAGTAATTACAATCGGTATGGCAGATGAGCGGACAATATTAAAAAGAAACCATAGAGATATATTGGCAAAAAGGTAGATAATAAAAGCCTTATTCTTCACTGTTTTTTTAAAGGAATCAATCAGGGAAACCTGGCTGGGCCTGGCATTGGAGAATTTTTTCTCATCTACCGCAAATACAGCCGTATATAATAATAGTGCTCCGAGAATAGCCAGACAGATAACCATTTTCCGGTAAGACCCTATATAATCAGTGTTCTGCATAAATAAAGTCAAAAGAAGGGGTCCGCCAATCATCACTATTGCTGAACCAATTAGAGAGAAGTATCCTTGAGCTGTGGTTATACCAATTCGAGCTTTTTCATTATGACCGAGTTCGGGAATTAATGCAAGATAAGGAACAACATATACAGTAAAGAAAAAAAAGTAGAAACCAAAAACAATAGCCAGATAGATTCCATTAATAAAGGAAGTATGAGGTGTGGGTGGAAAAAATATAAGAATTGTGGATATAGCCAGGGGAAGTCCGCCTATAATAAGAAAAAATCTCCTTCTTCCAAATCTTGAGGTAGAACGGTCAGTCCAGTAGGCCACCAGGGGATCTGCAACAGCATCTATTATCCTTCCAAAGAGCATCACTGCTCCCAACACAGTAATAATTCCCAAAAACCTCTCATTCGAAATAAAAGGAATCATACCTTCTGCTATCTTCTCTTTAGGGGGTAGTAGAAAGGCTATAGCGAAAGTTAACCAGATCGAATCTAACAACACCCATCCTGCTGTGGACAGGTTATAGAGAAAAAATCTTTTACCTTTAAATTTTTCCATCTCTTTCTCCTTTCCCGGAAATTTTATTATTAATTTATATTATAGGTTTTTTCAATAAAATTTTTTTCAAATTCAGTATTTTTATCTTCCTGATACTCTGCTTTTTCTCTTGCTTCATACAATTTCTTTATATTTATATCGGCTGTTATTAGGTGATTTCCCTCGTGAGAAGGAGATAAAGATAAAATTCCATCTTTCCCTTCGGTTATTAACAGGGGAGCAAATATTCCGGCCTTTCCGCTAAAATGCATCCCGGCGATCCATCCGTTTAAGGAGGATTTTAAGCCGTACAGATATGATTCCTGCACCCTGGGCCAAATCCCTCTTAAAGCCTTCCATGTAGAATATTCTTCTAAATTAGCAATAGGTAAAATAATTATATCCGCCCCTATCTCTCTGGCAATACGGAAAGTCTCAAAGTAAGTGGCATCCATACAAATTGGACATACTACTTTACCAAAAGGTAAAGAATGAACCTCCATTTTACTTACTCTTTTTATTCCTATTTTGACCTCGAAATCAGTAAGGTGCATTTTCTTTTGCGTTCCTATTAAATTTCCCTCAGGGCCAAAGAGAGAACCGGCATTATAAATTACTTCTTTCTCTTTTAAAATATAACTTCCGGTATAAATATATATTCCATATTCCTTTGCTAACAGAGAAAAAATTTTTTTAATCCCCGCTTCTATTGGTTTGGCAACTCCTTTAAGGATAGTGGTTAGAAAATTATTGTTCCTTTTTAAATCTGATTCTTTCTCTCTTTCTTCCTCTCTGTCTTTGGCATTTACTGCTCTTTTATTTAGAATTTGATTTAAGCAGTGAAGCCCCGGGATTAAACCGAATAAATCAAAAAAGTTATATTCGGGGAAGATAATCAGGTGACTATTATCTTTTACAGCCTGGTCTACAAAACCACAGAGCATGTCTATATATCTCTCGATGCTGTTTACCGGGTGAATCTGCCTTTGAACACAGGAAACCCGAATATTTTCCGGATCAATATCTTCTGAAATTCTTCTTCCTTCTATCCTTAATTGCTGGTAATATTTTTCTATTATTTCTAAGGATATTTTTTTATTAAACCACTTCTCGATCAAGGCTTCTATATTCACAGCACTCATCTTCCTCTAAACATTTTCATCTGCTGATAAAATTCCCGATTCAATTGGGACAACACATCAAATTTGGCAATTGCTTTTCTTCTCTTCCTATTATCCAACTCAGTAATTATTAAACTTTGTTGTCCACTGCTTCTCTTTAAATATCCATCTCTCCCCTCAGTCATTTCCAAAGGGGCATAAATGACCGATTCTCCCCAAAAACTCTGCTCTTCCAGGAATCCATTAAATCCGCTCTCCACGGCAAAAAACTGATTCTGTTGGACTTCCTGCCACATACCACTAATCTGTAAAGCTCGATTTTTTTCTCCTATAAAACCTACCGGGGATAGAACAATATCTGCACCCTTTAAAGCTGCTATCCGGGAAACCTGGGGATAAAAAACATCGGTTGAAATTATTAAGGCAACTTTCCAATCCTTTATTTCCTTTAACTCAATCTTTGTTCCCCGGGAAAATCCTAATTCTCTTTCCCATCGCGCTAAATATATTTGCCGTTGTTTAAGTTGTACTTCTCCATTTATTATCAAACAGGATCCATGGTAGATATTACTTTTATCTTTTTGCCAGTAACTTCCGGGACAAATTGCTATCTTATACTCCCGAGATAATTCTTTAACTTGTTCGATATATTCTCTGGAATCTGCTTTGTTCATTATACTCCCTACACTTCTATTATCCGGGCAGCTCAGCTGCTGATAAAAACACCCCGTAAATCCGGGAAATACTATTATATCAACCTTTTCTTTTACCGCTTTTTCCAGATATTCCTTTATTTTATAGACCAGAGCCTTTGGTTTGTTTATCCTTTTCCATTCATTTTTCTTCCATTCTACTGAAGCTGCCTTCATTCCTTCCCCTCCTTAATCAAGGCATGATGAAGAGAATAAGCCAGATACCCACAGCCGGAAGCAAACCCGACTCCGGTCTTGGCTTCTCCTGAATCTTTATCAAAGCTCTCCGCCAGAAGACTATAGTCCATATTCGCATTCTTTAACCATTCCAGCGCCTTCTTTGATAATAGAGGGTTTAAAATGATCCCACATAAACCCAGCCCTGAAGGGGTATGGGGATGGTGATCACAAGCCAGTTCATTTATCCTGGCATCTTTAAAGTAATAAGGGTATAAAGAGGAATAATAATAATCTATAGTATTTTTAAATATTGGGTCATCTTTATCTACAAATCTATAAAAACAGAGAGTCCCTAAACTCCCGGGAGGATCATTATATAATCTGAAATTTCCTTTTCCGTCAGTAGACCATAAAAATATTTTCTTTCCTTCTATTTCCTTAATTAAATATTTATGGATTCCTTTATGAATGTTTTCTATTCTTTGATTTATAAGCTGTGCCTTTTCTATCTTCCCTTTTTTTAATAAAATACCTCTTAAATTCTGCAACCCTCGCCAGAGAATAACATTATCAATAGTAACGAAAGGGTATTCTGCAGGGTCGTCAGAAGGGAGCAAGAAAGTTTTATAGAGTCCGGTTCGGGGGTCATACTCTTTTTCTATCCGCTCAAACACTCCCTCCAGGGCTCCCATTAACGCCTCATCAAAGAAGTGGTCTTCCAGGTTATCTAAAAGAATAAAATAACTGGCTGCTTCATCCAGCTCAAAACCGGGATATAAGACAGTTCCGTCAATATAATGGGCATGATCTCCCGGATTTTTACTATGTAGCAGGATCATTTCTCTTGCTAGATGTTGATACAATTGAGGACAAACCAATCGGATAGCAGGAAGAGACCATAAAAAACAATCTCTTTCCCAAAATGCCCCCGAAACATAATAGCGGGGGCTTCTTGAAGTTAATGCCAGATATTTATCACTCTCCATATCTTTGGCTATGGAGTAAAAATAATTAAAAAATAGATTTTCATTTAATCTAGTTTCCAGTGCAGGGTCTTTAGGATAGGGAATGGTTTTTTTCTTTAGCCAATCCAGAAATTCATGGTAGATTCCGCTATACCCTTTTCTTTTTAAGTGAATAAGAGCAGCAGAAGCACCATCGGGGTCATAATTTACAGCTATATAAAAACAATTTTTATTTTGGCGGGATATCTTTAAATTTAAGGTTTGTTTTTCTTTTCCTTTTAAGCCATCAACTTCAAAATCTTTATCTCCGCCAAAGGCTAAGGCCAGTGAAACCCCCGAAGAAAAAATATTAGCCACCGGATTGCCCAGCCATTTATCTCTTTTTATTATCTTTTTAGTGTCTATCTTGTGGGAATCAAATCGTAATAAACATACATCTTTTAAATCAAAAAATAAAGAGATTCCAATTTCTTCTGAACTTTCAAAACTATAGATTAACCCTTTTTCCTTAAGGTCTGTAAATATTCTTCCTCTTACTCTTATTCCGCCTTTTAAAAAGAAATCTAAACGGGGCAAATAATACTGTTCTTTAGAGACATCTATCTTTTCTATTTCAATTTCTTTTCCTTCTTGGTAAAAATGTGGCGTAAATAAATTTTCTTCACCCTTTAATTCTACCAAAGCTTTATTAGAAAGAGATACCACATTTATATTTTTAATAGCACCATTCTGGCAATCAATAATCGGTACGCTCAGGTAATGATTCCCGGTATACAAAACTCGCTCATTTTTTACTATTTCTTCAGGCCTGGTAATAATTTTATTCATATCTTATTCGTTTAAATCCCTTTAATATTCTGGTTCCTTTTTTAGAATACGTATGGGTTAAATATGTCTTTAATTATTTTTTAGCAGAAACGGATAGAGATTTCAGGTAGATATGGGGGAATTTGTATTTGCCGGAAATCCATTTGGATTTATCCCCCAGAGCAGCTATATTTTTTAGTTCTTCTATGGCATTACCGGCAATCATCACATCCTTAACCCGACCTACTATTTTGCCCTTTTCTATTTTATAGCCCAGCTGTACATTATTAGAGAAGGCTCCACTTACTATATTTCCCTGTCCCAGTCCAAGGACCTGGTCGATAATTATCCCTTCTTTTATATCTTTAATCATTTCGGAAAACGATACTTTTCCTTCCTCCATTACCAGGTTACTTATACCGGGAACAGGTTCGCTTTGTGAGCCGGCTCTCAAACCATTTCCGGTACTCTCAACCCCGGCCATTCCCGCTGTTTGTAAATCATAATAAAAATTCTTAATCTTTCCTTTTTTTATTAAAGGAACCCGTTTCATTTCTACTCCTTCATCATCAAAAGGAGCACTGCCTGTAGCAAAATCTATAGTACCATCACTATAAAGAGTTAACAGGTCACTCCACAATTTCTTATTTTTATGGGAAGTTAAAGGAGAAATTTTCTTCAGGACCATCTTCCCGTTTAAACCACTGATTATAGGAAGAATTAGAACCAACGCTGCCTTGGGGGTAAAGATAACCGGCATCTTCCCGCTTTCCACAGGGATAATTTTCTCTCCCCATTCTAAATTTTCAATTATCTCAGAGGTCAATTCTTCAACCTCAAGGTTGTCTTTTCCTGATTCGATAGAAGAATAAATCATCAACATATCTTGATTTTCAATTTTTTGAACCATCATCGAATAAGCAATTGCCGTCTTGCTATAAGAAAAAAAACCTCCCCGGGAATTAAAATATTCTATCTCACTATAATCTTTTAAAATAGTTATATCGCAACGCAATTTTCGATTAAAATATTTCATTCTTCCTAAAATATCTTCGCCAATCTTAACCATCTCTTCTATGCTTTTATCTTCTGCTTTTCTGTCATATATATTTACTTTTTTCTTTTCTTTTCCCCCTCTTTTAATTTCCCCGGGGAAATCAAAAGACGCTTTTGCCCCAAATTCAGAGGTCGCTGCTGCTTTTTCAACCATTAAATCAAAACCTTCGCTTCCTGTAAATGAAGAAAATCCAATCTTACCTTTATTTATCACTCGTAATGCCTTCCCCTCGCTCTCAGAAATATCGATAGATTTTAATCTGTTTACTTCAAAATTTACCGGAATAGTCTTGCTCTTTACTTTAAATAGTTCGGCTGAATCTACTTTCTTGCAGGCTTGCTGTAATAATTTTTCCATCTTACTTACCCCCCACTACTATTTTTTTTATCCTGAGGTGCGGACTACCAAAAGAGACTGGTAGAGGACTTTGTCCCGCTTTCCCGCATCCGCCACCGGATTCAATCATCTTCAAATCGTTTCCTACCCCCTTAATATTAAGAAGGGTGGTAAATAAATTCCCACTTAAAACTACATCTTTAACCGGTTCAGCAATCTCACCGTCTCTTATCATATAACCTTCCCCGGCACTAAAAGTAAACATCTCAAAAGTAGTCATCCCCCCATAGCAGTCCTTGGCATAAATTCCTTTCTTTATTCCAGATAATAAATCTTTAAAAGGAACTTCTCCATTTTCGATATAAGTATTGGTCATTCGAACAATCGGTTTGAACCGATAATTGAGGGCGCGGGCGTTTCCGGTTGGCTCTTCCCCCATTTTAGCAGCGGTTTCCCGCGAATGTAATCTGCCTGTCAGGATTCCCTCTTTTATCAGATAATTTTTCTTGGTTTTAACTCCTTCATCATCATATTTGGCAGAACCTAATAAATCCGGAATAGAACCATCATCAACCACATTAAGTTTGGGTGAGCCAAATTTCTTCCCTAATTTCATTAAACCGCTCATCCTCTCGTCTTCATATAAAAAATCAGCTTCGCTAAGATGCCCAAAGGCCTCATGGATAAAAACCCCGCCTAATGTCTGGTCTAAGATAACCGTATATTCCCCGCCTTCCACCGGCTGTGCCTTAAGAAGATTGACTGCCCGAAAGACTGCTTTTTGTGCTTTGGTGGAAATTTTTTCTATTATTTTAAAACCCTTGGTAGTGCCAATACTTTCACTGGCCAGCTGAACATTGTCCCCCTTTCGGGCTATGGCTGTAAAACGCGCACTTAAAAACGGCTTTTCCTGTTCGATATAACTGCCTTCCGAATTGGCAAAATAAGTAGTAGAAAATCTGTCGGTATAGATTACATTAGAGGATTGGATCAGAGGATTAGATTTCATAATTATATTATTATAATTTTCCATTAATTTTTTCTTTTCTCTTAAACTTATCTCACGGAAATCCTTATCTAGTTCCCGCTTAATTATTTCCACCACTGGCGAAATAACGGCCAATTTGCTCTCTTCTTTGCCAATCAAACTCGCTACTTCTATTGCCTCTCCAACTTTCTCTTCTAAATCATTAAGTTGATTAAAGGAAACAAATCCCCATCCCCCTTTTACCAGGACACGAACATTTCCCCCTGTCTGTTGGGAGTAATTTATTTTTTCTAACTTCTTCCCCTGAAAATGGATGGTGGTAACTTCTTTTTTTTCCGCTCTTATCTCGATATAATCTGCACTGTTCTTTTTATTTTCTAAAATCTTTTCTAAAATCTCTCTCACAACTATTTTCTCCTTTGTATATTCTAATTATTCCAATTCTAACCTTCCCCTACCCTGTATAGTGGATATCTTACTATAGGGGGTCTATCTCATTTATTTTATTTTTTAATATTGCTTCTTCATCTAAATAAATCGACCTTTCTAACCACCAAATCCATTTGCTCCATTTTTCTTTAAAATCTTTATTCTCTTCTTTGATATTTATAAAACCACTTACCTTGGCATCCATTTCGTCAGCATAATGAAGAGCAATAGCTGCTAAAATACTGGGAAGTCTGGGGGAACCAAATTCAAAATGGCCATGATGACTTAAAAGAGTATGTTTTACCATTAATTCTAAATCTTTTGGAAAA
>Ga0114922_10007300_pt1 | contig 10114 bp, 3 predicted proteins | sample AartaG_FD_100975 | JGI IMG/M metagenome (GOLD analysis project Ga0114922, IMG submission 100975) | Deep subsurface microbial communities from Aarhus Bay to uncover new lineages of life (NeLLi) - Aarhus_00045 metaG | ecosystem: Environmental > Aquatic > Marine > Oceanic > Sediment | place: Aarhus...
CATCGAGGAGCTGCGCGCCGCCGCCAAGCAGTACCAGGGCGTCCCCCAAGGCAGCGCCGCGCTCGCCCGTGCGGCCAGCCTCCAGCGAGAGGGCCGTCAGGCACTGGAGGCGCTGGCCGAGGTCGCGGAGGAGCCGCGCGTCAGAGCACTCAGTCAAAGCAGCGTGGAGATTGCCGCCGACACAGCGAAACTGCGGAACCTGATCAGCCAGCTCCCCCTGGCGGAGGCCGCGGGAGAGGCCGGCTACGTGATCTGCCAGGCCAGCACTATGACCAAGGTGGTCCCCGACCGGCCGTACGAGGGCGCCGCGGCCGAGGAGGTCCGCGTGAGCCTGGCCGGCAACGAGTACGAGGCGGCGCAGGCGGTGATCGTCCCCGTCGGCAGAGGTCTCAAGGAGGTGAAGGTCGCGGTCACCGCGCTAACCGGCCCCGGAGGAGCCTCAATCGGCCCCGATCAGATCGTCATCAACCGCGTGGGCTACGTCGAGGTGGACAAGTCCACCCGGAACGCGACGCTGGGCCCGGGGAGAGTGCCCGATCCGCTGCTTGAGAACGCGCCCTTTGATGTGCCAAGGGCGGAGGTGCGGTCGGTCTGGGTGACCGTCCACGCGCCAGCCGACCAGCCGGCTGGAGTCTACCGCGGGACGCTCTCAGTCGAGCCGCAAGACGCGCCGCGGCGCGAGTGCCCCGTGGTGGCCACGGTCTGGGACTTCGCGCTGCCCCGCACCAGCTTCCTGCGCACCTCGTACGGCATCGGGCTGAATATCTCCAAGTACTACCCCGACGTGACGCCGGGTGAGGGCAGACCGCCGCAATGGACGGCCGGGGCCTGGGTCGGCGCGGATATGGAGGGACGGCCCAACTACTTCGGCGATATGGACTACGCCGTCGCCTTCGACGAAGAGGTCAAGCACGCAGGAGAGAACTCGGTGCGGCTGCAGATCACGCGTATCGAGAAGGGCACCCATGAAAGCCCACGGTTCTGCTACTACACCGAGGTGCTCCAGCTTGCCCCCGAGGCCGAGTACGTCTTCAGCATCTGGTATCGCACCGCGCCGGGGGAGGACCCCCACGCCGCCTGGTGGATGCCCAAGCTCGGCGGCGCGCACCTGCCGCCGACCAATGGAGAGTGGCGCGAGGCGGTGAAGACCCTCAACAGCGGCGACACGCAGCGGTCGCGGCTCTATCTGAGAGCCCAGCAGGTCGGCACCGTCTGGTTCGACGATGTCCGGCTGGCTCGGGCCGATGCGCCCGCCGATGAGAATCTGCTGCCGAACCCGGGGCTGGAGAGGGGCCGGTACACCGCTGAGCAGTTGCTGCGTGCCTACCGGGAGGATATGCTGCGCCACCGGTGCAGCGATTGTCACATCATCTCGCCCCAGGTCGAGATTGACGAGGATGGCGGGGTGACGATGGACTGGACGGAGTTCGACGAGGAGATGAGCTACCTTATCGAGAGAGGGCTGAACGGCTTCAACATCAACTGGTGCCGGCTGCCGCGGGGCTGGGGCAAGGTGGAGGGCTGGGGCGAGGAGCCCACGGAGGAGCAGAAAAAGCAGATCGCCATCAGCAGCGAGCTGCTGCGGCAGACCCAGGAGCACCTGGTAGCGAAGGGCTGGGCTGACCTGGGGTACATTTACACCATTGATGAGCCGGGCGAGAAGGCCTTCGACGCCGTCAAGCAGGCCTTCGGGCTGGTGCACGAGGTGTCCCCGCGCCTGAAGACGCTGCTCACCTACGGCTACGGGGCGAGCCGGCCCGTCGAGCCGGGCAACCCCAAGTACGCCGCGCTGGCCGGGTTCGTGGACATCCACGTGCCGCACAGCGACTGCTTCGAGCCGATATACCTGGACACGCGACGCGAGGGGGGAGACGAGATCTGGTGCTACGTGTGCATATCGGCCGGGCGTCCGTACCTGAATATGTGGGCCATTGACTACCCCGGTACCGACCACCGCATCCTGTTCTGGCAGATGTTCGACAAGGAGATCACCGGCTTCCTCTACTGGGCGGTGACCTACTGGAAGGAGAGCCCCTGGGATAACCCGATGACCTACCCGGGCGGCAACGGCGATGGCTCGCTGCTGTACCCGGGCGAGGCGGGCCCGGTGGACTGCGTCCGCCTGGAGATCAATCGCGATGGCATCGAGGACTACGACATGCTGGCGATGCTCAAGGCCGCCGCGGATAGGCTTCAGGCGCAGGGCGAGGGCGGGGCTGCGGCCGCAGCCCGGTTGACGCTGAAGTTCCCGGAGATCACCACCGACTGGAAGGAGTACACCGAAGACCCGGCGATTGTCGAGCGACAGCGCGCCGAGGTTGCCGCTGCCCTCCAGAAAGCCCTGCGGCAGCTTGACCTCCGCAGCATCGAGCCGGAGTTCTCAAGAACGCCGGGGAACGGGCAATAGGCAATCGTACGACAGGCAATCGGCGGTCGGCACAACCAAAAGGAGAGGGGCGATCTCCTAGCGCCCCGTCTGAGGGCTGACTATGAAGGAGCGACTTCTCGAGGTCGTCGGCAGGCTGGCCGGCAGTCGCGTGCTCGTGGTTGGCGACTACATGCTCGACCGATACCTGTGGGGGGAGGCCGAGCGCATCTCGCCCGAAGCGCCGGTGCCTGTGGTGCGCATCGAGCGGGAGGAGTCCCAGCCCGGCGGCGCGGGGAACGTGGTGCGCAACCTCTGCGCGCTGGGCGTGGAGCCGATGACGGTGGGCGTGGTCGGGAAGGATGACTTCGGGGAGACGCTACGTGGGCGGCTGGAGCTGCTGGGCGCGGCGACGGATGGGCTGATTGCCGACCGCGACGTGAGCACCATCGTCAAGACCAGGGTGATGGCCCGGGGCCAGCAGATGCTGCGGCTCGACCACGAGGGAGAGCCGGGCCTGCCCGACGGCGTGGCACAGGAGATGGACGCCCGCTGTGTTGAGCCGATAGGATCCGCCGATGGGGTGGTCTTCTCGGACTATGCCAAGGGCGTCACGTCCGCGGGGCTCGTGCGGCATGTAATCGAGGCGCCCGGGGCCGCCGACAAGCCCATCTTCGCCGACGCGAAGCCGGCGAACTTCCCTCTCTACCATGGTATCACACTGCTGACCCCCAACGAGAGTGAAGCACGTACGGCGGAGGCTGGAGGCTCGAGGCTGGAGACTGGAAGCAACGAAGGGCGTACGGCGGCTAGTGGCTCGCTCGAGGTTGTGGGCCGGCGGCTGTGCGAGCGGATGAGCCTTGAGGCGCTGGCGATCACTCGCGACGCGCGGGGGCTGCTTCTGATCGAGGCCGATGGCTCGACGCACGATCTGCCGGGGGGGCCGACCGAGGTGGTGGATGTCACCGGCGCAGGGGACACCGTGCTCAGTGTGATGGTGGCGGCCACACTTGCGGGGGCGTCAATGCTGGAGGCGGCGGCGCTGGGCAATCTCGCGGGCGGGCTGGTGGTGCAGCGGGTGGGGTGCGCGACCGTCAACGCCGAGGAGCTGGAGCGAAGCATCCGGGCACAGGCGGACTACCTGTAGGATTTGATACACTGACCCGCGCTCCAACCCGGACTATTCGTGAACGGCAGCGGGGGCTCTGCCCCCGCACCCCCAAACGGCGGCAACGAAAGCCACGAAAGAAACAACAGCGACGACAGCAACTGCAAGGCACGACTATAGACGACGCAAAGGCCGGCCTGGCCCGAAACCGAAGTGTGCGCTCCGCGCGCACTTACCGATTTCGGGCCGCCCGCATCTCCAGACTCTCGCCACCACATCATCACGAGGCGCCAGTTACAGACTGCCCTGATCGGGCTAAGCCGGGGACAGTCCCCACAGGGGCCGCGCCCTTGGCCCTGCGCCCTTTACCCTCAGTCCAGGCTGGCAAGTCCCGCGCTCGAGGGGTCTTGTCGGGCTGGAAGCTGAAAGCGCGGCACGGCGCGCTTTCACCTGCGCCTGATCCCGCCTGGGCGGGATCAGGCGCAGGCCGACCTACGCGAATAATCGGGGCTAACGACGCGTCTCCCGCCGTCAGCCGTTAGCCGTTCGTGGTTCCCCCTTGCCCTTTGCCCTTTCCCCTTTGCCCGCCTTTCTCACGGCTCGATCTGAAGCAGGTCGTCGTCGCCGAGGTCGTGGCCGCTGTCAATCCACTGCTCCAGGAGCTGAAGGGCTTCGGTCCTGCTCAGCGTGCGCCCGGCCAGGAGGCGGCGGAGGTCGCCGAGGCTGCGCGGGGCGATCTGCTGGCCGGAGAGCGCGCGCTGGAGGTGTGTGAGCACGTCCTCGCCGAGCAGGGACATCAGGAGGCGTGCTCCAGCTCCCTCCGGCAGGCGGACGATCTCGGCGAGCTTGCGCACCGTCTCGCCGCGATGAGGCAGGGTCTGCAGGTAGTGGGCGATGGCCTGCTGGTGGACCGGGCTGCGCAAGGCCGCCACGTACTCCGCGACCCCGCGCTCGGCAAGCTCCTCAAGCTCCTCGACTGGCACCAGATTCAGCTCCTCGCCGTGGCGCACACCACAGGCGGGACAGACCGGGCTTTGGTCCAGGGCCTGAGAGAGGTTGAGTTCGCGACAGCGCTTGGTCAGCTCGCGCTCAATCCGCTCATTCAGGTGGGTTACGTCGTGCTCGATGCCGCCCAGGGCGGAACTCAGGCGGTCCAACTGCGCCAGGACGCGCATCTCGGACGAGGCGCGCAGTCTCTCGTAGGGCTCGAACTCGGAGGCTCGGTGACAGGCGGAATGCCAGGCGGCGTAGCGGCGCTTGTAGCGCGTCATAAACACCTGCCTGAGGCGCACAAACGCCATCTCCTCGCCGACGGCCTGCTCGCCCGACAGGATCAGTTGCATCAGCTTCTCTCGCAGCTCGGGCAGCTCGGAGTCCTCGGGCAGCCAGAGGTCGTCGCTGGCCAGGTAGTCGCGCATCCTGACCAGGTCGGGGCCCACCTCGTCCACGAAGTGGTCCAGGAGTTCGAAAACGCGGAGCAGCTCGCGCAGCTTGGTCGCGCCGTTGGTCGGCTCCAGGAAGGGCTCGACGCCGGCCAGCAGTTGCGCCAGGCCCTCAGAGGCGTAGCTCTCGGGCTCAATGAGATCGAAGAAGCGCTCGGTGTGTTGCAGCGTCGCCATCACCTCGCGCCACGCGCGGACCGGCTGCCCGAGGCGCTGGCGGAGCCTGTCGAGACGCTCGCGCAGCAGTTGGACGCGGGTGAGCCACTCTTCACGGGCGGCCACGAAGCTCTCCCAGATGAGGGCCTGGACGGCGTGACCGGGGCTGGCGATGGCGCCGTCCAGCACGATGCGACAGATGCGGGAGAGAAGCTGCCACTGCTCGTAGGAGAGCAAGGCAGGGCGAGCCACGAACTGAAGGTGTCGGCTGACCGGCGTGCGGATCTGTTCGAGCCTCACCGGCTTCTGCTGCGCGTCCAGGCCCACCAGGTAGCCGCTACGGATCAGGGCCGTGATGAGCAGCTCAAACAGCTCCGGGGGCAGGCCGATCTCCGACTTGAGCAGGTGCGCGGCCAGGTCAGAGCAGGCCAGCGGACGACCGCGCTGGGTCTCGGGGGTCTGATCGCGCGCGCGAATCCGCCGCATCACCTCCTGAGCCGGCTCGCTGTGCCCGACGTTGAGCACAACGGCAGCTTCGAGCTGTGAGCGACGAGCTTCGAGCACGACGCCGTCAGCCGTTGGCTCGCCGCTCGTCGCTCGTTGCTCGCTTCGGGCCAAGCCCAGCGGCAGCAGGATGGCCTCGACCAGCTCAGACAGTCGCGGGTGCGCATCGGCGCGTATGAAGCCAGGGCGGATGAAGCCGTCCACCAGGGCGTCAATCTGCTCGCGGCTGCTCAGGAACTGCCGCGGCGCGATGGCTGAGAACTGCGAGAATATGCGCTCCAGCGACCACGCAGCCACGGCATTGAGCGTGCCCACCCAGTCCCCCTCCAGGGGGGCCAATTCCTCGGCGCTCAGCGCTTCCCCGAAGGCCGACAGCACCGTGCCCTCATAGTAGGCGGCCCGCACGATCTCCTCCACGTGCGCGCCGAGACGACTCTCCTCCTCCTCCAGGCGCTGGATGAGCTGCGAGCTGCGAGTTGCGAGCTGCGAGCCAGGAGCTTCGAGCCCTGTGCCCTCGCCAGCCTCGGCGGCACCGGCGGGGGGGATATGATCCTGGGCGCCGTCTGGCTCGTGGCTCGTAGCTAGTAGCTCGTCGCTGCAGCGCCGGCAGGCGGCGCACTCGCGCAGCGCATCCATCTCGCGCTGGGACAGCGGCCGCGGCACCCAGGCCAGCACGCCGGCCGCCCAACGTCCCCCCATCAGCCCTGACGCCATCTCCTCCCAGCGGTTGCGCTGGGCCTGAGGCTGAATCAGATGCGCGAGGTACAGGTGAACGTCATGGACGCTGGCGGGGTCGGAGAGTTCCTGGACGCGCTGGTCAAGCTCCAGCTCGTCCAGTGCCAGCAGGTTCTCAAGCGAGACCGCAACACATCGAGCGGTGTTGCGCCAGCGGACCTCGAGGGTCTGCGCCTCAGCCATCCCGCCCAGGCGGGAAAGCGGAGGGGTGGCTCCGGCGTGGGCGACGGCGGTCTGCATAAGCGCCGGGGCATCCTCGCGCAGCTTCTCCTTCGCGGCGCCCAGGCGCTCGCGCAGCGTGTTGCTCAGCGCGGTGCGCACCTCCACGTAGTAGACATCATCGTCCTCCTGCCGCCCGCGGCGCACCTCCACGAAGCGCCCCTGGGCCTGCATCGCCTCCAGCAGGTCACGGACTTCCTGTTCGTCTGCGACAGCCTCACCTTCAGCGGTGAGCCCCAGCGCCTCCCGCATCGCGGGCGGCGTGTACCAGAGATTCGCCAGCCGCAGAGCGACCATAACGCGGACCAGCCGCCGTAGAAGATCCGGGGTGGCGGGCGCCACCTCCATCGCGTTGCGCTCGTAGTAGTCCAGCACCTCGCGCACGTAGGCGGAGGCCTCCGGATGTGACCTGAGCTGCGGCAGGAAGTGCTCGAGCACGCCGTCGGCCCCGACGGGCTGAAGGTGGGTGCGCTGGGCAAGCTCCCCCGAGGCGGCGATCCCTTGCGTCACGCTGAGCAATCCGTCCGCGCGGTGCAGGAGCCGCAGGGGTATCTCTTCGGCACAGCGCGCGGCGAGCGGGTCCAGCGGATAGCTCTCCCTCAGCTCTTGCACAGTGAACGAAGGTGGGTCGAAGGCCTCCGCGTAGGCCTGGTGGGTCTCCTCGATGGCCTGGGCCAGGGCCTGCTCCGAGTCTGCGGCCCGCATGGCATTGCGGGCGACGCACCTGATGTGTGCGCGCGAGAGGGGAAGGCCGCCGCCGAACATATCCGAGATGCGCCGCGCCACGTTGGGCTCGATGCCCGGTATCTCGCGGAGAGGCACCTCCAGAGCAGCGACCGTCCAGATGGGGGCGATCTTGCTCCGGTGGCCGAGGAACTCCAGGAAGACGCAGTCGCCCTGCATCGCCTTCTCGTCCACGCTGGCCAGGAAGTGCCCGAGGTCGTCGAGGAGATAGAGCACGCCGGATATCTGGTCTCCATCTACGACTTCCAGCAGGCGGGCCATGCGTTCCACGCGCGACTGGCGGAAGTCCAGCGGGTAGTCTATCGTCTGCGCGAACTGATGGCCCACGCGCACCGCGGCTTCCTCGTCCACCTCGCGCAGCTCAGCCCACGAGCCGATCCCGCCCTGGCGCTCCCTGACGTACTGGTCGAGTTCCTCCTGGAAGCGGGGAACGACGTGGCGCTCTATGAGTTCCAGCGCGTAGGCGTGTTGTGAGAGCGGGAGCTGGAGATTGTGAGGGGCGCGGCGCAGCTCGATCTCGGTGCGCTCGAAGACGATGTCCTCGAGCAGCTCGTCACGGCCGCGATGCTCGTTGAGGGGGACCGGCACCACGAGCAGCGGGGCGGAGTCGTGAAGGACCTTCAGCGGGTCCACGTACTCGCCGCGAGCGCGCGCCAGGAGCTTGCGCGCGGCATCCGAGCCGGCCAGCAGCAGCAGCGTTCCCAGGAGATGGGACTTGCCGGAGCCGGGCGGCCCCGTTATCAGGACCGCCCCGCCCTTTCCCTCGGCCGCCGCCAGGCTGTCGAGGACGGCGCTCAGCGCAGCCGAGGCCTCCTCGTCATCAGGCGCATAGCCGGCCAGGATGTGACCAAGCTCCGCCGTGGCTTCGTCATCCGGCGCCCCCAGAGTCCGCCTGCGGAGAGCGGCTGCCTCGCTCAACTCGAAGCTGCCGGCTGCGGCCTCGATTGTCACGATCTCGGCAAAGGTCATTTCTCTTCGGACTTCCGACATCCGACTTCCGACATCCGACTAACGACCCAGCACCTGGAGTGGCCTCGCCAGAAGCTGTTTCATAGCTGTCGAGAACGGCGTTGGCGGGCTGGAAGCCCGCCCCACTGGAGGTTGTGAAACGGACTCTAGTGCTCGTTGGTCGGTTGTCGGCGGTCGGGGCTGGGCCGTTCAATCACTGTCGCCCCGGGCATAGGACTCGGCCAGGGCGGCTGCCGCCTCCTGGAAGCTGTCGTGCGCGACGATCAGCCGCCCTCCTGATCGGCGGCCGTCAATCGCCCCGAAGCCGTGGGCCGCAGCGCGCGTAGCCAGCGCATCCACCACCGGCCCCGGCAGGCTGAAGAGGCGCGCCAGGGTCATCGAGCGCAGGTACGCGCGCGGGACCGCCCTCCTGCCACGTGAGCCGAACTCCTCCCACAGAGCGTAGGTGAACACCCGCCAGCCCGGCCCGCGGTGGGAGGGGAAATAGCCCAGGCAGCGCGCCTCCCTGCGGGCCAGCCAGGTGGCGGCCAGCGCACCCCCCTCGCGCAGTATGCGCAGGGCACACTGCGTGCTTGCGCTGTCATCCAGGTCCCAACTGCGCCGCGCGTACTCCTCCACCAGCCGATGGGTCACGACGCGGTCGGTCTCAAGCAGCCGGCCGGTGTTGATGGTGTTGAACTCCCGCTCGGTGAACCCCGCGGGCATGCTGCCGAGGACGAAGCGCGGATAGAAGACCTGCTCGGCCAGCGCCAGCACCAGTGGCTCGCGCTGGGCGACCGTGTACAGCAGCAGGTGGCGCGTATCCAGGGAGCGGCCCGCCGCCAGCACCAAGTCGTGCAGCGGAGCTCGCGGCACCTCGTCCGCGTGCTCGGGTATGACCCGCCTCACTATCGCCCAGGCGATGCGTCGCCCGCGTGCCTGTGCGGCGGGGCCCGCCACGGGGATCTCCGGCGCCAACGCCTCGATGACCTCGTCCCGTCCGCGCGCGGTCTCGCCCTCCGCGGCCAGCTCGATGGCCCTGACCGACTCGGAGAAGTACAGGCCGACTCTGACGCTGCCCGGGAGCGGCCGTACGGCGGAGGCTGGAGGCTGGAGGCTGGAGGCTGGCGATGACGAGGTGGGCCGGTCAGGGACCCGGCCGCTGCTTGTGGGCTCGTGCCCGTCACTCGTCGCTCGTCGCTCGTCGCTGCGCTCCACGTGGTCCGCCGCCTTCCTGTTCTATCTGCAAGTATTCTCTCCGGTGAGCAGATATCCTTTGTGCAGGGAGGATTCCTGCGCGCAGCAGAGAAGGTGGCTGGTGCAACATCGGACGTCGCACTTTCGTCTTCGGAGGGCCGACATCGAACCTCTGAAGTCTGTTGGGGCGAGGTCCGGAGTCGTGGGACAGGAGGCGCATTCGAATGTTGAAGGTTGCGATCTGCGGAGCCGGAGGCCTGGGAAGCAGCCACGCCGACAACTTCCAACAGATACAGGGCACCGAGGTGGCGCTGGTCTACGACGTGATCGAGCAGGCGGCGGCCGAGCTGGCGGAGGGCGTGGGAGCCACGGCCACCACCGAGGAGGCCGACCTGTACGCCGACGACATTGACATCGTGTGCGTGACCACGCCGACGCCCTTCCATGCGCAGTACGCGGTCGCCGCCGCCGAGGCAGGCAAGCACATCTTGTGCGAGAAGCCGCTGGCGCGAACGGTCGAGCAAGGGCTTGAAGTGCTGGAAGCGGTCGAGAAGGCGGGCGTGAAGATGATCGTCGGCCACGTGGTCAGGTTCTTCCCCGAGTACGCCCGCGCCCGCGAGCTGGTGAACAGCGGCGCGGTCGGGGAGGTCGGGATGGTGCGCACGACGCGCATCAATACACTCCCGGGCGGCGCGG
>Ga0114922_10007302_pt1 | contig 10114 bp, 10 predicted proteins | sample AartaG_FD_100975 | JGI IMG/M metagenome (GOLD analysis project Ga0114922, IMG submission 100975) | Deep subsurface microbial communities from Aarhus Bay to uncover new lineages of life (NeLLi) - Aarhus_00045 metaG | ecosystem: Environmental > Aquatic > Marine > Oceanic > Sediment | place...
TGAATACGAGAAAGACGTTTATTCACTTCCGCCTGAACCAAGGGCGATTGCAAACGCTTTAATAGTCAGTGAAACTTAGATAGCCATTTATTTTCAAGTCCTAGCATTGGATGTTTGTGACACTTTTTCAACAGGCAGGATTGATATCAGACACAGCCATACGAAATTACATGGGCCAGTATCCGATGTTTGGATTCGCTGGACTGACCCACCAGGACAGGCATGAGGCACGCACCTATCACATCGTTTTTCCAAGAAGTACTGAAATATTTAATCAGTTGGAGATCATAATTAATCAATGCAATCTGAGCATTGAATCCTTCAATAAAGGCCTACAGTGTGCTGGCCGAAAATGTTGTGATGGCCGAAAATGTACATCCGTTCTAGAAAATATGCCAGAAAATACTCTGAGGGATATGATCACGGTCCTGAATTCCTGATAGAAAGGATTGACCCTTGTTTCATTCTACAGCCTCCCCCAGAGCATCGTTATCGGATTCGCCGGTCCAGAGCCCTTCGATTCTCTCAGAATGAACTCCGCGTGGGAAACTCAGGATCCAGATGTCCTTTATTGGAATCCAGTAATCGAGGGTCCGGTTAGTCTGAATTTGTGTGGGCTACCAGTTAATGCGAACTTATCCACCCTAATGTCAGGGTTCCCTCTATTCCTTGTGGGTCCAAGAAAATGAATTCAAAGATTTGGAAAAGCCTGACGGTCTACGTTTCGTCCGGGGGGCTAAAATTCAAAGCTCAAGAGCTGGGCTCATAACCGCCAGATCCTAGGTTCTAATCCTGTACAAGGGGGCTTGGAAGGAAAAAGGCACCCCTAAACACTGTAATAATAAAGAAGAAAACGCCCTTTCGGGCGCTTCCTCAAGAGGTAGCGGGGCTCAGATTCGAACTGAGGACCTTCAGGTTATGAGTTCGCTTCCCAAAACGGGGAGCTTGGACCGTCAGGCTGGGTTTCTAAGGGTTGCCTTGCGGTTTGCGATCACATAAAACCCAGCGAGCATTAGTTTCATCTATCCTATACACTGTAAGTCGACCCGGCAACTGCCTTGGGAGTCAAGAATACAAAGCCAAGGAATCGCTCGCGATCCTCCATATACAATTACACGAGCAATTGATTGATGATTTGGCGCATATTCTGACGGTAATCATCGATCGCATTTCTCCCGGATTCGGTCAATGTATAGAGCGTGCGTGGGATTCGGTCGACAAATTCCTTGTTGACCGCGATATACCCCTCTTCTTCTAACCTGCTGATGTGTGTGGATAGGTTGCCGCGCGTCAGACCAGTCTGGTTGAGCAGGAAGGTGAAATCGGCAGTAACTACGGCAGCCAGATAAGCTAAGATCATCAAGCGCGCTGGGGCATGGATTGCAGGGTCAAGCTTCTCGATGGGATCCAGATCCGGATAGGGTTGGGATTTAGACGGCACGATTTACTTGCCTCGGCCCACTCGGATTTCCCCGAATGAATCTCGTCATTAAAAGCAGACCAATCAACATCAGGAAGCTTCCTGTAAGAAGCAATGGAACACTGCGATCTAGTTCTTGTATATAGGTGATCACAAGAGCTACGGTCAAGAATAGTGCATAAGCAATCAATCGTCGTATCCCGCTCCATAATCCGAAGATCACCATGATAATCGCACCAATGCTACTCATAACATATACATGAAACTTACGAAGGAAGGTATAGGGAGCCAGCCCAACACGATCTGGGCCGAGAAGAAAGAGAATGCCTACAACGAGCGCGAGCAACGTCAAACCGATCCCAATACCAACAGCCAATCTGGTTTCCCGTTTACCTTCCTGGAAACGAACGTAGCCGAAGCGTGGAACGGTGATCGCATTCTTTAATCGGATGTACACACCAAAGGAGAACAAGTACAAAAATGCAAAAATCGGCTGATCAAGGTTGATCCAAAGACCAAATCCCAGGATCGCTACGCCGATTAAAACGTCAATGATCCCATCTTGGTGGTAAGCCATGTACGCTCTATGCTTGAGCTGTTTTAAAGATGTGTCTTCAGCCACGATACTCTCCCAGATCAAATGATTTGTTTTATAGATATGTTTGCTTTTCAAACTTATTTGTATTTAGTATAGCTCATTTTCAATCTCTGTCAAGGGCCAATAGCATGATTATGTTAGGGGATCCTTGCATTGATCGGGAAACAAATGTATTCAAAGACTTGGAATGAATACATCACGTGAACAAGATCGTACCGTACTGAAAATCGCGTCGTCTATCACCCCACAGAGTAGACCTCAGGCAAGATTACGCAAGGAGCTCGGTAGTCCCATCGCCCCTTTACTTCTCTGCTTAAGCTCCAATCGATCATTTAGGTTGTCACTTGCGATTAAGCAGGGAAAATCACCGGTCCTCAGTGAATACGCATCACGGAAGAAAAAACGTCGTTTGCTCAGACCTGAATGATCGTCACACCACGCTTGCGGAGCTCCACCACCATCTCATTAGGCGCTTGTGTGTCCGTCACGATCACAGAAGCTGCGTTAACTGGCGCCGTCCGACTGGCAGCAACGCAACCGAATTTGGAGTGATCAGCTACGACAATCAGCGTCTTACTGATGCTCATGATGGCCAAGTTCGTTTTCATCTCCTGAAGATCGTCGCTGGTCAATCCATACTGAGGATCAATGCCACGGATTCCCGAGATCACTTTGTTAGCACGGACATCTTGCAGGTTGCGTTCTCCCGGATACCCTACAAGGGAAAGATTTGCTGAACGTAAGAACCCTCCTGTGACCATGATCGTGATGCCACGGGAACTTGCTAGCGTATTTGCCACCGTGAGCGCGTTCGTCACCACGGAAATATTGTGGCGATCCTTCAGCGCTTCAGCCACAGCAAGCGTTGTTGTTCCAGCGCCAATGAAAATAGTCTCTCCCTCAGCGACCATATTCGCAACCGACTCGCCGATGCGCCGCTTTGCATCCACTTGTTCATCGTGACCTTCCAAAGTGGGCAAGCGGCTGATGAGCTGTCCCTTTCCGACTGTGACAGCACCTCCATGAACTCGTTCGACTGCGCCTTGCGCGGCAATATCTTGCAGGTCGCGTCGGATGGTCATCTGGCTAACGTTGAGTTGGTCCGCAAGCTCGGATACCGTCGCCTTTCCCTGCTCCTCGATACGCTTGTAGATCTGGCGCTGCCTTTCCTTCCTGAGCATGTGTAGATCACCCCTCATTCAATGTAGTGCTCTCCGAATATTTACATTGCGGTTCTTCTGGATGCGCTTTTCCAACCTGCCCTCCTAATCGATCGACGATCCATTGATCCAAATACGAATAGATGCCCTATGAAACTTGGATAATCGGGTCCCCCGTTATCGTATGTCGTCTTGGTGGCATTTGATAAGTGCAAGAGACTCTTGAAAGATATGTTCTAAAATCTTACGTCCTTTCTCCGCCGTCGCGACCGTTGCATCGCCGATAACACCACTCTCACAGAACGTATTCCAAGGGATCGAGATGGAACCAAAGAGAGGGTCACGCTTTGGATACTCACGCACGGCTTTTCTCATATCGACAAGTTCGGGACGGATCGCCAAGATCATAGAAGTTTCAAATTCTTCGGCATGAACATACGTAGCGTGCCAACGCTCTGATGTGCAATGTTTTTCAATCGCTTCCTTATACCCAGGTAAAACCAAACGGACTAGACGCGCTTGGGATTGCAAAAGCAGCTCTCGCTCAGCAACTTTGCACGCGTCCACTGCACCGAGATGGGCAATGAAGGCATAGATGTTCTTTATACCATGTTGGTATAGAGCGTTCGCAACCTCAACGATCGTAGACGCAAACGTCTCATCCGTTACACGCACGGTACCAGGATAAAGACGCAGCGAGAAAGAGGGTGTGTATGCAAGACTGTGCAGCAACACTCCACCTGTTGCGTGCGCCAGCCTTTCACAGAGATGCTCCCCGATGATGACATCCGTCCCCATGGGTAGATGGGGACCGTGTTGTTCAATAGCACCGATGGGAAGAAATGCGAAATCTTTTTCCTTAGTTGTCGCTTCAAACTCAGTCCAGCTCATTTCAAAATGTTTCTTCGCGCCATCCGTTATCACGTTTCACCTTCCTTACTGCTCGCTTTCAAATTCAAGCTTACAGGCAAGACAATCCCATCATCCTTCAGGCTTTGTAGCCATTTTTAGAGCTCGAATAAGCTCAGCTAAGCCTTCATAATCCTCGGATGCAACTCTATCCATGATAGCGCTGCCAACGATTACACCATCTGCATTCAATTCAACTGCTTCACGCATCCGCATTGGATCGCGAATGCCGTATCCTAGGAGAATCGCTGCTTGCGTTCCAGATGCCCGAAGGCGCTCGATACATTCGCGATTGCGCAGATCAACAATCGGTCGATTACCTTTCTCGTCCATGATGGATTGCAGGATCATGAAGCCGCGACCATTCTCAGCAATATCCGGTAAAAGATCCTCTCGGAACGGATGTGGCATGAAGCGAATGCGCATGATGGAAGCGTTGGCCAACAGCGGGTCCATTTCTTCCAGGAGGGAAGGATCGGCGGCGATGGAATCTGCCAGAAGATGTGCCTCGATTTCAGCATCCTTTAACCCACGGACAAAACGATTAACACCCAGCGCTTGAACGACGTCCGAATATGTCATCACCTCAAAAGGTTCCTCGGGATATGCACTGCGGATTTCACCAATGAGATCAAGGTATGCCTCATACTCTGTTTCATCACTCAGAGCACGCCGACATGCGTCATGGATTTGAGAACTGTCAAAGTATGGATCCCGACTTGGGATCATTAATTCTACGATGTCAACGCCCGATTCCAGGAATAATTCTACGAGTCGTTTCGAAGTTTGCCGATTAGGATCTCCCAATGGGAGAACACAGCACAGTAATTTCTCCCCCCTATGAAGAACTTCTTGAATTCGATGCATGAGCCGGTTCATCGTACCTCCTATCAGGAAACGGGCTAGAGGTGTGCACATACTTGCTAGTTAACGTTGGCCTTTCATTTGGGAATATTTAGCATGAGAATCATCAACACATTACTATGGTCATCCAACCATAATCGAATCCCCTAATGTTCACTCTAAAACAGTTATCGATGACCTGATCTCATAGCGACTTAAGGTTTTATGCACCACTTGACCAGAGTGTTTGATATTGATACTTAACGGTATTATATGTTCTATTATAGCACGAAAGTTGTTTGATTACGGGCTATACTGTGCTATAATTGATTGATCTGATCCCTTCCTCTCCTTTTTCATAGGGAAAAGTAGACGATGCAAGCGTCTAGTATTGTGAGAACCGGAAAAAAAGCCCTGTTCCATCCATGTTCTACTACAAACGATTCCAAGTCTATATATAAATGCAGATGGCGTGCTAACCTGCGCGTGAGAGATTGAAATGATCTTGGTACCAGGTGGTAACGGATACCTAGGCCGGCCTTTTTGTGAAAAACTTGCCCAAACAGGTTTGGCGGTCTTAAGCCTGGATCTAACTCAAGCAGAAACCACACAATATCAAAGTCTGGTGGGGGATATTCGTGATCGAGAAACGCTAGATGCGGTATTCGATGACTACCCGATAACAACAGTCGTAAACCTCGCATCGATCCTTGTCAGCGCGTCCACGGCCGACCCGTTAGCCAGCTTTCAAGTCAATGTCATTGGCTCCTTTAACCTATTGAGTTTATGTCACAAATACACCGTTCCTCGATTTGTGTTCGGCAGCTCCTACAGCGCCCTAGGAAACCCTTCGCATGATGAGAACCCGATAGATGAGTGTATCGCTCCTCAACCCACAGACTTCTACGGTCAGACCAAAGCCTTCGTGGAAGAGATGGGTACATTCTTTTCCCAACTGGGCGGATCTCAATTTGTCTCCGCTAGAATGCCAATGATCGTTGGACCCGGGAAGCCCACAACCACGTCCGCGTGGAGAGCGGAGATGTTCAACCTGCTTTCTGTGGGCGGAAGCATATTGATCGATTACATGCCGGATGAAGTAATCCCGCTTGCTCATTATGAAGACGTTGCAAACCATCTGGTTTCATTAACGCTGAGCGAGAATTTGGATCATAGTACCTACCACTTACCCTATGAAACTTGGCGCGTTAAAGATCTGGGGCGTACGCTGAAGGAAATGAACCCACGATTGGAGATCTCGTACGGCGAGCGCCAACTGCACGGATCTCCCACTTCCCTGGCGTGGTCAAGAATAAGGGGAGAACTCGGCCTTCAGCAACCTTCCCTACACAAACGCTTTCAAGAAGAAAAAAAGCGGTCCGAATAGATCTTGGGATGCTCGCGACCTCGTTTCGGCGGTGGCACCGGCAACGGAATCTGATCCATCAACCTGACCAGAATGACAAGCAACGTGTTCCTGTGCTACCTTCAGGAACAATAGGAGTGCTGCTTGGTCGGGAAGAGACCTATGCGATTGATATCTGTTCTACCTGAACCGCCACTATGCTTGGAAGGTCGATGAAGTCAACCAAATGGATGTGTCTCCAACTTGAGGTTCTCGAGAGGAAATCCGCGATAGAGCGATAGGATGATCGGATATGCGAACAACTCCTGATGCATATCAGGGATCTACTAAACGAGGTCATGTACTGCCATGAGCATTGAAGTCTTCGAACCTGAGATGAAACGGCTTATAGATCCGGACTCCAAGCTGGTAAGGTTGGCAAGCGGTTTTCAGTTCACGGAAGGACCAGCTTGGAATGGGCATGACCATTGCTTGTACTTCTCCGACATTCCTGCTGATACGATCTTTCGTTATACTGAGAACGAAGGTGTACAAGTCTTTCGAAAGCCCAGTCATTATGCAAATGGTCTAGTGTTCGATTCCCAGAGGCGGCTGGTGACATGCGAGCACAAAACTCGTCGCGTTACTAGGTCCTCTGCAACACGGATTGAGGTCATCACGGATCATTACCAAGGCAAGCGGTTAAACTCGCCAAATGATGTCATTGTCGCACATGACGGTTCAATTTTATTCACGGATCCGCTCTACGGATTGAGGGAAGGTTTGGGCGGACCAGGCGTGCAAGATCTCGACTTTCAGGGTGTTTACAGAGTAATGCTAAATTCTAATGAGCCGATCTTGCTGGCTGATGACTTCGAAGCCCCAAACGGACTTGCTCTCTATCCGGATGAAAGGTGCCTCTACGTAAACGATACCGTTCGAAGGCATATCCGAAAATTTGAAGTCAACGAGGAATGGAAGTTAACCGGCGGGGAGGTCTTAATCGAAATCAAGGGCAAAGGAGAGGGCAAGCCAGATGGCATGAAATTGGACACAGAGGGTAATATCTACTGCACAGGTCCCCAAGGCGTTTGGGTATGCACACCGGCGGGTGGCGTTTTAGGTCGCATCCTGCTGCCCGAGAAAGCATCGAATTTGGCATGGGGCGACTCACATTATCGGACACTTTTCATCACAGCGTCCACGAGCATTTATAAAATCTCGTTCTTGGTGCAAGGTCATTCGCATTAAGACAGCTGCGAAGGGATCAAGGAGCCAGCCTTTCTGCGTTAGCTGGTGAGGTGTAAGGTATCAGTGCTAGGATTCGAACCTAGGACCTAGAGATTATCAGTTCGAATTCCATGGTTGGGTGCTTGCAGAATCGCTATCATCAAATGTAGGTCGGTTATTCACCCTGCGGTTCAGCCAATGCTTGTCTTCACAACACAATCGATAGTATAGCGAGGACGATTGGCACCGTTCCTATCGTTTGTGTTTATTGATTTCTTCGCATCTCCTCAGCGACCCGAAGCATGTTGCAGAAGAGCGCTCCCTGTTCGATCGAATCATCGAGGGCAATGTGCGTATGAGGGATGGGATCAAACCATTCCCTGGGCATGTTTCGCTTGCCGATCTTCCTATACTCCCTTCCGAGGATAACCATCGCAAGCGTCTTCATGTCCAGCGCGGAAAACGAGAATGGACTCTCTCCAGCGAACTTCATCAGATACCAGTAGACGAACATGAAGTCATACGCTGCGGGATAACCCACGAAGACTGGCTTGCCCGGAAGATCCTTTAGCCATGCAACGTACTTAGGCATCACCCTTTCAGGAGGTCGAGTATTTTCCCTGGTCACATCATACGCTTCTCGATGCTCGCTCCACCATGCCATGGTATCGGGATGACCGGTAGCACCCGGCAGCGTATCAAGATTGGCGTGGAAGGTTCGCAGCAAGGTCTTGTCTACCAGGTATGCCGCAGATGCGAAGCTCAGCATCGAGTGAGGACCAGGGATCGGTCCATCGGCTTCCACGTCCGTTCTCACATAGACTTCCATATTTACCCTCTCTCCATTGCAACATGATTATCCTGTCTCCGATCGCTCACCAATCCACTCGATCCGTATGATGTCCGTCACCACGTTGAATTCGGGATCACCTGTGAGTATCACACCCTCGTGCGTTTGGGCGGCGGTGATGGCAAAGGCATCTGCGTATGCGACCGGATACTGCGCCTTAATGTGTGCGGCAGCGAGCACCGTTTGATGATCAACAGGAAGTATCTCGATGGGCAACTGCTCGATGATCGCCAGGACCTCCTGGGCTTTCGCAAGTCCACGCTCGCGCTCAGTGATGTACGCCACCTCGCCCAGGTTGATCAGCGACAGCAAGACATGGCTCCCCCCAAGGTATGCGTCGTTCAGGATCTCCTTGACGCGCCCCTCCCCAACCTCGCCTCCCAGATAGGCTAGTAGCGCATAGCTATCGAGGATAAAGACGGTTGGGCTACCGCTCACGAGCCCGTTCCTGTTTGCGCTCCTCCAAGAGAGCCTGTGTGAGGGAGATCTCGCCTTTGAGCATCCCTGCGGCGACCTCCAGGGGATCCTCAGTGGTGGGGATCAGAGAAAGCACACCTCCGTAGTCAACGACATGGACCTCATCCCCGGGTTTCAGGTCATACTTCTTGCGCAGGTCAGCCGGTATCACCACCCAGCCTTTTTGGGAAATCTTAAGGGTCATCGAATTCCTCTCTTTGCTGCGTTATACTTTTGTGCTGTATAGTATAACATATTTCCAACTAGACAATGTCTCCGCGGGGCACGGAGACAATTGTTTCCAACCGAGGAATAAGAAATCATCGTTGTTGAAAAATGGACAAGCCTGACGAGTTAAGATTGCAACAAACAGAGTGGATTGCACGAAATCATGGGATAGGCTCATAACCTCGTGGTTATAGGTTCTAATCCTGAAACACCACCCTTGGTGAAGAAAAGAAGCGGCAACCCCCCTTTAAAACAATGCTCTGCCTTCCAAAATGATCGATTCTGCTATTCCTTAACACATAAATCGATCCTGGAGTGGGTCAAAGAACATCGTCAGCAAACGTCTGGGGACTCGGGGTCGGAAGTTCGAATCCGAAAACAGGAGGGTTGGGATTCAACGAAAAAGACACCCGATCGTGTGCCTTTCCCTCAAAAAGGTAGCGGGGGGACGATTCGAACGTCCGACCTTCAGGTTATGAGTTCGCTTCCCAAAATAGGGGTGTGATGGCCGAAAATGTACATCCGTTCTAGAAAATATGCCAGAAAATACTCTGAGCGATACGATCACGGTCATAAATTCCTGATAGGAAAGATTGACCCTTGTTTCATTCTACAGCTCCCCCCAGAGCATCGTTATCAGATTCGCCAGTCCAGAGCCCTTCTATTCTCTCAGAATGAACTCCGCGTGGGAAACCAAGAATCCAGAGTTTCTTTGTTCGTATCCTGTAATTAGGGGACTTGGATAACTGAGCCGAACTGATTAGGTCCGCCAGTTATTGCAAATACGTCGTCCCAGATGTCAGGGTTCACCATATTCCATTTTAGCCAGGAAAATGAATTCAAAGATTTGTTAAAGCCTGACGGTCTACGTTTCGTCCGGGGGGCCGAAATTTAGAGATCAAGAGCTAGGCTCACACCGCACCGTAGCCGGTGCGGCACGGTGTAACCGCCAGATCCTAGGTTCTAATCCTGTACAAAGAGGCTGGGAAGAGAAAAGGCACCCTTTCGTGTGCCTTAAGGTAGCGGGGCTCAGATTCGAACTGAGGACCTTCAGGTTATGAGATCGAAGCCTAAA
>Ga0114922_10007303_pt1 | contig 10113 bp, 8 predicted proteins | sample AartaG_FD_100975 | JGI IMG/M metagenome (GOLD analysis project Ga0114922, IMG submission 100975) | Deep subsurface microbial communities from Aarhus Bay to uncover new lineages of life (NeLLi) - Aarhus_00045 metaG | ecosystem: Environmental > Aquatic > Marine > Oceanic > Sediment | place: Aarhus...
AGATTTTCCGGCCTGTCAGCTCCAGCTCAAAGTCCGTGCCCTGTTGGTTGCGCACCCCGATCCGACAGACATCCTCGAGCCGGGCGGCCAGAGCCAGTGTACGTTCGGCGACTTCTTTCGGCTTGCCGGGTCTAAACAGCCGGCAGAGCATTTCAGGGCTCAGGCCCGGCATAGAGGCGATGCGCACCCCTTTCTCATGGCAGGCGGCTCTTCTCTGCTCAGTGTGTGAGAGCGACATGGAGGTGACCAGCAGGGCGGCGGCACTAATAGTCAAAGCTTCGGTGGTAAATTCCGGTGGCGCATGACCCGCCTTCTCGATCGGCCCGATCCTCAGCAACCCGGCTGAGAACCCCAGTTCCCTGGCGGCATCCGTCATTTTCCCGGCGAGCCGTCTCATGGGCGTATCGGCCACCAGGAGCAAATTTTCACCGCGCGCAAGCCCCAGATGTTCCCCGCAGATAGTCATCATCGCTTGTAAAAAAGCCTCTTCGGCGACAGGGGCTTTTTCTGAAAATTCTTTCACGAGTTGACTCCGGGCTTTCTCCGGCTTGACATCCTGGCTTTTGCGAGTCATAATTAAACGCAGTATAACCTCAACCTCTAGTTTTCCGCAAGCTACTATGGCCAACAACGAATATCGATTGCCGTCGGATACCGAGGGATGTATTCTCACGGCTCTTTTCAGCCTGATGGATGAAGTCGGGCTGGGCATCTGCCAGGTCAAGGACTTTCGCACCAAAAGCGGATGGATCGAACGGGCAAACCGGCATTTTCTCTCCCTGATCGGATCAGCGGAAGATAAACCGTTGAACCTGCCGATTACCAACTTGCTGCCGCCGGGAGAAATTATCCGTGTACTTTCCTACTATCGCAGGCATCTGCGCCGCGAGACCCAGCCGGAGCCTTACCAGACCATGCTGCTCTGTCAGAGCGGCGACAAACTCCCGGCAGAAATCCACCCTCTCCAGCTGAACTTTTTTCAGCCCGACAGCCTGCTGGTACTGGTCCGCGACATTTCCTACCGGAGGCGGCTCGAAGAATTCATCAACAATCAGAACCGCATGATTCAGATGCTGAACAGCCTGACTTCTGTGCTGCAGCACTGCCGCGACCTCAAGCAAACAATCTCCGCCTCATTGGAGTTGGCCCTTGGACTTACGCGGATGGAAATGGGAGGTATCTATCTCAATCGCTCGGGGAGATTGAAGCTTTTCAAGGCTGTCGAGCCCAGCAGGGTGTTGCCCGGGATACTGTCCTCGAAGCCATATGCACGGATCAGGGAGGGTACCGTTTTGCTTTACCCGCAAAGCCCGGGGGAAATCGAGAAATCGCCCGAGTATGCAGTCGCGTTCGGCGGTCGGAAAGTCCGCCGCCAGCTGTTGTTGCCATTTATCAATGAACAACAAGGTCTTCTGGGACTACTGGTTCTGGCCACCGGTAATGAGATCGAGCTTGAGCCGCAAACCTTGAAATTGCTGGCAAGCATGGGCGGCCAGATCACTCAGGTCCTGCAGAACGCTCTGTTGATCGAACGGCTGGCTGAATCCGAGACCAAGTACCGGGCTATACTCAACAACGCTTCGGATGGCTTCGTGCTGTTCAAGGGCCGTCGTGTCCGTGAATCGAATCCCGCTTTCGAAAGCATCATGGCGCAACTCACCGATGATCCCAGTCAAATCGAGCCGGAACTTTTGCTGCAGGAAAAGCGAGCAAACGGCTATGAGCATTATTCCAGTCACTGGGAGAAGAAGTTGCCCGGCGCGGAAGGCGCTCAGAGGTGGATCAGTATCTCGGAAAGCCCGCTTGATCTACCCGGCAAACAGGTAGCCTATTTCCTCCGCGACATCACCGAGCAAAAGCAGTGGGAATCTTTCAATATCCTCAGCGAGCGGCTGGCTGCCAGCGGCAAGCTTGCGGAGGCCATCGCCCACGAAATCAACAACCCCCTGCAGGCGGTGATAATCAACTTGGGCCTGCTCAACCAAAGCCTCAAACCCGACCAACGTCAGCAGGAACTGTTCGATGGTATCATGACCGGGTTTAAAAATATGCGCACCACAATCGAACAGTTACTGGAAATCCGCCCCCTCGAGCGGATCAGGATGCGCAGGATACAGGTTAACGAGGCACTGAAAAAAACCCTGAGCCTGGCCCGCGGACACATTGAGAGAAGCGGTCTGACTCTGCGCACCAACTTCGCCTCCAACCTGCCGAAAATCCGCGGTTCGAGCGCCTATCTTCAGCGGGCATTCCTGAATCTGGTGCTCAACGCCTGCGAGGCCATGTCCGGAGAGGGAACCCTAAGTATACATACCCACCTGCACCGCGGGGCGATCTATATCCGTTTCACCGACACCGGCCGGGGTATCGAGCCCGATAAAATAAATCAAATTTTCGATGCTTACTACAGCACGAAGACTGAACAGCACGGAAGAGGTCTGGGGCTTGCTATCGCGCTTAACCTGCTGCGTCACCACCAGGGCGAGGTCTATGTCAAGAGCAAATCGGGTGCCGGTACGAGTTTCACTATCAAGCTGCCTGTAGCCGAGGAGACCGCGGCTTCGGCCTGAGGAAGGCCGGGTTTTGTTCAAACAACCGTGCGCCTGGTGTTTACCACCTGTGAGATCAGACCACCCACCTGGCTCGGGGTCAAGCCTATCCAGTAGATGTTCCACTGTTCGGTGCGCTGGAAGCCATCCGCCTGTTCCAGGTACCAGTTGTTGATCGGGTTATTCTGACTGGCGCGCCAGATCAGCTTATCATAGCACTTGGCGAGTTCCCTCCAGAGGGGGCCGCCCACACCCTCGCCCTGCCATTGGGGCCCCACCACAAACTTGTCCAGATAAAATATATCGCCTTCCAATGGTTTGACCACAATCACCCCGTGATAGTCCCGCTCGTAGAATACCCGGTGCGGCGGCTGGTCGAAATAGTCCGGAACCAGGCTCTTGCCGAAACCGTCCTCTATCAGCCGGCGCAGACAGCCGATGTCGAGCTTTTCGTAGGACTCGGTCACCAGGATGGAATGTCCGGCGCGGATGTAAGTTCCGTGGCCCTTGACCGTGAACAGCTCGAACAGCAGATTGCCGGCCGAGGCGACCTGGATGGTCAGCTCCGGAACCTCGCGCAGCAGTCTGACTGCGGCCTCCATCTGCCGCAGGGCAACTTCGTCCAGGCATCCGGAATCGACCAGCGCCTGATAATCGGTGCTTATAATCACGTTCCTGATCAGGTTGCCCTGGCGGTCCTCGATCCCTCCCTGCTCGCTGACAACGATGAGTTTCTGCGGCTGGATGCGCGAGCAAAGGGCATTGCTCACTATCTCCGAGTTAATAACCTCCGTCCGGCCGTCGGTGTCCATCACCACCGGGGAGATTACCGGGATCTTTTTCCTGCGGACCGCTTCCTTAACAGGTCCCAGGTCGAGGTGGTCGACCAGCAGGCGAAAGTCGAACTCGGAATCTTTGGGAAGCGGAGTATTGAGGCTGAACAGCTCGGTGTAGATACTCATAGCCCGCCCCCCGGCGGCGGTGATAGAAGATACCAGACGGCTGTTGGTACGGGACAGCTTACGGATCCGCTGGCCGGTCTTGTACTTTCGGGCCGGGGGGGATTTTCCAACCGGACTCACCAGGCTGTGCTCGCTCGAATACAGGTTGTCCAGGACGATAACCGGGTAAAGATTCAACCCGCAAAGGTAGGCCAGATCGAGGGCCACTTCCTTTGAGCAGCACCGCAGAGACTCGGCGCTGATCAAAACCACCGCGAACTTCCAGGGGGAGATGTTGCGGAACATTTTGAGATACATCGAGGCTTCGCGGCTGAGACCGATGTTCGAGAAAAAATCGATCACCAGGTCATAGCCCTTGGCCTTTGGCGAAAGCGCGCTTAAAGTGGAGCGTTCAGGCTGCATCTGTTACCGTTCCTCATCGGTTGCCAACCGGCGTTGAGCAAAAGCCCTTATGCGTCAGGACACAAGGGCTTACCTAAGATTTTCAAACGGCAACTCACACCCGGGGCGCCGGTCGGTTTTAGCTCTCCTTGGCTTTTTTGTTCCATTCTTTCTTGGCTTCTATAAACGGCTCGAACAGGTCGATGGGCACCGGAAAGACCAGAGTGCTGTTGTTCTCGGCGGCCACCTCGGTCAGGGTTTGCAGGAAGCGCAACTGCAGAGCCATGGGGTGTGCACCGATCACGGCGGAAGCCTCAGCCAGCCGGTGCGAGGCCTGGAATTCGCCCTCGGCGTTGATCACTTTGGCCCGGCGGTCGCGCTCGGCCTCGGCCTGACGGGCTATGGCCCGCTGCATCTCCTGCGGCAGGTCGACATGCTTGATCTCCACCGTGGAGACTTTGATACCCCAGGGGTCGGTGTGCTCGTCCAGGATGCCCTGGAGTTGCTCGTTGATCTTCTCCCGTTTGGAGAGCAGCTCATCCAGCTCCACCTGCCCCAGCACGCTGCGCAGGGTGGTCTGGGCCAACTGGCTGGTGGCGTACATGTAGTCTTCCACTTCCACCACGGCTTTGCGCGGTTCCATCACCCGGAAAAAGAGTACGGCATTGACCTTGACCGAAACATTGTCCTTGGTGATAACATCTTGCGGGGGGACATCCATGGCCACGGTACGCAGGCTTATCCGCACCATGCGATCAACCATCGGTATCAGGATGATAAGGCCCGGCCCCTTGGGCTGAGGCAGCAGGCGGCCGAGTCGGAAAATCACTCCACGTTCGTACTCCTTGACCACCTTGATCATGGCGGAGAGCAACATCAGGAAAGCCGCTACCAGGAAAAATATAGGGGCTAAGTAAGGTCCCATTCCAACCTCCGTTTGGTAAGGTAAAACATTTTGCCGCCGCCGGCAGATAATGAAGCTCGATCAGCGGTAGAAAGATTTAATCTGCTTTATTTTTCGAGAAGGTGAGAAAACCTGGAGACTTCGAGTTCACTCCAGCGGCTCTACAACCAGGGTCATGCCCTTGACTGTAACTACACGCACCGGGGTTCTGGCCTTGATCGTCCCCTCAGCGCTGATAGCTTTCCAGATCTCGCCGTGGACAAAAACCTTGCCTTTCGGCGCCAGCCTGGTCCGGGCCTCTCCCTCTTCTCCCACCAGTCCCTGGTCTCCGGTGGTTACTTTCTTGCGCTGGGCCTGGACCGCTTTACCCACAACGAAGATGAAAAACAGCACGGTGGCCACTACCGAGGGCAGAAGAACGGACCATGATACCTGCACCTCGGGCATAGTGGGCGATGGCACACCCTTGAACAGCATAATGGAACCAAGCAGCATGGATACGATTCCCCCCAGGGTTAACAGTCCAAAACTCGGCACTTTAATCTCCACAATAAAAAGGACGATGGCAAAAATGATCAGCAGCACGCCGGCATAGTTGATAGGCAGGGTTTGAAAGGCGAAAAAGGCCAGGATGAGGCTGATACCCCCGGCGATCCCGGGCAGGATCAAACCGGGATTGGAAAGCTCGAAATACAGTCCCGCCAGGCCGATGAGCATCAGGATGTAGGCGATGTTGGGATCGCCGAGGCGGTCGAGGATCTTGTAGCGCCAGTTGTACCCGTAGGTGACAATTTCGGCACTGGCAAGCGCGAGCACGGTACTGTCCGAGGGGCTCAGCGCGATCGTGCGCCCGTCAAGCGAGTCCACCAGCGCCTGAACGCTTTCGGCTACCAGGTCGATCACCCCGCGCTCCAGGGCTTCTTTCTCGGTGATCGAAACACTGAAGCGCACCGCCGAATCCGCCCAGGCTACATTGCGGTCGCGCTGGTTGGTGATAGTCTTGATGAACGCCCTGGTGTCGTTGAGGATCTTCTCATCCATGACCGAAGTGCTGTCACCACCGCCACCGCCGCCCGGGCCGATTGTTATCGGATGGGCGGCTCCGATATTGGTTCCCGGTGCCATTGCAGCGACATGGGCCGCCATGGTAATAAACAGACCGGCGCTGCCGGCTCGGCTGCCTGAGGGAGCCACATAGATCGCCACCGGAAGACGGGTTCCCAAAAGGCCCTTTACAATATCCCGCGTGGCCTCGAGCAGTCCGCCGGGGGTGTCGAGCTGGATTATCAGAAGACGGGCCCCGGATGTCTGCGCCCGCTCGATGGACTCCTCGATGAATTGCGCGCTCACCGGCCCTATCATCCCGTGTACTACCGCTACTTCCACCCGCGGTCTCACAACCTGGGAGTCGCTGTCTTCCCCGGCACGACTCACCGCAGCCCTCGAGAAAAATGCCAGCATAAACAGGCAGATTGCAAACAGCGACTTATACGAGCTGAGAGCAGAGCGGCAATTCCTGGTTACTGTGTTTAAAGACTTCATCTTAAACCTTCAGCGAAAATTCTGGAAAATAAAGGGGTGTCCTGCAATTCAGCCCCGGATTTTAACACAAAGCGTCAAGCTGCTCCATTGGACTATCTAACAAAATCCCCTACCTTAACTTGCCACAATCCCGGCCGACTGTCAATAACAAACATCCAACCGCCGGTTAACATTCAGAGTTTTACTCCTTGTTATAAATACCCACTTTGACCTTGGCCGGCCGGATGACCAGCCCGCTCAGGCGATAGCCCACCTCGAGCACCTGCAGCACGGTATGATCATCGCTTTGTTTTTCAACCTGTTCTGTCAACATGGCCTCGTGAAATTGCGGATCGAACGGCACGCCGGTGGTGTCTATCGCCTCCACTCCCTGCATCTTCAGGTAACCGACAAGGGAGTTATGGATCATCTCGACTCCCTTGACAAAGTCCTTGTCCAGCGAGTTCCGGCTGTCGGCGACATGCTGGAAGAAGCGCTCGAAGTCATCGATGACAGGGATTATACCACGAAAGATGTTTGCTTTTACCAGGTCTGCGATCCCGGCTTTTTCTTTCTCAGAACGGCGTTTGTAATTGGCGTATTCCGCCCTCAGGCGCAACAGTTGGTCTTCGAGTGCAGCCAGTTTTCCGGAGAGGGTTTCGGCTTCCACAACCTCCGGCTGCCGTTCATCTTCGGCGGCGGTTTCCGCCTCTACTGCCGGCTCCTGGATTTCTTTCTCCGGCTTACCAGCCTCAGGCATTTCGGCCCCGGCTGTCTGTTCTGTTTTTTTGTCTGCGGGTTTCTCCGTCGGCTTTTTCCTTCTCTTTATCCGTGGATTCATTGCAACTCCTTTTGCCTTGATTCATCTGGGGGTGCGACATTCCCGGCGATCCAGTCATTGTAGCACCGGGGGCTACAATTTATCGCATACCAGCCTACAGAAAATAATGTGGCATAATTCTTGATAATTTGAAAAAAGATGATTATATTAAAAATCTGTTAAAATTTTAAGCAATTAACTTACCTGCAAGCGGTATTTCAGGATCAGTAACACTGTAATTGCTTGTATGGTATATAATTATTAAGCTGTATCCCGGTATATGTTTGTTAATAACCGCTAACCGGCTGCCAGCCATATTCTGTCGATCAGGCATAACTATCAGGCTGAAAGCGTCGGTCCAAGTATTTGGGCGCCTGATTCTTGCCTGTTGGAGGAAAGCAATGAAAATTTTTACTCCCGATGATCTGAGGAAATTCAGCGAATCCAAATATGTCGGGTGTGTGATCGTCGCCAAACACTCGCGAAAGCTGCACGATTCTACCAAGGACTCCACCCAGTACCTTGAGAATAAAGTCACCAGCGAAAGCCTGGAAAAGTTCTGCCTGGGTGAGATGAATTACGAGATAGTCAGCCGTGCCCTGACCAAGAAAAAAACCAAAACGATTTTTAGGGATAAACGCTGAGCTTTTAATTTTCAAACAGCCAAGCTCCTTTGCCGAAAGCTAAAGACAAGACACCTGCTGATATAGTTGATTCGGCCAAAGGGGCTTTTTTATCTCTAGGCCATGTAGTGGTAACGCTCGCCGGTGATAATTCCCCGTACCGGCTGTCCTTCGAAAAACGCCTTCAGGTTAGCCACCGCCTCTTCCATTAACCAGTACCGCTGCTCGGGCACGGGCCCTCCGATATGAGGAGTCAACAGCACATTTGTCAAACTGCGCAGTTGGTTGTCCGCCTCCGGGGGTTCCGGGTCGGTCACATCGACAGCAGCCATGAAACGGCCGGTTTCCAATTCCTCGATCAAGGCCTGTTCATCCACAATCGCTCCGCGCGCATTATTGACAAACACCGCCCCGGGCTTAATCCTCCTTAACAGGTTGCGGTTGATCAGGTGGCGGTTTTCCGGAGTGTTGGCCGCACTGAGAGTAATTACATCGCAGGCGGAAAAAATCTCCTCGAGCCCGGTTTTAACCAGCCCCTGTTCGGCCGCTTTTTCCTCGCTCAGATGTTTGCTGTAAACCAGAAATTCCACATTGAAAGGCCGCGCCAGCTTGATAAATTCTCTGCCAATCTGACCCAGCCCGATTATTCCCACCTTTTTCCCCACCAGGCTGCGGTTTTTTGCAGGGTCGTAATCCCACCAGTTCTCTGTCCCGCCGACCCACTGCCTGAAATGAAAAAGACTTCTCAGGCAGGCCAGAACTACACACAAGGTATGCTCGGCCACCGGCAGGGCCATCATATCGGCTGCATGGCAGACCACCACCTCCGGTTCTTGATCGAAAATCTCCTCTGAGAGAAAATAACGCATCTCTCCACCGGCATGGGAGATGATTTTCAACCGGTTGGCCCGTTCCAGTACGGCCCGGTTTATAGGGGGCATGTCCCAGCTGGTGATCACCGCATCTTTGCCGGCGAACAGTCCGGCGAATTTATCGGCGGAGAGTTCCTTCGGATCAATCACCAGTTTAACCTTTCCCAGCGAACAGAGGCGATCCCACAACCAGTCCGGCAGAAAATAACCGCGGTAGATCTTTTTTATCAGCAGCAGAATTTCCGGCTTCACTAATTATAGTCCTTTCCATACGGCTAATTTAAAGAAAAAAATTGTCTAAAAATTAATTCATTACAGCGAGAAACGAAAAAAAAATTAACAAAAGTAAATCATTCTGTCAATTGTTTGTTGCTGATACGGTTGTAGAAAATTAATAAAAACAAAAGAACCAAAAAAAAAAGAAATTTTTTCTATTTTTCTCTTGCGTAATTTCATCAATCATAGTAAAATTGTCTAACCTGAAGACCTCCTTGAGCATTTTGTGAGGTTCAATAACCTGTCGCACCTGGATTCAAGAATTTATTTACCAGATATAATCTCCTGATTTAAGTCATCATTTTTTTCTTAAAGGAGACTTTTTATGACCAAGGCAGACATTGTTGAAATCATCGCAGAGAAAACCGGTTTCACTGCCAAAGATGTAAAACTGATGGTCGAACAATTCTTGGAGGAAGTAAAAAACTGTCTTAAAGAGAACAAACATTTGGAAATCCGTGGGTTCGGTACATTCAAGGTAAAAAACCACAAGGCTCGCAAGGCACGTAACCCCAAGACAAACGAAGAGGTTATCGTGCCGGCCAAGAAAAAAGCGGTTTTTAAGGTGAGCCGGGAACTTAACAACCTGCTCAACTGATAGAAACCCCGCGTCAAGCCCGCAAGTGGAGCAATCAAGGTTTTGATCCCCTAAGCGACGTTTACTTGAGCGATCATCCTTTTTTAACACCCGGTTGGCACTTCCAGGCTTGTTTTATCATTGAAGCTCACAAGTGTTATTTGGATCATTAGCTGATTGGCGTTTTTAATTCGCTTTTTTAAGCAGGTATTTCCGGTCACCGACGTGCTTCTATTTGCCGGGCTCGCACTGCAGGTTTAACCGGTTTAAAATATTTCTCCGTTAGATTCTTCTCGGAGACTGTCACCTCAAGAGAAAAAAAGTTTTTTCACTGGGTATTTTTCGATCCAGTAAAAAGCTTTTTTTTTGTTCAAGGTTATTTGAGGTGGTATTTGTCCTCTGGCCCGGGCCGGTCAAGGTTCCGTCAGCTCTAGCAAAAACGCAGCCAGCCGAAACGTGCAGGAACATGAAAATCGGACTGACCGGTGGGGCTGAATGCGGTTTCCTCCAGGCGCTCTCCCTCGATATCGATGCGGAAAATGTTCGCTCTCCACTGATCGCCGGGCCGCGGGGGAACATTACTCCCCAGAAACAGGTCATCGAAAGACAGGGCCATCTCGCATTCCCA
>Ga0114922_10007304_pt1 | contig 10113 bp, 9 predicted proteins | sample AartaG_FD_100975 | JGI IMG/M metagenome (GOLD analysis project Ga0114922, IMG submission 100975) | Deep subsurface microbial communities from Aarhus Bay to uncover new lineages of life (NeLLi) - Aarhus_00045 metaG | ecosystem: Environmental > Aquatic > Marine > Oceanic > Sediment | place: Aarhus...
ATATCTGTGTATTGGGCTCATCCCGAAAGACAATCAATGTAAAAAATGGTATTCACATCTGGATCAGCCGGTACGATATTGAAAATACCAACCTGATGATCCTCCTGAGCTACATCATCCTGGGACATCCAGACTGGAGAAAGGGAGTGATCAAGATCTTTGATGTATGCGGAGAAGAAGATCTGGAGGAAACAAAGGAAAAGCTATACGAGCTGGTGAATACCGGAAGGTTACCCATCTCAAAAAAGAACATTGAAATCATTAAAAAGGACCAAACAGTCAGCATGAAAAACCTGATCAATGAACGATCAGCTGATGCCGCGCTTACGCTCGTTGGTTTTCTTGGAGATCAACTGAAACATGATAAACATAATCTCTTCAAAGGGTATGATCATACGGGACATATGCTCTTTGTAAATGCCAGAAAAGAGGTAATCATCAACTGATTGCTGAGATCATGCACCTGGTTCCGGCAGAGGTGGACGGATCACTTGAAAACCTCTCATCCCTCCTTAAGGTGAAATGAGTTCTTCTTGCTCCGGTTTACCTTTTCTCCCAGACGCTCTGATCCTCGGTAGTCACTTCTTTGATTTCCAGGTCCGGATTGTACTGTATCAAATGGATCTGTATGTTTTCAAATCCTCCACGACTGTTTACTCTCTGGAACAGGTATTCCGATTCGAGCAGATCAACCCGGTGCCTGATGGAATAGTATCTGAATCGCCTTCCATACCGGGCAACACCTGACACAAAATAATAGGTAATATCATATCCCTGCCAGGCAAAACTAAAGGGTTCCGGTTCACTATGAAAAGACTCCCTGAAAGACCGGATAAACTCCTTTATCTCATCTCTGGTATAATCCAATATGAACGGTACGCATAGGTGAAGGTTGAGGTTATAGAAATGCTGTAGCTCAATATTCCGGAATCTTTGCCATGACTGGTATCCCACCAACAATATCTCATAATCAGCTGCAAGGGTGTTCAACGTGGATACAATGTTACTGACAAAAGGTTCTGTATCACTCGGTATAATAACAATGTTCTTAATATCATGGGACAGTGCATGTTCAATGCTGTTTATCGAATCGTTTTTTGTAATCTCGTCGTTATACACAACCTCTTTGAAAACCACCTCATTGAAAAAAGTATAAAAGGATAACTTATAAAACAGTTTCCGTTTCAACAAATCAACATTCGGAGCTTCAAGACTATCTCCCGGATGGATCATCACAATATTCTTATCGTAGAATTCCGAAACAAAAGCGGACAGTTTTTCGACCTCAGTTTCGAAAGTTGGTCTCACCTGAAAGAGGTAGGAATTTTCGTCAAGCAGAATGTTTCTGGAAGCCAGGGGAGAGACAACCGGAATCCTCCGGTCCTCTCCATATTCTGCCACCATGCGCAGATTATGTGTATATGCCGGACCTATGATAAGGTCCATGTCACGCAAACCGCCATTGTCGATGATCCTCTGGACAGTGGAAGAATCTCGTTCCGTGTCAAACACTGAAAGGTTTATCGATAATCCGTTTTTTTGAAGTGACTCAACCGCCAGGAGAGCGCCTTCGTAAAACTCAATGTAGTTAAAGCTTCTCGGGTAGATCCAATCCTTGTCCCGTTCTGTTACGTTTTCAATTGCATTCCCAAAATCATCCACCTTGGATGTATCTATGACTACCCGCGCATCATTCTCATCCAGATAGAATGGAAGCATCAACGCTACATGTATGGATTTCCCATAGAAAGAAGGGGGTGTCTCATCGGTAAATTGTGCTGTATCCTCCGCGAAAATAATATCGATATTATCTTCCGCTACAGGAGTAACGTCAGCTTCCTCCCGCTCGGTGGTCGGTATCCTGAGATATTCACCCTGTTTCGGGCTTCCTTTCATCCCGACATTTGCTCTCCGGATCTGGCGAATGGACACATTGTATTCTCTGGATAAGGAATACAAGGTTTCACCCTTCTCCACACGATGGTAAACGAAGGATTCCTTTTCGGTACCAAACGATTCTTTTTCCGGTGTAAAAATCTTCTTTGGAATCTTAATTATAGTTCCAATATCAATGTCGTCAATGATCAGGTCCAGGTTATGATCAAGGATCTCCTCCTCGGTCACTCCATATCGCTTCGAAAGAGCATAAATGGTTTCATTCTCCCTGATCGGATGATAGATAAAATTCTCCGGTTCAACCTGTTCTTCCTCCCCTTCCAGCTCGGGTTCAGCCGGAATTTTAAGTGCCTGTCCAACACGTAAACCAAATACTACCATGGGATTCTCCCTCGATATCTCTTTCTGTGAAATTCCATAAACCTTGCTGATCGAGTATAGGGTATGCCCCTCCCTGACAACGTGAATGAAATAGACCTTGCCATCAATCATCACTTTGTCTGAAGATTTTTTGATCTCGACCGGGATTTCCTGTGTATAAACCGGCTGCTCCACCATAAAAAAGAACAGAAGCAGAGACAATACAGAACGTACTTTATAATATAAACTGCTTTCTATCAACGCCTTAATGAATAACTGTTGAAAAACAAAGGTAATAAAGTATCAATCCAAATCCAATAGGCACTATTTGATTATGCCCGGATAAATTTGTATCTTTCTGTTCAGAAGTTAATTACAAATTTGTTCTTCATTTACTTAATGTGCCCCGACATGATCTCGTTTCTTAAAAAGCTTTTTCGATGGAGTTCCAGACATAAAGGTTCCGTAAAAACTCATCAGGATGTCAGGATCCAGTTTGAAGACTCACCTGACATTCCACCCACAACCTATAAACATCCGGAAGAAGATGTGCACAAACTGATGATTAAAGCCACCAGCATCAGAAAAGAAAAGGGTTATTCAGAAGCTGTGTCTTTCCTGAAAAAGATTGCTCAAGCATACCTTCAAGAGGGAAATACAGCACTGGTAACATGCATGAACAAGCTTATCCCTTACATGAAAAGGGATGAATCAATCCCTTTTGACGAAGCGCACCAATACCTGGAAGAAATCATTCAGGAAAAACCGGAAGGTGATCCGTATTTTCTCGCCCTGCACATCACCATGGCTGAACTAATTAAGTCTCAGAGTATCGACAATGCTATTGATTATCTTGATAAATACCTTAAAACGGTACATCTTAATTACAACCAGTACGACATTCTGATTAAGCTGATCGATCTTTATATTGAAAAGAAAGATATAACGGAACCCCGCAAGCTTCTGCACAGAGCCAGGGAATTGCCTGACCCGAATACTGAACGGTATGAATACATCAAGAAAGAAAGAATGTGGTTCAGAAGTTCTGCAAATTTTCATTTTCTGCTTCCCGGTGAAACGGGAAAAATTGAATACCTCTACCACCGTTTTATTGAATTTATCCTGGATATGGCAAGGGCATTAAACCCAATCCAGATCGAGTTGTTTCACCAACGAAAAGACCTTTATTTCAGGAAAGAAAGAGGTTTCGAAGAATCAGAACAGTTCAATTCCGCATTGCAGGAACTGGGAATCATAGGAGAAAAAGAAACCATTTTGAAAAGACTTTATGGTTTTGCATTTGAGGAATTGCCAATGATCCTTCATGTAACAGAGAAACAATTGAATTTTAAACCCGGGCAGGAAGAGACCATCGAAGAATTGAGAGAAAAAAAGATGTACTGCAGAAAACCATTCAGGGAGCTTCCGGCAATCGAAGAATACATCCGGAAATTTATTAAACGCTTTGTTGAGAAGGGGTAATGGTTCAAGGAAAAAGGGAAATGGTTATAAGTTTATACGTTGATAAGTTAATAAGTTGATACGTTTCAAATAATCGAATTACACTACCGAGTTACCCTAACTCTATCATCTCATTTTTTTCAGGAACTCCCGGGTGTTTTTTTCGATGCGTTCATGGACAGAAGCCGATGCTGCTCGTTCAAATGGTTCACCGGTAATACTCTCATACAGCTCAATGTACCGTTCCGATACCTGACGCACGAATTCTTCCGTCATTTCCGGGATTTTTTCTCCCTCTTTGCCCTGGAAACCATGGTCGATCAGCCATTGCCGCACAAATTCTTTTGAAAGTTGTTTCTGGGGTTCTCCCTTAGCCAGGCGTTCGGCATAGCCATCCAGGTAGAAATAACGGGAAGAATCGGGTGTATGTATTTCATCGATCAGATAAATCTTACCATCTTTCCTTCCGAACTCATATTTGGTATCCACCAGGATCAGACCTTTATCAGTAGCCATTTCAGTTCCCCGCTGAAACAATTTTCGGGTATACTCCTCCAGTAACCGGTATTCCTCTTCCGGAACCAGGCCCCGGGATATGATCTCCTGCCTTGAAATATCCTCATCGTGCCCCTCTTTTGCTTTGGTTGTAGGGGTTATGATTGGCTCAGGAAACTTATCATTTTCCTGCATTCCTTCCGGCAGTGGAACGCCACAAAGTTCCCGTTTTTTCGACCTGTATTCTCTCCAGGCATGACCGGTCAGGTATCCTCTGATCACCATTTCCACGGGATAAGGCTCAACATAGTGACCAACGGTTACCATTGGATCCGGAGTGGCAATTTTCCAGTTTGGGACAATATCGCTTGTTGAGTCAAGAAACTTGGAGGCAATCTGGTTCAATACCTGCCCCTTAAACGGAATGCCTTCTGGCAGGACAACATCAAATGCTGAGATCCGGTCAGAAACAACCATCAGTAAATAGATATCCTTAATAGTATATACATCCCTCACCTTTCCATGGTATACACTTTGCTGTCCCGGGAAATTAAAATGGGTTCTTACGATTGCTTTTTCCATAAAGTGCGTTTTTACATGTTCTTCTTTTCATTATTTTCCGAGTGGTTATAAGCATTGACAATGTGTTTCACAAGCTGGTGCCTGACAATATCCCGTTCATCGAACTCAACCAGCGAAATGCCCTCAATATTCTTCAATATACGCATAGCCTGCAACAAGCCCGAGTCTCTCCGGAAGGGCAGGTCAATCTGTGTAATATCGCCGGTAACAATGAATTTTGAGCCCTGTCCCATCCTCGTAAGAAACATTTTTATTTGATTTACGGTTGTATTCTGTCCTTCATCCAGGATTACAAAAGCATTCTCCAGTGTACGGCCTCTCATGAATGCCAGTGGAGCAATATGAATGGTACCATCTTCGATGTTGCTGGCCAGCTTCTTTGACGGGATCATATCATTCAGTGCATCATACAGGGGTTGCAGATAAGGATCCAGTTTCTCTTTCAGATCACCCGGCAAAAAACCAAGATGTTCTCCCGCTTCAACCGCCGGTCGTGTTAAGACAATTCGCTTTACCTGTTTGTTCCGTAATGCCCTTACAGCAAGAGCAATTGCCGTATAGGTTTTCCCGGTTCCTGCCGGTCCGATTGCCATCAGAAGATCATTGTTTGCATACTCCTTTACCAGCCGCACCTGGTTTACTGTCCTGGCAAATATTGGCTTGCCGGTACTTCCATACAACAGGGGCTCCTTAAAATCACCATTTGATGCTAACAACCGGTGGGACGGATCAAACAAAAGCTGTTCAAGATCCTCTTTCTCAAGCCGGTTATAATTATGATAGAAATCCATAATCACATCGAAGCTCTTTTCGAAACCGGCTATCTCTTCTTCAGCACCTATCACCTTGAGTTCATTCCCCCGGGCAATGAATTTTAATTTCGGAAAGAAACTCCTTATCCGGTCAAGGTTTACATTGTTTGCTCCGAAGAGTTCTACCGGGTCTATTGACTCCAAATATATGATCTTCTCATTCACGATAAATCCATAATAATGATTACTTTTGGGCTGTACAAAGTAAGCTGATTTTTCGCTGAATTAATAACTTTTTACTGAAGTTTTTCGCAATAATGTCAGTTGTTACCCTCACATCCGACTGGAATATAAATGATTTTTACCTCGGAGCCCTAAAAGGTAAAATTATTCGCCTTGATCCCGGTATTACTTTGGTTGATATTTCACATCAGATACCCAATTATAATATCGCACATGCTGCATTCATCCTGAAAAACTGTTATCACCATTATCCAAAAGGAAGTGTCCATGTAATCGCAGTGAACACAGTTCCTTCACCGGAGAATCCTTATGTTGCCGTAAAAGCAGACGGTCATTATTTTATCAGTTGCGACAATGGAATATTCAGATTGATCATCAACAAGGATCCGGAAGCAATCGTACAGATCAAAACTGGAAAGGAGGGCTCCACCTTCCCATCTCTTTTTATTTTTGCTGAAGCAGCCTGCCATCTGGCCGCAGGAAAAAAAATATCAGAGCTCGGGAAACCACTCGCCAAGCTTTCCAAACGTGTCCCCTTACGGGCAGCTATCGACGATTCGGTAATAACCGGTAGTGTTATCTACATCGATTCCTATCAGAATGCCATTACCAACATCACTCGCGATCTGTTCGATCGCGTGGGCAAAGGACGACCGTTCGAAATCCTGGTAACAAGCAATCACTATATGATCAATAAACTGAATAAGAGATATGGTGAAACTTCCACCGGGGAGATTCTGGCTCTGTTCAATTCCCTGAATCTGCTTGAAATTGCCATTAACAACGGCAATGCAGCAAGCCTTCTGAACCTGAGCCCGGGTTCTTCCATCAGAATATCTTTCAAGGATAAAAACAAATCTCAAAACAGCAATACGTCCAGGAAATGAAAAAAACATTAGAGGCTTTTGTGAAACTGTTGACAATCATGAACCGGTTAAGAGCAGAATGTCCCTGGGATAAAGAACAAACCTTTGAATCGCTACGTAAACTGACCATTGAAGAAACGTACGAATTGGCTGATGCCATTATAAAAGAAGAAACTGAGGGCATAAAAGATGAACTGGGCGATCTTCTTCTGCACATTGTATTCTATTCGAAAATCGCTTCTGAAACGGACGATTTTGATATTCTTGATGTAATTGAAACCATTAACCAGAAACTGGTATACAGGCATCCTCATATTTTTGGTGATGTGGAGGTTAGTAATGCAGATGAGGTAAAGCAGAATTGGGAAGAGTTAAAACTTCAACAGGGGAACCGTACGGTTCTGGGTGGTGTTCCCAAATCATTGCCGGCATTGGTCAAAGCCAACCGTATCCAGGAAAAAGTCAGGGGCGTGGGATTTGACTGGGAAGTGAAAGAGCAGATCTGGGAAAAGCTGGATGAAGAGATAAACGAGCTGCAAAATGAAGTAAGGAAAGCAAAAGCAGTTCCGGATAACAATGCAGGAAACTACCAGAAAATTGAAGGGGAATTCGGAGATCTTTTTTTTACAATCATCAATGCTGCCCGACTCTATGGAATTGATCCGGAAAATGCATTGGAAAGAACGAACATCAAATTCATTGAACGCTTTAATTACCTGGAAAACGCGGCTCACAAAAATGGCAAAACACTCATGGAACTGGATGCAGATGAAATGGACAGCTTATGGGAAGAAGCAAAGAAAGTGTTGAATTAACCAACTCCTTTACCGGTATAGTTCGTCCAGTTCGTCCGATACGAATTTCATCAACTCCCGGACATACTCTCTCGAGAAATTAAAATCAATCCCTGCATTCCGGTAAACCTCCGGAATGATAACAGAATAGCCAAGTTGTAAAGCCTTTTCGTATCGATCAAGGGCTTTTTTAGTATTTTGCCTGTATTGCTTCCAGATCGCGATTGCCCCAAGCTGCGCTATCCCATATTCAATATAATAGAAGGGGCTTTCAAAAAGATGTAGCTGTTTCTGCCATGAAAATGCCCTCGGTTTCTCGAATCCAGACCAGTTCACCTGGCCAGTTTCAAACTGATCAAGTATCTCGATCCATTTTTTATTCCGTTCATCATCCGAATGGTTCGGATTGAGGTATATCCAGTGTTGAAATTTATCAACGGATGCTATCCATGGCAGGATCAGGATAATTCCTTCAAGCTGGCTCTTTTTCGCCCGTTTATGTTCTTCTTCACTGCTAAAAAAAGCATTCCAGTAATCCATGCTCAATAGCTCCATGGACATGGAAGCCAATTCAGCCACTTCTGCAGGAAGATTCATAAAATCAATGATTCCCAGCTCCTTAGATAAAAAGGAATGAATGGCATGGCCACTCTCATGCATCATGGTTTCAAGATCCCGTAGATTGCCTGTGGCATTCATGAAAATAAACGGGATGTTGCTTTCATATAATGGATAGTTGAATCCTCCCGGTGCTTTTCCTTTTCTGGAATCCAGGTCAAGAAATCCAATTTGTTCCATAGTTTGCAGGTAGTCACCATAGCGAGGTTTTACCTGGCTGAGACACTGAACCGAACGATGAATCAATTCATCCACGGTATTAAAAGGTTTCAGGGGAGGCTTCAGATCCGGATCCACATCCAGATCCCATGGGCGCAACTCAGGGAAGCCCAAACATTCTCTTCGCTTATCGAGTATGGTTTTTACCAAAGGGACCACTTCATCGGATATCGATTCATGAAACCGCTCACAATCTTCAACGCTGTAATCAAACCGGCCAAGTTCAGTAAATTTATAATCCCTGAAATTTTTAAAGCCGGCATTTCTGGCAACCTGGTCCCTTTGCCGGATCAGGCTTGAAAAAAGGTCCTGAAGGGTTGAAAAGTCCTTACCCCTTCTTTCGCCGATCAATCGGTACACGTTCTTTCTTGTCTGACGGTCCACATCCTTCAGGTAATTCCCTGCCATCTGAAGTGTCAATTCCCTTCCGCGGTAAGTTACTGTCATCTGAGAAAGGATCCTCCCATATTCCTGTTCCTCAACCTGAAGCCTGGCTAACAACGGAACATTTTCCTCCCGGAAGATCGCTATCCGTTTCTTTGCTGTCCTGATCGGGATCAGGTATTTCTGCTGGTCCAGATCCTTCAGGTATGGCGATTCGATAAGCTTCCTGTCCAGAGTATTGGAATAGGTGGATATATGAGGTTCAATCTCTGTTACAAATTGTTTAAAATGATCGGCAAGCCCCTCATCCATCGTGTCGCAATTCATCCGAATGTAACGCCATGCCATTTCTTCTTCAAGAAAAGCTTCCAGCTCACTCCGGTCAAGAAGCCATTGTAGTAACGCTTCGTCAGATTGTATGAACCGTTCATTTAGTTGCTGAAAGTAGGGTTCTATCGACTCCCACGACTCAACAAGGAGGTTCTCCGGCAGAAAGATGCGTTTTTGCGCCGGCTTGATCTGGTCAGGCTTCATGGTATGGGGATGTTACTTTTTGGGCGTTTCTTTTTTCCCGGCTTTTTTTGATTTATCAGCTGTTTTTCTTCCCGATGCTTCTTTTTCAGCAGCAGAAACCGAATCACCCGCCTTTTTCTTTTCCGGATCCGGCTCTTTTTCCTCCTTCTCCTCCTCTTCGTCAAACTTCATCATTTTCAGTTTAAGCATCAGGTTGTATCATGTCAAAATCTTCTTAATATCCGAGGTGTAGACACGGTCATTGTCATAGCCAGGGACTATTTCGGAAAAATAGTTTTTCAGCTCCTCCGGCGGGGATTTGGGGTCAATGGCTGGTTTATTCTGCTCCTTTTCAAAAATCTTTTTAAACACATCAACAAGCGGCAAGTCCTCTTCATTGGTATAGACCGACATATCCTCCAAAGAGCTGATCCTGTCAGAACCAAAAGCACTCATGCGCTTCCTGGTTTCCAAATTCTCAACAATGATGGCATTTCTACCCTGGGAAATAAACTTAAAAAGTCCGGGATAACCCGAAATAGCTAAAATATCCTTTAGATCCATAATATCATATTTTAATAAACTCTCAAATGATCAGGCAATCTTTCTTTCCCGTTTTATCGTTTCATATGCTTCATTCACCTTCTGAAATTTATCGTTGGCAGCATTCTGGAAATCTTCACCAAGGTGGCTAACCTTATCCGGATGGTATTTGTTTGCCATTCTCCGGTATGCTTTTTTCACCTCTTCATCCGTAACATTTCTGTCAATTTCAAGAATTTTATAGGCAGAATCAGCTTGTGGAACGAACATGAATTTTATCGACTCGATATCTTTTGCCGAAATGCCCATGTAGCCGGCAAGCAGTTCAATGGTTCGTTGCTCTGAAGCATGCACCTGTCCGTCTGCATTAGCAATTCCATAGAGAAA
>Ga0114922_10007305_pt1 | contig 10113 bp, 9 predicted proteins | sample AartaG_FD_100975 | JGI IMG/M metagenome (GOLD analysis project Ga0114922, IMG submission 100975) | Deep subsurface microbial communities from Aarhus Bay to uncover new lineages of life (NeLLi) - Aarhus_00045 metaG | ecosystem: Environmental > Aquatic > Marine > Oceanic > Sediment | place: Aarhus...
ATCGGGGTCGAGACTGGCGGTTCCAACGTCCAGTTTGCCGTCAACCCGGAAGATGGCCGCCTTGTTGTCATCGAGATGAACCCGCGTGTATCGCGGTCCTCGGCGTTGGCCTCCAAGGCAACCGGCTTCCCAATCGCCAAGGTCGCAGCCAAACTCGCCGTCGGCTACACGCTGGACGAGCTTGAAAACGATATCACTGGCGGCGCTACGCCAGCTTCGTTCGAACCGACCATCGATTATGTGGTCACCAAGATTCCACGCTTCGCCTTTGAAAAATTTTCCGGTGCCGACGTAACCCTAACCACTTCGATGAAATCGGTGGGCGAGGCCATGGCCATCGGCCGCACGTTCGCGGAAAGCCTGCAGAAGGCGTTGCGCTCCCTAGAGATCGGCCTCAACGGTCTGGATGACATTGCCCTGGAAGGACTTGGATCTGGCGACGACAAGAATGTCATCCGCGCGGCCGTTTCCCGGCCGACACCCGACCGCATCCTGAAGGTCGCCCAGGCGCTTCGCCATGGCGTCGATATCGAACAGGTTCACGCGTATTCCAAGATTGATCCCTGGTTCCTCGAACGCATCCAGGAAATCATCGACATGGAGACGCGGGTGCGCACGCACGGGCTGCCCAAGTCCGAACAAAACATGCGCCAGTTGAAAGCCATGGGTTTCGCCGATGCGCGCCTTGCCGATCTCGCCGGGATCAGCCCTGCCGAAGTGGTACTGCAACGCGAAGCGCTCGACGTCCGGCCGGTCTTTAAGCGCATCGATACCTGCGCCGCCGAGTTTGCCGCCCCCACGGCCTATATGTACTCGACCTACGAAGGTCCGCTTGAGGGCAAGCCGGTTTGTGAAGCCGAGCCATCCGACAACAACAAAATCATCATTCTTGGCGGTGGTCCAAACCGCATCGGCCAGGGCATCGAGTTCGACTATTGCTGTTGTCACGCCTGCTTCGCGCTGACGGCGGCGGGCTATGAGACGGTGATGATCAATTGCAATCCGGAGACGGTCTCGACCGACTACGACACCTCCGACCGGCTCTATTTCGAGCCCCTTACGGCCGAAGACGTTCTCGCCGTCATCGATTCCGAGAAGGCGAAAGGCAAGCTCTTGGGCGTGATCGTCCAGTTCGGTGGACAAACCCCGCTGAAACTTGCCTCCGCGTTGCAAGCCGCGGGAGTAGCAATCCTGGGCACCTCACCCGAAGCCATTGAACTTGCCGAGCAGCGCGATCAGTTCCAGGCGTTGATCAATGAACTGGGACTGCTGCAACCCCCCGCCGGTATCGCTCGCTCTCCGGAAGAGGCCCGCGCGGTTGCCGACGAAACAGGCTATCCGGTGGTCATCCGGCCATCGCACGTCCTAGGTGGGCGTGCCATGGAGATCGTTCATGATGGCAACGAAATAGACAGGTACATCAAGCGGCTGTCCGACAGCCTTGATCGCCCCAACGAATTAATCGTTTCGGATGAGCGCCCACTTCTCATCGACAGTTACCTGACCGACGCCGTCGAGGTTGACGTTGATTGTCTCTCCGATGGCAAGGACACGTTTATCGCCGGCGTCATGGAGCATATCGAGGAGGCCGGCATTCACTCTGGCGATTCCGCTTGCTCGCTGCCCCCGCATTCACTTGGCCAACAGATCATCGGCGAAATGGAACGCCAGTCCCGAGAACTCGCCAGGGCCCTCAACGTGATTGGGCTGATGAATGTACAATTCGCGATCAAAGACGGTCTGGTTTACATCCTGGAGGTCAATCCGCGCGCATCACGCACCGTGCCTTTCGTCGCCAAGGTGATCGGCATCCCAATCGCTTCGATAGCCTCCGAGGTCATGGCTGGCCGCCCCTTGGCAGAATTCGACCTACGGTCCCACGCACTCGGTCATGTCGCCGTAAAAGAGGCCGTGTTCCCGTTCGCCCGCTTTTCCGGCGTCGATCCGGTCCTTGGCCCGGAAATGCGATCGACGGGTGAAGTCATGGGCATCGACCGCGATTTCGCGATGGCCTTCGGCAAGAGCCAGCTTGGTGCCGGCCAGACGCTTCCCATGTCCGGCACGGTCTTCGTTTCAGTGAAAGATAACGATAAAGCGCGGATTGTTGAGCCGCTGCTCGAGCTTTCCGAAGTCGGTTTTAGAGTGATGGCCACGCGTGGAACCAAACGTTTCCTCGAGCAACACGGCGTCGATTGTGAAGTTGTGAACAAAGTTCTAGAGGGCCGGCCTCACATTGTGGATGCGATGAAAAATGGCCAGGTACAGCTTGTATTCAATACTACCGAGGGTGCAAAAGCACTTGCGGATTCAAAGGATATCCGCCGAACGGCCTTGCTTCACCACATTCCATATTATACAACCCTCGCCGGCGCGAGAGCTGTCATCCGTGCAATCCGTGCGCTGAAAAGCGACAGCCTAGAAGTTGCGCCATTGCAGAGCTACAAAAGCCGCATAACATAATTCTATGATGGCCTGAGCGATACGCTGGGCGTCAAATCCCCAGTTGTACGACGGAAGATGAATATGACCCTGCCGCAGAAGGCCGGGCCTCGTGGGAGGCTTTAACAATGTCCACGGAACGGGTGCCGATGACGACGGAGGGCTTTGCTCGCCTCGAGACGGAATTGCAGCGGCGCAAATCCGTCGAGCGGCCGCGCATCATCCAGGCCATTGCAGAAGCTCGGGCGCATGGCGACCTGTCCGAAAACGCTGAGTATCACTCCGCCAAGGAGGCTCAAGGTTTCAATGAGGCAACGATTTCTGAACTTGAGGATAAGCTTTCGCGCGCTGACGTGATCGACATCACTTCGATGTCCGGCGAGACCGTGAAATTCGGCGCCACCGTTAAAGTCGTAGACGAAGACACCGACGAAGAGACCGCTTACAAGATCGTCGGAGATCTTGAATCCGATTTGCGTGACGGCAAAATCTCGATCTCCTCGCCGATCGCCCGCGCTCTGATTGGCAAGTCGGTTGGCGACAGCGTCGAGGTGTCCACGCCAAAGGGTCCCCGCTCCTTCGAAATCCTCCAGGTCGACTGGAAGTAGTCCTCGCCCAACGCTCGGATGCAACCAATCCTAGGGCGTGAAGCTCCCGGGCCAAAACGTCTTGCGACGACGCGCCGACCCTGGCACATCCGTGATGGTACAACTATCACAGGGACAACGGCGGTGAAGAGCACCCGCTGCAGTCAGCCGGCAATGATACTGGAGGATGACTACAAGGCGGCACTGTGCCCGCCTTGCAGGAGTTCTGAAGAAGCGCCTCTCCGGCGATGCCGCGCGCCAGGCAACGTCCAGCGAGGTGAAGGAGCTGCGCCAGGAAGCGAAGCGATCAAGAGCGACCCTTGCGCGACGAATGGCACAGCACTGGACGGTAAGGCTATCGGCTTCCTTCTAAGCAAAGACGATAAACAAAACGACGTCCCGGGCCGCGTGCGCAACAGGCTAAACTAACCTCTCGACGCGCCTTGCGGGGATGCGATGTGAGGCGGAAGGGCTGGCTGCTATTGGAGCAACGCGGTGGGTAGATGCATTCGGTAAGGGTCGCTTTCGGCGACGCCCCGGCGAGTGGGTTCCTGCCTTGCATTTCGATTGGCTTAATGGGGTTAGGCAACTCGGCTTCTCAATGTCATCGACATCCAAACTGGGCTGGTTTTCACGGCGATCGGCGGCTTCCTGGCATGCCACTCGACGCCCGGTTCAATATGGCCGGTTTGGTGTCGTCCGCACAAGTAAAGTCAGTACAGACCTTATGGTACTCCCAGGATTTAGAACTCGACAGCCGCTACCGGCAGCTCATCGCGCGCTGGTTGAAGCCAACGACAACAGAGACCTGATTCACAGAAAAATGCGATGAGGCCAGCCAAAAAAAATAAAATTTTACAACAACTTAAGCGGCGAAGAGCTTGAGTTGAGCGAGCTGTGGACAATCGGACACTATTGCACCGTCAAGTTGAAATATCGAAGCGTCGATCCAACAAGAGTCCGTTTTTAAATCTGGGTCGGTTTGTTCTGCGGGGTAAGCAAATGAATAAGTCAGCATTAGTGTTTGTGGTTACACTTGTCTCGTCGGTGGCGCTTTATGGAGTTCCTGCAAAGGCAGCCGATCTCTACGGTGGCATGAAGGATGACCCTTACATTGCACCTGCGCCACCGGTCTTCAGCTGGACGGGCTACTATGTTGGCCTGCAAACGGGTTACGAATGGAACAGGGCGAAGCATCAGCTGTCATTCGCTGACGATGCCCTGGACATCATCGGCTCTGGAACCACGAGGCCGTCAGGCTGGATTGGCGGCGGCTACACTGGATACAACTGGCAGTCGCAAAATTGGGTGTTCGGCGTCGAGGGTGATTTCGAGGGTGGCAACCTGAGCGATTCCCGCACGTGGACCTACCCGGAGGGTAATACCCAAATCAAATCGAAACTGCGCTGGCAGGGATCCTTGCGCGGCCGGGTCGGATGGGCGGCCAACAAAACCCTATTATACATGACGGCGGGTTGGGCCTTCGCACGTGCTGAAACGAGCGCGCGTGTCGACTTCGACAACGGCCCCATCGACGTTCTTGGCCAGGGCACCTCCAACAAAACGCTTAACGGTTGGACGGTGGGTGGTGGCGTCGAGCATGCTTTCAGCAACAACATGACGCTTCGCCTCGAATACCGCTACGCGGATTATGGATCGACCAGTTCCAGCATCACCGATGGTGTGAGCATCGGAAGCCAGAGCGTCGATCTTGATACGCACGCAATCCGCGTCGGCGCAGGCTGGAAGTTCTGATCGTCGCACGAGGCACAGCGGCTTAGCGCTAACAAATGTGTTGAGCCGTTAGTACTCCAGGGCCGGTTCTACTCCAGGGCAAGACCTCGCTAGGTCGCGAGCGTACTCTGGTCCCGGCACACCGGGTTCGCGCTTGGCGCGCCGGATCGTCACGTAGGTTTTCATGCTGAGGACATTGGGGGCGGCGGTAAGGGTGCTCAGCACGAAGTCCTGGAACCTCGCCATGCCGGGCGAGGCCACCGTGGTCTGTCCCACGACGGACATCATCCTCAATCAATTCGTCGATTCATGAAGCTGTCCGGCGGTGTCCAGGTCCCCGGTTTGAACTTGTTCGCCCATTTGCACATTTCCTGAAGAACGGGCAGCAGTGCTTCGCCCTTCTCTGTCAGATGGTACTCATAGCGAAGCGGGCGGTTCTGATAGGCCTTTTTCTTGGCCAGACCCGACTGCTCCAGCAATGCGAGCCGATCAGTCAGGACGTTCGTCGTTATCCTCTCCGGCGATGACAGGAAATCACCGAACTTGGACTTGCCGGTGAGCATGTCCCGAAGGATTACGAGCGTCCACCGGTCCCCGACAATGTCGAGCGTGGAGGCGATCGGGCAGCCTGATCGAGACGTTCGTTTCGTGCTTGTGGACATCCAGTTACTTGTCACTTGCAACTAACAAGTTGCAGAAATAGGGTGGTTCGCGTTCGTCGTCAATTGCCGGGGGAAGAATGATGTCGATTGTGTTTGCAGGAAGTTGTCTTTGCGGTGCCGTAAAATATGAAAGTAGTTCTGAGCCACTAACTGTTGGTCATTGCCATTGCGTGGATTGCCGTAAGAGCAGCGGCACCACTCATTGCACACACTTGGTCGCACCCGAGGATGGGTTCACGGTCAGTGGCGAGGTGAAGTTCTTCGATGCCCCGGCGGATAGCGGCAATATCGTATCGCGCGGCTTCTGTCTGACTTGCGGCTCGCCGATTTATTCGAAGAATTCTGGGATGCCTGGAATGGTGTTTCCTCGCGCGTCGATCCTCGATGATCTCGAAATCGCCAAACCGCAATTGGTCGTCTACACAAGCCGCGCGCCTTCCTGGGACTCTATCGACCCAAACCTTCCAGCTTTTTCAGAAAATCCTGAAGGTGGACCGCAAAAGGTCATTGATGAGTCATCCAACGAGTAAGACATGACCTATGATAGCGAACGCGCGGACCGCTTCCGTATTTTTTTTTTTGATCGCGAGGGCACCACCGAGAAACGAATGATGGGCGGCGTCTGCTTTTTTCATAATGGCAATATGATCGGCGGTGCCGACCGCACCAAGAATGGTGACGGACGGTTTATGTTTCGTGTCGGCAAGGACAATGAAGCAGAAGCGCTGTCGCATCCTGGCTCAACGATCGTGGAGCAAAGCGGACGACGCATGGGTGGTCTCGTCTTTGTCGATGATAACGCGAGCGATGATCAGGCATTGAGCGAGTGGGGTTCCCTCGCCCTCGCATATGTCACCGAGCTGCCGCCGAAATAACTTTCTGGAATTCAGATTTCCGAAATGTAGCCTCGGAGGCTGAACGGCCCTCTTGGGCGCCCCTGCCCCACTCCCCTAAGCGCCCCCCTCCAGTCCAACCGGAACACCAGGTTCGCGCTTGGCGCGCCGGATCGTTAGGTAGGTCTTTACGCTGGCGACATTGGGGGCGGCGGTAAGGGTGCTCAAAACGAAGTCCTGGAAGCTCGCCATATCGGGAGCCACGCACTTCAAGATGTAGTCGCTCTCGCCCGACAGCATGTAGGCTTCTCGCACCAGCGGCCAGCCAAGCACCAAATCCTCAAAAGCGCGCAGGTCCGTCTCGGCCTGGTTATGCAACCGGACCATGGCGTAGGCGGTCAGCGAAAATCCTAAGGCGGCTTCATCGAGCAGAGCCGTGTAGCCCTCGATCAGCCCCGCCTCTTCCAGGCTCCGCACGCGCCTCAGGCAGGCCGGAGGCGATAGCCCCACGCGGTGGGCGAGCAGCACGTTGGTCAGCCCGCAGTCCGCCTGCAGTTCTTTCAAAATGCGCCAGTCTAAGGCATCGAGGTTGAGGCCCATCGGGGATTGTGATCCGTCTGTTCAAGCGCCACAGTTGCGCAACATATGAAAAGCAAGATAGTGCTTCCGCGCAACATTTATAAGTCACCCGCAGGATGCCGCAGCACGTCCTAATTCATCCCGAGGCAAGATGGCGCCTCCCCTCGACAATCCCGAAGCGACACGCCAGAAAGAAACCCATGAACGCGCCAGATCCGAAGACCCCGCGTCCGCTCAGCGGTGCTAAAGCCTGGATCATCACCGACGGTAAAGCCGGGATGGTCGTGCAGGCGCGTGGCGTCGCCGATGCCCTCGGCCTCGACTACGAAATGAAGGATGTCCATCCAACCGGCATTTGGCGCGTGCTTGCGCCGTGGGGCCCGGTCAATCCAGCAGAATGCCTCGGTGAACAAGGCAGCGAATTCGCGCCACCCTGGCCGCAGATCGTAATCGCCACTGGGCGTGCGAGCATCCCCTATATCCGCGCCATCCGCCGCAAGGCCGGCCCGGCCACCTACACGGTCGTTTTGCAGGACCCGAAGTCCGGCGCCAATACCGCCGACCTTATTTGGGTGCCCGCCCACGATCGCCGCCGCGGCCCCAATGTCACCACCACGATTACCTCCCCACACAGTTTCTCCCAAAGCCGGTTGGCAGCTCTGCGAGCCGAGCTTCCCGCTGAGATCACAGCCTTGCCGCCGCCGCGCGTCGCGGTTGTGTTGGGCGGAAAGAACGGCGTCTACAAATACAACGAGGCCGATGACGCACGCTTTGCAAAAAGCCTGGAGTCGCTGTCGGCGCTTGGAGCAAGCTTCATGATCACGTCGTCCAGGCGCACCCATCAGCGTCTCGTGACAGCCGTCGACAAAGCCACGCGGAACGCCCCACGAATCCTTTGGACTGGCGAAGGTAAAAATCCCTATGCCAACTTCCTGGCCGCCGCCGACGCGCTGATTGTTACCGCCGACAGCGTCAACATGTGCGGTGAAGCCTGTGCTACCGGCCGCCCGGTCTACATTTTCACACCGACCGGCGGTTCAGCGAAGTTTACGCGCTTCCACGAGGCGCTCGCCACACGTAGTGCCACGCGCGAACTACCTGAACGGTTCACACAACTCGAAACCTGGGATTATTCGCCAATTGATGCGGCGCAGGCCATTGCCGCCGAGATCGAGCGGCGCTACGGCCGTCGCAAGCACATGCTGGCGGGTATCGCCAGCTAGCGAGGAGGAGCTGTAATAGAGCTCGTCTAAGAACAATCGATTGGCCGCGCAAAAGCAAACTGGCCACGGCCCGCCGTAAGTCACACAGATACTTAACTTCGAGGATAGACAACCATGGCGCATCTCAATTTGGATAAGCTCCAGGCGGCCGACGTTGCAACTGAACCTTACATGTTCACCGTCGTGTCCGGCTTCCTGTCTCCTGAGAGCCTGCGCGCCATCAACGAGACTTATCCGAATATCGAGAAGGGCGGCTCCTATCCGCTCGATAGCCTCAACGAGAACATGATCATCAAGGAGGTCATCGACGAGCTCGATGGTCCCGAATTTCAAAAGGCGATCGAAAATAAGTTCGGTGTTGAATTGGAAGACCGCCCGAAGATGTATTCGCTGCGTGGCTACACGCGCTCCAAGGACGGCCGCATTCACACCGATTCCAAGGACAAGATCATCACGGTCCTTCTCTATCTCAATGAGAACTGGAACCAGGATGGCGGCCGCCTGCGCATCTTGAACAATGGCAACGATGTCGACGATTACGTTGCCGAGGTCGCCCCCGACAATGGCACGCTTCTAGTCTTCAAGCGCTCCGACAATTCATGGCACGGCCATCACCCCTTCGAAGGACAGCGCCGGTCGCTGCAGATGAACTGGATGACCAGCGAAGGGAGTAAGGGCTGGCACCGGGTTCGCCATAAGATTTCAGCGGTCGTCAAAAAGCTGACCAAGGCAAGCTGATGGAGCCTAAGCGGCATCCCAAGCTGTCGTCCCGGTGCTTGCCTACTCCATTAGCCGTGCCGGTCCCGTCGGGATCCAGTTGTCGGGTAGCACCAATGTCCCAGGGTCGCTGCAAGTTCTTGCTGCAGTAACGGTCTGTTGGGCTTGCGGTGCGACGTATTCGGGCAATAAATGCCTCTAATGATACCGGGAAGGCGAGGTTGGACCTGAGGGGTACGCCATGGGGAAGGTAGACCTAAGGCCACCACGCGGGCTTTTGGCTGGCGGGTCACTAGAGCGTGACGGTCCGGGCCTGCTCATGCGGCTCTGGCTGGTCGTGGAACTGACCTTGCTGTTTGTCGGCCTGCCGCTGGCTCTGAAGCACGCCGTCCATATCGAGAAGATGCCGCTCTTCATGGTGTTGCAGCCGGTGCTGCTCGCCTTCATCGTGTTTCTGCTTTGGGACCGCTGGTTCCTGCTCCGCCGCGAACTGGTCAAAGGGTTTCGCCTGTCCGACCTCGGCTCGATCCTGGCGGTCTTCCTGATCGCCGGTGGTATGGTCGCCGCCTATATGCAGCAGCAAATGCCGGAGCGGTTTCTAGCCTTCCCGACGCAGCGTTATCAGACCTACGAGAGGGTCATGATCCTCTATCCGCTGGTCTCCGTTCTCACCCAGGAACTCGTCTACCGCACCTTTTTCTTTCACCGCTATGGCCCGCTATTTGGCGAGATGCGTTGGGCGCTAGTTCTCATCAATGGGGCCTTGTTCGGCTTCGCGCACATCGTCTTCGATAACCAAGTGGCGATCATCGGAACCACCGCCATCGGCATCCTGCTAGCGTATCGCTACGCGACGACGCGGTCGTTCTGGGCAGTCTTCATCGAACACACGCTGTGGGGCTGGCTCGTCTTCACCGTCGGCCTCAACAAGTACTTCTTTACCGGCATCTCCAATATGCCCGCCTGGCACCGGCTCAACGATGGGCTGGAAACGCTCCAGCGTCAGTTGGGGATCTAGCCGCCCTCGCTCTTCATGAGCCAATTTTCCAGCGCCGGGATCAACTCATCCAGTTTACGGTAACCTGCGGTGACGAGCTGCGGCGGGCCGTCGGGGTCTTCGGCGAGAAGCGTCGGATAGCCGGTGATCCCGAGCCGCGGCCCGGCGAGAAAATCGTTCACTGTCGATGTGTGGATTTCCGGGCTGTCGAACTTAGCAAGGAATGCATCCTTGTCGACACCGGCTTCGCTGGCGAGTTGGGCAAGAGTATCCGCCTTCGTGACGTCCTTCCCATCGGCGTAAAACGCCTTCTGGATTGACCGGAAAAACCTCAAAGTGCGG
>Ga0114922_10007306_pt1 | contig 10111 bp, 7 predicted proteins | sample AartaG_FD_100975 | JGI IMG/M metagenome (GOLD analysis project Ga0114922, IMG submission 100975) | Deep subsurface microbial communities from Aarhus Bay to uncover new lineages of life (NeLLi) - Aarhus_00045 metaG | ecosystem: Environmental > Aquatic > Marine > Oceanic > Sediment | place: Aarhus...
TGGAGCGATATGGTAAACGGCCGGGGCTATATTACAACACAGGATAATATGGCCAGAGAGATTCGCGAAAGATTCGAACGAAAAGGCATTAAAACAGACTACAGGGTGATTCCTGAGATAAACAAATATTTATTTGACGAGCTTGGCTTCCAGTCGCTTTCCGAAGCGAACGACCCGAACAGCTTGTTCCTTCATACGGTACTTGATGAAAAGCGCGGGTATTGTCTCAGTCTTTCGGTCCTTTATCTTTCCCTGGCCGAACGACTTGGTCTTCCCATGTATGGGGTCGTCGTACCGGGACATTTTTTTGTCAGGTTTGACGACGGCAAGATGCGGTTCAATATTGAGACCACAGGCGGCGGCGGCACTGCCACGGATGAACAGTACATTGAAAAATTCAATGTTCCACAGGCAAACAGGGACGGCATCTATCTGAAGAATCTGAATAAGATTCAGACTTTGGGCTGTTTCTTTAATAATCTTGGGAACAGCTACGATAAGATAGGAGATGTTGATTCGGCACTGAAGGCGTATAAAAAAGCGGTCGAGATAAATCCTTCGTTGTCGGAATCCCGCGTCAACGTTGGAAATATTTATCTGAAAAAAGGACAGGTGCTCGATGCAATAAAGGAATATCAGAGAGCACTGAGAATTAATGCAAATGATGCTACGACACATAATAATCTCGGAAATGCATACACCGAACAGGGACGTTTGGGATTTGCAGTTTCCGAGTACCGGCGAGCCATCGATTTGGATCCGGAATTCATAGATTCTTACAGGGGTCTTGCGATAGCTTACAATAAACAGGAGCGGTTCACGGCGGCAATATCTATTTTGAAGCGTGCTATAGCTCTGGCTCCGAAAGATGCCAACTGTTACAGCCAGATGGGCCAGGCATATAAAAATATGGATAGCTATAATATGGCAATATCGTATTTCAACAAAGCGATCAATATTGAGCCGAGCCTTGTTGAGGCATACTACGGTTTGGCGGTTTGTTACGATAAAAAGAAGATGGTTGATGATGAAATCCTGGCATATCAGAGCATATTGGCGATTCAACCGGATGCGTATGCGGCCCTGGTGAATCTTGGAAATACATATTTCGTGCTCGAAAGATATAACGAAGCTATAATACAATACAAGAGAGCAGTTGAGATAGAGCCCGGCGAAGCCGTGCTGTATTATAACCTCGGTGCCGCATACTCGAATAATAAGGATTATAAAAGCTCGGTAACCGAATATCTCAAGGCGATAGGAATTGATCCATCAATCGGTGACGCTCATTTTGGGCTTGCTTTTGGATTTTACAATTTAAAAGACTACGAATCCGCCTGGAAGCATATACAAATCGCACAGAAATTGGGTGTGAAGGTCAGCGATGACCAGCTCGATGCCATAAAAAGTCGTTTATAAATGACCAGCCGGCCCGGAGCGTAAGTTATCGCTGCCCTTTTATAACAATGCTCGATTTTTATGAGAGTTATTTCCGAAGCCTTGACATTTCTACCGGCGCATGTATTATCATACGAAGTTGTTTTGTAAATAAGCTTAACAAGTCCACACGAAAGTAGCAGAAAGAATTTAACTGGCAAATATTATGTCGGAGAATTCAAATGAAAACAAAATCTGTACGAATGCCGGTAGTATGTGTTCTGATTGGAGTAATGTGTCTGTCTGTTTGTGGTTGCAATGAAGGCATGAAGTGGCATCCTGTTTACGAGGCGGCATTGATTGGTGGCGTTGTTGGTGCCATAGTCGGACATCAGTACGACGAGGATTGCCAGGGTGCCGCTATCGGTGCTGCTATCGGTGCCACAGGACGTTATCTCGAACAATATGACGAGTTGGCCGTCTCGGAAGATATTGTTATCGAAGTAGCCTGTGATAACGGCTCGATTGTTCCGGTTGTATTGAAAAAGAAGGACGGTATCTATATCTGTCCCAACGGCGAGCGATATAACAGACTGCCGAATCAGCAGGAACTGAGAGTGGTTTATGGATTGTAGGGTTTTGTCTAACCTTTGAATAATGCCGTTGATTTTGCATCGGACCGGATAAACATTTAACCGCCTGTGCGGCAATTGTATGCAAATAATCGTGACCGGCTGGATCTATTAGTGTTGTGATGATTTAAATCGACTTTTTCATGAAGACCGAAAGTGACATTTTGGATTTGCTCAGAGCCGAGAGCATCGAGGCCGAACGCAAAGCCCAGCGAGCGCTGATAATACAACCCGGTGCAATTGGTGACAGCATTTTAACTCTTCCGTTGGCTGCATTTATAAAAGAGACTCTGCAATTGGGTGGGATCGACGTGCTCGGACATACCGAATATGTCGGCATTTTGCCGGGCAGGACCTGTATCAATAGAATAAGCTCGATAGATTCGGTTGATTTACATCGATTGTTTGTTGAGCCTAAAGTATTTAACCTTGCCGATGGAGACCCTTTGATACACGCTTTTGCCGGCTATGCCTGGATTGTGACATTTATGGGTGAGCCGGGAAGTGACTTTGAGCAGAATCTGATATTTACCGCCAACTGCACCCACAGTGCGGAAGTTATCACTCTGCCTTTGAAACCCCCGAAGGATTCGTCCGAACATTTAATCGATTTTCATATAAAACAATTCATCGTCCAAAGCGGCTTGCCGATAGAGACACAGCAAATCAAATCTGGGACGCAGTTGATACAGCCGACAAATGCGGACATGAACAATGGAGCCGAGTTGCTGGCGGAGATGGGTTTGGGGCATGATGAAAAACTGGTTGTTATTCAGCCGGGCAGCGGTGCGTTAAAAAAGTGCTGGCACGTGGATAATTTTTTGACCGTTGCAAAAGAGCTTGGTTCACAGGGTACGAAAGTAATGTTTCTGCTGGGACCCGTCGAGCTGGAAAAATTTAGTACCGCGAAAATTAAAAAAATAAAAAGTGCAGCCAAATGCCTCAAGGAATTGCCGATATCCCAGGTCCTGAAACTTCTGAGTTGTGCGGATATTTTTATCGGCAATGACAGTGGAATTACACATCTTGCGGCAATGCTGGGAGTCAGGACAATCGCTTTATTCGGCCCTACCAAACCGGATGTTTATAAACCTCTCGGAGCGGATGTAACTGTATTTGCGGACGATAGTCCGGCTTTTGCTAAGAAACCATCTCCAAAATTGCAGCAGAAGCTTTTAGATTCGCTGACTGCATAGTATTGACAATATTTCCTGATTTTGTCTTACATTCACATAATTTCACCGAAGTTGGCATTATTGTATAGTTGACCACCTGCTTATGTTCCTGCTATAATAACCCGGCTCTATCTGATTATTGATTGTAATTTGAGATATTTGTTGTTAAATGTTTCTCTTAAAGGTATTTAAATGCAGGAAAAAACACTCGGTGAATTAGCTGAATATGTGGGCGGACGAGTTTGCGGAGACTCCAGTGTTATCATAAAATCTGCATCAACGCTTGGGCGTGCGGGCGAAGGCGACATTAGTTTCCTGAGCAATCGTAAATACGAAAAGCAGCTATGGACGACAAAGGCGAGCGCAGTAATTGTAGGAAAGGAACCGCCGACCACATCGGTTGCACTTTTGGTTGCAGAGGACCCCTACTACGCCTTTATGCAGATAATGGTGCTGCTTCATGGTCATCGCAAGCATAAAAAGACCGGGGTCAGCCAGAAGGCTTCCATTTCCGACAACGCAAAAATCGGGGCGGACTGCCACATTGGTGATTATGTAATTATAGCCGACGGAGCAAAAATTCGCGACGGCTGTGTGATTTATCCCGGTGTTTACATCGGGCAGGATGCGCAAATCGGCAACGACAGTATAATTTATCCGAATGTCACTGTTTATGACGGTTGCAGGATAGGCAATCGTGTTATTATCAATTCCAATTCGGCAATAGGTGAAGACGGCTTCGGATATGCAACTCATAAGGGCGTGCATTATAAAATACCGCAGACAGGTATCGTGGTTATAGAGGATGATGTGGAAATAGGCGCCTGCTGCGGTATCGAACGGGGCACACTCAGTGACACCTTCATTGGCCAGGGCAGCAAATTAGGCGACCTGGTTACCATAGGTCACGGTGCAAGGATAGGCCAGCATTGTTTGCTTGTGGCCCAGGTTGGAGTCGCCGGCTCAACCAATATAGGAAATCATTGCGTTGTCGGCGGGCAGGTCGGAATTGTGGGCCATATAAATATCGGAAACAATGTTACGGTCGGTGCCCAGGCCGGTGTTATCAACAATGTTCCTGATAATAAGGTGATATTGGGTTCACCCGCTATCGATGCGGATGTGGGCAGACGGGCATATAGTATGCTGCAGTACCTGCCTGAGATGCGGCAGAACATTCGCGAGCTGCAAAATCAAATTAATCGCATCACTTCATCCGTCGAATTTAATTCCGATGAATCGGATCGGCAAGATGGTGACATGTAAGTCTTCGCTGAAATATTATTAACAAGAAGTCAGTATAGGGATGTACGTAATAAACAGCCAATAATGTAAAATACATTTTAAAGAAGTGTATTGAGTATCGGATGAGATTATATCTTTGAGCGGATTGCATGATACAAGTTCCCGGGCGCAGGATGTGCTTGGTTTAATCGCCGGAGAAGGCCGCCTGCCGTTTTTAGTTGCCGCCGGTGCCAGACAGGCGGGACTCAAAATAATCTGTGTCGGTTTGGCGGATACGGTAGAGCATGACCTGGCTGGGGAAGTGGATGTATTTTACACGGTTGCTCTTGCCAGGCCGGGTCTCTGGATACGGAAGTTAAAAAAGCACGGCGTTACAAGTACTATCATGGTCGGGAGAGTTCCTAAAGGGCGGCTTTTTACACCCCGGCGGATTCTGCACTATCTGCCCGACTGGCGGGCTTTTAGGATATATTACTGGCGATTGCGTGGAAAGACAAAACTAACGGATTCCCTGCTTAAGGCCGTAGCGGACGAGCTGGCCAGCGGCGGGATAATACTGGAGGATTCAACAGTGTATTGTAAAGAGCATTTGGCGACTTCCGGTGTAATGACAACGGTACCGTTACGCTCATCGGTTAAAGACGATATAGAATTCGGCTGGGAAATCGCAAAAAAGCTCGGCGAAATGGATATAGGTCAGGCGGTTGCGGTCAAGGAAAAAGAGATTATTGCCGTCGAGGCTATCGAAGGCACGGCGGCTATGATAGAGAGAGCGGGCAGCTATTGCAAATCGGGAGGCTGGACACTAATCAAGGCATCGAAACCACAGCAGGATATGAGATTCGATGTGCCCTGCGTGGGACCTGATACTGTCAGCAGTCTTGCTGAAAACGGGGCCAATTGTCTGGTTGTGGAGGCGGAGAAAACCATAATTATCGACAAACCGGAAACGATACAGCTTGCCAATCAACTGAACATATCTATTGTTGGGCATTGCTCGTGAGGTGTATCCGGCCGGGCGTGATGCTATGTACTGAATAATGTGTGAGTTTCCGTTTCAACTTATCGTTAAACGAGTTCCTGAAAGACAAACGGAATGTTTGTTGTGTACGGGCCTTTTACGGATTGTCCCCGGCAGAAGACAGGTTTATGATGCCCTCTGGAATCAAAAAAGTGTGATTGTAAAGGTATTTTCAAACAGGCTTAACTCGAAACGTCACCTCAGAAGAGAATGGAAAAGTTTAGTAACTGCTGCAGGTCGTAATTTGAATGTTCCTGAACCTTTATTTTACGGACGGACGCAAGACAGCGCGTGGGCGGTGATAATTGAAAAGATAACCGACTCATCGACGGCGTTGGAGCTATTCGAAAAATTACAGGACTCCGCTGAAATACTTGACCTGCTGGTCCTGATCGGCAGGGAGCTGGCCGGGCAGCATATCAGGGGAGTTTTACAGAAGGATTTGCATTTAGGAAATTTTTTATTGCAGAACGATAAGGTCTTTTTGCTTGATGCAGCGCAGGTGCAATTTTTTCCCGGCGAAATTGACAGGAAAAAGAGTATTGCTCAGTTGGCGATGCTGGCGGCATGTCTGCCTAATGGCAGGAAGGAGGCTATGAAAAAACTTTGCATGCAATATTTCAAAGTTCGGGAATGGCATTTTGAAGATTCTGATGAGATATTGTTTCAGAAACAGTTGGCTTTGCACCGAAAAAGAGCGATCAATAGAGGACTGAAGAAGTCTTTACGAACGAGTAAAAGATATTTTAAGATTACCGACACACAATGTACGGCCGTATTTGACAGGGTTTTCTGCAATGAAGACCAGACTTGTGATTTCATAGAGCAGCTTGATAAACTGATGGATGACGGGGAGATTCTGAAAAACGGCAAAACATGCTATGTGTCACGTTTTAACTGGAACGGCAATGATATTGTAGTCAAGCGTTATAATCACAAGGGATTTATTCATTCGCTGCGACATACGATCAAGGGGGCACGCGCCAGGTCGTGCTGGATTCACGGGCACAGACTTGGAATGCTCAATATTCCCACGCCGAAACCGCTGGTTTTTATCGAGCGGCGAAGAGGATTATTGATATGGAAATCTTATATGGTGACTCAATATATTGAAGGACAGAGACTTTACGATATTTTGCACGATGAGTGTGTTACCGGGGAACAGAGTTTAAGCATTCAACGGGAGGTTGAAGATCTGCTCAATGAGATGGGAAGAAGCCGTATTACCCACGGGGATTTGAAGCATACGAATATTTTAATAACAAAGAACGGCCCTGTTCTGACAGATCTCGATGCCATGCGAGTTCATCAATGGAATTGGTCTTATCGCATCAGAAGGGCTAAAGACCTTGAGCGGATCAAATGGGAATAGATGCCCATTCCACAAAAGGAGTCAATGTATATGACAATCATGAGTGAGCTTATGTCGGTGTTGAGATATGACAGGAAATCCGTGCAAATGAATAATCCGTTTATGATCCAACGTCTCCTTTTTGAAAGCGACAGTCGGCTGATTATATTTGATGTCGGTGCTTGTGTCGGCGACGTAACCAAAACCTATCGAGGGCTTTTTCCAGATGCAGCCATTTATTGTTTTGAACCCTTCCCCGACTCTTTTAAAAAACTTGAGAAATTGTCCTCTGATGAAAAAATAAGAGCCTACCAACTGGCGGTTTCTGACCGAGTTGATAAGACAAAGTTATATGTGAATGCAGATGTCACATGCAATTCCTTTTATCCACGACCTCAGGATGGTATAAAGTATTATCCGGAAAAGGCTCAACATGTCGGCTACATCGAGGTGGATACGACAACAATCGACAATTTTTATGGCCGGGAACATATCGGGCATATTGATATCTTGAAAATAGATGTCGAAGGAGCGGAAAGGAAAGTTTTAAATGGAGCATGTGATACACTTTCGAAACATGCGATTTCTTTAATCTATACTGAAGTGATGTTCACGGCTCACTATGAGGGAGGATGCTTGTTCCATGAATTAACGGCTTTGCTTGAGCGATATAGTTATACGTTGTTCAATTTTTATAACCTGAAAAGGGCAAGGAATGGACAGATCAGATGGGGAAACGCGATTTTTCTCAGCCCGGAAACCAGGGCTAAAATTAGTGATATTCATTCGGTTTAATGAGTGTGTTAAAAATGATTAAACATCACTTTTTTGTTGTCATCCGTTTGACTGTTTTCGCCCTGGCCAGGTATATAAGTGATTTGAGGTTCGGGTGTTCTTGAAAAGATTGGATAAGCAACTTACATGCCTGATCATATAATCCTTCCTTAACGGCGAAGCGACCCGCCCTGCATTTTTTCCTGCTTAAAACTTTTGACGCGATCGCCTTCGGTATCAGTTGCCTGCCGCCATTGTTGTTATAGAACTGATCAACAACCTGAAATTCAATAAGGCTGTTTTCCAGAGAAGCTTTCGAGAGATTAGATGAGTGCCGCCTCCTTTTGAAAGTAGGATAGGGCAGAGCTATAAATCTGTACTTCATGGAAAGCCGGAGCCAAAGCTCATAGTCGGAGCAAATACGCAAAGACGTATCGAACGCCGGGGATTCCCTCAATATTCTGGTCGGAAACAAAGAGCCGCAGGCATGAACGAGAATAGTCTCGAACAAATGTTGTGTAATACTGCCGCTATACAGCCTCCTTTTGCATCTGCCGTAGATTTTCCCGTCTTTATCTATTCTAAAATACGAGCCGTACACGATAACATCCCCTCCCTCGGCCTCCATAACCTCGACCATTTTCTCAATTGCATTGGGCATTAATAAATCGTCCGAATCTATGAACGATATGTATTGACCCTGTGCAAGCTCGATGAGCTTATTGCGTGCCGCAGCATCGCCACTGTTTTCCTGCCAATAATACCTAACAGGGACATTAAGCCCCTTCAAAATATCCTCGGTACCGTCTGTGGAACCATCATCGACTACAATAATTTCGTAGTCTTTATAAGTTTGCGCTAAAATGCTATCTATAGTTTCCTTAAGATACTTTTTCCTGTTATAAGTCGGAACGCAAATACTTACCTTATATTTGTATGAAGGTGATTTTTTATCCAGCACAGTTTCAGAAGCTTCTATTTTATCGCTTTTATCTAACACTTTAATTGCGAGACATTTTTCCAGCAGACCGTACAATTCATCCCCGATTACATCAACATCGTATTTTTCAACGTTAACTCTGCCGGTGGCCCCCATTTTTTTTCTCAATTCAGCATTCTCAATTAGTACCGTAATTTTATCAATCCACTGTGGAATACTCGAAGCCTGAAAACCTGTTTTGCCGTTTATGACATATTCCGAGTTTACTCCCACAGGCGATGTCACTATCGGCAAACCTGCGGCCGCATACTGTAAAATCTTGAAACCACATTTGCCTTGTGTAAACTTGTTGTCCGGCAGCGGCGCAAGGCCGATATCACCGGAAATCAGGTCGGAGACCTGCGTTTTCAGCGACCATTCATGTTTTTCCACTTTGATATTTTTCAGATCAAAGAAATGATCACATATTATTCTTAAAACAACATTGTCAAAGCGTGTCCCTATCTCTTCAAGCGCCGGTTTAATATCCGCGAGGTAGCGCAAAGTGCTTCTGCTGCCGATCCATACAAGGCTAATATTATTTTCCTTTTTCGGCTCGGTATGCATCAAATATGGTTTCGTGTCCAGGCCGGTGGGTAGAATCCGGACATTCCTGTTGAACTTCATAGCATGTTCGGCAAGATAACTATTACCCGCTATGACCATATCCGCCAGACTAACCGTTCGTTGAAAAGCTTTCAGCCGTTTGAAACTCGGTTTTTCCGGATTGCCCGGGTCGTACATTATCGCATCGTCAAAATCGTAGATGATTTTTCTGCCGTATCTTCGCAGCCAAATCGCATTCAAATAATTCAGGGCTTTTTTATGCAGGATGACACAGTCATAATCCGCCGTTTTTTGAAACAGCTTTCGCCGTGTCAGTGGGCCGGAAGGCAACTTGATAACCGTGCAATCGATTTTATGCGAATGCAGCTTGTCAAGATGTATGGCTATTCGCTGTCTATAACTTGCGCGTTTCGGATTGCTGATTATTACAAGAACTTTCATTGTCTTTTTTCTTGTCCCGGTTTTTTATATTGCCATATTATTTTACACAGCACCGGCTAACGGAGCAACGCAAATTCGCCCCGCTGAGATGTTAAAACAATACTAAATCGGTGCAGGCTCGAAAACTATTTCGATCCCGTGGCACGGGAATAGATAGCACAAATGCTGCTCGTAATATTCCATCAGGAAACGATGGCGATTAAATACAAATCCCACGGCCTTCTTAATTTTATTTGAAAACCAGAAAGGAGAACGAAATACAAGTTTTTGCGATATGATATTTATTCTGATATCCGTGTAGAAGCAAGGCACTTTCCTCTTTAACTGGTGTTTTTGCTCCACAAAATAATAAAAACTATAGAGGCCGAAAAATCTTTTGTGTGTGTAATCTGAATAATAATACGGATTGGAAAAGTGTGGTACAAAAATATAAGCCCTTCCAGCAGGTTTGAGGACCCTGACTATTTCCCTAATCAGGGTCTCGAAGTTCTCGATATGTTCGAGAAAACTTCTGCAATGAATCTCATCCACTGAACTGTCCGGCAGAAA
>Ga0114922_10007307_pt1 | contig 10111 bp, 9 predicted proteins | sample AartaG_FD_100975 | JGI IMG/M metagenome (GOLD analysis project Ga0114922, IMG submission 100975) | Deep subsurface microbial communities from Aarhus Bay to uncover new lineages of life (NeLLi) - Aarhus_00045 metaG | ecosystem: Environmental > Aquatic > Marine > Oceanic > Sediment | place: Aarhus...
CACGCCTTTAGTAATAAAGACCTTACCCCTGAATCCAACTTTGTTAAGCAAATCCTGATGTAACTTACCAGATGGAAATGCTGTGCTAATACGAGATATAAAGGTTTTTTTCAAAAAAAACTTAATCCATATTTTACTCTCTAAAATCAACGATTCTAAAGCATAACAATTTTTCTCTTTAGGGCTTGTAAAACTAATAAACCATGATTCTAATAAGTCCCATTGGCTAATTATGATTTTCTTATATTTAACTCTGTTAACGATTTTCAATAATTTTATGCAATTGTTTAAAATTGACCTAGATTCAAAATCACCCTGATGTAGAATATCATATTGAAAATTAAAATTATCACTTGTAAAATCATTGATCCTAATACGCGAGGAGGAAGCTAAAAAAATTACATAAATATTTAATTGTTTAGCTAGTTTATTATATAAATTAACTTTATAAAAAGAAGGAAGATTTGTAATAATAACATAGTCATACATATGCAAAAATGTACTGCGATAACTCTTCATTTTTACACCACCTACTATTTTCCCTAGATATTTCATAATGGGACAAAAAATATCTATACAAAAATTTCGAATATAATAATCAGACTGCCTTAATTTAGATATTTTGCTTGGTAAATTTTTAATTGGAATTAAAAATAATAATAGCATACTTACAAATATTTTCCCTACAGTCGGGGTTTCATCAAAGGCAAACCAAGAATCTCGACCATGAATAAAAGCCGATACCAACCACCATTTAATACCAAACTTATTGACTAAAACCATATGATCCACAAGTAATTCCGGATCAAAACCTATTTTATAACCCAGATGACGTGACAACACTTGTAAACGTGTCTCCTCCCCATATGAAATCCCATCACCTTTCATGCCGATTCTTGTGGAAAAACCACCGACTGAGTATAAAACGCTCTTTTTGAAAATATTATTCCCACCATTCGTAAATCTTAAGTTTGGCAATAAAGCAGTTCTATTTAATTTTCCCTTGTTGGATACATATTCTTCCAATAACCACTTTGGCTTACTAGATTCATATAATGGAAAAAATACACCACCAAAACAATCGAAATCATAATTTTCTATTATATATAGAGCTCGCTCAATATAATTAGGATGCGCTTTAGCATCATCATCTATATATGCAACCCAACTACTTAATGCTTTTTGGAATCCGAAATTTCTCGCATAACTAAGGCCTTGTTTTTCTTCTATAAAAATTCTAAAATTTGGTTGAGATTTCACAAATTTCTCTGCCACCTCTAGCGTATTATCGTTTGAATTATTATTGATAATAATAACTTCATACAATGATTTATCTGCCGTTTGATCAACTAATGAATCTAAACAATTCTTTAGAAACTTAGCTCTATTATATGTACATATAACGACAGAAATTTTACATGAATTGCCTAGTAACATAGTGAGTTACCAACTACCTCCTATTATTTCTCATCCTTATTTCTTACTAAATTAGAAGCCGCACCTTCCTCTTTATCATTTGCATTCAAATGAAAAATTTGCATAGTTTTCTCATCTTTCTCATACTCCTCTGACATATAGAGGGTTTTACCAACAAATAAAATTGTTGAAGATGCTTTAATGCCAGTTGATTCTCAACAGTCTTTTTTTCAAACCACATTATCGGCACTAACCTTAAATTAACACCATAAACATTAGTACTACTACAGTGTACTCCTGTGCTGTCAAAACCGATATTTTCCACCAAAGATTGAGCAGGATAACAACATATGCCATTTTGTTTGAATACGCTGGCATACCAAAAAATTCCCCACGTATCTATTTTACCTTTTTTATTTTTCTTTAATTGTAACCAGAAGTTCTCTGCTCCATCTAAATTAAAAGCTCTAATTTCTTGTCTAGAAAAATCATAGAACACATTCATATCTTTCTTAAAAAATTTCCAAGCACGATTCCAAGTAGCCCAACCCCAACTAGAAGGTAAACGAAAAAAATAAGTTTCCGGCAAATTATAGACAGGAATATTAGGAGTATAACCAGATATATGCATAACACGAGGCTCATCTTTATAAATTTCTAAAGCATCATTCATATATTTTAAAAAGTATGGAGAGGTAACAATATCGTCTTCCAGCACAATAACTCTTCCATATTTATTCACTATTTCAGTAACTCCATTAATGATATTTTTTGCTAAACCAAAATTTTCCGAACGCTTTACAATAGTCACACTCCCAAATCCACTAATAGACTCGATATATTTACGTACTTCTTCAACTTTTTTTATATTTTTATCATTTTTTGGTGCGTCTGAGAAAATAAATAAATCAGATCTATCAGCTAAAACATTTTTTTGTAAAGCTTCTATCGTTCGGCATGTATGCCACAATCTGTTATAAGTAAACAATATTATAGGTGAATAACTCATAATAAAACCTATATATATTCACGCTTCATCAGCTCTTCACTCCTAGGAGAATCTTTTCCATACTGTTAACCCAAACATCAAATGTGTAATTACTTACAAATATTAATCATGATTGAATTGAAAATTCCCTTTTTAAAAGCCTATTATTCATTATCTCTAACAAGGCGTTTACTGCTAAGTCTACATTCTCCACAGAAACAACATAACCGTTAACACCATTGCGTACCGTTTCTGGCAACCCCCACGTTAGAAACAACACAAGGTAAACCAAAATTCAAAGCGTCTACAACAGCTATACTCTGACTTTCAATTAAGCTTGGCTGAAAATAAATATTTGCCATTTTATATAATATTTCCACATCACTATAAAACCTAATAAATTTAAGATCTCCATATCTTATGACAAAATTACGATATTTATCAAGCAGCTCGCCATCACCAGTCCATATGAATTCAACTTTGTCTTCCCTGTTTTAGCAGAACAAATTTTAGCAACTTGTAACCAAAAATCAGGGTTTTTATAGGATAACACATGTCCCGCTGAGACTGTAATAAATTTTTTATGCATGGATACACAAAACCTTAATATTTGTTTCTTTAACATGAGACGTTACATTGAGTTATGATAAATGACAAAACACATCGATGTATGAGTAAAAAATAACAATGGATAAACGTCAACTTCCCATGCCGAGAAAAAAAGCATCACGGGTTTTTCTCGTTTTACTATGCCACGCAATTGAAATAATCTGTTAAAGTCACAAAAGATACTTTCTCAAATTCCTAAAGATTTTCTTAGGAATACACATAAAGGGGTTAATAAATAATAAACTTTTACTAAAAGGTAAGTAAAAATACTCCTTTATTATCCACGGACCGAGTTTTAAGCTCCTAAAAAATAACACGTTTATTATACTCAGTAACTGTTTCTCAAAAACTTTATAATCGTAAACATTTGATCCTTTTACAGCAAATAGTAATTTGCTAGACCAAGCCACTACTTCATTAATATATTTTCTACTGACTTGAAAATCAAAGTTCACAAGTGAATTATGGATGTCTATCTCTGCAGCGTTAAAAGAAACGCCTAATGATTCTATTAATCTTTTGCGAATAATATTAGATATACTAAATCGTACATTCTCCTGTATATTATTAGTTATTTGATCGCAATGTATACGACGTTTAACCAATATTTCCGGTAAATTTGCTAATTTATATTTCCTCGGAATACGAGACCAAAGATCGTAATCTTCTGCATAACGTAAAGCAACATTGTAAAAAAGTTTTTCTCTAACAAAAATGTCTCGTCTCATTATAACTGACGAGGATGCAAAAGGAGAATCGAACAATAAAGCACACCTTATCTCGTAATCCGATTTCGGATAGTTCCATGCATCATGACGCTCACCAAAACACTGAATATTACTACCACACATTACCACTTCAGGGTTTTTTTCCATAAATGACACTTGCACCTGAACACGATGTGGCAAACTAATATCATCACAATCAAATCTGACTATATATTTTCCACGTGCCATACAAAAACCCATATTTGCAGTACTAGATTGTCCTAAATTTTCCTTGTTTTGTAACACAACTATTCTAGTATCAGAATAGCTTTTGATAATTCTAACAGAATTATCTGAAGAACAGTCATCAACAATAAGAAATTCAAAATCTGTAAATGTTTGACCCAAAATACTATCAATAGCTTCTTTTAGATATTTTTCACCATTATATACAGGCATTAAAACTGTAACTATTGGGTTATTATTCATATTCTTATCCATCCTTTTGGAAACAAGTCATCAATATCTCTCGTTTCATCAGTTATCCATCGCTTCGGTGCAATTACTATTTTATCACTATTTGATGATAACCAAGCACCCCACCAACTAAAAGAACTGTTTGCTATAACAAAATGTTTACATTGCGACATTAACCTCAAATCTTCATACGGTTTATTTAAATTTATATCAACAATCTTTACAGGATATTCCAACTTAAAATTTTCCCTAGCCCAACTAGGATCATCAGAAAAAACAAAAAAATACGGGTTAATTATTCCATTGTCTAATAAATACTTCACTGCTTTATAATAATATTCCATTGAGCATACTCCATGAAAGATATTAGCATTTTTATTAGTAACATAATCTCCTCTACGTATATGTACGCAAACAGAATTATTATTATTTATTTCATTAGTCAACAAAAGATTTTCCTGATCTTGGGGCAAACAAATTGTAAACTCTTTTCTTATTACATCTTCAATATCAATAAAATATTTCTCAGATTGCCAATAACCTTCTAAATAAACATTTTCACCACACTTAAAAATGTTTGAATCAGACTTAAACCCTTCTCGTTCTCGAATAAAAACTTTTTTAGAATACGGATAGAATCTATGTAACCTCCTATAAAGCTTATTCTTCTTCAAGCGCCTAATATGCCCTAATTCAGCATTATTTATTATTTCTGCATCAATATTAAAAACATTCAAAGCATACTTCCTGTAAGTACATCCTAAACCATTCAAAAGACTATCAATGTCGAGTTTTAACTCAGTATTCTTACGAATACTAAGACATCTACCAAGAGCATATTGGAACATTTGATTGCCAAGACCACCAAGTAATTCGATAATGATCATTTTCTAACTTTCTTATATCTTTCTGGCCATGATTGCACCAAAAGATTAATCAGACTCAGGCATATCATTAATAAAGTACAAACATACTGTTTAATAAAAAAACTAGACTTTACACTTTTTAAACCAAAAACATCCACAGCCATAATTCTGTTTATCAATAATATCTAAACTTGCATTTAATATCAATTCATTTGAACTATCCGAAATGAGAACAAATTCAATTAATTGAAATTCACGAAAATATTTGGTAATTTGCCCATACGAGTAAATACGATGCGCATTAAATACAATCTTTGCCTTTCCAATAGGTACAACAAATAATAAATTACCATCAATATTTAATACTCGCTTTAACTCCGCTATTGCCTTCAGATCTCCCTGAGGATCCAATCGATCACCATACCTACCTAAACCCACATGTTCTACAACGTGCATGCAAGAAATAGATTCAACAGAATTATCTAAAAAAGGCAATTTTAACAAATCGGCTTTCCCTGATTTTAAACCAGATAAATTTAAATCAGCATGCCTATAATCATAAAATTCGATAGGAATAAAAGATGATACTAGTACGTTAAAATAAAGAGATGAAGATATATCAATATGAGTCTTAGGTTTAATCTTCGCTAAAATTCGTGCTGCCCATGCTGTATGCAATACATAATGACGATCGAAGGTGGTTTTAACTGTTTTATCATACAAACAAGGACAACGATCACTCCATTTTATACAAAAACGACCATCTTTTACTTTCAAAAAAGAACAAAAATCTTTTACAAAAATAAAATAATGCTTAAGATATCGTACTCGATTAATAACCGCACCTAAGATAAATCTACTTGGTTTCACAAACCCTTGTAACTTCTTATTATTTAACATATACCTATGACTTGCATGACAATATAGTACAAATAAAACTTTTTAATTTGAACATTATTTTAACAAATACAGTTTTAAGCCGAAATAACCACCAATAATACCGGAAAGATTTACATATTCGACCATTTGCATGAAACTCTTTCTCAATCCATCCTCCTTCATCAAAATTGCGCTTATTATAAAATATTCCTTCCCATTTCCTAAGATAATTATTCCAATCTTGGATTTGATTTTCATAATTTCTCTTCCGACATTTTATATTAGCATGAAGGAAATGCTCAATATATGAATTTTGAGAATCAATACATTTATACCCAGCATGCCACATTTTTAAACAAACATCACCATCGGCATGATAAAAACCATATGTTTCTTCATCTATATATCCTACTTCTTTAATCGCAGAGGATAAATACATTCCATGATTAACAAACATTCTGTCTCCTAATGTCAAGCCAACCCAATATTTTTTTTGCCATGGCCAATTACGCCAATAAAAAGCCATTGCACCAATTTTTTCATCTCCACACAACTTTTTTTCAAACAAATCATACCCATTCTTAATAGCTCCCGGGATCACTAAACAATCATCACTCAACATACAAATATACTTACCTTGAGCACACTTGAAGCCTAAATTCATAAAATATCCCCAAGATTTCCTAGGAACTTCTTTACCGTGCCACTTACCCCTATTATGTTGGACGATTGTAATAATATCTTTTTGTTTTAACAGCCATTTCAATGAGCCATCAGTTGAACCACCATCTATCACTATAATTTCATAACCAGGACTAAAGTTTAAGAGTTCTTTTCGAATACTAGCTATTGCTAACTTCAAAAATGGAAATCTATTATATGTACCTAATACAACTGAAATCGTTTCATTAAATATCATTTTATGAATACCAACATTAAATTTTCTTCCCTTATCCAGTTTTCTTTAAATTTTGAGCTGAAAATAATTTTTCTTCAATTCTAGACCAGACCAAATCGGGCGCAATTGTATTAATATTAAGGCAGGAGTTTTTATTAAAATGAGCAACTAATTCAGCAAAATTATTATTTATATTCCGCATCACAATTGGTGGAAAAACAGTGTAACATCTTTTATAAACTTCTGGAGGGTACGGCGTAAATCTAGAAAAATGATTAGCATTCGAAATGCAAATAATATCCTTATCTAGCGACACACCAATGTGAACCGCAGAAGTTTCGTTAGAAACTAAGAACAGTGATTGTTCTATTAAACTTATCAAATCTATTAAATTGGTTTTACCAACAAAATTACATACTTCGTACTTAGCACATTGACAAACAATTTCAGCTAAAGCAATCACGTCACTACCACCAGCTATTACACTCTCAATTCTATATTTTTCATATAGCTTATTAATAATATCTGAAAAGTAAACCGGATTCCAGTGTTTATACCTTGCGCTCCCTCCAAGAAAAACAAGCACATATTTATCTGGCAAATTATAACTTCTTCCAACATCGAAATTAATTTGAGGTTTATTAATTAATAACGATTTACCTAATAATTGCTCAAAAAAAACCTGATTTCTGATAAACTCGAATTCTGTTTCATCCCTTCCTTTAATTAATTTAGAGTAAAAACGATCACCAATAACTTTTTCATTTGTAGAAATGTTCGCTGTATCGCCATATGAACCAATACTAATCTTAGCATTAATCAGTCCCACAATTTTATCCACATAAGCATAGCGTGAATGAGTAGGATGAATAACTATATAAAAATTAGCACAAATAAGTTGAACAACTTTAAAAATTGTATAAAACAAATTTTGCCTAAAGTTATTTTTATCAATCCAAATGAAATGATCCACAAAGGCATTATCTAAAGCAACAGCAAGATCTTTCCAAATTAAATTACCACATAAAGTTATATGATATTCAGAATATTTTGCATCTTCTCTTAAAAACTTCAAAAAATTTCTAAATAATATGTAATCTCCAATAGCATCCAATTTAATAACAAGCAACTTTTTTCTCTTATCTTTTGAAATAAAAGATAAAAAACTTTTTAATGGAAATAATATTAAATTAAAAAATAGACTAATAAGTCTTATTCTAGTTAACATCAGCATTTCATAATTTTCCAATTTTTTATAAATTATATCACATTAACATCAATACACTTTATATCATAAAAATCTTAATTTATCTTTTTCTACGAGAGAAAATATTTTAAATATTAGCCATCATAGTTTACAGTTTATTTAGCTATTAGCACTTTTAACACATTCACCCATTTTCTTATTAGAAACTAGACATTTAATACATGTAGCTCTATTTATGAAGCATCATTTAATCGCGGATTCCATGACTTCAACATCCTATTACCAACAAAATCTCACTAAGCTTAAATTCAAAATCGAACAAGATATTTGCTATCTGAATTCAGACCTATAGAGCATTTTCAACTTCTTAACAAATTCTCTCCTTTTAGAACCTCTAGGAAATAACTTATCTCTTAGGTTGCAATAGTTAGTTATGACTCGTTTTGTTAGGTTATTTTTCGCTTCAAATCGAGCGATTTCCTTGCTATGTGTAATATTTTGAAAAACAAGTAATTCATTTGATTTTGATGAAATAAAACATTCTATCAGATTTCGATCTTCTACTATCGAACCCGTGGCTGTATAACCGTGTCTACCAATAGGATAAGCATTTCGTGGTGATTGAGGAAGTTCAATAATCCTTGGGATTTTGAGTCCTTCAGCAATAGCACTTGCCAAACTAGGATTACCGATAAACATTTTGGCACTAGCAATAATTTTTGCCATTTCTAAAAAGTCAGCACATGCTATAAATTTAGCTGAATTACCAATCATGGCGAAAAACTTTTTAGATGATCCTAAGACTATTATATTTTTTAATCCTGATAAGGACTTTACCCAATATTTATCAGACAATGATCTATACTGAGATGTTAAAAAAATTACAATATAATCATCTCGATAATCAATTTTAGAATCGACGAAGAGCCATCCTTCGAATAGATTTAAATATATGCCAAACATTTTAGCGTAGCATATTGCAAGATGATGCTTAAATATTTCTTGTAGCCTAAACTTATCTAAATTAAAATTAATACCTTAAATATCATTTCCTAAAAATTCTGATGGTAAATCACTTTTAACTATACTAACTTTTTTGATGTAAGGTTGCTTTAATAATAACGGGCATAAAAAATGTGCGACTTCGAGACTCATGTTCGTTCTTCCCGACTTATCAAAAGTTAAACCCGAATGCACATTTATAATAAAATGTTCTATTTCAAGCATTCTAACGATAGGAAGTGAATAAATAATATCGCTAGCGTTACCGCTATGGATACATGATTTATAATTAAAATCATGCTTACTATTAGTACTATTCCACAATAACTCAAAATTTGTAAATTTCAATATCCACCTTTGAAAAGTTCCATAATATAAAATTATAAGCTAAAAAAATTTAATTTAAAGCATTATACTTAAGATGCTTGGTAAATAAAGCCAGGTATTGCTTTCTTATTTCTACTTTCCAATTTTTAATTTCATCGGATAAACTTTTTTCATAAGCCTCAAAAACATTATCGACTATATGATTTGGATAAGTGTTAATTATATATGGAAATCTTGCTACAGCTCCACTCAACCTAGAATTACCAGCATTAATCAGTATCGCTTGTTTCCCAAGAGAATTTGCAAGAATTGCGCCGTGCAAGCGGGTTGATATTATTAAGTTGTAATCGGCCAAAATATTAATATAATCAGCAGCATCATATGAATATCGGATTGGTGCTAATTTTTTAGCATATTCTTCAAATTCATCGATATAATTACATATCACCTCAACATCCATTCCACGTTGTCTTAATTCTTTTAAAATACATATGCATGCGTATTTCAATTCTTCGGAAACCGCCTGGTTAGAAGTCTTATCTGTTTGTATAATAAATCCGATTTTTTTTATAGAAGATATTGGAAACTCTTTTTTAGAAGCAAATAAGGCGGGACAAGGCAAAACTTCACAATTTACACCTATTTTATTTAATTCTCTTGCTGCAAATTCATCTCTTACGGTAATTAATTGTGTACGATCTTTAAAACATCCTATTTCATCTAAATTAAATTGAA
>Ga0114922_10007308_pt1 | contig 10111 bp, 8 predicted proteins | sample AartaG_FD_100975 | JGI IMG/M metagenome (GOLD analysis project Ga0114922, IMG submission 100975) | Deep subsurface microbial communities from Aarhus Bay to uncover new lineages of life (NeLLi) - Aarhus_00045 metaG | ecosystem: Environmental > Aquatic > Marine > Oceanic > Sediment | place: Aarhus...
GGTTGACAAAATATTATCATTGATTATAATATAGTGTAACAATTTCCGAATACGTATTCCTAAATCGTTACCCTAAAAGACTATAACTATGCGAAAAGTAACAATCATCGACGTAGCTAGAAAGGCGGGAGTATCCCTTACTACGGTATCTAGAGTGTCAAACAATGACACCAAAAAACATATGCGGAAAGAAACAAAGGAGAGAGTATTAAGGGTCATTAAAGAGCTAGATTATACCCCAAATAAATATGCTCGGTTTATGAAAAGACAAAAGAGTGGAGTGATCGGTGTGTTAGTTCCTGATATATCTGATCAATTTTTCTCCTTGATGATAAGAGGTATAGAGAATATATCGTATCAAAATGGTTATTCAGTAGTAATATGTGATGCAGACAATTCTTTGGAAAAAGAAAAAAAATACATAAGGATTCTACTGAAAGAGATGGTTGAAGGAGTAATTTTAACTTCCTCGGGCATCGAAAACGAGAAAGTAAAAAAACTCACAAAAGAAAGAATTCCTGTAATCTTAGCTGACCGAAAACTAAAGACCGGAGATTTTCCTTATGTAGGTTCAGATGGAGTTAAAGACAGCTATATATTGACTAAATATTTAATTGATCTTGGATATAAAGAAATTGGCTTTCTGAAAGGTCCTTCTGAAGTAGCAACAGCTACAGAACGGTTTAAGGGATATATTAGAGTTATGGAGCAGAATAAGTTAATAATAAATGAGAATTATTTAAAACAGGGAGACTATACTTTTCAAAGTGGTTATCTAGCTGGAAAAGAATTTGTAAATTTGACTAAACTTCCCCAAGCAATAATTGCTGCAAACGATCTAATGGCCGTAGGAATTATAAGAGCTTTAGAAGAAAAGGGGTTAAGAATCCCACAGGATATAGGTGTAGCAGGCTTTGGCAACATTCCTCTTTCATCCCTGGTGAAGCCCAAACTTACCACGATAGAGATTCCTGCTTATGATATAGGTCGAGAAGTGGCCTTAATCCTATTAAGTCATATAAAGAGGAAAAGAAAACGAATAAAGACCAAGATCATGGATACAAAATTGATAAAAGGCGAATCCTGTAAGTCTTTAAAATAGATATTTTGGGAAGTATAAATATAGAGCTACTTAAGATAAAGGCTCAATCATATGAGGAGGTCTCGGATGTCTGCTCAGCCAGAGATTACGCTTAACGATACAACCATTAATTATTTGGCGGTGGCAATTTCTAGCAAGAATTGGCGACAAGAGCTCGACAAAAAACGGCAGATATTGCGCTCACAATTTGATGCCACTCAATATGAGCGTGCAGATCTAGCATGGTACCATACAACTTTCCTGGAATACAAAATGTTTCTCTATGACACATCGGTTTATGATCAAAAAAACAACAGCTATCAAATAGAGAAATTGCTTGATGAAGCAGAAAGGGAATTTGGTGGATACGACATTATCATTTTGTGGCATGCATTTCCCCGAATAGGTCTTGATGAGCGGAATCAGTTTGATTTCTATCGGGATATGCCTAGAGGGTTAAAAGGCTTGCAAGATCTGGTGAAACGTATACATGCAAGAGATACTCGTGTCTTCATCGATTATAATCCATGGGATGTTGGCACACGACGTGAACCTAAATCTGATGCTGAGGCACTGGCAGAAATAGCTAGTGCAATAGATGCTGATGGAATCTATCTAGATACCATGGATGCTGCTAGTTCACAATTACGAGAAGTGTTGGATAAGATAAAACCCGGGATTGTATTTGAGGCAGAGCTTACGCCTTCGGTTCATTTAGCCGAAATCTGTACAGGTAGTTGGGGACAGGGAAGCATTCCCTTGCCGAGAAACGTACTTAATCTTAAGTGGATTGAGCCCCGTTTTTCCATACGTGGTGTAGACCGTAACTCAGCTAACAGGAGCCCCCTGATTGCCCTCGGTTTCTTCCATGGTATGGGACATGTTCTCTGGGAAAATATCTTCGGATGGTGGAATCCTTTTACCTTGGAGGATAGATCCATACTCCGCCGCTGTATTCGCTTACTTCGTGCCCACCACGATGCATTCCTCGATCCCAACTGGCAGCCATACGTAGATACTTTACGGATTGTAGAAGTGGTTGCACACCGCTGGAATGCTGGAAAAAAAATAGTTTACACACTGTTTAATAGTAGCGGACGTAGCATAGACGGCCCGGTTATTAGCCTTCCTATTAAAGAAGACATGGAAATCTATGAGGTATGGAACGGTGGCAAAGCACAAACAACTCCAGGCTCCGATGGCCAAGTAATAGTTCATCTTCGCATAGATTCAATGTCCTGTGGATGCCTTGTTATCCAGCCTAAAGATTGGCCGCCACCCATCTCAGCCGATATTGCAAGTTTAGCTGACAAGTTTTCCTACTATCGAGTAAGATCCGAGGCGCATCTACCTTGCTTTGTAAAGCCATCTGAACCTGCTAAGCCGGACGAGATACCAGAGGGCATGATTTTAATACCAGGTGGACACTTCGTAATGAAGGTTGATACGATTTTAGGTGCCCCTCCAGGTGCTCGTTATACTCATCCTGAGTATCGAGAAGTAGAACTAAATATGAAAGATTTTTTTATCGATCGAAGTGAGGTAATTAATGCTCAATATAAGGAATTCTTGAATGCCACTGACTACAAACCACGGGTGATGAAGAATTTCCTGAAACATTGGATTAAGCCTAGTGGAGAGGACTTTGATCCACGTTTATGGCAAATACCACCGGGAAAGGAAAATCATCCCGTAGTGTATGTCAACTTAGGTGACGCTCGGGCTTATGCAGGATGGGCTAAAAAGCGTTTGCCAACAGAACAAGAATGGCAATATGCTTCTCAAGGCACGGATGGTCGTAAATGGCCCTGGGGCGTTAAGTATGATTCAAGCCGGTGTAATGGCCCTGATGGAACTGTGGAAAACGATGAAAGCATTAAAAGTAGTTTCGGGGGAACAACACCGGTAGATGCCTATCCAGATAGTGCAAGTCCTTTCGGCTGTCTGGATATGAGCGGCAATGTCTGGGAGTGGACGGAGAGTGAGCGTGATGATGGCCATACACGCTACGCTATTCTGCGAGGCGGTTGCTATTTCCGTGCCCGTGGTTCTATATGGTATATGCCTGGCGGTGCACAACCTTGTAATAGGCATGCCAAAATGCTTTTGTTGTACCCCGGTCTGGATCGATGTTCAACCATAGGTTTCAGATGTGTTAAGGATTTAGAAGAATGAGTGTCCTTTAAGGAAAGGAAAAGTAACATAGATGAATTGGCTCCTATTTGTTTTTCAAGGCACGAGATATGGGTCAAAAATCAAGCAGAGGAGGTGATGACAACTAATTAAAGACATAGGCCCGTTAACTATAAGCAAATCCAATAATATAAGGAGGTAGAGAGCGATGAAATTAGATAAATTGATTTTAGCGGTACTGGGGATAATGGTATCTAATCTCTTAATTTATAGTCTCGTTTCTATCGCACAAGAAAAAATAGTGGTCAGTTGGTGGTATGAAAGTCCTGAAGCTGAGTACGAAGAAGTGTTGAGAAACCGTTTCGTTAAGAGCTTTGAGACTGCCCATCCTAATATCCAAATTGACTTGGTTTTCAAAGAGGACCCTTTTACTACAGCTCGAACAGCAGTAGCGGTGGGAGCAGGCCCTGATATCATCCCAACTTATGTCTCTGATGCTGTGTTCTATTTGAAAGCTGGAGAATTTCTCCTTCCTCTCGATAAATACATCGAAAAATTTGATTGGAAGAAAGTTATCTTCCCCTGGGCACTGGATATTGGCAGGTATAAGGGGAAACTCTACAGTCTACCGCTTACTTACGAGACTATGGTCTTGTGGTACAACAAAACACTTTTCGATCGTAATGGCTGGTTGTCTCCTCAGAACAAGGATGAGCTTTATCAGGTATCTGAGAAAATGGAAGCTCAAGGTATCATGCCTTTTGCTCATGGAAATGCTGACTGGCGGGGGACTAATGAGTGGTTCGTTGGTATCTTATACAGCAACTACGCAGGTGCGGACAATGTATATAAAGCTCTCACTCAACAAATTAGATGGGATGATCCCGTATTTGTCGAAGCTATAGAGCTACTGAATGATATCTTTCAGAGAGGTTGGTTTAACGGCTTAGACTATTATTCTTTAGGCTGGGATGACCTACTAGGATCTTTGGCGGAAGGAAAATCTGGCATGCATATGGGAGGTACCTGGTGGTTTCATGGAATACCTGACAGATTTGACGAGACGGATAATAATTGGGCATGGGCAAGACTGCCTGTTCTCGGAGAGGGTGTTACTCCGGTTCTTGATCTTGGAATAGGATTCAGTGTGGCAATCAACGCGGCTTCTAAGCATCCAGATGCTGCTGCCGAAGTACTGAATTGGATGTTCAATGACCCTAAAAGAGCTGCCTTGATAATGCATGAGTACCCCGGTGAATGGATAGTGCCTATCCGTATTCCACCAGAAGCTTTTCCAGCTGAGTTTGAGCCACGGCAGACACAAGCTCTTCAGACTATGGCTGATGTCTTTGAGGCAGGAAATTATGGATATACCACGTGGACTTTCTGGCCCCCAAGAACAATGAAATATATAATTGAAGGTATTGAACGGGTGTGGGGGAAGGAAATCACACCAGCTGAATATATGGCAGAGCAACAGAGGATTTTCGCCGAGGAGTCTAAGGAAGGAAGTGTACCGCCCTTGCCACCAAGATAGGGAAAGTTTGAACAACATTATTGACAGAGTAAATGAGAGTTCATTACATCGCAACGGCGTGGGCATTGTGCCCACGCCGTCACACTAATTTATAGATAATGGTACATCCAGATGAACTCTAAGAAACAAAGAAAGATGGTTCTATTGCATATCTAAATTATGGAGAAAAGTTGATGAGAACAGAGGAAAAAAGAAAGAGAATCGTTCATTTTCGCAAAACACTTATTCCTATTCTTTTCATATTGCCAGCATTAGCCTTGAATATCCTGGTTGTGTTAGGTCCATCCTTAGCAAATTTCTATTTTGCATTTACTAAATGGTCAGGTCTGGGTATGCCTAAATTCGTCGGCTTGGCGAATTTCTCGAGACTAATACATGATGAGATTTTTTATATTGCTCTATCACACAATATAAGATGGACAATCATCTACGTTACCATACCCATAGTGATGGGATTTCTGGGTGCCTTGCTTGTAGCAAGAGCTGGTCGTTGCAAGGTTATATTTCGAACAATTTTTTTTGTTCCTGTAATAATTGCTCCAGTTGTCTATGGGCAGCTCTGGAAAAATATCTATCATCCGCATAAAGGCATTGGTGTCTGGCTCGCGCAGCATGGACTACCATGGGCAAACCTTAAATTTTTGGGAGATACTCGTTTTTCTTTGTACTCGATTGCTTTTGCCGATAACTGGCACTGGTGGGGATTTCTAGTTGTTGTTTTCCTCGCAGCTATGCAACAAATTGACCCCGCATTCTATGAATCGGCCAGAGTTGAAGGTGCAAACAGATGGCAAGAATTTTGGTACATCACTTTGCCTCTTGTCAAGCCTACCTTAACATTTATGTTATTAATGACCGTAGTATGGTCCTTTCTAGCATTTGACATAATCTATATTATGACCGGGGGTGGTCCGGGATATTCAAGTGAAGTACTTGGCACATATCTCTATAAACGCGCGTTTACAACTTTTGAAGCAGGTTACGGTGCATCAATTGGTGTGATGATAGCTGCCTTCTGTTCTATTTTCATATTTACTTTTATATTTCTGAGAAAGAAGGGGGGAGAAATATGAGTGCTCGTAAATCAAAATATTCTTCTTTGTCCAATTATGTAATTCTGATCATACTGGCATCTTTTTCCTTTGCCCCTCTATTTCTGCTATTTTTTAACTCTCTGAAAAGTAGTATGGAGTTAGGTTTAAATCCTTTAGGAGTACCTATCACAGCAAACTTTGGGAATTATCTTGAAGCGTGGCGACTAGGAGATTATGCAACAGCTATGCGGAATAGTTTATTGGTCTCTGGAACGACCATTGTTGGAGTATTGTTTATAGCGGGCATGGGAGCTTACGCATTAGCCAGGTTAAAGTTACTGGGCAAGAATATTTTGATGATATATTTCCTGATGAACATGGCGTTACCCTCTCAACTTTTTGTAGTTCCCTTGTTTTTTTTATGGCATCGACTCGGATTAGTTAATACTTTACCGGGAGTGATACTCGTCTATAGCTCTTTACACTTACCTTTCTCCATTTTCTTGATAAGGTCATATTTAGTTGGTTTGCCTAAGGGCTTTGAGGATGCTGCTCGTATAGATGGGGCTTCTGAATGGCAAGTCTACTATAAAGTAATCGTGCCTCTATCTTGGCCGGTCTTCTTGACAGTTGCCGTAATCGTTGCCACCTGGACCTGGAATGAGTTCTTCTTCGCTCTATTATTTCTTCACAGTGAGTCCGTTCAAACGGTATCCATCAGGTACATGCGGTTCAGTGGGCGTTTCCTAACCGACTGGGGATTAACAAATGCTGCAGGGGTAATAGTGAGTCTTCCGATAGTAATTCTATTCTTGTTCCTGCAACGTCGTTTCATAGAGGGAATAACCGGAGGCGGACTCAAAATGTAGCAACGCCAATAAAAGCAGAGCTTAAATATTGGTTAGCCTTTATCTCAAATTAAGTTGGAAAGAAAGTAGTAACTATGCATCATAAGCCGGTCACCGTTATTGGGAGTTATAACGTCGGTATGTTTATGAAGACTAAGCGCCTACCGAAAAAAGGCGAGACTGTTATTTGCGACAAGTTTTATGAGGGGGCAGGGGGAAAGGGATCAAACCAAGCAATCTGTGCAGCAAAGATGGGTGCAAAAGTCCATTTTATCTGTCGAATTGGATGTGATAAGTATGGTGTTGACGCGCTGCTCCTGTATCGCAAGATAGGAATAGATACAAAATATATCTCAGTTGATACATCGGCGCATACTGGCATTAGTTTCATCCTTGTTGATGAGAAAGGAGGAAATGCTATTTCCGTGGCGCCTGGAGCAAACTATAACCTTAGGCCTGAGGATCTCGATGTCTACCGCAGCATTATTGCTCATAGCAGTATTATAGCGAGTCAGATGGAAAATCGCCTAGAAACAGTCATTTATGCTATGAAACTAGGTAAGGAATTGGGTGTAACGACACTACTTGATCCGGCACCGGCACAGCCACTTCCAGACGATGTCTATGCCACAGTCGATATTATTAAGCCTAACGAGACAGAAGCGGAGATTCTTACTGGACTCCCCGTGAAGTCAACCCAAGATACCAAAGCAGTTGTTAATTTTTTCCTTGAGCATGGTGTGGGTCATGTCTTGTTAACGCTCGGCGAAGATGGTTTGATATACGGAACGAGGGGTGTCTGTACTCGTATCGCAGTACCAAAAGTAGATACTATTGATACTACAGGCGCAGGTGATGCGTTTAATGGAGGCTTAATGGCTGCTTTGGCCCGTGGCGAGACAATGCACGATGCTATTCGGTTTGCGAGCTGGGTTGCTGCTCTAACTGTCACTCGTCTGGGCGTGGTTGATGCCTTCCCAACCAGGGAAGAAGTGAAACGCAAAATAAAAGAAACAGGATAAGTCCTCTGAAAGAGGAATAATCGTGAGTCAAACATGACGATACGCGAACGAATGATGACAGTATATCGAGACAAGCTTCCGGATCAGATTCCAGTTTCAATCTACAAACGTTATCACCACCTTGGCACAGTTGAACGCATGGTTCGAGACATGGGTCTTGGAATTCTTGATTTTTATCCAATTGTTTCTCTTTTAGCTCCACCATGGCATACTTATGAAGGATACGTTCCTGAAGTCAAAGGGGCGGATTTAAATATTAAGTTTACTTGGGAAAATGGTAAGATAATAGAAATCCGTACATATGAAACACCTATAGGAGTACTTTCTCAGCACTTATCAAAAGATCCAGTATATGGAAGTGATTGGGTGAATAAATACTACATAAAAAGTGTAGAAGATTATAAAATTATGCAATATATAGTAGAAAATACAGTTTTCCGTAAAAACGAAAAAAACCTCGTTGAAAAAATAGAGGATTTGGGAGAAGATGGTGTAGTTTTGGGACGAGTAGACAGATCTCCTTATCAGAAACTTCTCATAGAACTTGCAGGACCAGAACGTTTCTTAACAGATCTTCTTACTACTCCGGATCCTGTAATAGAACTCATGCAAGTAATTGATGCAAAATTAGATGAACAATTTGAAATGGCTCTTGAATCGAAAGTAGATCTTATCTGGCAACCCGACAACATAACTTCCGATATGACCCCTCCGAATTATTATAAAAAATACTGTCTTCCGTTTTATGAAAAACATGGAAAACAGTGTAAGAAAGCAGGCAAGCCTTACATTGTTCATATGGATGGAAGGATAAATGCACTAAAAGACGTGATTGCAAAATCTCCAATTGATGTTATTGAGTCTTTTTCTTTCACCGAAATGTCAGGGGATCTTCCAATATCAGAAGCCGAAGCTCTTTGGCCGGATAAGGTAATTATCCCTAATTTTCCGGCCTCACTCTGTGAGAAAAGCAATGAAGAGATTATAAATTTTCTCGACAAAGTTCTAAACGAGGTTGGGGAAGATACCCCTTTTATGATACAGATAAGCGAGGATATTCCTCCAGGGTCGTGGAAGCAGATACTACCTGTTCTGTGCGAGTTTATGCAAACCAAAGGAAAATTAGCTTAAGCTTTAAAGTAATTTACTGTAGAAAGCCATATGTGCTTTTTTGCGAATACTATCGCCTTGAGTACCTTCTGCGACATTGACTAGCCTCCTCTAAACTAAAATTCTTATTTTATTAGCATTTCAGATTACAAGTTGACGCCACTTTGGCGTCTTTTTTCTTTTTTTGATTTAATCTTGACAAACCCTTGAATAGGCTTGACGCCCTATTTTGATAACCCACACTCACCTTAGATTCGCATTTGTAACCCAAATACGAAATACTTTGCTAAAATGTCTCTTGAGATCCCCATAAAATCGTGAGGGGGAAGCGGAATTAATTGGAAAAATTATGAAAGCGAAAAAAAGAGATGCTAAGTGGTCCTGACCTTAGCGGACACTGGAGCTATTGCGATAAGGGAGAGGATCTCTTTCCCAGCAATCTTCCTTAAAAATCCCTCTATCCCGGAACTGGCTTAGAAAAAATCCTTCAATAGAGGAGCTTTGATTTTTTCTAGGTCTTATAGGTTGCCTTGCCTTGAGAGAGTGCCTCTCTAAGTTCCCTTCTGGTTGGTTATGGTGATAACCCTCATTTATAAGCCTTCAGCAAGAATACTTTGTTTCAAATTCAATAGTTCTGTTTACTTTTCAGGGGGGTTGACAATAAATAAAATTCGTATATAATAATATTAGGATATTCTAAAGTAAAGGAATAAGACTATGTTGAGTCGAGAAGATTTGGAGGAATTGGCCGAGTGCTTGAAAGTCCTTACCCATCCGGTAAGAATAAGGATTCTGGAGGAACTTAAGGGAAGGAGTGTATGTGTAAGTGAACTTTGCCAAAGAATTGGGGCCAGTCAGTCCAATATTTCTCAACATCTTACTTTACTTAGATATCAAGGATGGATAAAAAAGCGAAGAGAAACAGTGTACAATTACTATTCTCTATCGAATAAGAATATTTCTTCTGCTCTGGAGGAGATATGTGAAATTATCTCTCAATTTGAGTAGGAGAAACCTTTAAGGAGGTGGAAGAAATGGTTCTATGGGATCCATTTCGTGATTTGTATTGTATGGAAAGAGATATCAATAAAATGTTCGATGAGTTTTGGACAGGAAGAGTAAGGGATGGAAGAGAATTGCCTGCACCTGAAAGAGCAAAAGTTTCGCCAGAAGGAGAGAAAGGGTTTACGGCAGTTGCCACGGCGGATTTGATAGATAAAAAGGATGCGCTGGTGATAAGAGCCGAGATTCCTGGTGTAGCCAAGGATAACATCAAGGTTAACGTCATGGAAGACAGAGTAGATGTCTCGGCAAAATTGGCCAGAAAGAAAGAGGAAAAAGAGGAA
>Ga0114922_10007309_pt1 | contig 10110 bp, 6 predicted proteins | sample AartaG_FD_100975 | JGI IMG/M metagenome (GOLD analysis project Ga0114922, IMG submission 100975) | Deep subsurface microbial communities from Aarhus Bay to uncover new lineages of life (NeLLi) - Aarhus_00045 metaG | ecosystem: Environmental > Aquatic > Marine > Oceanic > Sediment | place: Aarhus...
GAGGTCGAGCGTGAGTGCGATCTGCGTCTCGGTTGTGTTGCGCTCCACGGTTGCCGAGCGAGGACTCATGCTGTGTCCACCTCCGCGTTCGGAGCCGTTAGTTGTCGCTGTCGTCGCTGTTGTTGCTTCCGCTGCTGCTGTTAGCGCGGCTGACCCAGGCTTCCTCCACGCCCGGGAGCGCACAGGCGGCCTCCGGGAAGCCGTCGCTGCTGCTGACGGTGAAGCGGTCACCGAGCAGCACCTTGCGCACGGCGCCGGCACCCGCTATGCGCAGGACCACCTCGAGGTTGCCGGGGTGCCGGGCGATGAGCTGCCTGAGGTCGTGCAGGGCCGTGTCAGGGTGCTCGCCGGCTCTCAGGCGCAGATTCACAAGCCGCCGAGCGGGTGCAGCCGGGCGCTGCTGCGCCATCTGCTGACGGCCCCGCTCTGCGGCCTCGATGTTCTTGGCCGAGGGCTTGCGGGCGTTCTCCAGGAGCCGAGCCTTGTTGCAGATGAGCCTGGGCCGGTCGAACTCCTCGCCGTTGGCGCCGTTGCGGGACTGTCGCTCCACCTTCACGTCGAGCACGAGCAGATTGTGCTCTTCGAAGAGGTCGCGGTGCTTGCCGTAGGCGCGCGGGAAGACCGTAACCTCGGCCTCGGCGGCGAGCCCCTCGAGCGTAAAGAACAGCATCGGCTCGCCCTTGCGCGTGGTCAGGGGCTTGAGGGAGCGCACCATGCCCCCGACCAGCAACTGCTGACCTTCGGGGAACTCGTCGAGTTCGCTGAGATCGGCGGTGGTGCACGCCTCCAGCTTCTCGCGCGCCTTGTGCAGCGGGTGCTCCGACACGTAGGCTCCCAGCAGGTCCCTCTCCAACTGGAGCTTCTCATGGTCGGACATAGGCGGCGCCTGCGGCAGGGCCTCGCCTGCGTCGGCGTCCGGGCCCACCGCCTCCCCGAAGAGTGAGTTCTGTCCGACTGCCTGATCGGTCTGGTACTTCTGGCCGGCTGCGAAGGCCGCGGGCGCAGCGGCGAGCAGTGCCGCCCGCTCGCCGAACTCGTCGAAGGCTCCCACCTGAATCAGGAGATTGAGGGCCGCGAGCGGGACCTGTTGCGCCTCGAGCCGCCGAGTGAAGTCGCGAAGGCTGGTGTACGGCCCGCTCTCCTTGCGCTCCTCTTCGATCGCCACGGCGGTGGCGTGTCCGAAGTTCTTTATCCCCCCCAGGCCCCAGGTGATGCGGCCCTCGTCATCCACCTTGAAGTCGGCGGCGCACAGATTCACCGACGGCGGCGCCACCTCCAACCCCATGCGCACACAGGCCGTCACGTACTTGGCGACGTCCTCGCTGCTGTCCATCACCGTAGTCAGGTGGGCGGCCATGTACTCGGCGGGGTAGTTGGCCTTGAGGTAGGCCGTCCAGTAGACGATGAGCCCGTAGCCGGCGCTGTGTGACTTGTTGAAGCCGTAGTCTGAGAACGTCTCCATCCGGTCGAAGATGTTGAGGGCGCGTGGCCTGTCAACGCCGCTGCTCACGCAGCCCTCGATGAAGAGCGGCTTCATCTTCTCCATCTCGTCGTGGCTCTTCTTCGCCATCGCGCGCATGACAAGTTCCGCCTGGGGCATGGTGAAGCCGGCCAGCTCGCTGGCGGTGCGCATCACCTGCTCCTGGTAAAGCATGACGCCGTAGGTCTCCGCGAGGATGGGCTCCATCTTCGGGTCCGGGTACTCTATCCGCGCACCGTGGCGGCCGGCGCAGAGAGTGTCGGCGAACTGCATTGGTCCGGGACGGTAGAGCGCGATCATCTGGATGATGTGGTCGAACTTCTCAGGCTTGAGCTGCCGCAGGATGCGTCGCATGCCCTCGCTTTCGAGCTGGAAGACGCCGTCCGTCTCGCCGGCCGAGAGCATCTGGTAGGTCTTCTCGTCATCGAGCGGCATATCGTACGGGTCAATCTCGACCCCGTGGCGCTCTCTGACCATCTCAAGGGTGTTGGTGACCACCTGCAAGGTCTTCAGGCCGAGGAAGTCAATCTTGACCAGTCCGATGTCCCCCACCGGGTCCATGGCGTACTGGGTGACGGGCATAGCGGCTTTGTCGTGCCGCCTGAGCGGGACCTTCGCCATCAGCGGCTCGTCGGAGACCACGACAGCGGCGGCGTGCACCGAGGCGTGGCGGGCGAGCCCCTCCAGGTGGTCGGCTATGTCGAGCACCTCGCGGGCTTGAGCGTCCTCCTCGACCATGGTCCTGAGTTCGATCACGGCCTTGCGTGCCTCGTCAACGCTGGAGCCCGGGGGAACGAGCTTCGCCAGCCGGTCCGCCTTCTCCAGCGGCACGTCGAGGGCCCGGGCAACGTCTCGGATGGCGGCTCTCGCGCCCAGCGTATTGAAGGTGATGATCTGAGCGACGTGGTCTTCGCCCCACTTGTCCTTGCAGTACTCGATCATCTCCCCGCGGCGGTCATCGGGGAAGTCGAGGTCTATGTCCGGCGGGCTGGACCTCTGGGAGTGGAGCATACGCTCGAAGAGCAGGCCGTACTTGAGCGGGTCAATCTCAACGATGCCGAGCAGGTAGGCGACGATGCTGCCGGTGGCCGACCCGCGACCGGGGCCTACCAACATCCCGCGCTCGCGCGCCTCTCGGCACAAGTCCGCGACGATCAGGAAGTACCCCGAGTAGTTCTTCTCCTGGATGACCTCAAGCTCGTAGTCGAGGCGCTCGGTCACCTCCGGCGGCATCTGGCCGTAGCGCCTGCCACCCCCCTCCTCGCACAGGTGGCGCAGATAGCTGTCCAGGTCGTAGCTCTGGGGGACCTCGAACTCGGGCAGGCGCAGCTCTCCCAGCTCCAGCTCAACGTTGCAGCGCTCGGCGATCTCAACCGTGTTGGCCAGCGCCTGCGGGTGATCCCCGAAGGCCTGGGCCATCTCCTCGGGGGACTTGAGGTAGAACTGGTCGCCCTCGAAGCGCAGCCGCCCCTCGTCCTTGCGCATCGAGTTGGTCTGAATGCAGAGCAGCACGTCGTGGTAGGCCGCGTCGGACCTCTCCAGGTAGTGCACGTCATTGGTGGCGACCAGCCTGATGCCCGTCTCGTCGGCGAGTTCAAAGGCGACCCGGTTGACCTGCTCCTCCGCCTCCAGGCCGTGGTCCTGTATCTCCAGGAAGAAGTTGTCGGCGCCGAAGATGTCGCGGTATCGCTCGACGAACTGGCGTGCGCCCGCGGTGTCTCCGGCCAGTACCAGCTTGCCGAACTCGCCCTGCGGGCAGGCGGTCAAGGCGATGAGGCCCTCGTGGTATTGCGACAGCAGCTCCAGGTCCACGCGCGGGTGGTAGTAGTGGCCCTCCAGGAAGGCCAGCGAGCTGAGCTTGATGAGGTTACGGTAGCCCTGCTCGGTCTCGGCGAGCAGCACCAGGTGGTAGGAGTTGCGGTCCTTGCGGGAGTCGCGGTCGGAGCGCGTGCGTGGCGCCACGTAGGCCTCGCAGCCGATTATCGGCTTGATCCCGGCCTGCTTGCAGCTCTTGTAGAAGTCAATGGCGCCGTACATCACGCCGTGATCGGTGATGGCCACCGCGGACATGCCGAGTTCGGCGACTTTCGGGGCCAGCTTGGGCAGGGCAACGGAACCATCGAGGAGGCTGTACTCGGTGTGCACATGCAGGTGCACGAAAGGGGGCGCCTGTGTGCTCATGTGCTGCGGGCCAGTCTGCCGACCGGCCCCTCCTCTCATCGCTAGTGCGAGGTCAGCCGCGAACGCTATGTCGCCGTCAGGGGCGCGGTGTCGTAGGAGGGCGGGTTGCCCAACCCGTCCCGTGGGTCGAGGCGCAACGGGGGAACGGACCGATTGGGCAATCGGCCCTCCGATTCGTAGGGCTCGAGGCGACAGCCGCGGGCCCTACTCCTGCGCCTCCGCCTCAGCTTCGCTTTCCTCTGCGGCGAGCCCTTCTTCTTCCGCCTCCGCTTCCCTCTCCGCTGAGGCTGCGGCGGACGGGCCGGCCGGCGCCTCTCCCTCGTCGGTGGGCACGGGCTCAGCGCTCTCGCCGCCGGTCACGGGCTCCGGCGTGGGCTGCACGCGGGCGCTCGCCTCGCCCAGGAGTCTATCCACCTCGATCAGCTCGGCCTGAACCACCGGCCAGGCCTCACGTTGCAGGGCATCCTGTGCTCCGGCGACGCCGGCGCCTGCCTTCGCGAGCAGCCGAGCGACGGTCTCCTTCGACGACTTGCGCAGGACGGCCTCGAGAACGGTGACGGCGGCGACGGGCCTGGCGTTGTCCACGTGCCCCTTTGCTAGCTGTATGTCCTTGAGGACCTCGGGCACCAGACGAGGGGTGGTGTTGCGCACGCCGGTATCGAGGGCCACCAGCAGCGCCGCGGAGGCCTCGTGCAGGCGGGGGTCGGTGGCCTGAAGAGCTCCCATCGCGCGCTCCACCTGCTGGCACATTACCGCCGCGGGCAGCTCCGCGCGCATAGAGAGCACGATGCCACTGAGCCGGCCCAACGCAGAGGCAGTCCGGTCCTCATCCCCGACCTGGGCTGCCGCAGCCGCCTGAGAGAGCACCGATTGCGCCGCGCCGAGGTCCTTGACGACATCCGGTGGGCCGGCTGCTGCTTCAGCCAGAGCCTGTCGCCGCTCGGCCTCACTGGCCAGGGCTTCCAGCTTGACTCCGGTCCGCTCCTGGTACTTGATGATCCTGTCGAGCAGCTCAAGCTGCTTCTCGCTGATGGTCTGATGTGAGGTGGACCCTCCTGCTGTGCCGGTGGGGGTAGTCTCACAGCCGACCAAGACAACGAGGAGGGCGGCCACGCACAAGGGCAGCAAGCGCTTCACCGACGATCAACCCCTTCGTGACACGGGATCACCTGTGCGCAAAGCCATCCCGCCTTGGCGGGACCCGCGTCCGGCGCTGGAAAAACGCATGGGCGATTATACGACATCAGACTCGAAAAGGCAAGCTTGTGCCCGAGGGCGGGATGTGAGAGAGACGGCAGCGCAGAGGAGGGGTACGTGGGTATGACTACCGTACGGCTGCCTCCCCGGGCTCTTGGCCGAGGGCCTCCAAGGCACTCTGGACGGCGGTGACCACGTTGGGGTCGTCGTCGCGCAGGCGTCGCTCCAACGGCTCAATGCCGGCTTCATCGCCAAGCTCGCCGAGGGCTCCCGCAGCGGCGCTGCGCACCGACTCCTTGGGGTCATCGAGCAGCGTAATGAGTGCGGGCACGGCGCTCTTCTTGATGCCGACCCGGCCGAGGCCGATGCCGGCGTGGCGACGCACGCTCCACTCCATGTCCTTGAGGGCCCCGATGAGCGGCTTGACACAGGTGCGGCTGCCGATCTCGCCGAGCGCACAGACGGCGGCAAGCCGCACCACCCAGTCCTCGTCCTTCATACACCTGGCGATGTGCTTCACGGCCTTGGCGCTGCGCGTGCCCGCCAGCCCTTCGACGGCGGCGTAGCGGATATCCTTGTTGGGGTGCTTCAGCAATCCCACGAGGTGCTTTATGCTGGATTCCTTGCCCACGCCGCCGAGAGCCACGGCGGCGTAGCGGACGACGCGCTCGTCGGGGTCCTCCAGACCGGCTATCAGAGGCTGCTGGGCGCGCGCGTCGCCGAGCTTGCCCAGGACCTCTGCGGCCCAACGCCGCACCGTGCTGTCTCCGGTCTCGAAGGTCTCCAGAAGGGCGGGGACCGCGCTGGCGCCCACGTGCGCCAGGGAATCGGCGGCCGCCTGGCGCACATCAACGCTGGAGGAGCCAAGGGCTGTGACCAGGGGCTCGATGGCGACGGTGCTGCGGATCTTGCCCAGGGCCTCGGCCGCGGCCTTGGCAAGCTCAACGTTGTCGCTGGCGAGCACTTCAATGAGGGGCTCGATGGCGCGCTTGCTCTTGAGGTCTCCCAGGGCGGTGACGGCGGCGCGCTGCACCTCGACGTTGGGGTCGTTGAGGCGCGCCATCAGTTCCTGGGCGACGGAGGTGTCTCCGATGTTGCCGAGGGCCTCGGCGGCCCACTTGCGGGCCGCCTGGTCGGTACCGATGAGGGCGTCGAGCAGCGCGGGTACAGCGTCGTCGCCGATATTGGCGAGTGCCTCAGCGGCAGCGGCCTGGGTGTTCTTGCTCGAATCGCTGAGCGCGCTGATCAGGGGCTCTATCGCCTGCTTGTCGGCGATACCCCCGAGGGCCTCCGCCGCCGCCATTCTGACCTTGTAATCCCTGTGTGCGAGGGCCTTCGTGAGCGACCCTATCGCCGCAGAGTCCATCTCGACGAGATCGGCGATGACCTTCTCGCGCGAGGCGGAACTCTTGGCCCGCAACTTGGATATCAGCGATGCGGCTTTGCGCTTGGCCGAACTCATAGATGGGAATGAGGAGGCGACTGCCCAGCAGTCGCAGGGAGCGCTTGCCACGAACGGGCGATTGCGACGCCCTCCGCGGCTACGAGCCCGGTCTCACTCGCCCGGGACGCGCGGCTCCACCTCGGGCTCTGCCTCCACAGGCTCCTCAGTCGCTTCTGCCTCCTCTTCGACCGCCTCTTCTGTCGCGCCCTCCTCGGGGGGGGCGTCCTCTGCGGCTTCTCCTGCGACTTCTTCTTCAGCGGCCTCTTCCTCGGCGGCCGCTTCCTCGGCGGCCTCGCCGCCGGTCGCCTCCGCTTCAGCGGCCTCGTCCGGTGGTGCGGGAGCCGGTGGCGCGTACTGGCTGAAAGCACGACGCACGCCGGCTACGCCGGCAGCCGCGACCTCTTCCAGCTCCGTGTACTTCTCGTCAATGTCGCCCACTGCACCGCTCACTGCCGAGCGCAGGCGGCGTATCTCCGCGGCGGCTTCCGTGTCGCGCTGCTGCGTAGCGGCCGAGTGCAGTATCGAGAGCTTCTCGTCTATGCCTTTGAGCGCCTTGAGGACATCGGCCATGTCCTCCTGCTGCACGGAGCGCTCAGCATCGGCAATGCCCTTGGCAACATCGCGAAGCTGGGTCTGGCGGGCCTGTGCCCGCTCCTCGGCCTGCCTGGCCTTCTCCTGTTCGTGGCTCTTCTTCACCGACCACACTCCCAGGGCGACCAGGGCGGCCAGGATAATGACTATGACCACCCAGGTGCCCGCACTGCATCCGCCGCCGCCCTCAGGCACCTCTACCTCACCGAAGAGGGTGTCTTCATCCTCTTCTTCCGCTTCCGGCTCAACTTCCTCTTCTGGCTCTTCAGAGGCTTCCTCTTCGGTCACGTCGTCCTTGTCATCGGGTGACATTCGACGACCCCCTTCGGACGAGTTTTCGCGAGCCTGCAAGCAGACCAAGACTCCGGGCGGGAGCCTCCGTCAATGGGCATTATATTGAAAACGGACGCATCCGTCAAGCAGAGCCCCCGGCACGTGCTGACAACACGGTGCGGGTAAGCGCGCGGGCGGCCAGATCAGTCCAGGCCAACGCCTCACAGCCTGCGCCCCTCGGTCTACGCCAGGCAGAGCACCACCGAAGCGCTATGAGCGCGGCGACCACCGTCATATTGCCGACCGCCGCCCTACTTGAGGGGGCGGACCTCGAACTCGCCCCAGGTGGCCATCGTGTCCCCGCAGATGATGAGAATGTGTCGCAACTCAGCACGCTCGCTCGCCCAGGCGATGGCCTTCTCCGCGTCCTCGGAGGCCCGGACGCGATTCCCGGTAGCGGTCGCCAGGGCATCAGCCAGGGCGCCATCGTCGGCTGCCACCACGACCGCGTCCGCGCGGCCGGCGCTGTCGGAATGTCCCACCGTGCCGGAGGAGGTGCAGACCGCCACCTCTCCAGGCGGCACCGCGAGAGCCACGCGGCCATCAAGCGGCGAGCGCCCGGCGCGTACCGCGACCAGCCGTTCGCGCTCGCTGATGAGGAACAGGTCGCCGCCGTTCTCGACGATGACCTGCGCGGTCTCGGCCCGCAGCGCACGCGCGACATGCTCTGCGATGGCGCCGGCCACCGCGGCCATCGGGCCGGTATCGGCGCGCTGTGCGGCCTCGTACATCCTGAGGACGATCGTGGGGAGGTAGCCCGGCACGGGCAGGGGCTGGTGGGCGGAGAGGAACTCAGGATGAAGGGCCGCGTGCGTTTCGATCTGCCGGCGCGCCTGCCGGACCGCCGCCCGCGCCTGTTGTGGCAGCCGCCGAGCCGCCAGGATGAGCAGGTCCGTCTCGGCCACCGCGACCTCGAAGGCGACCAGGTCGTCGGAGGCAAGGGTGCGGCGATAGCTGCGCGGCTGGTGACCTGTCATACTCACTCCGCGGGCGCCTGGCACTGCCGGCCTCGGGCTCTACTCGGCCTTGGCTTCGATGGCCGGGAGCCTTATGCAGGGGTCCGGGTCGGCGCTGAGCTAGGGCGGGATGCCCTCCAGCTTCAGAGGGGAGTGTCGGCAGGTGTTGGCCCGCTCCACGCGCCAGACGCCCTCGCTGCCCGCGGCGACCTCGGCCTCCGGCCAGTACCACGCGTCGCAGTGCTGCGGGTCCCAGGCAACCTGATGCACCAGCTGACCCCCGGCGTTGAAGAGCCGCGCGCCGCCGCGAGGTGAGCCCTGGTCGTTGATCTTGTGCGTGTAGTAGTCGCCGGTGTGACCGATGCAGTGAGCGTAGACACAGCCGATGCGGCTCGGGTCGTCGCTGTACCAGATGGTGTCCACGTCGCGGTTGTGACGCGCGGCTTCCCGGCCTCGGTAGAAGAAGTCGAGGTCGCCGCTGCGAAGCGCGTGGAGGGAGAAGGCGTGCTGAGTGTCGTACTCGATGTTGCCCCAGTTGCGACCGCGCTCGCCCCACCAGTCGCCGAAGTTGAGCATGCCGTACGCGCGCAGGTCACGACGGCGCTGGCGGTACTCGACCACCTGAAGGCTTGGCCCCCCTGTCAGACGATGTCTAGCATCGAGACATCTACGGATTCCTATCTATCTTTCTCCACAACCTCATATCCGAGTAACTTCGATAAATCCTTGAACTCCTGCCTGTAATCACCGAAGAAGACCGTCCGGTGATTCCCGAAGCTTTTCCAGTCAACGTTGTCAAGCAGTGCTTCTGCGTCAGTCCTGACCGCCACTTTGTTCCTGCCTAATACATCATCCCAGTATGGGAAAAGCTCCTCCCCGGAAACCGTCTGCCCTGTGAAAACAGATAGCTCTTTCTCATGCGTACCTATTTTCGCGACTGTTACGGTCTCACCTATGGGATAGTTTATCTGCACACAGGCACCAGCCGTATTCTCTTCCACAAAAGGCAAGTTCCTTATGACGTAAGGTGCTCTCCTTTCATCTCCATAGGGCTTGAACGTGCCTTCACAGTGAGCAATTATGGCTGTGTTATTCAAGGGGTCTATTGTGTAATCGCCCAACAGACCGGCGCTACCGGTGATGTAGAAGGCCAGTTGTTGGGTGAGTAAACAATCCGTCAAGGTCTCGGAAGCAGCCACTATACCATCTGTACAGAGTTGTGAGGTAGGTAAGCCTTGAGATGGACCTGCGTCGTATCCGAGCGGCGGCCATCCAAATCCTTCAGTAGTTATGGCACCGCATTCGTATTCATCCATCAGCTCTTTCATACCCAGGTATAGCTTCGCCGATCTCAGAACCTCAGGTTCATTTGTCCCTCGGAGTCCCATAGCTTCCTCAATCCACTTCTCAGCGACTTGACCTGCTTCTGCCTCATCTACTGCTTGCATCTTCTCGTCCAGCAGTTCCTTCTGCGGAATCGCCACGAATTCTGTCCCCAATGTTTCTGTCAGGTTGTTCAGGTAGACTTCCTCGTACTCTTCCCTGCTCGTTTCAATCTGAAGGGGCATGGGTTCGAAGTAGCCGAGCGTAGGCTGGTCTGTTACAACCAGCACGCGTAGCTCTTTCATCTTCGCCAGAGTATCGATTAGCTTGATCTTCCCTGCTATATCTTCTATTCGGCGCGAGTAGACTTCAGGGTCCTTGTCGCAATGTGCAGGCAAAAAGGACGTCAGCACTTTACTATCCTTATAAGCGTGAAAAGGCACCGTCGTGCATCCCGCCAAGGGACGTTCCACGGCTAGTACGGGTAACCCAACTGATATCAGGCCATCTGGTGGGGGACCAAAGACAAGTAGACCATCTAAGTCCTCCTTCTCTTCTTTGGCATTAGAGATGGCCTCTTCGGCTTGTACGGGTTCGGTATCGCC
>Ga0114922_10007310_pt1 | contig 10109 bp, 4 predicted proteins | sample AartaG_FD_100975 | JGI IMG/M metagenome (GOLD analysis project Ga0114922, IMG submission 100975) | Deep subsurface microbial communities from Aarhus Bay to uncover new lineages of life (NeLLi) - Aarhus_00045 metaG | ecosystem: Environmental > Aquatic > Marine > Oceanic > Sediment | place: Aarhus...
CCATGGACTCGATCCTGTAGTCAAGGTATCCGTCCGCCGCGTTAGTAATATTATACAAAACCCTGTCAAACAGCTCTCCGATACCCATGGTGATCTTTACATATCCCTGGGCCCCTGTTTCAGTCCCCGTATATTTGATTGTCAGCTCCTCTACGCTGGTCGTCTCCCCTGTTGCAGGCGCATCCCCTGTCAAAACCTGTCCTGATCCCGTGGCGTCTTCTCCATTGATTTTACCCACGACATCTACGCCCTCGGTAATTGACCCTAATCCGAGATCACTGCCGCTCTGGCCTACCGAAAAAGTCGCTCCGCTGCCGTAATCATCATGTGTCAGGACCAGGTGGTCGCTTCCATCTTTTGATGCTGTCACGCCGATACTATAGCGGCCTGTAACCCCGCCGCTGAAGGTCCCGAAATCGAGCGTGCGGGCAGCGGGTTCAAATATCGTAAGGTCCAGCGTGCTGTTTGTCGTCCCGTCTTTTACTACTATGCGGCCGTCCTGAATCTCGGCCGTGACGCTTGCGCCGTCTTTGGCATTAAATGCATCTTCGATTGCCGTCAACAGGTCATCAACATCCTGGTTTACAATGTCCGTCACCTGGTGGTTACCTTCCACGGCCGTGCCATCAACGGTGTACCCGGTGAATTTGATGGTATCATTGTTTATAAGATCAGAGCCGTTTATATCCTGCCACTTTGTCGTGACTTCTATGGCCGTGCTGCCGTCCGTTGTATTTCTTTGGCTGCCTACAAGATTCGATGTAGTCACGTACCCGAAATCAAGCTTTTTGGTTTCGCCTTCCGGTTCATTTATTATGATATCAAGGTTGCTGTTGCCGTTGGTATTATCCGTAACGACCAGGTGCCCGTTGGTGTTTATGGCTGCCGATACCTCATAGTTATATGCGGACTCAATTGCCGAAAGAAGCCCCTGGACAGTGTCTTGTTCCACATTCGAGATGGCGTATGTCCCGCTGGCTTCTGTTCCATTACTCCGATGTCCGGTAAATGTGATCTGATCGTTGTCGGCAAGTCCGGCCCCGTCTCCTCCTTCACTGCTGCTGTAGATGAGGTTCCAGGTAGTGGTATTGGAAATAGCCGTAGTCATGTCGCTCAGGGTGTTTTTTACATTACCCATAACGCTCTGGGCATATTCCGCATCCAGCTCCGAGTTTATGGCATTTACGATATTGTCTATGGAGCTCCCGTTTTCACCTGTTGCGCCGTCAAGGGTAATGGCGCCTATTTTTGAGCCCTGGGTGATGGTGAGGGTCTCGATATCAGACGCTCCGATGCCGCCGAAAAGGTCCTCGGTGCCTGTTACAGTAGTCTGGGTGGCAACCGTGGTGATATTGACCAGATAATTTCCCGCGACCGTGTCATTGTTATGATTGATATATTCGACATCTCCGTCAGTAGTCGATCCTTCCGCCACGAATATCCTTCTCAAGCTGCTAAAATTATCCTCCAGCGCATCCGTAAAAATATCGTCGTCAATAGAGAGCTTCCCGTCATTCTTGTGATTACTATAGTCAACCTGGGATGTGATGCCTATCAGTGAAAGGGCATTCATCGTGCTGGAAAGACCTGTTATACTGCTGACAACGATGCTTTGAAGGCTCGACTTAATGGAATTCAGAGTGCTGTCTCCCTGAAGGAGCCCGGCGGTCTGTGTCTCCTCGTCATAGTAGAACTGGTCATTGATAGCCAATATGACATCATTGTACTCATCAAGCAAGCCCTGGACAGTCGATTTTATGGCATTATTGTCCCTCGAAACGTTAATAGTCACGGTCGTGGTGTCAGCACCCTCCAAGTCCTCCACCGTCAGGAGGTTGAGCGTCACCCCTGCAATAACATCATCTATGATGTTGCTTGAGCTGGTAACAGCAGTGCCGTCAATGATGATGTTTGCATCCAGGCCCGCCTGGGTTTCCATGGTGTAACCTTCTGTTGAGGCTGAGACAGTGCCGAAGTTAAGGGTGCCACCGCCCTGGTTATTGGCGACCAGAGTGAGACTTAACTGGCTGTCGCCGGCCACTATGTCCTCGAGGACAAGCTGGCCTGCCGTGTTTCCATCGTTCCCATCACTGATGTAGGCATTTACTGTCCCGTTGCCGAAGACCGTATCTTCAATATAGGTAAGAAGGTCATTCACGTTTTTATAGCCTGAATCATAAATACTAAAAGTGCCGCTCACAGGGGTTCCATCATGTTTGGTACCCATTATGGTAATAGTATCGCCTTGACCTGCTGGGTCACCTGAAAAGCCTGTAATATCATCAAATGTGGTACCGGAAACAATAGCCAGTCCGTCACTTATCCTTTTATTGGCAACGCTGCCAACAAGCACCTCAGCCACATTACCCTGGTCTCCCACACGTATGCCCAGCGTCTCGAGGACATGATTGTCGTCCGTAAAGCTGGTGGTATTTTCGATCTTAAGCCTGTAGGTGGTCACACTGTCTTCGGTTGAAGAGACAACGGATGCCATGATATTGGTGGCGCTGACCGCTGTATTGATGTCGCTCGCTATTTCGGTAAGGGAATCGGAAAGATCGAGCTCTATGTTGTTGACACTGCCGATGCTTATAGTAGCGCTGCTTTGTGCGGTAGTTATTCCCAGTATTGAGCTGACGGACTGGCTGGCGCTTGAAAATGCCTCGGATTGAACGCCGTTGCTAATGTAATTCTTTATTGAGGTGGTCCCGTCTGTAAGCCCAAGACCGCTGCTCAGGATGTTCTGGGTATCAGAGCTGGCCTCAAAGATGGTAAATGCGTCTTCCCCCGTATTCTCGCTCGTCAGGATCAGGCGATAATTGCTTGATGAGACGGTCAGGATCGAGGCTGTGACACCGGTCGCATTGATCCCGGAGTCTAAGTTGTTGATCTTGTCCCGGATATCGAGCAGGTCATCACTGGTTTCTACCTTCACGGCCCTGCCGTTTATGATAAATTCCCCTACGAGGTCAAGGTCGGTATTATAGGTAGTGAAACTCTTGGACGACAGGGTGCGAGCCTGGGCCATACTCGAGTTGGAATTCATCGTAATGGTATGGATGACCGGGGCAGCGCTGGTACTCGTGGAGACACTGAGAAAAGATGAAGCGCTGTAATTGGCAGAATCGGTAGATAGCGAAGACGTAAATACATTAAAGGCATTGCTGCTGCTTAAGGTCTCTGCCTGGGTCTTGAAGGACAGAAGCTTGGTGTTAATTGATTGGAATATTTCCAGCTTTGTCTCGTAATCCGTCTTCTGGTTTTCGACCAGATCTACCCGACGGTGCTCGACCGCAATCAACTGATCGATCATGGACCGCCAGTCAAAACCGCTGGAAAGGCCTGATACAAGATTCGTGCTTAATGACATAATCCCTCCCTACTATTGAGAAATCCTTTTTAATATGATAGGAAAAAGGTGCCTCAGCTTTAGTTATCTATCGGAAAATTATTCCCAAAACTTGAGGATTTTCGTATCCAGTAATAGAGATAGCAAAATGTTTGCCATTTCATATATCCACTATCCAAAAACTGTTTTGAAAATAAAGCCGGCAATAGCTGTCTATCTGCTCACAATGAATAAGCACTTCAGGATCATAGAGCATTCCTAATAATATCTATTGACTATACTAAACAATAATGTATAATAACGTAATTATGTACAATGAAAAAAGGGTCAGAAAATCGGAATTGTTACAATTGATCTTGCTGGACAATCTCTATGCTCAATCCGGATCAGAGCGTATTATCTTCCAAGGCGGCACAGCCCTAAGATGGATTTATGGAGGGATGAGATTTTCAGAGGACCTTGATTTTGTAACTGACTTACCCAAGGAAGATATTAGAAAAATATTAGCCAGGACATTTCAAAAGGCTCAAATAGCATGTGTAGCCCAGTTTGGCATAGGGCAATCAGAACATAAGAGGAAGAGTGAACGAAAGCAAACAACCAAGATATTTTTTATATATAGGCCTCAAAATCAACGTGAAAGAATCGCTGTAAGATTAGAGTTTGAATCTCTAAAGGCCGGCCATGAACCTCAGTTTCAAAAATCTGTTTTGAGAGATTTGCCATTGGTTGCAGGTCTGGTCACTGATGGAAAACTGGTTATTCCATACTCAAGCAGTATCATTTTAGCAGAGACCCCGGAAGAGATCCTTTCTGACAAAATTAGGGCCCTCTATGAAAGAGAATATCTCAAAGGGAGGGATATTTACGACATCTGGTGGATAAATAAACAACTAAAGGTAACCCTAAAATGGGTCAATGTTAGGGAAAAACTTGATATGTATCAGGTTTCTTTTATCCCGGCCAGGGAAGTAGACTACTTTCAAAAAATAGAATCTGCCTCAAGTATCACAGAGGCACTAAAAAGAGATCTGCCTCGCTTTTTACCTCAAAATATCCTCAGCATTTATCAAGAAGAGGATTTTAAAGAGTTCATCACCACACTAAAGGAGCTCACTTCAGACCTTTTGATTCAAGGAATGAAAAAATATCTTAAAGATCATGAAAGAAGAAAAATCAACCCTTAAACGTTTAAAGCTCCTTCCCGCACTTTTCCGCAAACAGGACGCAGAGAAAGTGACCGGCCATGTTGGCATGTTTTTATCAAGGGCACTTCAAAAAGGACTAATTTATCGTCTTAATAGGGGAAACTATATCAATTCCTTTCTCTATGGATTTCCTGGCATTGAGGAGGTAGCATGTTTTTTAAAGCCACCAGCATACATCTCCTGTGAATGGGCCCTAAATTATCATGGCATCAGCCTTCAGGCTCCTATGGTGTGTACAGCATTGACCTTAAGTGGCTCTGTAGGCAAAAAACGAAATGTTAGATATCAGGAAATCACTATTGAATTTTCAAAAATTTCCCCATTACTCTTTTTTGGATTTACCTATCATGATAGATTTTATATGGCTTCCCCTGAAAAGGCTATTCTTGATACCTTCTATTACCGTGGGGTAATTCCGGCACAGGATGAATTGGAACTGGATAAGGTGGATTTTAATCTACTTTTAAAAATGGTTAATAAATATCCTCAATCTGTGTCCCGTTCTCTTCTCCACCTATCAGCTTAATTAGCACTAACAAAAAACCCCGCTCCTGAAAAGAAGCGGGGTTTTGGTTTAAGGTTATTTTTAGCTATCAGCTTCCTGCCCTGTTAAATGCCTTTACCTATTTAACTGGGGTGAGCTATCAGCTAAATCAGCCTGCGGCTGATTTCTATCCAAACAACGCCAAGACCTGCTGCGGCGCCATATTCGCCTGGGCAAGCATCGCAGTGCCGGCCTGGAGCAGGATCTGGTTCTTGGTAAAGTCTGTCATCTCAGCCGCCATATCCACATCACGGATGACCGATTCGGCGGCCTGTACGTTTTCAATAGTGGATGCAAGGTTAGCAGAAGCATAACTCAATCGGTTCATGGCAGCGCCAATGTCACCCCTTGATCCTGCAAGGGTACCGATGGCGGTATTGATCGTGTCAAGAAACGTTTGAGCTTCTGAAGCACTATCGAGCTGATCCTTGGTTATACTAAGGTCAGTGGTCGTAACACCCGTTAACAGAATACCTATTCGGTCATTACCGGTATTTTGCGCGCCGACCTGGAAGTCAGAGGCAGTGGCTGTAGCGGAAATAAGAGTTCCGTCACCAGTCACGGCAGAATCATCCCAATTATCATTTAGCGTCAATGTCAGTCCGAGGGCCGCAAATGTTAGATCTTTTGTTTCGCCTGAGTCGGGTTCCGTAATACCATATAAAGTCTGTGAGACTCGCCCGCCTCCCAAAGTTGCTGAAATCGTCATTGTAGCGCTGCCCGTTGCGGTAACTGTGACTACAGTATAAGTTGTAGCAGATTGAAGTCCTGTTACACCCCCCATGCCCAAGCTTGCAAGAAAAGTACCTGGCCCTCCTGCTGATAAACTAACACCAAACGTTCCGTCCAGCAGTTTGCTGCCGGCATACTCTGTAGAAGCCGCAATACGGTCCATTTCATCGATAAGGGCATTACCTTCTGCGTTAATCTTGTCCAGGTTAGCGCCGGCATTGGCTGAACTGGCCTGGGTAGCCAACTCTTTCAACCTGGTCAACATGTTGCCTATCTGATCCATAGCGCCTTCAGCGACCTGCAATAGAGAACTTGCCTCACTGGTATTACGTGAGGCCACCTTAAAACTGGCTATGTCAGCACGGAAACTCTGCGAAATAGCAAGCCCGGCAGCATCATCGGCCGCCCTGTTGATACGATAACCGGATGATAATCTTTCAAGAGATCTTTTCATCCCGGCATCTGAGACACTCAGCCAACGCTGGGTGTTCAACGCCGCAATATTATTTACAATTCTTAATGCCATAATTTTATCCTCCGTGATTTTTGGTTAAGTTGTTGATTAGTTGAGTGGTCAAATTGGTTTTTTGCTGACCATTACGCACTAACCGACTTTTGCTTTAGGCTATAAGCTTACAGCCTTCAGCTTCCCTTGGCATCCTTGCCAAATATTTTAAGGTTTTTGTTTCATTGACCTAAGCAGTATTTAATCTTGCTCCTTACTGCCTAGTACCTACTCCTTACTGCCTGCCCCGCCGTGCCCCGTTAAATTTTCACAAATGTGAAACGGCATAGCCGATTTAACCGGGGTAGGTCCAGCAGATCGTACTGGGGTTAAATGTTTACCCCGTGAAATGCGAAGCCTATTTCTCTGGGGTGGAATTATTTAACTGAGGCCTACTGTTTACTCCCTCCTCCTTACTCTTCATCCACCTCCTTTCACCGTATTTAATGGTCTTACTTTGTTAACCATTTATTAACCATTTAGTAACCATTTAGTATGCTTATCGGATGAAGGAAGGATTTACTTTAGTACTTTTTGGAAGGCTGGTACAAAGGGGCTTCACTCAGCTTTTGCAGCTCTTTTTTAAAAAACTCTGTTTCTTCATCATTCTTATCTTTCAGTAATGCCCCTATCTTTGTATGAGGAAAGGACCCAAAATCAACCGGCAAAAGGCGGAGAACCCGCAAGGCCTGGGTGGCGATTTCGGGGCTATTTCGCGCTGCAAAATCTATCTCAAGTAAAATAGCAACCACGTCTTCCATATCGTTTATTGTTTTATCCCTGCCCAGCCCCAGTTCCTTTAATACCAGATCGCACCAGCGTAAAAATTCTATCATCCTGTTCTGTCTTAACTCAATCTCACACAACTGCAAAAGGACTTTCACCAATCCGCTTTGCAAAGAAAGTGCGCGTTCGAAAAAGACTCCGGCCTCGTCAAGTCGGTCCATATCCAGGCTGATTTCCCCTAAACTGGTCCATGCTTCTACGCCCTGAGGATGGAGTTCCACGGCCTGCATATAAGCCTGGATGGCGTTCTCCATCTGCTCCTGTTTTCTGTATATCAGGCCAAGGTTACACATGGCAGGGTAGTTTAACGTACCGCTTTTTTTGGCCTTGTCCAACGCTTCAAAAGCGCCGTCAAAATCCCCTGCCTCTATGCAAAGAGAAGCTAATCGATTCAAAATCACTATGTCTTCAGTGCCTAAAATAAAAAGTTTTTCCAAACATTGTTTTTCGTCCTGGAACAATTTGGTTTTCTTATTCAACTTGGCCAACATATACCAGATCTCTTGCTGTTCAGGGGATTCTTCAAGGGCTAAGTTCAGGTAGTTACGGGCACGATCAAGATTCTGAGATCTGTCCATATGAAAGCATCCAGCATTAAACCATACCTGCCATTTTTTGTCGGATATTTCATATGCCTTTTGATAGTGTTTAGACATTTGATCATAATCCTTAAAGGCATGAAAGGAATGGCCCATGACCAGGTGTATGCTGGCGCCCTCTTTCATGGTGGCATTAACAATCAGTCCTGCCTGGTCGGGGTGTTCTTCAAAAAGATTTACTAGCTTTATATAATTATTTCCGAATGAAAGGACATCTTTCCATTTGCCTTCTTCAGCAGCTATCAAGGTCAATAAGTAAAATGAATCAGTGTGTTTCGGGCACTTTTCAATGGCCTGCAATGAATAGATTTTGGCCTGTTCCAGATCGCCCATGCTAAATAATGCGAGGCCGACATTATGATGGGACCACAAATATAAAGGATTATCATCGTTTTTCTGTTTTGCAAGATCAATTGCCAGCACAAGTTCCTCTCTAGCCATTTCAATCATACTGCGTGAGAGGTAAGCGGTGCCCAAATAATGATGAGGCATAGGATCATCCGGGTTTTCTTTAATCTGCTTTTTGAGCAGCTCAGAGGTTCTTAGAAATTTCTCAGAAGCCTTCTTTTCATCCACATTGTATCCGTAATGCATCACTTCAATATTCGAAGCTTTAGTATTAGTTGCCCCTTCAACACGATTGTGAACGATTCCGTCATAATGGATAATCCCATTGTTTTTGAATAGTCGTTCGGAATTATGTCTGGCCTCTTTATTCCCATTGCTGTAAGTGCTGATAGTATTGACATGAATGGCATCTGCAGAACCCGCCTCACGAACAACTTCACGCAATTTCGTTCCACTTCCTTTTACCAGTTCCTCGTCTCCATCTATTATAAAAATCCAGTCGCATGTGGCGTATGCCAGTGATTGATTTCTGGCTTTGCTGAAGCTGTCCTCCCAGGGGTGAAAATAAACTTTATCCGTGTAACGTTTAGCGATTTCTACGGTTTTGTCCGTTGAACCGGTATCAACGATGATGATTTCATCTACATAATCTTTGACACTTTCAAGGCACTGCTTAAGAAAGGCCTCCTCGTTTTTGACGATCATGCAGCAACTTATTGTCGGTTCATTTACCTCGGGTACGCCTGCTGACTCAATATGCTCTATAAGGGTGTTTACTGTTTGATCTTCTGGATTTTCGCGATGAGCCCTTTTAAGATATTCAAGAGCTTTACTTAGGTACTTTTTGTTATGGAAATAGATGCCGGTCGCCCTTAATGCAATCAAAGGTTCAGGAGCACATGAGACAGCTGTTTCAAAAGCCTCATGAGATCTCTTAATCTGGTTAAGTTCAAAATGGGCAATACCCATCAGAACCTTCACATTCCACTCTTCATTAACAGAACAGGTCACCAAATTGTCAAAAGCCTCAGGAGATGTTTTTAAAAGTTTAATTAACCGGACATATTCATTCCCATGCTCGATCACACGGGGCCATTGCTTTTGATCGAAATAGACAAGAGATAAAACATAATGGGAGTCGATATGTTTCGGGTATTTTGATAGGGCCGACATGCTGGTTTCTTTGGCCTTATTTAATTCTTTCAACCGGTAATATGACATGGCAGCATTATAATGCGACCAAAGAAAGATTAAATTGTTATCATTCTTAGCATCTGCCAGGCGGATTGCCATAAGGCTTGCCTCTAATGCCTCTGGAAACATCCCATGGGTCAGGTAGGAACAGCCCAGATAATGGTAAGTTTTGGGATTATTGGGGTCATCTTCCAGGTCCATTTTAAGGAGAGACACTGTTCGATCAAACTTTTTCTTTGAGTGGATCTGAGTCTGATTATATCCATAATGGATTAGACGAATTGGATAAACCTTTGCGTGTTTGATATCTGCCAATCTATTATGCACACGTCCTTCATAATGAATTTTTCCATTGTTTCTGAAAATCCGCTCCACACTATGAATCGCCTCGCTTTTCCCTTCTCGTAATTTGCTGACGATTTGGACCATGATGGCATCAAGTTCCTCGTTCTTCACCGCATCCAACAAGGCAGGAATGTCTTCTCTAACCAGTTCTTCGTCCGCATCGATCTGGAATATCCAATCACCGGCGGCATATTTCAGATAGTGATTGCGTGCTTCGCTGAAGCTATTTTTCCAGGGATGGAAATAGACTTTATCAGTGTATTTTTTTGCAATCTCCACTGTACCGTCTTCAGAACCGGTATCAACAATGATGATTTCATCAACATAACCCTTAATGGTGTTCAGGCATTGCGGTAAAAACCGCTCTTCGTTTTTCACGATCATGCATGCGGAAATCGTGGGAGAATCTTTTGAGACTATTCTCTTGTTAACATTTTGCGTCTTTCTCTTTTTATTCTTTTTCTTTGCCATCGATTTGATCCTCTTTTCCGTGTGAATC
>Ga0114922_10007311_pt1 | contig 10108 bp, 6 predicted proteins | sample AartaG_FD_100975 | JGI IMG/M metagenome (GOLD analysis project Ga0114922, IMG submission 100975) | Deep subsurface microbial communities from Aarhus Bay to uncover new lineages of life (NeLLi) - Aarhus_00045 metaG | ecosystem: Environmental > Aquatic > Marine > Oceanic > Sediment | place: Aarhus...
CGCGAGAGGAATCGGAATCCCGGAAGGAAGAACGGGTAAAATGGGAAATCAAAAAAGCCGAGCGGGAGAGGGACCTGGTAAATTTGGAGGAATCCTGTTGGCAAGAGATCAAAAAAACCCTCCGCGAAGTTAAAAAAGACATGCCGATCGAAGATATTCCGGATGAAGATATCGAAGGATCTTTGACAAGATCCCAAGAGCAACTTCAAAATTTCAAGGCTGTCAATCTAATGGCCGAAGAAGAATACGAAATACACAAAAAACGTCATGATTTTTTGGTCAAGGAAAGGGCGGATTTGCAGGAATCCATCGCTTCGACAAGAGAAGCCATAAAAAAAATAGACCAGGAAAGCAAAGCACAGTTCCTCAAAGCCATAACCGAAGTGAATAAAAACTTCAAAGAGATTTTTGCGACCCTTTTCGAGGGAGGTCATGCCGAGGTCAAGCTGACAGATCCCAAACAAGTGTTGGAAAGCGGGGTGGAAATCGTGGCCCAGCCTCCAGGGAAACGGGTCCAGAGCCTGAACTTACTCTCGGGTGGTGAAAGGGCATTAACCAGCCTGGCCTTTTTCTTCGCCCTGTTTCGGTACAAACCCACTCCCTTTTGTATGCTGGATGAGGTGGATGCGGCACTGGATGAAGTCAACCTGGGACGCTTTCTCAACCTGATGAAAAAGGTGAAGGAACGAACCCAATTTATCCTGATCACCCACAATTTCAAGACTATGGAAGTGGCAGATTATATCTACGGCACGACCATGGCCGAGCCCAACATCACCAGCATTTACTCGATGAAAATCGAAGATAAGGATGTTTCCTAAAATATGAAAGTACAATTGATCATCCCTCCCGGTGGCTACCTTGCCGAACGCTGGTCCAAAGGCTCGACCATGCCGCCTCTCGGGCTCTTGTACATCGGGGCCGTACTCGAAAAGGAAGGCATCGATGTGCGCATCGTCCCGGCTGACATGAAAAACATGAGTTGGGGGGATATCAAACAGGATATTTTGGATTACGAGCCGGATATAATAGGCGTCACATCGACCACAGAAAACAGATTCCAGAGTTTCAATCTGGTCAAACTGGCCAAAAAAACCTTTCCTCAAGCTATGGCCATCATGGGTGGACCGCACGCATCGATGGCGGCCGAAGACTGTCTTGCCCACATCCCTGAACTCGACCTTGTCGTACGGGGAGAAGGTGAGGAGACCATGACCGAGCTCTGCAGGTGGCATCAGGAGGGAAAGGACCTCGATGCGTTGGACTCCATTTCCGGCATATCCTTCCGGATAGACGGCAAAGTGAAGAGCAACCCTGCACGACCGTTGATAAAGGATTTGGACAGCCTCCCCTATCCGGCCTTTCATCTGGTGGCCTTCGAAGATTACAATTTCACATTCCCTGTTCCAGGACAAGGGGAACTTCCCTCCGTAAACATCATGAGCAGCCGGGGCTGTCCGTTCAAATGCAATTTTTGCGCCACCCCTATCAACTGGGGGCGCAATGTCCGGATGAGAAGCCCGGAGAATGTGGTCGACGAGATCGAGGGGCTGATCGAACGATATGGCGTCAAAGTCATATTCTTTTTCGACGACACCTTCAACGTCAACATCAAAAGAGTCGAAAAAATTTGCGACCTGATCATCGAACGCAATCTGGATATTTTCTGGAAATGTGATGTCCGGATGGACTTGATAGATAAACCCCTGTTGACCAAGATGAAAAAAGCAGGCCTTTTCCATCTGTCGTTTGGCTTGGAAGCAGCTTCGGAAAGGGTGCGGAACGAAATCATCGATAAAAAAATCGATATCGAAGACTTCCACAATCTGGTGCAGTGGTGCCAGGAATTGGACATCGTTCCCAATGTGTTTTTCATCTATAGCCATCCCACCGAAACCTGGGAAGAAGCCCAGGAGACTATAAAAATCATCGAACAATTCGGCGACGGGATCGAGGCGAGCATCGCCATCCTTCACATCTATCCCGGCACCCCGCTGGAGGAGATGGCTAGAGAAAATGGGGTGCTGCCACAAGATTTTACCTGGGTCAAAAAATACCACAGCAAGATCATCACTCTCCCCACTGCCCAAGGAGATGTTCCTCTCTACATAGACAAGCTCACCTGGTCCCAGGTCAGCGAGCTCATTTTCCGCTGGTCTCTGAGCGGAGGACAATCATCGATATTGAGGAAGATTCCCCGAGTCATTTCCAACATCCGCTCTTTCGGAGACATTGCTCGGTACATGGTCATGGCCTGGGTCTATGCGAAACTCAAAATAAATAAAGTCTTCAGGACAAAATGGAATCTTGTCATACGATAAACCAAGATCTTAGGGAAGGAGCGAACCCTTGACATATCTGGTGACCATCCTCGTGTATCTTGTCATCCTGCTTGTCTTCGGTCTGCGTGTCAGCAAACGGCTGAAGAGCAAAGAAGACTTTCTCGTCGCAGGACGCACCCTCACCGCTCCCATACTCGTGGGAACCCTTCTTGCGAGTTGGATCGGTTCGGGAGATATTTTCAGCGTCTCCGATCTCAGCTACAACCACGGATACGCTTCACTCATCGGGAGCGCTGGGGGCTGGCTGGGTATCATCATCGTCTTTTTCATCGCGGCGCGCGTGCGTAGGTTCGGCCAATTCACGGTGCCGGATATCCTGGAGGCACGGTACAACAAATGGGCAAGAATCCTTGCCACCATCACCACCATCGTTGCCTATGTGACCATTGTCAGCTACCAGTTCCGCGGCGGCGGCTGGGTTTTGAATATCATCACCGAGGGGAGAATCTCTGAAAAACAGGGGATGATCATCGTGGCTGTCTTCGTCATCTCCTATACTCTCCTTGCAGGCATGCTTTCTGTGGCCTATCTGGACATTTTCAACGGACTCATCATGATCGGAGGAATTTTCCTCGCTCTTCCCTTCTTGATCCAACAAGTCGGCGGATTGGAGCAAATCATCGCAAACGTGACACCGAGACAACATTCCTTCCTCGGCAACATGACCTGGATCCAAGCCATGGGATACTTTGTCCCGACCTTCCTCCTGGCACTCGGCAACGGGAACATGTACCAGCGTTTCTTTTCAGCAAAAAACGAGCGTGAAGCCAAAAAATCCGTGATCGGTTGGATTATCGGCGTCATCCTCCTTGGGCTGGTGTTGCAGAGTCTGGCTGTTGTGGGCAGCAGCTATTTTAAGGGTTTGTCAGCCTCGGAATCGGGGAAGATCATCCTTTTGGTCGCCCACAAGGGAGTCCCTGTTGTTGTGGGTTGCGCTCTGATGGCGGCCATCACCGCGGTCATTATTTCGACAGCGAACGGTTTTCTGCTTGTTCCGGCAACGAACGTGATCCGGGATGTTTATCAGAGGTTCGTCAATCCCGATCTCTCGGATAAAAAAATGATCCTGTACTCCCGGATAACCGTCATCGTGCTGGGAGTTATCGCTTATTCGCTGATCACGTTTTTTCCCAGGATCCTGGATGCAGCCTACGCAGCCTATACGATCTACGGGGCGGGCATCACACCGTCCCTTGTGGCCGTCTTTTTCTGGAAAAGAGCGACAGCCGCCGGCGGGGTTCTATCCATTATCGGAGGTCTGGGGACCACCATTATCTGGGAGATCGCCAACAAAGCTCAAGGCCATCTTCCGTTTGGTATTCCAGCTATTTACCCCGCACTCCTCCTCTCCCTATTTCTCTTGATATTTGTCAGTTTGATCAGCCCGAAACCATCCCCGGAAAAATGGAAACCCTTCTTTAAACCTGAATAATTTATAAAAAATGTTGTTGCCAACATTCATTTTCAAAAAAAACAAACTTTCAAAACTACTTCTAGATGTAGGGTGGGGAGGGTTGGTCAATATAGGAGAAATGCGATGAAAACAGGCATTGTCAAAGACAGACGTTACATGGATCACCATATGGGGCATTTCCACGTGGAAACGCCCCAGAGGCTCGAAGTCATTTACAGAATGATCGACAAAAAAATCACATTTTCTTTTGACAAAATTGAACCACGACTGGCCGCAGAAGATGAACTCACCCTTATCCATACACCCACCTATGTCAACATGGTCAAATCGACAGATGGAAAAGAACATGTTCAGCTCGATCCCGACACGTCCACCTCAGCTAAGTCCTGGGAAGTGGCCTGCCTGGCGGCAGGAGGCGTTTTAAACGCCGTCGATTCCATTATGGGTAGGAAAATCCAGAATGGTTTTGCTCTTGTTAGACCTCCCGGCCACCACGCCGAGTCAACCAGAGCCATGGGGTTTTGCCTCTTCAACAACATCGCTATCGGGGCCGCTTATCTCATCAAAAAACACGGGCTCAAGCGGATTTTAGTAGTGGATTGGGACCTCCATCATGGGAACGGCACCCAGAATTCTTTTTATGACAGTGCCGAAGTCCTTTACTTCTCTACCCATCAGTATCCACATTATCCAGGTACAGGACACTGGAATGAGGTGGGAGAAGGGAAAGGAGAAGGATTCACAATCAATGTTCCTCTCCGTGCGGGTAAGACAGATGGGGATTATCTTCACATTTTTCAAAAAATCCTCCGTCCGATAGTATATGAATACAAACCTGAATTTATCCTGGTATCCGCCGGATTCGATATCTATGAGGGCGATCCACTGGGAGGGATGCTGATCACGAAAGAAGGATTTGGGGCACTCGCCGCAGAGATTTTAGATCTGGCTGCTGAGTTTTCCCAGAAAAGGCTCCTGTGTGCCCTTGAAGGCGGGTACGATCTTCAAGGGCTCCAAGATGGAGTGGAGCACGTTTTGTATCAACTGGCAGGAGAGACTTCTAAACCCGCGATCGAACCCACCCTCTCCTCGGCAACAGAAAAGGAATTGGCTCCTGTTATGGAAATGCAGAAAAAATATTGGTCCTCCATCGGTTCTTGATTACCGGCTCGTCCCAGGTGTAGCTGACCCCTTGTAGCTGCAACCGTCATATATTCAGGACAAGAATATCTCTGAACGCCTCATCATCTCTCGGGGAAAAGTTGGCATAACAATTGCAATGTATATTTATGGAAATAAGACAAAGGAGAAAGAAAATGAAAAAATTAGCATGTCTAACGATCGTTTTCCTTTTTTCTCTCTCCCCAGCCAACGCCGATGAACCGATCAGGTACACGAACGAATCGTTTGCACGTCTGAGTTACATAAATGGAAATGTCTACATCCAGAGGGCTATCGAGCTCGATTACGAAGAAGCCATGGTGAACATGCCTGTTTCAGAAGGTGACAGGATGGGGACAACCGAGGGAAGAGCGGAAATCTACATGGGCAGAGGGAAATATCTGCGATTGGATCACCACACGAAAATGGATTTTCTCAACCTACCTAATCCAGAGAATGACCTGACGCGCATCCAAATCTGGAGAGGGAATATCTTTTTGTCGATTTTGTCCCTGAAGAAAGAAAAAGGGATCGAGATCCACACCGACGATGCCTCCTTTTATGTGCTCGAAGCCGGGCTTTACCGGATCGATGTCAGAGAAGAGGCGACAGAAATATTCGTTTTCAGAGGTCTTTTAGAGGCGGCCGGAGAGACAGGATCTGTTTTGATCAGAGAAGCACAGAGAATGGAAGCCATGGCCGGGCACTTTCTCGGACGTCCTTCAGGTTTTGCGGCCTTGACAGAGGACAGTTTCGATCGATGGAGCGAAGGGCGGGATTATGAAGTACGAAAACGCATGGCCCAAAGGTATCTGCCTGCTGAATTGGAGGATTTCGAGTACGAATTGGCATCCTACGGAAATTGGACCTATGTCTTTCCTTATGGCTATGTCTGGGTTCCTGGGGGGATCGCGGCAGATTGGCGCCCGTACTGGCAAGGACGATGGATGTGGTCCCCTGTCTGTGGATGGACGTGGCTCCCTTACGAACCTTGGGGTTGGGCAACCGTCCACTATGGCCGCTGGCACTGGAGTGTCGGATTCGGTTGGTACTGGATACCGACCACCGTGTGGGGACCAGGTTGGGTGCACTGGTACAGTGGCTACGACTACATCGGCTGGGCACCCGTTAGTTTTGCAGGACGTCCTGGCGTCGTAGAGAGATCCCGTGCTTTGACCGTTATACACAGAGATCAGCTCAAAGCCAGGAACATTTCCAAAGTCGCTCTCAGCCAGAATTCCATCAAAAACATCGAGAGGATCAGCCTGACTAAAACTCAACCGGTTGTCAAACAAGCCAGCAGCGAAAAAATAAAGTTAAAAACCCTCAAGGACAACAGGGCTTCCACAAAGGTTACTGAGTCTGATGCTTTGCGCAGAGTGAGAATTCAGAGCCCAGAAAAGACAAGAAGCACAGAAATAAGAAATATCCCGAAGACATCGACTAAAACCGAGTCCAAAAAAACCAGCACTACCTTTGGGAAGATAACCAGTTCCATAACCAAGAACACATCCTCGAAAAGCTCGTCTACGAAAAGCAGCTCTTCGAAAGGTACATCCTCGAAAAAAATAAAATCGAGTTCGACCTCGAAATCCAGTTCCCCTTCAAAAGTGAAAAAATCGTCCCTTTCAAAAAGTATAACGAAAACGCAGTCGGGTTCGAAAAAAGTGAAAAAAAAGAAGTGATAGGGCCGGAGAGATTACTCTTCTTCCTCTTCCCCTTCTGCTTTCTTCAGAGCTTCGTAGTAATCATACGTCAGCAAGTGATCGTCATAGGAACAGAATCTATCCGGAACTTTTCCAGGGAAGAAGTACTCGTTGATCGGGAATAAACAGATCGGGGTAGCGAGTAAACCGGTCTTCCGGTCGATCGTTTTTTGCACAAGATTGGGCGGCACTTCGAACTCCTCCCACTGGTATTTTACTCCCGCCTTTTTGGCCATCATCTTTTTATCCGCGATTATACGGTCGAATATGTTGATGAAAACGGGCAAGGCCGCCACCATGCCGGACTGACGCTCTCCGATAGTGACACGTTCCTCCTTGTGACCGATCCAAACTCCAACGACGAGGGAAGGGGAAAAACCCATAAACCAGGCATCTGCCCAATCGTCTGTTGTCCCCGTTTTCCCGCAGAGGTTATTTTCCAGGTAGGCTGCAGGCCAGGCAGTCCCTCGTTGGACCACTCCGCGGAGCAGGTTGGTTATTATGAAGGCCATTTGAGGAGAGATGACTTCTTGCGACTCGACTTCAGCTTCCTCCTGGATATTCCCATCTTTGTCCTCGATCCTGGAGATATAATAGGGTTTTACCCTGATGCCCTTATTAGGGAATGTGGAAAAAGCCGAAACGAGTTCGATCATTTTAATCTCGAAAGCTCCCAATGAAAGCGACATGTAAGGATATATCGGAGATGTTATCCCGAATTTCTGGCAATACTCCACGCCCACCTGGGGAGAAATGAATTCAAGGAGCTTTGCCGTGACGATATTTCTCGATTCCTCAAGGCCCTGGCGAACGGTGATCGATCCTTTGAATCTCTCGTCATAATTCGGGGGAGACCAGAGTTCGCCCGACCACTTGTCGACAAAATCTGTGGGCTCATCCACGACCCTGTCGGCCGGCGTGAATCCGTTTTCCAAGGCAGCTGTGTACAAAAAAGGCTTGATAACCGAACCGGCCTGCCGCATGGCCTGCGTGGCATTATTCCATTTGCTACGCTGGAAGGAATACCCCCCCACCATGACTTTGATCTGTCCCGTTTGAGGCTCGATGCCGAGCACTGCTCCTTCCAGTTTCGGTTCCTGATCGAGTGAGCCAGAAAATGCCAAATTTTCCTCATCGATCTTGTCTATCTTCACATGAATGACATCACCTGTTTTTATCAGTTTTCTTAAATCGTTCGACAGGGTCCACCGGATATTTTTGTTTGTCAGTTTCCCCGTATAGCTTTTGACTTTGACCTGAGCTTCAGTTTTCTTCGCCTCCAAAACTACGGCCTCGATGATGTCGTCCTCTTCCAAGGTGGTTTTCAGCCAACTGGATAAAAAGGCCTCCCTTTTTTCTCTATCATCCGGATTGACGTAAAAAGGCTCTTCGATCTCTCCCAGATTCTCCACACCCTCCTCGACCAAATTCCGTTTGTCATCTCGCCAGCCCTGTCTCTTGTCCAGGACATGGAGCTGCTTTTTTAAGGCTTCTTCAGCATACCTTTGATAAGTGGGATTGAGGGTTGAGTAGACTTTGAGGCCTTCTGTGTAAAGCGCATCCGCCCCGTAGTTTTTCTCCAGGTGTTTGCGGATCTCTTCCTTGAAATAGGCGGCAAAATCAGAATCCTGACGGAATCGTGGGAGAACATTCAGAGGCTCTTGTTTAACCGCCTCTCCCTCCTCAGTGGAAATAAATCTCTCATCAACCATACGGTTGATCACATGGTTTCGTCTCTGGAGTGTTTTTTGAGGATTTTTGTAAGGATCATACACGGCAGGGCCACGAAAAATCCCCGCGATAGTCGCTGCTTCATTCAGATTCAAGTCAGAAACACTCTTGTCAAAATAAAGTTGGGAGGCCGACTCCACGCCATAGGCGGTGTTGGCCAGCCAAAACTGGTTGCAATATATGGTGAGGATTTCTTCTTTGGTGTATCTTTTCTCGAGCTCCAGGGCAAGAATGACTTCCTTTAATTTCCTCCTAAGAGTCTGGCGGGTGTGCAGCAAAATCGTTCTGATCAACTGCTGACTTATCGTGCTCCCTCCATGGAGTCGGCGTGGTGTAAGAATGAGCTTGATGTCTTCTTTGACTGCTCGCAGTATCCCGCGGAAGTCAATCCCGTTGTGCTCGAAAAATCGAGGATCTTCTGTAGCGATGACAGCATCCTTTAAAACTTGGGGGATCTGATCGTAGGCGACTTCGACTCTTTTTTCACTGGCATACTCACCGATCGGATCTCCATTTTTGGCGTATATGTATGTTATTTTGCCTGGTTCCCATTCTTCCAGCTGCGCGATGTCGGGAAGGTTCTCCAGAGTGGCTTTGTAAAAACCGAGGACTGCACCCAATCCCAGTGTGCCCATGACCAGGCAGGTGATCAGGGCCCATTTAAATAGTTTACGCAGTTTGAGCTTCTTGAATTTAGGGATCTTGAATCGGGGCTTCTTGAACTCGATCTTTTTGATCTTGACGATTAACTTGTTTTGAATCGGCATCAATAAAAATATAACAAAAAGGGGAACGTCAAGCAAGGCTGATACGTCAGCCCAGTGATTTTCCTCCGCGCTGAAATGCAAACGCCTACAGCTATGGGGATAACTCCAACTCAACGGATTTTAGATAATCAAAAACGATCTTTTCGATGGCTTTGTAGATATCCTCCTCTGGACATGACGCATCGATGTGGTGAATGGTTTTTCCTCCGAAGCTTCGGAATATCTCTCTCACCTTGATCAGATAATCCTCACGTTCAAAGTGTTTGTCCATTTTTTCACGGCTTATTGCGATTCTATCGAGGCCTTTTCGTGGGACGATATCCAGGATGAAAACCAAGTCGGGTTTGACAACGAAGGATTCGTTCTGGTGCCGGATCATCTCGGGATCGATCCCTCTCGCTCCTTGGTAGGCGATGGTCGAAAAATAATACCTGTCCAGAACCACCACTTTTTTCTGTTCCAAGGCAGGCCTTAAATTTTTTTCGACGTTTTCTTTACGGTCCTTTTGAAATAGGTCGAGCTCTTCCTCGGGTGTGAGAGAATCGGCGATAACGGCCTTCCTTTTGATCACCAAGCCAAATCTGCTGTCCGAGGGTTCCCGGAAATAAACAGCATCCACCCTCTTTTTTCGGAGAGTTGACAAAAGTCTTTTAGCTTGGGTGGTCTTTCCGGTTCCATCGATGCCATCGAGCACGATCAGAACGCCTTTTTTCAACATCATACTCACCTGAATATTACCATAATTCGGGGACAGGTACCGAATTTTTATTGGAGTCAAAAAAAATTCGGTACCTGTCCCCGAATTATGATGCAACTTTTAACTACAAATCTAGTTATTAAATAGGCGGCCTGATTGATATTTACGCCGATGTGTGCTAATTTATATTTTAATTCCGAAGGAGGAATAAAATGAAGAAAACCCTGTTCATAGCCCTATTCAGCTTCTTTCTAGGGCTATTTCTGGCGGGAATAATTTTTGTGTATATC
>Ga0114922_10007312_pt1 | contig 10108 bp, 8 predicted proteins | sample AartaG_FD_100975 | JGI IMG/M metagenome (GOLD analysis project Ga0114922, IMG submission 100975) | Deep subsurface microbial communities from Aarhus Bay to uncover new lineages of life (NeLLi) - Aarhus_00045 metaG | ecosystem: Environmental > Aquatic > Marine > Oceanic > Sediment | place: Aarhus...
CCTCCCTTTAGTCCTGGTAGAGTTAACCGGGGTCAAGGGAGGATTCTTATTTAATCTTATTGATGGCTTGATTAGAATAAGTTTCTTTATAATATATATCTGGGCTATTAGTCTGTGGAAAAGCATGAGAAGGGTCTTTGAATATCACGGTGCCGAGCACAAGAGTATTTTCACTTTTGAAGCAGGAGAAGACCTGACTCCTGAAAACACAAAGAAATATTCCACTCATCATCCTGGATGTGGAACAAGCTTTCTTCTCATAGTAATGGTAATTAGTATCCTGGTATTTATGTTTTTGGGCAGGCCGCATGGCATCTCCGGGCGTTTAATGAGACTGCCTTTTGTCCCCCTGATTGGCGGTATATCCTATGAATTAACCAGATTATCCCGCAAGAAAAGGAATAGTAAGATTGTTAAAATATTAATTGCTCCCGGTTTATGGCTACAAAAAATCACCACTAAAGAACCCGATGAGAAACAACTAGAGGTAGCCATCGCCGCCTTGAAAAGTGCCCTGGAATAGCATACATAGTTATATTTCTCCGGGAAAAGATGGAATCACCCCAGAATTATCAGTACTCTCCCAATCAGAAAAAAAACCAACTCAAAGCTTGACATACTCCCCTCTTATGCTAAACTCACAAATACCTCAGGACAATTTCTTCCGTCGCTGCAACTGGTGAATCGTATTTCGATGCTAGATACTCGATACTCGTCTTTAGTTTCCTCTTTTGTTTTTTGCGAGCATCAAGTATCGAGAATCGAGTATCCAGAACTTAAACTTCTTTTTCTTTTTGACTATTCACCATTCACTATTCACGATTTTGCTCCTATAAGGCTCCGGCTACGCCTCCTTCGGACCAGAAAATGTCCTTCGGTAGAGATATGAATCCTTATATCTCAAAACATAAATAAATGCAAGGGAAGATAAGGAATGGACAAAGATATCCATCTAGTAGGACTGGATTTAGGGTCAATAAGCGTAAATGCTATAGTTGTAGATAAAGAAGGGAAAATTGTTTATGAAGAAGATTATCGACGTCATAGCGGTAAGCCCCTGGAAGTAGCCAGGGAAATCGTAAAGAAAATAGCTCGAAAATATCCTTTTCAATATATAACCACAACTGGCTCAAATGGAGAATATTTAAGCAAAGAATGGGAGCTGCCCTATCTAGAAGAGATAATAGTTCAGGCTAAGGGGATCCACCACCTTCATCCTGAGATAAGAACAGTTATAGACATTGGAGGATGTGACGCCAAGTTCATCCAGATAAACGAAAGAGGGGAAGTCGAGGATTTTGGTATGAATTCAAGCTGTGCCTCTGGTACGGGCTCCTTCTTAGACCAACAGGCAAAAAGACTGGAGCTGGATATCGAAAAAGAATTCGCCCAGGAGGCTTTAAAATCAGTTAACCCCGCTCGTCTTGCTGCCAGATGTGCTGTATTCGCTAAGACGGATATGATTCACTTGCAACAGAAAGCAACTCCCACCTCTGACATAACCATGGGATTATGCGAGGCTCTGGCAAGAAGCTACAAAAGTAATATTGCTCGAGGTAAAGACCTTAAAGGTCCTATCTCCTTCCAGGGAGGCGTAGCTGCCAATGAGGCTATGTTACTAGCCTTTAAGAGGGTTCTAAAAAGAGAAGACATAACTGTTCCTGAGTACTTCTATTCCATAGGAGCTCTGGGAGCAGCATTGGTTTTGCTAGAAAAAAGGCAAGTGAAACCATTCGATAAGGCTAATTTAAAGAAGGAAATCTCCCTTATTCAAGAAAAAGAAGCCTTACCTAGACTTTCCCTGGATTACAAAAAAGAAGAGACGACCTCACTAGAAGAAGACTATCCGTTCCTGAAAGATGACCAACTAATAGATGTCTATTTAGGAATCGATATAGGCTCAGTAAGCACAAATGTAGTAGTGGTAGATAAAAAAAGGAATCTTTTAGCTAAGAGTTACCTACCTACGGCAGGAAAGCCCGTTAAGGTAGTACAAGACGGTCTAAGAAAAGTTAAAAGTAGAGTAGAAGGAAAGGTGCGTATTAAGGGAGTTGGGGTCACCGGCTCAGGTAGATATATGATTGGTGCTTTTGTGGGAGCAGATGTAATCAAGAATGAGATTACTGCCCAGGCCAGAGGAGCTTTGGATGTAGACTCTAAAGTGGATACAGTTTTTGAGATTGGTGGTCAGGACTCCAAGTTTATCAGTCTGGAAAAGGGAACAATAATTGACTTCACTATGAATAAAGCCTGTGCCGCAGGAACAGGTTCTTTTTTAGAAGAACAAGCGGAAAAATTAGAAATAAATATTAAAAAAGAGTTCGAACAGATAGCTTTCTCCAGTGACAGCCCGGCTGACCTAGGCGATAGATGCACCGTATTTATGGAATCGGCTCTGTTCGAGCACCTGCAAAGAGGATTTCCCGTTCCCGATTTGGTAGGCGGATTAGCCTACTCGGTAGCCTATAATTATTTGAATAAAGTGGTGGAGAATAGAAAAATAGGGAATAATATCTTTTTTCAAGGAGGAACAGCCTGCAATACATCTGTGGTAGCTGCTTTTGAAAAGATTCTGGGAAAAAGAATAACTGTCCCGCCCCATAACGAGGTTCTAGGAGCCATCGGAGCAGCTATTGTAGCTGCAGAAGAAACAAAAGGTGAAAGCAAATTCAAAGGATTCGCTCTGACTGAAGCCGATTACCGAATAGAATCTTTTGTATGCCAGGATTGTCCCAACCATTGCAAAGTAAATCAGGTTTGGATTGAAGGAGAAGAGAAACCCTTAACTTATGGAGATAGATGTGATAAGTATAGTGGTAAAGAGGGAAGGAAAAAAATAAAGGGAGTCCCCAATCTGTTCAAGGAAAGGGATAAACTTCTTTTTGCCAGAGAAAAGAGATTGCGGAGTTTATCCCGAGCGATAAAACCGAGATTGCTTCGGCTCAGCCTCGCAATGACCGGCCGGAGATCTTTCTCGCAGAGAGGCGAGGGACCTACTCGCAATGACAACAAAAGGAAAAGAATTGGAATACCGCGTGCTCTTCACACTTATGAGCTTTTTCCTCTGTGGGAAAGCTTTTTTACTGAACTTGGCTATGAGGTAATCTTATCAGACAGAACCAACGATGGCATTATTCACCAGGGAATAGAAATAGTAGTTGCCGATACCTGTTTTCCTATAAAAGTAACCCATGGTCATGTTCTGAATCTATTAGAGAAAGACTTAGACTATATATTCATACCCAGCATAATTGACTTTGAAAAAGAGGACTCTCAATTAAAAAGGACTTATAACTGTCCCTGGTCTCAAAGTATCCCCTACTTTATTAATGCCACTATTAAAAGAGAAAACTACTCCGTCAAATTCTTGCAACCAAAGATATCCTTCCGGGAAAGCACGGATAAAGCATTAAGAAAGATAGGGAGCCTCTTGAATGAGACTCCTTCTGAAATTAGAAAGGCTAGCCAGGTAGCTCGGAAAAGACAATATCAGTTTAGTGAGGAGCTAAAAAAGAAAGGCCAGGAGGTACTAAACAATCTGGGCAAAAAAAAGGGATTTGTAATTATTTCCCGTCCCTATAATGGTTGTGACCCAGGACTTAATCTAGACATAGTGGAAAAAATGAGAGAACTGGGAATGCTGGCTATCCCTATGGACTTTCTAAATTTAGACCCTTCTCTGATGTCTCAAGATTACCCCAATATGTACTGGGCATACGGCCAAAAGATTCTTGCTGCTGCCAGAGTAATAAAGGAAACAGATAATCTCTATCCTATTTATATTACTAATTTCGGCTGCGGGCCAGATTCTTTTATCTCTAAATACTTCGCTGAGGAGATGGATAGACCCTTCCTGGAACTGCAGATTGATGAACACAGCGCTGAAGCTGGGATTATAACCCGACTGGAAGCTTTCCTGGATAGTATCCAAAATAGGAAAATTGCTCAAAAAAAGATTTCAAAAGAATTCTCCTTACCTCTTCTAAAAGATAACCAAAGAACCATCTACATTCCTTATATGGATGATCACTCCTACGCCCTTAAAGCAGCCCTGGAAGCTCTGGGGAAAAAAGCAGAGGTTATGCCTATCAGCGACTTAGAATCCCTGCGGGAGGGGCAAAAATATACCACAGGTAGAGAATGTTACCCTTGCATCCTCACTACCGGGGATATGATTAAAGTAATAAATAAAAATGGCCACAGAACAAATAAAATAGCTTTCTTTATGGGCACAGCTCAGGGACCTTGCAGATTCGGTCAGTACCAGAAGTTTCAACAACTACAGGTCCTGAAAAGATTAGGTTATAGTGACATTCCTATCATTTCTCTCGATTCAGAAAATAGCTACGGTGGCTACGGGGCAAAATTTACCAAGCTTGCCTGGGAAGGGATTGCTGCTATTGATATACTGCGTAAAGCCCAAAGATTAATCAGGGTAGATGAAATAGATAAGGGAGAAACAAATAGATTATATCTAGAGTATAGAGACGAGATTTGTAAATTAATCAGCCAGGGAAAGGGTCTCAAAAGTTTAATGCAGGAAGCGGCCCAGGCTTTGACAAACGTAAGAAGAAAAGAGAGTGACAAGCCAGCAGTGACTGTGGTGGGAGAGATATATGTAAGACATAACCCCTATAGCAATATATTCATTATCGATGAACTAGAAAGATTAGGCATAAAAGTAGAATTAGCTTCAATGAGAGAATGGTTTATGTATACAAACCAGATGCACAAAGAGTTAACCTGGAAAGAGAAAGACCTGGTAAGATTGACTACTAACAGGATAAGGAATCTGCTTCAGGAAATAATAGAAAAAAGACTGGAAAAGCCCTTTAAAGATATAATAAAAGGATTTGAAGAGCCGCATATTGGAGAAGTTCTCCAGCTAGGAGAAAAATACCTGGATAGATCTCTAAGAGGAGAAGCTATTTTGACAGTAGGAAAAACCCTCCATTCCATAGAAAGAGGAAGAGATGGCGTAGTCAATATAATGCCCTTTACCTGTATGCCAGGAAATATAGCCTGGGCTTTGAGTACTCAGATAGAAAAAGAGTATGCTAACTTCCCTATTCTTAATTTATCCTATGACGGTTCTCATCAGGCTAACTATCTGAACAAGATAAGAACATTTGTCTTCCAGGTGGAGACTTATCACAAACGAAAGGCAGTAGAGAGCAGGAGGTAAAATTGAGAGCACTAATAATATACTCGGAACATACAAGAAAGATGAAAGCAATCGTGCAAACCATCTCTTCAGCCATCAGGAAGGGAGGGAATGATGTGGACGAGGTGAGAGTAGGGCGAGGACAAAGTATAACCAGCCTCTATGTCTATGACTTAGTCTATATAGGCAGTCCGGTTCTCGGATTCTGGGGAGGTAAATTTCCACAATCACTTGCCTCATATATTAAGAGCTGCAGCGGATTGGAAGGTAAGAAAACAGCTGCTTTCGTTACCCCCAGAATAATCGGAACAACCAGAACCTTGCGAAGAATTATGAAAACATTGGAGGAGAAAGGCTCGATAGTCATGGCTTTTCGGACTATCAAGAGTCTATCCGAAGCTAGAGACTTCGGAGACATCCTGTCCAGAATTCAAAAATGAGCTTAGACGATCTAAGAAAAATGATTGAGGAATATAAAGATTATGTTCTCAATATCAACTACCCTGAACAAGAAATCCTGAAGATGTTGACTTCAAGGGATGAGATAGAGAACCTTCTTCTCAATTTGGAGAAAAGAGGGACTGATCTAGAAGCGGATAAAGTAAGACTGGAGACCTTTGATACCATCATAAGAAAAAAAATGAAAATGGTCTATAGAAAACTAACTGCTTCTCTCAATCCCCTACCCTACCGAGAGGAAAGAAAGATTCCCCGTTCCCATTGGTGGTGGTATCTGGATGAGTTACTTAAGGAAAAAAGAGCTCGAGCAAGAAAAAGATGGCTTGTCAGAGGAGGAATAGCTGCTGTTGCCCTGCTGGCTGCCTATATCATTCTTACCAAAATTGTCCCCCAACCAAAACAATCAGTTATTTATCAAGAAAAAGCACGTGAACTTTACCAGGAAGGTAAATTAGATGAGGCTATCAATGTCTATAAAAAGGCTCAAGACCTAGAACCTGACGATAGCAGTATCCCTTTGATGTTGGGAATGATTTATGAGGATAAAGGACTACTGGATAGAGCAAATGATTATTTTGAACGTGCCAGGTTATTATCTTCCCAAAAGATAGATTTCTATAACTCGCGTGGAATGGTCTATTTCCAAACGGGTAAGTTGGACAAGGCTGCTCTTGATGCCAAAAAATCCCTAGAGCTCGATTCTAATAGTGCCTTTTCCCATTTTCTTCTAGGAAGTATTTATGAGATGGAAAATAAAATTGCTGAGGCTATTCTTGAATACCAGATAGTCTCTGATTTGGACCAGGATCCCCAATTGACTGTCATGGCCCGCTTCAAGATGGGAATGATTATGCAAAGAGGCCCCTTGCGCTCCCTTGAGTAACTGATGACTTTTTCCTCAGTATATCCTGAGGTAGTTTAGTTTTGAGTATCACGGGAGAAAACTGGAGGCAGAGCAATGAAAAAAGCATTGCAATACTTAAACAAGATAGAGAAAAAGGTGGTAAACTCCTTTGTGAAAGAGTTGAAAGAGAAATTAGGCGATGATATTGTGACCGTTCAATTATTTGGTTCTAAGGTAAGAGGTGATTTTGAAAAGTATTCCGATATAGATATATTCATTCTGGTCAAGAAAAAAGCAGATATAAGAGATAAAATAAGTGATATGGCGGCAAATTATTTTCTTGAATATAATATTCCATTAGCTCCTGTAGTTTACAGCTTGTTTGAACATGAGAAGAACAAGAAATTAGGTTCGTTTTTCTTTGAACAAGTGGAAAAAGAGGGGATTACTTTATGAGTAGAACAAATCTAGCGTTGAAGCATAATTTCAGTATCGAAATTTTTCAGACTCCGATACTGTAACATATCCTTTGAATTTTCCTCATATTAGAGTGCTTCCTGCTCACTGTCCGAATCCCTTTTACTCTATTAAAGTAATAACTTCTGCTATTGTTCTTCTTAATTCTTAAAAAAGTATGCAGTATCATTATAGCCAAGAGAATCTACTATTTGACACGCGTGCCAACCTTATGTTTCTGCAAATTGCTGTATTTTTCTTTAAGCTCACGAAGGAACGTCTTGCGATTGGCGCAATACTTTTCGCTCAACTGTTGGCGAGCCCTCCGCTGAAATTGCACAGCATCAAATTTCTTCGTCATGGATAACCTCCTTTGGGCTTCTAATTTCTAATATAGGATAACCTAACTTCAAATTAACTGAATTAAAAGCATGAATACGATCAAGGTTTACAATCTGCTTGAAGTTCCAACTAACTAAAACATCTACGCGTTCCAGCGATGCTATCGCAATATGCTGAGCATCCACTATATGCTTAGCACTTACAGCTCCATTATCAACATAGCGCTGGGCTAAGTTTTCTGCTTCTTCTGTCAGAAAAACATTCTCCACGCTTGTATCTGCCAGAGATGAGAGTATATTCTTCACATTCTCTGGAGCTCTTTCGAGTTCTCGTCGCGTGAGATCAGAGATAACAGCGATCTTCAATCCCTCTCGAAGCTCGTCAAAGAACAAATTAGACCATTTAGAGAATTCTTCGTCCTCACATCCCCCGATAACTGATGTATCTATATAAATTCGCTGCCTCATTTTACTACATCCCAATATTCAGCAGAGAAATACATTCCAACTACAATTACTATACAATATGGCTTATTTCCCGTCAAGAAAATTTTCAAAATCCTTGACCAAAGGTCTAATTTTAGTTAGGATGATATGAGGCAGAGTAAGACATATTTTAGGTTAAAGGAATGGTGAATTAATGGAAAATATAAGACCGGTATGGTTAGAGATTAATCTTGACGCTATTGCTCATAATGTAAAGAAGATAAAACAAATAGTTGGCAAGAATACCCAGATTATTGCTGTAGTCAAAGCAAATGCTTATGGACACGGGGCAATTGAGGTATCCGAGACACTCCTGGAAAATGGCGTTACTATGCTGGGAGTAGGCGTTATCGAAGAAGGAATAGTCCTACGTGAAGCAGGTATTAAAGCACCTATTTTAGTTTGTGGACTCACCAAAGATGAGCAGCTTGAACCTCTTGTTATGTACAACCTTTCCGCTACTGTTTGTAGGCTCAAAACAATACAGGCTCTATCCAGAATAGCAAGTAAGAAGAAGAAAAAAGTACGTGTCCATATAAAAATTGATACCGGGATGGGACGATTGGGGATCCCTAGTGAAGATACTCTGAATTTCGTTAAGGAAATAGGTAAAATGAAGAATATAGAAATTGAGGGTATTTTCACTCATTTTGCCGCTACCAATGAAGAGGATGGAAATTACACCAGGAAACAATTTGAAAAATACAAGAAAGCACTCCTTGAGCTAGAAAGAGAGAGAATAAATATTCCTCTTAAGCATGTAGCCAATAGTACTGCTATCCTTAACTCATCCCGCTTCCATTTGAATGCGGTAAGACCAGGTATAATCGTCTATGGATTATTTCCTTCGCCCAAAACTAAACAGATAGTCCAATTAAGGCCGGCAGCAGAATTGAAGACCAAGATTATCTTCCTGAAAGAGATTTCCGCTGGTAAGAGCATAGGATATGGAAAAACTTATACTACAACCAGGCCTACCAGGATAGCTACCTTGCCTGTAGGATATGCCGATGGCTACTCCTGGCTTCTCTCTAATAAAGGAGAAGTCTTAGTAAGAGGGCAGCGTGCTCCCATAATAGGAAGAATTTGCATGGACTTATGTATGATAGATGTGACTCATATTGGAAAAGTTCAAATCGGCGATGAAGTGGTCCTGTGGGGAAAACAAGGCTCGGAGATGATATCGGTGGAAGAGGTAGCCCAAAAGACAGGAAGTATTGTTTATGAAGTTATCTGTATGGTGGATAAGGAAAGAGTGCCTAAAGTCTTTATAAAGAATGGAAAACCCTTTAAGGTTAAATCCTTGCTAGGAAATACTTTACTTGCTGGATAAAAAAGTTAATATACTGCTGGGAAAGCGTTTTTGATTAGCTTAATATGGTTGGCTGTATTGTTATCCATCAAAATGCTCACCACATCAAAACGGCAATTGGTATCTTTTATCCTCCGATGAGCAAGATAACCCAGGGCTAGTTTGCTAAGTCGTCGTCTTTTATTATAAGAGAGAGCTTCTTCGGGCAGGCCAAAATCGGTGGAACAGCGAGTCTTCACCTCCACAAACACTATACTCTCATCTTCTTTTGCCACTATATCTATTTCGCCCAGACGGCTGTGATAATTCTTCTCAATTATCTGGTAGCCCTGCTTTCGTAAAAATTTTGCTGCTATTTTCTCTCCTCTGTTTCCTAGTTTCTTTCTTGTATCTACCATTCTCGTATCGCGTATATCGTATGTCGTATTGCGCAATACGCATCACGTAATACGCACTACGAATTTTGATTCACCATTCACCAATTAACCACTCACCACTACATAAGGCTCCGGCTACGCCTTCTTCGGACCGAGGAATGTCCTTCACTTCAAAGACCGTTGCTGGACTCTTCCTCTGCGCTAATAGGAAATCCCTTTCAGGAGCCTTATTCGCCAGGGAGGCCAGTAGAGGAGAAATGCTTGCCCAACAATATTTTCAGCAGGCACAAACCCCCAGAAGCGACTGTCATCACTGGAATCTCTGTTATCACCCATCATAAAGAGAGAATCAGAAGGAACTTCTATCGGTCCATATTCATCACGGGGAAAGCCTCTATCCCAGCTATCAGCATGAATAACATAAGGCTCACTTAAGAGGTTTCCGTTGATATAGACCTTCTTCTCCTTGATTCTTACTTCATCGCCGGGAAGGCCGATGGCTCTCTTAACAAAATTCTCTTTAGGATTCAAAGGAAATTTGAAAACAATTATATCGCCTCTATCTACATCGTCCAAATCATAAAGAAGCTTATAGGCTATAATTCTATCCTTTATCTCAAGATTTGGTTTCATAGATCCGGTGGGAATCCAGAATGACTGTGCAACAAA
>Ga0114922_10007313_pt1 | contig 10107 bp, 9 predicted proteins | sample AartaG_FD_100975 | JGI IMG/M metagenome (GOLD analysis project Ga0114922, IMG submission 100975) | Deep subsurface microbial communities from Aarhus Bay to uncover new lineages of life (NeLLi) - Aarhus_00045 metaG | ecosystem: Environmental > Aquatic > Marine > Oceanic > Sediment | place: Aarhus...
ATAACTACGCTAATCAGCGGCATTCTCTTATATGCTCCGCGACGCCCAATACTTCCTCCTCGTGCAGAAAAGGATGCACAGGTAGCGAGAGGACCTGGCTGGAAATTCTTTCTGTGGTAGGCAATCTTGAATTAAGGCTGAAACTCTTCTGTTTATGGACAGGAATCGGGTAATGTATTTGCGTTTGTACTCCCTCCTTCTCAAGGCATCTCTTGAGAGCGTCCCGTCCCTCTGACCTTACGACATACTGATGGTACACGTGCTTCGCATACTCCTTCTCCATCGGCGCTAGCACACTAGTATCTTTCAGCAGTTCGTCATATAAGGTAGCATTCTTTCTTCTTCTTTCGTTCCACTTATCTAAGTGCTTCAGTTTTGCTCTTAGGATGGCAGCCTGGATTTCGTCCAGCCTGCTGTTGACGCCTTTCATTATGCTCCTGTCCCTTTCCTCCCAACCGTACTGTCTGAGCATGAGCAGCTTTCGGTAGAGCTCCTCATCATTGGTCACTACCATCCCGCCATCGCCGTATGCACCGAGATTTTTTGTGGGGTAGAAACTAAAAGCCCCCAGTGCACCGATTCCCCCCACCTTTCTTCCCCTGTACTCGGCGCCGTGCGCCTGCGCGCAGTCTTCAACAACGGGTATGCCGTGCTCCTCAGATATTTCGAGTAGCGGGTTTAGATCGACGGGGTGCCCGTACAGATGAACAGGCAGCATGGCCTTGGTCTTGTTTGTTATTTTCGGCTTGACTTTGCTTACATCCATCAGCATGGTGTCTTCTGCTACGTCTACGAAGACCGGTTTTGCTCCAGTCATCGAAATAGCCGAAGCCGTAGCAATAGAGGTATGAGATACTGTTATTACTTCGTCGCCTCTACCAATCCCGAGTGCCCTTAGGGAATGCATTATGGCGTCGGTTCCAGAGCCAACGCCAACCCCGTATTGAGCTCCAACGTAGCGGGAAAATTCCTTTTCAAAGGTTTTGACTTCATCACCCAAAATGAACCATCCCTTTGGAAGAACTGTGTCGACCGCCTGTTTTATCTGCGCCGATATCTCGCTGAATTCCCCCCCGAAATCGACGATTTTTATCATTCTCGCTTCTCCCAGGGATAGCCTCTGGAATAATGATGCCTCCAGGGATATACCTTCTGCAACCTACCTTCCTTGCACCGCACATCGTGGATCGAATACAGCACCTTCGCAGGAACACCGACCACAACTGTTTCCGGGGCGACGTCTCTATTCACCAATGACTGCGCCCCGACCACCGAATCCCTTCCTATCTTTATTGCCGGCATGATAATCGAAGCGGTAGCAATAACGGCATACTCCTCAATAGTAGGGCCCTTTATGCAGGTGTCGGAAGGTGGGTGCGGATCGTTTGTCAGCACAACGTGAGGGAAAATCCAGGCATAATCCCTGATAGTCGATGTTTGCGCAATATGTACGTTACTATGCAATCTGCAGTAGTTGCCGATCTCTACATATCCCTGAATTTCGCATAGAGTACCAACCCTGCAGCATTTTCCGAGTATGGACCTCTCCCGGATGGTCACTCTGTGACCGGTCTCCAATCCATCCCCAAAGGTGGACCCAGCGTATATGACAGAGTGACTCCTGATTATCGAGTTCTTTCCGATTTTCAATGGCGGATTTTCATAGCTTTTATCGGTGTAGAAAGCAGCTAACGGCTCTCCAAGAATACAGTCAGGACCTATGAAGGAATTATCACCAATTACGACATTATTGCGAATTATAGTGTTGTTGCCGATGCGTACATTATCCCCGATGATCACGTCCCCCTCGATAAATGCGTGATCATCGACACTACAGTTTTTACCCAGCCTCGCCCCTTCGAGAACATGTGCGAACGCGGATATCTTCGTATCGTCTCCTATCGCCGAGCTTTCGACTATCGCTTTTTCGTGGATAGATATATTCTTCAATTCCTCGTCTTCTGTGGCTCATTTCGAGCCGCAGTCTGGCCTCCGGCTGGTCAACGCTGCCTTAAAGATGCCATAATCCCTTATGTAATCGTTCTCATCGTAATATTCAGAGGCAAGAACAAGGCAGACAGCATCGGAAGAGAAGTTGTTTAGCTCGCGCAATATCATTGGAGGAACGTATAAGCCGTAATATGGCCTATTCAGGTGGAATGTCCTTCCTCCGGCACCGTCGTCCAGAATGGCATCGAAGCTGCCACTCAGCGCAACTATGAGGTGCTGCAGCCGGATGTGGGCATGGCCACCTCTTGCCGCACCACCTGGCACGTCATAAAGATAAAATACCCTCCTGATTTCAAAGGGGACGTGCTTGCTCCCTTCGATAAAGGTAAGGTTCCCTCTTGTGTCGATTATCTTAGAGAGTTCTATCACCTTCGGTTCTGACGTGCCCATGTCTTCGCGCTGTTCATCTAGAAGATAGCCCGCAGGGATATTGTACCATGCTGCGCCTTCCCTCCACGAGAGAATTGACTCCATTTGTCCACAGACCCCCGTGGATCATTAATCTGGCTAAGACGGACAACGCTCCTCCGCCAACACAGGGGATGAGCAGGTCCAAGGTTGCTCCGTCTAAACCGATTATGGCTACCTTTGCCAACTGATGTCGCCCTCGCTGCAGCTGCCTTGATATCGGCAGCACACGTAGTATAGACTAAGGAAAGCCTTGTTACAAGGTACCTGGCATAAGCCAGGTAACAACTTTAGTGATAAGATGTAACTAATTTTAGGGAAAAGAATGATTTCTGCCAAAGTCGCCATCATAGTCCTCAACTCGAATTGGGTTGAAGATATTGGCACAGATCCCCTGAAGTAAGGTGTGACATGGATATGAGCTTCTCGGCTATGAGAAGGGGGGAGCTAGCTTCTGGAAACGCGATTACAGAGAATACTCACCCTCTAATATCTATTGCGATGTGCACCTACCACGGGGGAGTGTACCTTAACGACCAGCTTGTTAGCATTCAAAAACAAACGCAGCGCCCTGATGAGCTCATTGTATGCGACGATGGTTTCACAGACAATACAGTTCAGATATTAGAGCGGTTCAGGAAGGGAGCTCAGCTAAAAATAGCTTTTGTTTCGCATGCTTCAGATTTGTACGGCGCGCCTAGAAGCCTGCTGTTACTGTTAGGGAAAATGGGTCTCGAAAGATACAATCCGTTTGTCATTTGCCCAAACAACGGCAATGAAGAGCCTGAAATTACTCCTCACGCGAGTTTTAAAAATGTGCCATATTCTAACAAATATGACCTGACCCCCTAAAACGATACCAGTTATAATCTCGCAAAAGGGGGGAACAGATGGCCAAGAAAAGATGTGCACCGGAACAGATCATCAACAAACTCAGAGAAGCTGAGATCCTGCTCAGCCAGGGAGCTACCATCGCCGTTGCCAGCAAAAGAATAGGGGTTAGTGCCCATACCTATTATCGCTGGCATGATTAGAGCATTAACCACCACAGGAGGAGCATTATTTCAGGGAAAGGGTTCACCAAATATCGATTTTAGAATGAATCTTATTAGATTGCTCACCATGGCAGTGACGATATATCCTTTAACCTTGTTTTTGGATATGAGCGGGGTAGCCTTGGCTGTTGCTCTGGGGAATTTTGCTTGTATACCAATCTGGTTCGTTGAAACAGCTAAAATTATTAAAACTTCATTTAAAGACTACCTTAAAGCTATCCTCCCGCCTTTTCTTGGGACAGTTGGCATGTGTTCACTTCTATTACTCCTAGAGTGGGTACTAGAAGTGAATCTTTTGAGCTTCATTTTTATGATTATAGTTGCGGTCGGGGTCTACTCAGCTTTGATGTATTTGTTAGAGAAAAGGTTTAGTATCAAGGTATTGGATGAGCTATAATGCTTAATACATTCATTGAAAGGAACTTAGAAAATAAAGATAAGCTTTGTAGAGCCACATCTTGAGCTATATGGAGGCATTAGAAGAATACTAGAGCTCGCCAACCGACTTACTGAAAGAGGGCATGATGTCACGATTTTCCATTCTGATGGAAGCCCTTGCAAGTGGATGAAATGCAGCGCGAAGATTAAAAGCCATCAAGAAGCGCTTGATGAAGAACATGATGTCCTTATATTCAACCATCCTCCCACTGATTACCCTATATTCAAAAAAGCCAGGGCAAAACTAAAGATATATTACGTCCTCGCATTGTACGAAAGATCTTTGTTAAAAGGATTGAACCCAAGGGTTTATCTTCCTTGGAATAAAAACATGTTATTTATTAAAAAGTCACTACGATCTTCATATTTGAAACTCTCGAATTCTACCTGGATGTACCACTGGCTGAAAGAAAATATGAATATCAACTCAGAGCTCTTGATAGGTGGGATAAACGCTGAGATATTTCACCCGGTTCAGGTGGAGAAGAATCCGAGTGAAATTCGGATTTTATGCTCAGGAGACCCGCGTGAAAGGAAGGGAACCGAAACCGTATTGGAGGCAGTAGAAATAGCAAAAAGGGGGGAGCCAAGAATAATATTGGATACTTACTACGGTAAAGGAATATCTCAGGAAGATATGGCAGAAACGTATTCTTCAGCAGACATATTCGTGGATGGGCAATGGTATGCAGGATGGAATAATCCCGTCGCCGAAGCTATGGCTTGTGAAGTGCCCGTAGTTTGCACGGATAGCAGAGGAGTCGAGGACTTTGCGTTTCACGAGAGAACAGCTTTATTAGTCTCTCCCAAAGATCCAGAAGCTATGGCGTCTGCCATCCTGAGGTTAATTAGAGATGCGAAACTGGGGGAAACGCTGCGAGGAAATGCTTTCGAACATATTAGACAATTCGACTGGGATAAGAGCGCAAAGAGATTCGAGGACATTATTAATTCTGAACTAAGCGAAAAAAGAGATCTCAGTTTAAAAATCGGCATTGCTGTTCATAACCCTGGAAAGGCATTGAATAAAGTGAGTGCCATGTTGAAAGAGGGGTTACAAAAAAAAGGAGGTTTTGACAAATACCGAAAATACGGCGCTTACCATTGGCATGATTATTATCAAACTCCATCATCCTCAGGCCTTTATAAGACGCATGTTGACTATATTACAGACAACTTCAAAAAGGAGTCTAAGGGGAGTCTTTTGGATGCAGGATGTGGAGATGGGCTAATTAGCCATCTTCTTGCACAAATCGGGTTTGAAGTGAAGGGGATTGACGTGGATGCAGAGGCTATAAGATTGGCTCGACAGAAGAGTTCTCTTGCTGATTTTGAAATGAGAGATATTTTAGAGGTAAATGAGCAATTTGATTACCTGGTTGCTTCGGAGGTTATTGAACATTTAACCAACCTTGATGATTTTCTTCAAAAAATTAGTAAGCTTTTTAGAAAGGAAGAATTAATAACAACGCCCAATAAAGACTATTATAAAAAACCAGACCCTTATCACGTAAAGGAATACAGTATTTTTGAGTTTGAAAGTCTACTCGGAAAATACTTCCAGGCATTTCAGATTCAACGTACCGAATATCACTTGTACGCGTGGATTAAGAAAAATTAGAAATAGTAAGCTAAAATGGTTAGACAAGTATTAGTCACCGGTGGGGCTGGGTTTATTGGCTCCAGTTTATGCGATAGGCTTTTGGAACAGGGTTATAAGGTAATCTGCCTTGACGATTTCAGTGACTTCTATGACCCCAGGATTAAGGAAGCAAACATTGCCAATGCATTAAGACATAAGAATTTTACCCTTGTAAGAGGTGATATTATTGATCAGGCACTTCTGGAAGACGTTTTCTCTAAATATGATGGGGGTATAGTAATACATCTAGCTGCTATTGCCGGAGTTAGACCTTCATTGGTAGCTCCAGATAAATACATGGAAGTCGATATTAAAGGTACTGTTAATATTCTTGAGGTGTCGAGAAAATACAAAGTGAGGCAATTTATCTTCGGATCTTCCTCATCTGTTTATGGAGTCAACTCTAAAATTCCCTTCTCCGAAGGAGATAGGGTTGATTTGCAGGTTTCTCCTTATGCCGTAGCCAAGCGGGCCGCAGAACTTTACTGCGCTACATATCACTATCTTTATGGGATTCCGATAACAATCCTGAGATTCTTCACAGTCTACGGACCAAGACAGCGGCCAGACATGGCAATTCACAAATTCACCAAGCTATTGAGTGAAGGGAAACCCATACCGATGTTTGGAGGCGGAGAATCCAAAAGAGATTACACGTATATAGACGATGCTGTTGAGGGTATAGTAAAATCAATAGAGCGCGCATATGAATTAGAAATTTTCAATATAGGAAATTCGAAGACGGTAGAGCTGCGGGAATTAATAGGAATCATAGCAGACAAGCTCGATGTTAAACCAGAGATAGAACAACTTTCGGAACAGCTTGGCGAAGTACGTATAACCTGCGCTGACATATCAAAGGCGAGAAGGATGCTTGGATATAATCCTTCAACTCCGATCGAGCAGGGCATTGAGAAGTTTATCAAATGGCACAGAGAGAGAAATGAGAATCTCAGTCCTGACTCATGATTTATCACATGGTTGCCTTGGCTGTAAAACCCGCCTCCGAGGGTAAGGTCATGCTTGATTTGTCTATTTCAATTGTTAGTTACAATACCAGAGATCTGCTAAAGCAATGCTTAGAGTCTATTCATAACGAAACCAGGGATATTACCTTCGAGACTTTTGTAGTTGATAATGCATCTACTGATGAAACTGTCGAAATCATCCGTAGAGACTTCCCCAGCGTTAAGCTGATCGCGAACAGGGAGAACCGCGGTTTTGCGGCCGCAAATAATCAAGCGATAAAAGAAAGCAAAGGACGGTATGTTGTATTGCTAAATCCGGATACAGTGATCCTAGATTCTTGTTTGGATAGGCTGGTCAATTTCATGGATTCACACTTTGAAGCAGGCGTGGTTGGCCCTCAAATTCTCAACCCAGACGGAACACGCCAATTTTCATATGACCAAGGAATTTCGCTAAAATCTAATTTCAAAGCACGTTTATTAATAATACCTCGTTTTGTTCTAGGACCACTCAAAAGGTTCAAGATTCATTTTACTACTTCCAAAGGTACTCAAAGTGTGCCAGACATTAAGGAGGTTGGTAGGGTTAGAGGCTGCTGTTTTTTGGCTAGACGAGATGCTATAGATCAAGTGGGGTTAATGGATGAGCGGTTCTTCTTGTACTGCGAAGAGGTTGACTGGGCATATAGAATGAGAAAGGCTGGCTGGAAAATTTACTTTTACCCCTTCGCTTATATAATTCACAATTGGGGCCAAAGTACCATTCAAGTAGCTGATTGGTCCTTTATAACTCACCATAAAAGTGACTACAAGTATTTCAAAAAGCATTATGGGAACTATGCCGTGTTTCTAGCGAGAGGCATGTTTCTCATAGACGCCGTTTTCGGGAGTCTGAAGCTATCGAAGGATTTGTTGCTTGCTAGGATTAGCCAAAAAGAGGCAAAACACCGTTTTAAACTATATTGGAAGGTAGTCTGGATTAGATACGAGGATAATCAAGATGCTGGAAACGCTACATAGCCTAGTAAGGGCATTGATGAAAAATCAGATAATAGATAGCCATGATGATGACTATGGTGCAATTAGATGTGACCCCTGCGAGTGTTTGCATACTAGAGCAGGGGAAGCAATTTTCCCTCTGGCTGTCTGCTATGAACAAAGCGAGGATACCCAGTACTTAGAACGTGCAATTAGTCTGGGAAATTGGCTTGCCTCTAAGCAAAAAAACGGAGGATTTTGGTTTGAGACTCCAATCTTTTGGAATGGTACTACGGTTTTTCAGCTTATGTCTCTTGCCGCGGCATACCCCATGTTAGAAGATCATCTAGCCCCGGTAGAGAGAACCAAATGGTTGAATGCAATAGCAAAAGCTGCATCGTGGGTTTGTGCTAATATGTCGGAGAGATTCGCTAACATCAATTATGTTGCGTCCGCTTCAGCAGCCTTAATGTTGACTTACTATGTCACTGGAGAAGAGAAACTTCGGGGTAAAGCATCGAAGTGTGCCAGAGGCGTCACCAGAAGCGTTAATAAGGATGGGTTTATTATCGGGGAGGGTGGGTATTTGCCTTGGATAGGGCGTGGGGGAGTGGATGTTGGATACAATATAGACATGTCTCTAGGAGCATTGGCGCTATATGCCGTGTTATCAGGTGATGCCAAAGTCAAATCAGCGGCAGTAGGATCGCTTAAGGCACATCTAAATTTTTTCTACCCCGATGGTTCCGTCGACAATTCGTGGGGTTCAAGAAGCTACAAATGGACATTGTATGGATCCAAAACTGCTCATGGCTGCCAGATGGCTTTAGAACTATTATCTGACGAAGTGTCTGCCTTCAAGGCAGCCTCTCAACTAAACTTGAACTATCTTAAAGGAATGATCAACAACGGATTAGTTGGCTATGGCCCTCATAGTTGGTGGGATAAATCGTTTGTCCCGTGCTTGTACCCAACATTCAATCGGGCAAACGCCATCGCCTTTGCGTTACGTTATTCCCCAGCTGGACCAAAAGAGAGTTCGGCTTGCCTGGGTAACATGCAAAAAAAATATGAGGTAAGGCATTTCAAATCAGTGAATGTATGCCTTGTTAAAACCGAAGGTTTAGAGGCAACAATAGCTGGCTACAGACCTACCTATACTCGCTGCAATTTCCTAATAGACGCCGTAGCAAAATTACCGACATGGCTACCTATTCGGAATCCTTTCAGAAACAGAATCCAGACTCCAACGGGGGGCTCTTTATCCTACTTGTGGGAGGAGAAGTTCGGGGTGGTTCAAGCATCCAGTCAGACGAAATACTCGGCTGTTGAAAGTATGCACATGCCGGATGTAAATGTAGATGAAATCGAAACACTTACGCCTCACATTAGATTGCTAAAAGATGATAATATCTTTACCAATCTCTATGACTTGAATGTTCACATCAAAACCAAGGAGAATGGCGGAACATGCGTCGTCTTCTGTAAAGGAAAGCTAATAGACGAGAAGTCTAATGATTCGGGGATAGAATTTCAATATGTGTACGAATTTGATTCAAAATCACTCGGTAAAACAATAATCCTATGGACTAAGGAAAGACATGCAAAGATAGAAATCGTTGAGCCGGTAATTCGAACAAAGAATATGCGTGTAGAATCGATTGACAATAGCGTGATTCTTCGAAAGAAGCAGAACGAGTGCATATTTAGCGTTTTGACTGATAATGTACAATTGACCCACGGCCAGCATATAGAAAAGTATTGGAGCCCATTTCCCTACTTGTATGCCTACCCCATCAAACTGCTTGTTAATGAAACCAAGAATTACCCGGTAGTTGTCAAATATAATATTGAATTCAACAGTATTAAAGACTGACGAAGTGATACCTAAGGTTAGTGTCATCATTCCAACTCACAACAGAGCGCATCTGATAGGTCGGGCTATCCAGAGCGTGCTCGACCAGACCTACCAGGATTTTGAGCTGATAGTTGTCGACGATGGCTCAACAGACAATACCGAAAAGGTAGTGAATAGTTATGATGATCGAAGGATAAGATATATCAAGCACGATGAGAATGAGGGAGGAGCCGCTGCTCGTAATACGGGAATCAAGGCAGCCAGAGGAGAGTATATAGCATTTCAAGATAGCGATGATGAATGGTTGCCGGAGAAACTTGAGAAGCAAATGAAGGTCTTTGAAACTGTGTCGCCAAAGGTTGGGATTGTTTATACAGATATGAAGAATAAGAGTAAAGGCGGAAAGGTTATGCATTCGCCTAAGATAATGCCGGAAGACGGAATAATATATGAACAAGCGCTAGATTTTCGAGTAATGGGCATAGGTATCCAAACAGCGGTAATAAGGAGAGAATGTTTTGGCAAGGCTGAAATGTTTGATGAGAAAATTCCCAGATCTATAGACCAGGAGTTTTTTATTAGATTATCAAAATATTATTATTTCTATCATATCGATGAACCGCTGGTGAATTATTTTGTTAGTCCTGTAAGCATTACTTCGGACAATAAGGCTCTTGTCGTAGCGAAAAAATTAATCCTGGAGAAATATTTCGAGGATATTAGCAAAGATGAAAAATTATTAGCAAAGCA
>Ga0114922_10007314_pt1 | contig 10107 bp, 6 predicted proteins | sample AartaG_FD_100975 | JGI IMG/M metagenome (GOLD analysis project Ga0114922, IMG submission 100975) | Deep subsurface microbial communities from Aarhus Bay to uncover new lineages of life (NeLLi) - Aarhus_00045 metaG | ecosystem: Environmental > Aquatic > Marine > Oceanic > Sediment | place: Aarhus...
AGGAGGTTGAAAGCCTCGGTGCTGCCGGGCTCCTGTGTTACCAGCCTCTGGAGAAACCTGGCTGCCCTGTCGTAGCGCCCGAGGTTGAAGTAGCTGACGCCGATGGGGCGCAACAGTTCCGGGTTTAGGGGGTCGTCGGCCGCCAACGGCTCGAGCAAGCGCAGCGCCTCTTCGAACCTCTCTGCTTCCATGTACAGTCCGGCCAGCTCGAGACTGCATTCGTCGCAACTGGGATCGACTTGGAGGGCGGATAGGCAGGCGGCCTCGGCTCGCACCTCATCGCCCTGGAGCCTCCACATGCGGCTCTGGGTCATCAGCACTTCGGCGGAGCCGCGTACGAGCCTCCGCCCGCCGTGTGGCGTTGGGGCCGGCAGTTGAGTCGCGCTCAGCTCGAACGCGGCTGTAGCGGTTAAGCTCTCGCCCTCGCCGCCGAAGTCGACGTTCAACTCCAGGGTATGGCTGCCCGGCTCGAGCTCTGCCGTCGGCAACCGCATGAAGAGGTGGAAGAGCCCGGTGTCGTTGAACCGGCTCTTGGCGATCGAGTTCTGTCCCGCAATCCTCTCCTCCCCCGAGGCGTCCACGACGCTGTGGCGGATCGATATCGCCCCCGGCGATTCCGAGCGCCTTTCCGGCGGCAGGTAGAGTTGGCAATAGAAGAGCATCGGCGCGCCGCGGGCGAATCGGCGTCTGGGGTTAGGCAACAGCTTCAAATCGGCGCACTGGAAGGGTCGGGCGGAAATTATATCGCGCTGCTCCAAGTCCTCGAATTCCCGCACCGGTATGATCTGCCCGATGCCCGTGACGTCCGGCGGAGAGGCCGGCACGACTATGTCTTCGGAAAGCAGATAAATCTCGCGCGAAACCTTGTTTTTAAGCAGGATGTTTAAACGGAAGCGCCCGGGCACACAGACCGTCTGGCCCTCGAAGAGGAGAGGCTGCAAGCGGGCCTCCTCGAGCTGCCGGGGAGTGAAGCTGAATTCGAGATCTTCGGTCACGGAGTGGACTGTGCGGCCATCAAAGTCGGCCAGCCGGACGTCGACATCGAATGCGCCATATATAGAATCCTCGTATCGGCCCAGGACAATTTGATCCAGTCCAAATTCGATGGCGTAGCTTATGTATGTGTCGCCGCGCTCGACCAGGTGGGGAAGCACTACGTTGTACATGTTGGCCGAGCTGAAGCTGTATTCGGTGGTGACCTGTTCTTCCCCGACAAGAATGCTATCGGCGTAGCCGGCATCTATTCCCACGTTCCGTATCTGCTCTATCCTGCTCAGCAGAGTCAGCGACGCCAAGCTGGGTCTGTCGGGTCTGTAGCCTCCCCCCGAGGGCAAATAGTTGTATGCGGCTCGAGCCAGCTCGGTATCCAAACGCCTGAGCGCCTCGTCGGTAGTCATTTGCGGATTGACCGTCACCACTAGAGCCCCTGGGCCGTCCATGACGGGGTTGTAAAGCACGAACTCGCCGGCACCGAAGCGCTGGAAGAAGATCAGATAGAAGAAGGGCGGTACGCCCAGCACAGGATCCACCTCGTAGAACCACAATTCCATCGGGTAGGTGCTTCCACCGCTGGGGTACGTGTGCCTGGCTCTGGGAGGACCCAGGGTAATGTAGATGCGTCCCCGGTCGGTCAGCGAACCGCGTCTGGTGGCGCCCCGACTAAATATCCTGTCGGCGTACTCCAAGCGGCGCTGGTGCTCCTCGCGATACTCGTTCCTCTCAGTGCCGGGGGTAGGGTCGCGCATCTCCCAGAACATTGCGGCGAATCGCTCGCGCTGCTCCTCGGTCTCCAGTTGTATGAAGACTTCCCGCTCACGGTCGGAGATGATGTGCACTACCTCCTGGTTGAGCCATCGTTCCCACCTCGAGGCGAGCCGTTCCCGATCCTGCACGGAGGCGGAAGCCGTGATGGCAAGCGAGCAGTATGAGGTAACCAGCATCGCGGCAACCGACGCCCTTAGGACCAGCTTCCTCAGGATGGCCGCACGCAGCATCGAAGAACAATTGGTGCATCCGGGTAAACCCGGAGGATTCGAGATCATGTTGCGATTCATCTGCATCGGCCCTTGTCGTTCAAGACCTGGAGGCAATTGCCAGGCAACAGTGTCGCCCATTCCCCGGAGCGTTTGCCGGGCGGTTAGTTTCGAGTCAAATGATAGCCCTCAGCAGGTTACCTATTATAACACCGAGATACGTGCCGATAACGTATCCCCAGATGCCTACCAGGAGCGCGGGCAGCACCAGGTCCTTCCAGCCCTTGGCGATGGCCATCGCCGCAGCGTTCATCGGGCCGCCCAAATTGGCACTGACGGATAGCGACAGGTCCTCGAGTTTCATCTTGGTAAGCTTGCCGATCGTAAAGGTTACGAAAAAGTTCACCGCCGCAATCACTACGCAGAAAAGGAAAAGAACGGGTGCGCGCTGGACGATCAGCCAAATGTCGGCTGGAATGCCTATGGTGAAGAAGAATATGTAGATCAGGTAGGTGCCCAGCTCGTCGGCGCCGCTTATCTTTGCAAGCTGCTTATGGAACAGTGTCGCGATGATGACGCAGAAGGTGGTGATCAGCAGGAATTGGTTCCCAAGGATATCCCTGACTATTCCGGGCAGCGCCGAGGCGGAGATCAGCTCCGAGAGCTTGCTGGACACAGCGGCGATGCACACCGCAATGCCGAGCGCCTTGGCGATGTCCAGCAGCGAGATCTCTTTCTTCTTCCAGAAGCTGGCGGCCTGCAGGGAACTATCACCCCCCTCGGTTTCCACCTCGAGCTGGTGCGGCATGGGGTAGTTCTTGCGAAAGAACTTGAAATTGGTCAGCGATATGAGAATCAGGAACATCCCCGCCATGATGACGTTGTCGGCAACCAGGAGCGAATTGGTGAGCTCCTCCGGGGGCCTGAAAGTGGCCGCCAGGGAGAAGAAGTTCACGCCGCCGCCGGTGTAGCTCCCGGTCATGATCCCGGATAGCTCGGCCACGAACGGCACTATGCCGTTGAAGATGAATGCCGCCACAATCGCTCCGATCAGCGTCCCCAGGGCGCTGACGTGGAAGGCGCCGAACATCGAGCCGCTCGTGCGCACGATGTTGAAGATGTTGGCCCTGAACAGCAGGAGGGGAATGGAAACAGGAACTATATAGCTCCAGATGAGGTCGTAGCTCGGCGACTGGATGGGGAAGATCTTCAGGTTGGACAGGGCTATGGCCGCGATCAGCACAATAACGGGGCCGGTGATCTTCGCGGCCCAGCGGAAATGCTGCTCCAGGTAAATGCTCACCGCGACGCAGGCGAGCATAATTCCCCACAGCAACCACGCATCGTCTGGATGAATCAGGGAGTCCATCAGGTTGTTTCCTCCTCTTTCCGTCCAATTCTGTAACGGTCCGAAGCGGACGATACCGGCAAGCCAGGTCTTTGAGGCCGTATCCAGCTCCTCGCCCGCGGCATAGTGATGAAGTTACCCACGCACGCCAACCGGCCGGTCTCTTAGAGGTTTATCGCCAGCGCGGCGAAGCTGAAGGAGTATCTAGCGGCATAGGTTTCCGAATCGTCCACCGGCAACCGCCCTCGACCTGCATACCTTGGCTGTCGGTCAATTATCAATCGGTTCGAACTCGACATAGGCCATCACTATGCTCTCGACGTTGCCCTCCTCGTCGAGGCGGAACTCGAACTGCTGGTCTTGGTACATCCCCGAAGAGGGCATGTCGAATAGCGTTTCGCTGACCGGTGTCAGCCTGTAGTCGAACTCGTTCTCCACGAAAACATAGAGATGTCCGTGCCGGATCGAGACGACTGCCGGTATGAACTCCTGTCCGTAGCTGCCGACGTACCCCTGCCAATGGCTCGGTGGCGTCGGGATCTGGTCCGGATCGACCCTCGCAAACCCCATGTCGTTGTATCGGAACTCGGTTGCTATTCCATCCTCACCGCGAACGAACGTAACTTGAGCGCCCTCCACCAGCTTACCGCGGGCGAAGTACTCTGTCTCGCTCAGGGGAAGCAGTTCCATCGGCTGGCCGGAGAGGTTCAGTATGAGCCTTCCATCCTCCGAATTGATCTCCGCCCAGTACATGTGCGACTCGTATTCCCCCGCGTAGTCCTCCCAGATACTGCTGTCAACCTCGACAAATTGCGGCGGCTCCGGAGGCGCCTCGCCCAGCTTTGCCTCCAGCATCAGCTCCAGGGCTCGGTTCCTGATCCTGTAGAGTGGGCCTGTGGCGATGTCCTCGTTCACAAGTACGACAACGCCGATCTTCGCGTCCGGCAGGGCGGTGACGGCGGATGTGAATCCGAAAACCGCGCCGGTGTGGCCTACCGCCCTGTGGCCGCGGAACTCGCCTAGGACGTAGCCGAGACCGAAGCGCCTCGGATGCTCTTCGGTCGAGAATTGTGCCTGGAACATCCGCTCCAGCGTCTCGGATTCCAGGATCTGATTATCGCCGGCCCTGCCCTCGGCAAAAATGAACGACAGGAAGCACCCCATGTCTTCCACGGTCGAGTAAAGATTGCCCGCTGGCAGCGTACCCAGCTCGAAGAGGGGTGCCGCGATGTTTCGCCCGTCGGCGACCCACATGTAGCCCGTGGCCAGGTGCTCCCTGATCTCGGGAGTCGCCAGGAAGTCGCTGCTGGTCAAGCCCATCGGCTCCAGCAGGTGCTCTCGCTGGTACTGGACGAAAGGCTCACCGGATACCAGTTCCAGTATGTAACCGACGACGGTCACCGCGATGTTCGAGTACTTGGTTCGAGTTTCCGGAGGGTATACCAGCTCGGTGTCAAAGATGCTCTCGACCGTTTCCCGGACCGTGGGCTCGGTGTCGTCGAAGTAGCTGCCGACCGGCGGCTCCCTGGGGAAGCCGGAAGTGTGGCTCATAAGCTGCCGCAGCGTCGTTGGCGTCTCCGTCTCGAAAGGCCTCCCGATGGAGAAGTCCGGATAGTAAGTGGTGATGTCGGCGTCGAGATCGATACTGCCAGCCTCCACCAGCTGCATCACGCCCATGTCGGTGAACAGTTTCGATATCGAGCCGACCCTGTAGATAGTCTGCGCGTCGGCCGCGACCCAGTCTTCGCGGTCCGCCAGGCCAAACCCTTGCGCCCAGACGATTTCCTGGTCGTCCACCAGGGCGATTGACAGGCCCGGGATCAGGCCGCGCTCCAACTCCTCGTTGATAAACTGCTCGAGCTGCTCGATGGCGCTCGAATAGATCGTAGCTTCTTGGGTAGGAGGACAGCCGACGAACGCAGCCAGACCCGCCAACGCTCCCAGAACCAGAACCAGCTTCCGAATCACTCCAGGGAACATGTTACCCTCCTTGCCTGTAGTGTTATCCGGTGAGGCTCCCCTTAAAGAAGCCGCTCCATCCGGTATCGGATCGGCGACCAGAAATCTAACATTGCAAGTACGGTACCGCGCGTCGCCCGTTTAAGTCAACCTATCGCTCGAAGGCCGCCCGCGGCTGTACGCGTTGCGAGGCGCGACGCGCCTCGGGCCACGACCGGAAAATCGGTATCGATATTACTATAGAATGCATCGAGATTATCGCGCTCGAAGCGGAATAGATGCGGGCGGAATTCAGGGCGCGGCTTCGGCTCGTCAACGGACGGCAGAATCAAGCACGACAGCATGGGCGCCGCTTGCATCTGGTCGTACACCTGGGGCGGCGAGTTCTTCGGCACCTCGTGCGCCACGCCGATGGCAGTCGGGCACATGGCCGTACTCAAGTCCAGCAATCCGAAGTTGCGTTCCTCCCGCCTTCGCAGGACTCTTGAGGCCAGCGCCGTGGACGCCGGGGAGGAGGGTAAGGACAACAGCTTCGGCTCCGGCCTGCTCCGCCTCCCGAAGCTGAAAAAGAAGTAAGGAGACGCGCCAGCGCGCTTAACAAGATACATAATTAAACTGCAATCTGATTTCCAGAGGAGCCCAGCCGATGCCGGCACCTGAAGATGACATCATGCCCATCGGAGAGCGGTTTGAACTTCCCTTTCTGGTGCCATACTACTGTCAATTCTGCAGCCCCGAATTGGTGCTCGACATCATCAGCGGGCGCGTACGGGCGGAGGATGATCCCCGCTGGGCCGAGTTCGGTGCGCGAACGAAGCGTCAATACGCCTACTGGGCCTGGCGGGCTTGCGGCATCGCATGCTTGAAGATGGCAATCGAGGCTCTTGGCGGGCCCATGCGCCCGATGATGTATTGGATCGAGGCCGCGCTGGCGATCGATGGTTTTATACAAGAGCGCCGGGCCCAAAAGGGTAAGCCGTCGGGGTGGATACACCGCTCTCTGGCGGAGCTCGGCAGACAGAATGGCCTGGTGGGTGAGTGCCGGGCGCCGGTGGATACCGAAGAAATAGCCCGCTGCCTGGATCGCCGGCAGGTGGTCATTGCCTCGGTCTCTCATGAATTGGGCGAGTGGGGACCGGTTACCCGCAACACCGGTCATATGGTCGTCGTGCACGGCTACTCGCGCCTCGACGGCCTACTCGAAGCGCTGTTGGTAAACAACCCGTCCGGACGCTATCCAGAGCTGCGGCAGAACTGCTGGATTCCCGAAAAAAGGTTTTCGGCCGCATTCAGCGGCAGAATCATTCTCTTCGCTTCAAAGAAGAACCAACGCGATTAGGATCGGGAAGTCAAGCGACCTAGCGTCTTAATCACACGGCTTATCTGTTCCTGCGTATGCATTGCGGTGACGACCATGCGGAAGAATCCGTGCTCTGGGCCGCCGGGGTAGAAGTTGTAAGGAACCAATTGGTCACTATCCAGCAACTCCTTATGGATTTTAAGGTTGTATTCCTTATCGCCCAGCACAAACACTGAAATCGGTGTGGGGCCATCCTCGAATTCTATCCCCAACGATCTGAGTCCGGATTTCAACAATTCGGTATTCCTTCGCAGGCTGGCCCGCAAGGTGGTGTCGCTGGACACGATATCTATTGAAACCATAGCGGCACAGGCAATCGCGGGGGGAAGCGGCGTAGACCCGATGTAGGCATCGCTGTGCTCGCGCACTAATTCAGTCAGCGGCTTGTCGCCGGCGACAAAGCCACCAAAACAGCCAAAAGCCTTGCTCAGAGTGCCGGTCTGGTATACGCAGTCGGGCGGCAATCCCAGGTGCTCCAAGGTTCCCCTTCCGTGCTTGCCGAGCACTCCGACGCCGTGGGCGTCGTCCATCAGGATCGCCGCCTCCCACTTTCGCGCCAGCTCCTGGTACGCGCAGATAGGAGCCAAGGCGCCAGAGGCGAAGACGCCGTCGGTGCAGATCAAAGCCTTCTGTCCGAGAGAATGATGTTCCTGAAGTTTCGATCCGAGGTCATCGACATCGCAGCTACGGAACGTCGCCATCGGCATCGCTGACCCGTTTACCGCGTCCCTTACGCTGCAGTGGGCTCCCTCGTCCAGCAGGCAGATATCAAACATGCCTTGTAGGGCCTGCAAGAGGATGAGATTGATCATGTAGCCGCTGCAGCAGGTGACGACGTTTGGACGCTGCAAGGCCTCGGCTAGTTTTTGTTCCAGCTCGAGGTGTGCGGCGGCACTGCCGGTAGTCTGGCGCGAGCCGGCGGAGTTCATGCCCCATTTGATCAGCCCTTCCTGGGCGGCGAGAATCACTTCCTGGTTGTAGCTCATCCCGAAGTAATTAGTCCCCCCAAAATAGGTGGCCGCTTTGCCGTCCAGGTTCACGACGGTTTTGGCAGCGCTGCCTAAGACGATACTCGACATATCGGTGGCCCTGCACGTCAAGATCAGGCTTTGAGAAACGAGCGCCCGATAAAGCGGCTTATCCGACCTAGTTGACTGCAAAACCTATACCATCATCTGGACTTCGTTGCGCCGGGCTCTCCGTCCCCGGGAACTATTAGCGCGGATTCGAGGTGCGCGCATTGTGTAGCGCCTCGATTTGTGTACAATAGAAGTTACAAAACCATCTGTTGTATACGAATCTGGAGATCTCAAGCATTGCGACTTGCGCACCCCGTACTGCGCTGCTGACCACGTATCAAGGAGATGTGAATTGGGATGAAATCAGTTAAGCCACAGTCGGTAAAGGTGCAGGAGGAACGTGAAGACACGGGCGATTCCTACCCGTTGGATAAGCCGTCAAAGCTAGCAGACATACGCCGTTTTACGCAGGAAGTAGCCCTGGCAACCGCTGCCGTCACGCGAATCGATTTCAGTATCATCGACGAGAATCTCGTACGGGTTTCGGGCTCAGGCAACTACATCGACGAGGTGGATTTCATCTTACCGGCGCATTCCATTTCCGACCAGATATTGAAGACCGGCCAAGTGTATGTCCTTGAACATCCAAGGGAAGATCCCAGATGTAAGAAATGTAGCTACATGGGCCACTGCAAGGAGCTGGCCGAAATAAGTTATCCGGTGGTGCTCAACGGCACCCCCATCGGGAATATGGTTCTCGTCGCCTTCACCAAGGAGCAGCGGAAACTCCTGCTGGAGCACCGGAACGATTACATTGAGTTCCTTAGCAAGATAGCGAACCTGCTGGTTAACAAGATCGAGTCCAAGGAAAAGGCGAGGCAAGTATCTCTGCTCAAGCAGCAACTCGAAACCCTAATCAACAAGATAGACCAGGGAATCGTCTACGTTGACGAGAATGGGAAGGTCCAGTTCTTTAACACCATAGCGAAACAATACCTACTCGAGGAGCTCAACTACGGTCTTTTGATGGAGTACTTCTTGCCCGAGATTTCCTGGCCGGTTACCGACCAGATAGACAAGTTAGTCAGCCGAGATAACGAGACCTACTCAGTCAGCGTCAAACCACTGGAAGGCGTTGGCGCCTTGGTCGAAATTCAGCTCATAACCACGATTCAACGCAAAGAGCATGATATCCGCCGCCGGATGGCAACCAAAACGCACGTGGCCGAGGCCACGTTCGACGACCTCGTTGGCAACCATCCGGAATTCCTTAAGACCGTCGAGATAGCGCGCAAATACAGCGTGGTCGACGCGACGGTACTGATCACGGCGGAGACGGGAACGGGAAAGGAGCTATTCGCACAAAGCTTGCACAACATGAGCCCCCGGCGCAACGGTCCGTTTGTGGCGGTCAATTGCGCCGCCCTGCCCGAAAGCCTGCTCGAGAGCGAGTTGTTCGGCTATGTGGGCGGCGCCTTCACCGGCGCCAAGCGGAGCGGTAAGGTGGGGCTCTTCGAGCAAGCCCACCGCGGCACGATCTTCCTCGACGAGATCGCCGAGATGCCCTTCCGGCTCCAGTCCAGCCTTCTACGCGTTCTGCAGCACAAGGAGGTGATGCGCATCGGCGACGACAAGCTGATACCTGTGGACGTCAGAATAATCACGGCAACCAACAAGGATCTCCGGGCGCTGGTCGATAAGGAGCAGTTTCGCGAAGACCTTTATTACCGCCTCAATATCCTGAGGCTCGAAATACCGCCGCTGCGCAGACGCCGCGAGGATATTCCCCTTCTCGTTCAGCACTTCGCCATTCAGGTCTGCCGGACGTACAAGAGACCTCCGATATCTTTCTCGAAGGAGTGCGGGGAGAGGCTCAGCAACCACCACTGGCCTGGTAACATCAGAGAGCTCTATAATGTGATCCAGCGCGCCGTCCTCCTCGCCGTCGAGCCGATTATCAATGTCAATGTGATTGACGGAATCCTCGAACATACAGGAGATGAGGGCAACGTCCAGAACCAACGGTTCGACCTGGATTTAACCGGATCCTTCAAGGACATCCAGCGACAGATCATCCAGCAGCTATTCGAAGGTAGCAAAAGCGAGGACGAGGTAGCGCGTATCCTGGGGATTTCGAAAACCACGTTGTGGCGGCGGATGAATGCAAAATGAAAACAACGATTTCAAATTGAAATACGTTAGCACGAATACTCTCCCCGCAAGCCGATCAAAAGAGATCCCACTGAGTATGCGCAATCGGTATGGCAAGCCTCTCATCTTCGCCGACGAGATCCGACCCTGTTGACAAAGATGCATGTTATGCCACCGGTCCGAGCCCGATCCGCCCGATAGACTGTTAACAGATTTGTCTTTCAGAAGGCTCGGTGGCATTTTCGGGAGTGATAGAAAGGCGTAATCCTATCGCCGATGTGAAAGCGATCCTTCCCG
>Ga0114922_10007315_pt1 | contig 10106 bp, 8 predicted proteins | sample AartaG_FD_100975 | JGI IMG/M metagenome (GOLD analysis project Ga0114922, IMG submission 100975) | Deep subsurface microbial communities from Aarhus Bay to uncover new lineages of life (NeLLi) - Aarhus_00045 metaG | ecosystem: Environmental > Aquatic > Marine > Oceanic > Sediment | place: Aarhus...
CCGAAATAGAATAGTATCCCAAATACTATGGTAACAGCCATCAGCAGCCAGAGTATTATCTGTATAATTCTGCTAGTTAAATTTGACATAGTTTTTACTTTTTAAGGTTGTGCTTAACAAGTATGTCAACAAGTGAGATTGAAGCATCTTCCATCTGGTTTGTCAGGCTATCGATTTTTGAAAGGATAGTGTTATAGAAAACCTGGAGGATAACTGCAACGATAAGACCTGTAACCGTAGTAATAAGAGCTATCTTAATACCACCGGCAACAAGACCTGCTGATACGTTACCTGCCTGTTCGATCTGATCGAAAGCTTCAATCATACCAATTACTGTACCCATGAAACCAAGCATAGGAGCAATTGCGATAAAGAGAGATATCCATGAGAGGTTTTTCTCGAGGAGGCCCATTTGCACGCCACCATATGAGATAATTGATTTCTCAGCCATCTCTATACCTTCGTTTGCCCTGTCGAGGCCCTGGTAGAAAATGCTGGCCACCGGGCCGCGGGTATTACGGCACACGTCTTTTGCTTCTGCAACGCCCCCGCTTTCAAGAGCATCTTCAATCTTCTTGAGAAGTTTATCTGTATTTGTTGTAGCAAGATTAAGATAAATTATACGCTCGATAGCAATTGCCAGACCGAGTATAAAGGTCAGCAAAATAACACCCATAAACTGGGCACCACCCTCAACAAATTTGATCTTAATCTGCTTGTGGAGTTCTCCCCCTTCACTTTCAGTAGCAGTTACAGATTCCATTCCTTCCTCTATAGTTGCTGGAGTTTCTTCTGCAACTTGCTCAATAGCAGTTGTGTCTTGTGGCTCATCCTGAGCAAAAGCATTAACTGATGCTCCGATAAAAAGCATCCCAAACACAGCTACAAATGCAAATAGTTTTTTCATGGTTTGTTTGTAATTTAAGTTATTAAAGTATAATAATATTCCGCAAATTTATAAAATTCTTTCTTTTACAAGGCTTAGAAGCTTATTTAATCTTTTTTTGTATGATTTTAAAAAATAAATAATCACACTGTTATGTTAGCTAAAGCCTATTTTTACAAACCGGAAGGGATTCCTTCGAATCCTTTTTCTCTTCTAAATTATCTATTAACATAATTTTTCCCGCGGTTAATAATAAATGCGGAGAGAGAGGGATTCGAACCCTCGGTACCCTTTAGGGGTACACACGCTTTCCAGGCGTGCCAGTTAAGCCACTCCTGCATCTCTCCTAATAAGTAACCCCAAGGGATCTGTCAGTATTTCAAAGAATTTCAGTCGCCCAAAATACGAAAAATTATTAATAAAAACATCCTAAAGACTTATTTCTCCCCTAAGACTACTATTTAGAAGTGTTTTAATTATACCTGCATCATCATAATTGCCAAGTAAGTACATGAGCTTGGTTACAGCAGCCTCTGTTGTCATATCATGACCACTGATAACTCCTGCCTCAAGTAATTTACGGCTGGTTTCATAAATGCCCATATCGACTCTTCCTGAATAACATTGAGTAATATTAAGCACGAATCCTCCACCTGAAATATAATCTCTTATTGTATTGATATACCATTCTGCAGCAGGGCCATTACCTGTCCCGAATGATTCAACAATAACAGCCCTTGTTGGTGAAGAATTAAAATAACTTTGAACCGTTTCCCTGTTTAAGCCGGGGAATAATTTCAGGATCGATATACTGCTATCAAGATTCTTACAGACCCTGAGATTCTTCCTGACAGTAGGTGTAAGTATAAGGTTATTATTGAATTTTATATTTATACCCGCTTCAGCAAGGGGAGGATAATTTGGTGAATCGAAAGCATTAAAATGCTCTGAACTGAATTTTGTAGTGCGGTTACCCCTGCGAAGGTAATTCTCAAAATATATACAAACCTCAGGAACAGGTGTTTTTCTGTTATTTTGAGAAGTAGCTATTTCTATTGCACTGATAAGGTTTTCTTTGCCATCGGTCCTTATCATCCCAATGGGAAGCTGTGAACCAGTAAAGATCACTGGTTTCTCAAGATTTTCAAGCATAAAGCTGAGAGCCGAAGCTGAATAAGCCATGGTATCAGTACCATGGAGTATGACAAAGCCATCATAATTGTCGTAATTTGCCTCTATTATGCCTGCCATTTTTTGCCATGATTCAGGACTGACATCTGAAGAATCAATCAGAGGGTCAAAGGATATAGTGTCAATTCTGCAATCAAAGCGCTGAAGCTCCGGAACCTGTTGCTCAATATGCTTAAAGTTGAACGGGACAAGCACTCCTGAAGAAGGATCATGTACCATTCCTATAGTGCCTCCTGTGTATAAGATAATTATTGAGGATATGTCTTTCAAAACAATACTTTAGTCCAAATTAAACAAATTAATACAATTTGATGTGGTTATCCTGGCAATTTCTTCAACAGGCAGATTTTTTATTTCACCCAGTTTTTCTGCTATAAACCTGATATAGGAGCTTTCGTTGCGTTTACCCCTTTTTGGTACAGGAGCCAGGTAAGGAGAATCAGTTTCAAGTATTATTTTTCCCAGGTCGATTGATTCAAGTGTTTTATCAAGATCTGAATTTTTGAATGTAAGTATACCTCCTATTCCTATGAGAAAACCCCGGCTGATGATTTCGTGTGCCTGTTCACTGCTGCCTGTAAAAGCATGAAATACTCCACGAAGATCATGTAAACCTGTAGCATCCAGCAAGGTGAGAATTTTTTCCAGGCTTTCACGCGAATGTATAACAACAGGCAGGTTCTCTCTTCCGGCAATTTTCACCTGTTCTTTGAATGCAGTTTCCTGTTCCCTGATGTATGTTTTGTCCCAGTAAAGATCAATGCCTATTTCGCCTATTGCTATGAATTTATGCTTACCGAGATTGTTATTAACTGCTTCAAGCTGTTCATTATAGTCATCCCTTATACTGGCAGGGTGTATTCCTATCATGGGATAGCATATTCCCGGGTAATTACTCACCATTCTCAGCAATGGACCAACAGAGTCTTTGTTAATATTTGGCAGGAGCATTTTTGTAACATTACAATTAAGGGCCCTGCTTATGATCTCATCCCTGTCATCATCAAACTCAGATAAATAAAGGTGCGTATGACTATCGATAAGTTGCATCTTGTTATAATGACATGAGGCTGCAAACATAAAAAACAAAAAAAAAGGAGACAAGTTAATGCCCCCTTTTTATCTATAAGTATAAAAAAAGTATACTGCTTAGACTACTCCATGAGCAAGTATAGATTCTGCCACCTTAATGAACCCTCCGATATTTGCTCCTTGTACATAATTAATATAACCGTCCTCTTGTGTTCCGTATTTAACACAGGTATCATGGATATTCTTCATGATTATCTGGAGCCTGTCATCAACTTCTTTACGTGTCCATGAGAGGCGCATTGAGTTCTGAGTCATTTCAAGGCCTGAGACTGCTACACCACCTGCATTAGCTGCTTTCCCGGGGCCATAGAGTATGCCGGCCTCCAAGTAGGCATTAATAGCTTCCGGGGTGGAAGGCATATTAGCTCCCTCTGAAACACAGTAGCAACCATTCTTAATGAGTGTTTTTGCCTGTTCTTCATTAATCTCATTTTCGGTTGCATTAGGCATTGCAACATCGCATTTAACACCCCAGGGCCTTTTACCCTCGAAATATTCAACGCCATATTTTTCTGCATATTCCTTTATCCTGCCACGTTTGACGTTCTTTAGTTCCATCACGTATGCCAGTTTTTCTTTATCTATGCCTGCCGGGTCGTAGATATAGCCTGATGAATCGGAAAGTGTTACTACCTTACCTCCCATTTCGGTAACTTTTTCACAAGCATACTGTGTTACATTACCTGAACCTGATATTGCCACCACTTTCCCTTTGAGTGTATCGCCTCTCGTTTCAAGCATATTCTGGGCAAAATAGGTTGCGCCATATCCGGTTGCCTCAGGACGTATAACTGAGCCACCCCAGTTTATGCCTTTCCCTGTGAGGACGCCGGTGAACTCATTCCTGAGCCTTTTATACTGTCCGAACAGGTAACCTATTTCACGTCCGCCAACACCGATATCACCTGCCGGCACGTCGGTGTTAGGACCAATATGGCGTGATAATTCTGTCATGAAACTCTGGCAGAACCTCATTACTTCGTTATCAGACTTACCCTTGGGATCAAAATCTGATCCTCCTTTACCTCCTCCCATAGGGAGTGTTGTTAGACTGTTTTTAAGTACCTGCTCAAAAGCAAGAAACTTCAATATTCCCAGATTAACAGTAGGGTGGAACCTTAAACCCCCTTTATAGGGGCCAATGGCACTATTCATTTCGATACGGTATCCTTTGTTGATCTGGATTTCTCCTTTGTCATCAAGCCATGATACCCTGAAAAGAATAACCCTTTCGGGCTCTGCAATTCTTTCAAGGATCTTGGCATGTTTATACTTGGGATTTTCTTCAATGAAAGGGATAAGTGATTCAGCAACTTCTTGTACGGCCTGGTGAAATTCGTTTTCACCCGGGTTCTTAGCCTTGATAGCTGCCATAAATTTTTCAACTCTTGGATCCATAGTCTTTATTCTTATTAGTGTTTTTTAGGTTTAAGAGAAGATAAAAATAGAAATTTCATTTTTAAAAGAACCAACAGCATAAACCTTCTTTGTAAATATTCAGAGATAAAATAAAGGATGAAATGTCAATATATAGATAATCAAATCTATAAGACATTCATATGTGTTATAAAACATGCACGATAACATAACTTTTGTCATGATTCATTCGTGAAAGTAAATCAGATTTTCTTGCGATAAATATTTCCCGGGATACTTGTTATATGACCTGAAAATTCAAGTTTTAAAAGGGCTGATGATAGCTGATGTAATGGTTTGCCCAGAGAATTGCTTATCTGATCAGATGCTAATTCTTCATTTTCATTGAATAATACAAATATTTTTTCTTCAAGGGGGCTCAGGTTTTCAGGAAACAATTTCTTTTGTTTGTTTTCGGATTTGGATCTCAACCAGTTAAGGTTATAAATAACATCATCGGCTGATTCGATAAGAGCTGCCCTGTTGGATTTGATAAGAAGATTACATCCTTCAGATAAGCGGTCACCCGGGCTGCCGGGGACTGCCATCACTTCCCTGTTATACGACATAGCAATATCAGCAGTAACCATAGCCCCTCCCTTTCTTCCTGATTCAATAACCAGGGTGGCATCAGATATACCTGCTATAATCCTGTTTCGCTTGAGAAAGTTATTTCTTTCAGGAGCTTCAAACGAAGGGAAATCTGTAATAAGTGCTCCCTGTGATATTATTTGCTTTGCTATGGCTAAATGGGCTGAAGGATATAGTGTTTTAAAACCATGACCTAGAATTGCCAGTGTTTTGAGGTTTTCTTTCAACGCAGCTTTATGTGCAGTAATATCAACTCCGTAAGCAAGCCCGCTGGTGATTATCAGCTCAGGGTATTCATTGGCAAGGTTGTTAATAATAGCCTTACATATATCTTTACCTTTTCGTGTAATATTCCTTGTACCCACAACACTGATAATCTTTTTATCATTAAGGTTTGCATTACCCTTGAAATATATGAGTAATGGTGAGTCAGGGCATTCTTTCAGCCTTGCCGGGTATTCATTCTCATCATAACATATAACGCCTATATCGTGTTTGCGAATATAATCCAGCTCCTCAGCTGCTTTATCCATAAATTCCCGGGAGCAAAGGTGGGTTGCAATGGTTTTACCTATGCCGGGAATACGTATAAGGTTACGATATGATTCATTAAAAACAGCTTCAGCAGAGCCCAGGTGTTTGATAAGTTTTCTGGCATTTATATCACCAACGGCAGGTACCATGCCAAGGGCAATAGTGCAGATCAGTTCTTTATCTGTTTTCATTTTCAGCATGAGACATTTTACCAAAGATAATAAATAGGTGTGAATTTGAATATGCTGAAATGCATAAAAACAAGATAGAAGAAAGGCTGCTCATAAGTTGAACAGCCTTTACATAATACTATGGGGGTGTATTTAATAAATACCGTAGTCCAGCATAGAATTGGCTACTTTCAGGAAGCCAGCAATATTTGCTCCCTTAACATAATCCACATATCCGCTTTCATTAGTTCCATATCTCACACATGCCTCATGGATATTGATCATTATTTCATGCAGCCTGTCGTCAACCTCATTACGTCTCCAATGAAGTTTCATCGAGTTTTGCGACATTTCAAGTCCTGATGTAGCCACACCACCTGCATTGGCAGCCTTGCCCGGTGCAAATAGGAGTTTATTTTTCTGTATTATTTCAATCGCTTCAGGCGTACAGGGCATATTGGCTCCTTCACATACACAAATACAACCGTTGTTAACAAGATTCTGTGCGTCTTCGGCATTCAGTTCATTCTGGGTAGCACATGGGAGTGCAATATCCACTTTAACTTCCCAGGGATGTTTACCTTCGTGGAACTGTGCTGACGGAAATTCATATGAATATGGTTTAACAATATCTTCATTTGAGGCTCTCAGTTCCAGCATATAATCTATCTTATCACCGGATACTCCGTCAGGATCATAGACATAACCATCAGGTCCTGAAAGTGTTACAACTTTACCGCCCAGCTCGATGACTTTCTGGACTGCTCCCCATGCTACATTTCCAAAGCCTGATACAGCCACTGTTTTGCCTTTGAATGTTTCACCTATGGTAGCAAGCATTTCCTTAGCAAAGTATACACATCCAAAACCTGTGGCTTCAGGTCGTATAAGTGAGCCACCCCAGTTTATACCTTTTCCTGTGAGCACACCTGAATGTTCACGTTTCAATTTTTTGTACATACCAAAAAGAAACCCTATCTCACGGCCACCCACTCCGATATCACCGGCGGGGACATCCATTTCAGGGCCAATATAGTTCCATAATTCAAGCATGAATGAATGACAAAACTTCATAATCTCAGCATCAGATTTACCTTTTGGATTAAAATCAGAGCCACCTTTACCACCACCCATGGGGAGTGAAGTGAGTGAGTTCTTGAAGATCTGTTCAAAGCCTAGGAACTTCAGAATACTGAGGTTTACACTGGGGTGGAAACGTAAGCCTCCCTTGTATGCACCTATGGCATTGTTGAACTGTATACGGTACCCAAGGTTAACCTGTACCTTACCTTCGTCATCCATCCATGGTACTTTAAATGTGATGATCCTGTCTGGCTCTATAAGCCTTTCAATGATATTGGCAGATTCGAAATGTGGATTATCATTATAGACTTCCTCAATTGATTCAAGTACTTCCCTGACTGCCTGAAGGTATTCAACCTCGCCGGGGTGTTTCTTCTCGAGGTTGTTAAGAACAATATCTACATTCATTATTAGAAAAATTTGATGATTTTATAAAGGATTCATTAATGGTTCAAATATGACATAAGCAAAAATGTTAAAAAATGATTAAACTCATAAGTCCGAAATGATTAATGCTGTTTTATATATTTGTCAAGTGACCCTGCTATTTTATTAAGTTCTGATTTTGATAACGAGGAGATATATACAGGAGAATAGCTTGCTTTTTTATTTCCCATCAGGCGATATAGTTGTATCGTTTTTATTAGGCCCGGGAAGGGTTTTGTTATTTTATAGCCAAGAAACTCATTTTTTGGAATTTCTACCGAATTCTTTTTCCCTCTTAAAAGGCCTACAGAGTAGTATCTGAAGATAATATTATTACCATCATCTGAGAAGTAGATGTATTTGTATTTCAGTAGAAGAGGCAGGAAAGCCAGTAAAATGTATGCAGCTGTAAGGATAAGCGTGGCATAGAATTCCTGGATGCCAAATACAGGAAAATGCAGCTGCTTCCCGAAATACACGACATATACATATACAAGCATGATCAGTGTGGCTATGAATAACCTGATTCTTAAGCCTATAATGGTCTTGCTATTATCAAATGTCATCCGGGGAAATATTTTTACAAACCAAAATTATTTTTTAAAGATATCAATTAATTTCGTCAGATAAATCCTGTCTTTTCATTTTGAAAAAATCCTGTAATATATTTCGACACTCTCTTTCCATAACACCTTGTAGTACACTGGTTTTATTATGCAACACACTGTCTGTATTAAGTGAATAGCCTCTCTTTTCGTCAGAGGTTCCGTATACCAGTCTACCTATCCGGCTCCAGAATAATGCCCCGGCACACATAGTACATGGTTCAAGGGTAACATAAAGGCTGCATTTATCAAGGTATTTACCTCCAAGGTATGTGCTTGCAGCAGTTATTGCCTGCATTTCGGCATGGGCTGTTGGATCATTGAGTGTTTCAGTAAGGTTATGTGCCCTGGCTATAATCCTGTTATTGCATACCACTACGGCACCAACCGGCACCTCTCCTTTAGCCTTTGCTGTTTCGGCCTCAGTTAATGCGGCCTTCATAAAGGTTTCATCCGAAAATTCTATTGTTATCATTACTATTGAGAGATGTTTATGTAAATGTAATAAAAACAGAAATATATCTCAGATGACTGTAATTCATTTCAGTGTTATGATGTTTTGGTTATTTTTGTTTCAAATATATCAGGCTCATTATGTACAGAACACACAATTGCGGAGAACTGACTTTATCCAACCAGGGTCAAAAGGTTGTATTAAGTGGCTGGGTCCATAAATCACGCGACCTGGGTGGAATGACGTTTATTGATCTGCGTGACAGGTATGGCAAAACCCAGCTGGTCTTCAATATGGAAACAAAACCTCAGTTATGCGCTGAAGCGAGAAAGCTGGGGAGAGAATATGTTATCCGTGCTGAAGGTATAGTTGAAGAGAGAAGCAATAAGAATCCAAAGATGCCTACCGGTGATATTGAGATAATTGTAGAAAGCCTTGATATACTGAATACCAGTGATCTGCCTCCCTTCACCATAGAAAATGATACCGATGGGGGTGATGAACTGAGGATGAAATACAGGTATCTTGATCTCAGACGCGAACCTGTTAAACAGAATATAATTCACCGGCACAGGGTTGCCCAGGAGGTTAGAAAATACCTGGATTCACAGGGCTTTATTGAAATAGAGACTCCTGTGCTTATTAAATCAACACCCGAGGGGGCACGTGACTTTGTAGTTCCCTCAAGGGTGCATCCGGGATGCTTTTATGCTCTGCCTCAATCACCTCAGACCTTTAAACAACTGTTAATGATATCGGGTTTCGATAAGTATTTTCAAATTGTCAGGTGCTTCCGGGATGAGGATCTCCGTGCTGACCGACAGCCAGAGTTTACCCAGATAGATTGTGAGATGTCTTTTGTTGAACAGGATGATGTCCTGAATGCTTTTGAAGGCCTGGCTGTTCATCTGTTCAAAGCAGTAAAGAATATTGATGTAAAGGAGAAATTTATTCGTATGACATACGAACAGGCTATCTCAGAATATGGGACAGATAAACCTGATCTTAGATTCGGGATGAAAATCACGGAAATAAGTGATACAGCCAAAGGAAAGGGATTCAATGTATTTGATAAATCAGAATATATAGGAGGTATAGTTGCTACAGGTTGTTCTGATTATTCACGGAAGGAGCTTGATAAGCTTACTGATTTCGTAAAAAAACCCCAGCTTGGGGCCCAAGGCCTGGTATACGTAAAATATAATAAAGATGGCTCATTCAAATCATCTGTTGACAAGTTTTTTAGTCCTGATGATCTGAAGCAATGGGCTGAAGCCATGGCCGCCGGACCGGGCGACCTGCTTCTTGTACTGGCCGGTGAACGGATGGATACCCTTACTGCACTGTCTGAACTTCGTCTGGAAATGGGCAACAGTCTGGGCTTGAGAGATACAGAGCAGTTCAAAGCTTTATGGGTTGTGGATTTCCCCTTGCTGGAATGGGATGACGAAACAAATAGGTATTATGCAATGCACCACCCTTTTACATCACCAAAAACTGAAGATCTTCATATGCTTGAATCAGATCCAGGCAAAGTGCGGGCAAATTCTTATGACCTGGTGATCAATGGTGTTGAAATTGGTGGAGGTTCGATAAGAATACATGATGCTGAAATACAAAAGAGAATGTTCAGGGTGCTGGGATTTACAGATGAAGAG
>Ga0114922_10007317_pt1 | contig 10106 bp, 4 predicted proteins | sample AartaG_FD_100975 | JGI IMG/M metagenome (GOLD analysis project Ga0114922, IMG submission 100975) | Deep subsurface microbial communities from Aarhus Bay to uncover new lineages of life (NeLLi) - Aarhus_00045 metaG | ecosystem: Environmental > Aquatic > Marine > Oceanic > Sediment | place: Aarhus...
AGATTTTTACCTTCCTTTTTACACCCTAACAGATTCCTTTCTTTCGCTAACCGTCTCCTCTCCTCATCTCTTATCTCACGTCTCAATAGCTTTACTGCCTTGGGCTCGGAATCCGATGATAACTTAGAGAAGTATAATATTATATCTCGAGAGCTTTGCAAAACCTTATTAACCCTGTGGAATTCCCGCTCTGCGGGATCCCCTTTGGGGGATTCCACAGAGCGGGTTTTTGTCACCCCAATGAAGAGGGTGGACTTTTCTGAAGTGACTGGTGGAAGGGCGCTGTTTTTTCGCAACTTATCAGTGGGGGAAACCGCAGCCCCGAGCTTGTCGAGGGGAATGCGGAGGGGGCAAAACTCCCCCATAGATAAGTTGCTGAAAAGACTAAGTCCCGATCCTTGGATCGGGAAACTGAAGAAAAGCCCATCCTCTTTAAGAAAATATGAGTTAGGCAAAGCTCTCATCTCTATGCCTTGACAAACTCTACATCTATGGTATTATAAAATTATTATATTCATATTTTCTTAATTTCAAACCTTATCAAAAAAATATAAGGGGGATTCTTATGGAACTTGTCAGGATCAAAAGACATTATCAGATTACCCTTCCAGCTGTTCTTCGTAAAAAACTTAATATTGACATCGGAGACTATATGGAAGTGGAGAATAAAAATGGCGACATAGTTATGCGCCCGGTTAAAGTGATCCATCCGGATCAGGAGTATTTTTATACCAGAGAGTGGCAAGAAGGAGAGGCGCAGGCAGACAAAGACATTGCAAAAGGTGATGTGGTTGGCCCTTTTGATAATATCAAAGACAACCTGAAAGCCCTTAAAAAGGCCAAAATATGAAGCTACTCTTTACTAAAAATTTTGTCCGAGAGTACCGTAAACTACCCCAGCAAATTCAGAAAGCAACCGACAAACAGTTGGAACTCTTATTATATAATTCACAACACCCATCTTTAAGCATAAAAAAAATGCAGGACCCCAGAAATATCTGGGAAGGCCGCGTAATAGAATCATACCGTTTCACCTTTCAAATCGAAGAAGACACTTATATTTTAAGAAAAGTCGGGACCCATGATATCTTAAAAAAGCCTTAGTCGAATTTAGGGGCTTCGTTCCGTATTTAGACAGAGTTGAACAGCAGGTTGTCCCTGAAATGTATTGGAAACCGGTACTCCTGTTTCTAACATTTCTTGGGGCCAACTCCCGAGATCGACATTCCTCTATTATATACCTGTGCCGATTTAATCTCCCCTTTTTCCAACTATTTACACACAAAAAGTATGTAAACTTTTATCAAGAAGTGGAAAATAATTACCCATAATATCCTATTTTTTACATATCTCTAAGCAGGACTGTGAAAAAGGCAAGGTAACTATTTGAAATTTGATGAACTTGTAAAAAGTCTAAAAATGGGACGGCAAAGTAAAAAGCTCCAAATGCAAGGCTTGCGAATCTTGAGGAATGAGGTGTACTTACCAGTACTCCGCAATGACGAAAGATGAAGCTTAACGCAGCAGTTGGGCTTTTTACGAGGCCGTCAAATTTAAGTAAATTATTTAATGATTAATTAGGCATGAAGTTTGCTGAATAAATATCTGTATAACCTTTTTCTCCAACAGTTTAACCCTCATTTAAGGTGATATTCCATGGAGAAAAACCTCAAATTGTGCCTACCCTGCTCCTGAGAGAACATTTCTTCTTTTGGGAGCCTAAAATACGGTGTCATTTTAATAAAACCAAGACCATCGTAAAATGAAAATTGTGTCCATGTAATAGGTACAAAGGAGGTGATGACTTAAGAGATTTTTGTTCCCATCGATTTGCACTACTTTTATCAGGTATGATCTTTATGTTGGAAGGGAGGTGATATGGATTCGATTTCTTGGTATTTTGTGAGGCTGACTTCAGATCTAGGTATGAATTGGGAGCCTTTCACTAAGGTTCGATATGGACTAAAAAATGGAGTAGGCCACCACATTTAATAAGGAGGAAAATGATGAAAAAGTTAATATTTTTTTTATGTGTGATATTTTTAGTGTTTGGCATAACTGGAGTAGCAGGCGCAGCGCCGAACATGTTGCCGACTTGGTATGATGCCGATAAAACCGGAATAGATGACAGTTTATTGTGTTGGGCTGCTTCAGCATCCAATACTCTTGCCTATACAGGCTGGACTGGTACCAACGATGGGATCGACTCTATTTCGACCGCAGACGATATTTTTGCCTATTTTAATTCTTATTGGCCAGACGGTGCAGGTAATGCGTATTATGGACATGAATGGTGGTTTACTGGTTCAGAAAGTGCTCCGCTCACAAGTCCTACCGGGGGCGGGGGCTTTTATAATGATCAGTGGGTGGCTCCATGGCCTACTAATGCATATTTTGAAACTTGGATGGATTCTGATATTGGTATTGATGCGATGGTTGAAATCAACACTTTTATTAGTGAAAATCGTGGAATAACGATTGATATCGATGCTGGAATGGGTCATGCACTAACCGTTTGGGGAATAGACATGGACCCTATAGTACAAGAATTGTACGTCACAGATTCAGACGATGGAGGGCTGGAAGCACTCAAAACATTCGAGTACTATTTAGGCGATGATGGTTATTATTACATGGCAGACTACATTAATGGTACCTGGCAGACAGAGGCTACTAACACTCGAATCACAGGACTCACAGGACTCATAAATAACGTTGGAGGCATTCTACCCTATTACGATGATGGACCCGGCGTTGAACCTGTACCCGAACCTGCCACCTTGTTCCTCGTTGGATCTGGCTTGATGGGCCTTTTTGGGTTAGGCAGGAAGAAGTTCTTTAGGAGATAAACTATTTAATTGTCTTAGGAACCTAATCGAGGGAAAAAGGCAGGGGCTGCAATAGCCCTTGCCTTTTTATTTGAATGATTTGAACTTAATGTTATCTTTAATGATATTATGAAGATTATTTTAATAGAGTTGATCTTAAATATTTTTCTTTTCTCCTTTGGTCAGCTAATGAGTGGTTCAGTGGCACATGCTAGAAGCGGGGCAGGTGAAGCGAAAATTTATCAAATGCCCCATTTAAGCAAGGGTGCTGAAAGACTATTAAAAGATAATGGGTTTGTTGTTGTCCCGTCCAAGGTATATAAAGACATGAACCAGGTCTATGAGGCTTTCCGTAGAGACAATGTACCCATCTTTGTGACCACCGACTCCATCCTGCATACTACCCACCTGCTCTTTGACAACCTCTTGAGAATCATCGAATTTGAGCATCTCATGGGCGATTTGGAAAAGCTGACCAGTTCTATGCTAAAGGTATCGCTCGATGATTACAAAACAGTGGAGAATCAAGAGGTCAAAAAGGCCATTTATTCGAATATCGCCTTTTTTTCCGTGGCAGCCAGACTACTGAATGAAAAAAAGGTCATCCACGCAAATGTAAAAGATATCGTGGAACCTGAGATAGGGCTTATCAATAAACATACAGGCTTTAAGAAATCCCCTGTTTTTGGCTACCTGGAAGATTACAGCCAGTATGTCCCCCGGGGGCACTATACCCGTAGTGAGGAGTTCAAATCTTACTTTAAGGCCATGATGTGGTATGGCCGGGTGGGCTTTTACCTTAATCCAAGCACATCCCTCAAAATTACTGAGCGTCTGACCAAACAATTGACCAGGCAGGCATTGCTGATTGTGAGGGCATTAAGCGAATTGCGCATAGAGGGTGGATTGGCATTGGAGGTGTGGGAAAGGATATACGAACACACTACCTTCTTTGTGGGAGAAACCGACGATCTGGATGTCCACGACTATGAGGACCTTGCCTTGAAAATATACGGGAAGATACCGGGTGTTAAGGAATTAGCAGATGAATCGAGGCTCGAGGAGTTTATGTCTCAGGCCCAGAAATTGCGAAAGCCTAAAATCCTTTTCACCTTCCTTGTAGATACAGAGTCCGAGGAAAAAGGTGCCGATGGGGTTACGCTATGCTTTCGGTTTATGGGGCAGCGATTTGTTCCCGACTCATACATATTTCAAAATCTGGTATATCCGAAGGTTATGTTTTATACCGGCAGCTCAAAACCCTTTACGTGGGTGATGTCACAGAGGGGGCCGATCAGGGGCTTCCCCCGGGGCCTGGATATCATGGCGGTATTGGGATCTGAGTACGCTGAGGGTATCATAAAAGATGAGGGTGACAACGATTACCAGAAATACAGCGAGCAGTTGGCAAAACTGAAAAAAGAGTTTGACCTAAAGACAGAAGAATGGGCATCCAATCTATACTGGAGTTGGCTTTACTGCCTGAAACCTCTTTTGTCACCTGCCGGGGGTAATGCCCCAACCTTTATGCGCAGCAAAGCCTGGAAAGGTAAAGCACTCCATACTGCCCTCGGCTCATGGGTAGAGCTGAGACATGATACTATCCTTTATTCAAAGCAGAGTTACACGATGATGGCCGGTGGTCTCCCACCACAGCCTCAGCTTACGTATGGATATGTAGAACCGTATCCTGAGGTATTTGTGAGAGTTCGCAGAATGATAGAGAGGATGAGAAAGGGCCTGATTTCGTCTGGGCTCCTCGACAGAAGGATAGAAGACAAATTGAGACACTATGAGGAATTACTGGGTACTCTTGAAGCAATTGCAAAAAAGGAGATTAATGGAAAACAACTCTCGCAAAAAGAATACCAGACCATATGGAAGATCGGCTCCACGCTTGAATCCGTAACGAGATTTCCTAATGAGATCATGTCAAAGATCAGCTCTGGAACTGACGAAAAGATGGCTGTGATAGCTGATGTCCACACCGATCCCAACTCAGGGCAGGTGCTTGAGGAAGCAGTTGGGTTCCCCTCTATCATCTACGTGAGAGTCTCCATTGACGGAAAGGAGCAGATTGTACGAGGGCCCGTATTCTCTTATTATGAATTCAGACAACCCATGTCAGATCGCTTAACCGATGAGGGGTGGCAACAGATGCTCCAGAAAGGCCAGGAACCATCCTTGCCGGGATGGACAAATGAGTTTATTGGGCAACACAACTGAACAGAAAACCCCTAGTCATCATTTGACAGAAGACAATAGATGCCTAAGTGAGTTGTCTGAAGCCATAATTAGAATTGTTGTAAGAATAGGATTTTCCTTGACAATATGTATATTAAGCGTTTATTGGATATATTAATTACCACTTATTTTCAAAAAGTTGTAGGTAAGGCAATATCACAAACTCAACCTTCTGGGTGGGGTTATGAAAAAACGATACTTCACTGTTTCGGTACGCAGCCTCTGAGGGATTTTTATACTTCCTTGGAGGCTTTTTTGTTTTAGTACCCAAAAAGGTAAAACTATTCGCAAGTTAATAGTCCCCCTCACTGACTTATGGTGAGAAAATAAAAAATGACTTCAGGGTGGCTTTCAAGATTAGGAATAGTGCTTAAATCATGTCCAGTATAGGCAGACATCAAGATCGATCAAATCTTTTAAATTCGTCAAGGAGGAGGAAGAAAAATGTCTAAAATGCATTTTAGAGTGTTAGTGTTTTTTATTCTTCTTGCACTGGTTTTATGTGGTTTTCCATCTTCTTCCATGTCACAGGGAGCCGAAGTCTGGACAAACCTTGGCCTTTATGGGGGCCAGATATATGACATTGCCATTGATCCTACTAATCCAGATAAGATGTTCGCTGGGAGCTACATGGGAGATGGACTTTTTATGACCACTGATGGTGGAGACAGTTGGCAGGCTGTTGTAGCCGCGGAAGCGGAAGATATGGGAGGAGAAGATTCGTTCAAAAACCATGCGGTGTATGCTGTAAAGATTGCACCAAGCAATAACGATGTGATCTATGCGGCACACAATTATTGGGTAGAAAAGAGTACGGACGGGGGCCAGACCTGGATTCACATTTACAATGGTACAATGCAACGGGACTGTACGAATTGCCCGGCGTATGATCAATTTAGATTTTGCTATGCTGTAGCTATTGATCCTGATGATCCTCAGACGGTTTATGTGGGAACAGGCGGCCGCTATACCGATTATGAGCCATGTGGCGCTATTTACAAGACCGAGGATGGTGGAGAGAACTGGACGAAAATGAACGGACCCGCAGACTCTTGCTATCCTGGGTCCGGGAACTTTGACTTTAGTGTGGTTGACCTGTCCATTGATCCAAACAATCATAATGTGATCTGGGCGGTTACAAACGATTCCGGTAGAAACCCCGGATTTGACGGCACTCTGTATCGTTGCGAGATTGATCCACAGGGAACAGACACATGGACTGAAGTCTTTTCAATGGATGGCGGAGGTTTCTGGAATGTTGAGGTTAAACCTAATGATTCCAATTCGATCTTTACCGCTCATAAGCTGGGGATCTTCAGACACTATTTTGAGGCAGATGAGTGGAAGTATGAGCGGATTCTGGATTATGAAGGGCCAGAGCCACCTCCCCCGGGTGAAGTGTTTGCTGGAACCGTAAGGGGCCTAGCTTTTGATCCAAAAAGCCCGGATGTGCTTTACGCTACCTGGAAAAACTCACTTAGTGAATGGGACAATGTGGACACAGGTGCAAAAATTGCGAGAGGTGTACCACCTTATGGAGACGATAATTGGGAGATCTATCCTGTTGACACTGAATTTCTGGCCATAGCAGTCCGACCCTCTGACGATTCTTCACCAAGCGAAATCATTTTTGGGGGTAAGATCTTTGAGGGTGTTTACAAAAGTCAGGACCATGGCCAAAGTTGGACGCCAGTTAATAATGGGATCAATGCTCTCATGATCAATGACGTTGACGTTGATCCCAATGATAATTCCCACATCCTTGCTGGCACCAGCGCAGGAGCTTTTGAAAAGCAAGGTGCCGGCGACTGGACCCTTACCTCTGATCTTGACGCATCGGTCCAGTCAGTTGCTTTCGACCCAACTGACACAGATGGATCTACATATTTTGCTGGTACACGGTATAAGGTGGCAAAGACCATAGACAACGGTGAGAACTGGTCGTTAAGTAATGATATTACAGATCAATGGGTCGATGACATCGCCATCAGACCTGGCGGAAATACCATATTCATTGCCACTGGAGCAGTAAGTGGCAACGTATCGGGTGTTTATAGAAGCGTAAATGGAGGAAGTGATTTCACCCAGGTTTTTTCCAGCGACCAGTTCGCCTTCAACTCGGTTGTAATCGATCCGTCTGATTCCGATCATATTTTTGCTGGAGGAGGGAATTTCTTTGGAACAAGGAGGCTTGGCAATCTGTATGAGAGCACGGTTGGTGGGGATGCAGGTACTTGGCAACTAACGGGACTCACCAATGTGATTGTCAATGCCCTTCTGGTCGATCCTACCGACTCAAATATCATGTATGCCGGATGCGGCCACAGCGGCGGGACACAGGTTCCCGTGTATAAGAGCATAGACGGTGGCGCCAACTGGACTCCGTCATTTGAGGGAATCCCTGAAGTAGGTATTTATGGAAGAGCTGTCTGGGGGACTTCCGGGTCGGATGTCTTTGTTGGCGCTGATAATGGCCGCATACTGCATTACGATGGAAGCACCTGGACTGCCATGCGTAGCGGCGCAACAGGGATAATCTTCAATTTCTGGGGGACTTCCGGCACAGATGTCTTTGTCGTGGGAAGCGGTGGCACAATTCACCACTACGATGGCAGCGATTGGATTGCCATGGACAGCGGCACAACAGAAGATCTACGGGGTGTGTGGGGGACTTCCGGGACAGATGTCTTTGCCATAGGAAACTCCGGAACCCTCCTCCGCTACAATGGCAGCATCTGGAATGCAATAGACATATCCGGTCTTACAACAGCTAACCTCCGGAGTGTCTGGGGGGCTTCCGGGACAGATGTCTTTGTTAGTGGATATTCTGGCACAATCTTACACTACAATGGCAGCGATTGGATTGCCATGGACAGCGGCACAACAGAAATGGTTTTAGGTCTCTGGGGGACTTCCGGAACAGATGTCTTTGCCGTGGGCGGCAATGGAATAACCCTACACTTCAATGGCACAACATGGGATCACATGACCAGCGGCACAACTGAAGAGCTTCAGTGTGTGTGGGGCTCTTCCGGAACCGATGTCTTTGCCGTGGGTATGAATGGCACCATCCTCCACTACGATGGCAGTGATTGGACTTCCATGGACAGTGGCACAACAGACTATGTCTGGCGGGTGTGGGGCTCTTCCGGAACCGATGTCTTTGCCGTGGACGATGGTGGTGGCAATATACTCCACTACGACGGCAGCGCCTGGGCTAGCATGTGGAATAGGGAGGGCATTAACTGGAATTCCGTGACTGATCTTAAGTTTCACCCTCAAAACAAGAATGTCATCTATGCCGGCACCGATCAGCAGGGGGTTTATGTTTCGCCTAACCAGGCTGGAAAATGGTTGAACCTTGGGACCCCTGTTTATGCAGTGCGGGCTATCTCAACAGGATCTCTTTATGCAGCAACACAGGGAGGGCTAATGCAGTGCACCGGGACCGGTGTCATGGCCGGTCAAGTGACAGATGCCGTTGATCAGTCGAGCATTGATGGTGCAACAGTCTTTAACGACCTTGGGGTAGTGACCATCAGTGTGAATGGGGAGTATATGATGATCTCTCCATCAGGAATTTGTAATGTTACTGTAGTTGCTGACGGTCACGCCAACACAACCGTAAATTATATTACTGTGTGGGGAGGGGACGTTGCCAGTACAGATATCCAAATGCAAGCAGGCGTTCCTGATTATTCGGCTACACCTCAAAACGGCACAACTGAAGCGAGCGCAGGAAGTTATTGCTTCATAGCCACTGCTGCATATGGTTCTCCAATGGCAAAACAGGTGGAGGTTCTCCGTCAATTCAGGGACAGCTATTTATTACCACATGTTGTCGGCCGAAAGCTAGTTGCCTTGTATTACCGCACAGGAAAACCGATTGCGATGTATATAGATTCCCATCCATGGCTAAAATATATTGTAAGGGGAGTTCTCTATCCAATAGTTGGCCTTGCCTGGCTATCGGTTTCAACAAGCGCCATGACCAAAGGTTTCATCTGCCTGTGTATTTCAATATGCGTTATATGGGTTATCAGACGATGTATAAAAATAAGAAGTATCAACAAGAAGTCAAAATTGAAGTATGCAACTAATATTATGATGGTTCTTCTTTTTGCTGTTCTGATTTTTTCAGGTGGCAGGCTACATGCTGGAACCCTCTTCCAACAGGTTGGCATTGCCTCTTCACCCAATACTGTGGGTTCCGGGGCAAGGGCAGTTGGAATGGGAGGCGCATTCATAGCGATCGCTGATGATGCCACGGCAGCCTCCTGGAACCCTGCCGGCCTTATCCAATTAGAAAAGCCGGAGGTGAGCATAGTTGGTGCCTATAATAACAGAAGAGAAGACTTCTCTTCCACTGTTCGTCCTGAAACAAATAATACTGGTGAAGTCGATGAATGCAGCATAAATTATTTTAGTGCAGCATACCCGTTCCTTTTTCACAAAAACATGGTGGTCTCGATAAACTATCAAAGGCTATTTGAATTCAACCGCAGTTTTGCCCATCACCTTGACTACTCCTCTGCTGGAGTAAATCTGCAACAAGAAAAGAATTTCATGCAAGATGGCTCTCTTAGCGCTTTAGGGATTGCTGCTTCTGTTGAGATCACACCACAGCTTTCTCTTGGGGCGACATTAAACATTTGGACAGATCAGTTTGTTTGGAAGAATGGATGGCAAGATAGTTTTACTGAACATGCTGTTGGTTCAACTGCAGGTGTTCCCGTGACAATTGATACGCAAAATACTGATGACTACTCCCACTTCCGTGGGATAAATGCAAATTTTGGTCTGCTTTGGGAAATAAATCAATACCTGAAACTCGGAGCTGTTGTTAAAACACCGTTTAAAGCCTCTCTTGTCCACACGTATTCCTTCGATCAGACACAGACATTTGGCCCACCCACTAGCACTACCGTAACGAGCCAGCAGAATTTACAAGAGAGCGTTGAACTCGAAATGCCCTTATCATACGGTATTGGAGTTGCATGGAGGCTTTCTGACGCCTTTACGATCGACTTTGAT
>Ga0114922_10007318_pt1 | contig 10105 bp, 8 predicted proteins | sample AartaG_FD_100975 | JGI IMG/M metagenome (GOLD analysis project Ga0114922, IMG submission 100975) | Deep subsurface microbial communities from Aarhus Bay to uncover new lineages of life (NeLLi) - Aarhus_00045 metaG | ecosystem: Environmental > Aquatic > Marine > Oceanic > Sediment | place: Aarhus...
ATACTCCATAACAAAAACTCAAAATCCTTGAGACTGAAAGAAATTTCTGTAAAATACCTAACAACTTCAGTTGAAAAAACTGTATGGTTAGGTCAACATTTGGGGATTGAATTAATCAGTGGCGATATTATTGCATTGATAGGTGACCTAGGCGGTGGTAAGACATGGTTCACAAAAGGGATTGCCATTGGCCTTGAGATTAACCCAAATGATATAGTCAGCCCGACATTCACCCTTGTTAATGAATACCGAGGCAGACAACAAATGTTTCATATAGACCTTTATCGGCTTAAAAATAAGTCCGAAATGTTAGCATTAGATCTGGAAGATTATTTTTCAAGGGAAGGAATAGTTGTTATAGAGTGGGCTGACCGTTGGCCTATGGAGCTTCCTGAGAACAAAATTCAGGTTGAGTTGAAGTTGATTAACGAGTATACGAGGGAGCTTGAATTCTCTGGTAATCATCCCAGGGCTAGGAAAATTATCGAGGCATTAAAAGAGAAAGTAGGTCACAATTTAGAGTAATTCTGATAGAAAAGCTTAACAGGGAGCATAATTATATTTAAAAAAGGTAACTATTCAGCCACGGATTCACACAGATGAACACAGATAGGCTAAAACACAAAGAAACGACAGATATTATCCTTAAAAGCTTTTATGAAGTATACCCTGTTAAATAGTCCAGATATTTTACTAACTATAACTATCATTGCCTGTCTAATAAACATTATTTTAAATAGAACAGAAGATTATTTAACAGGGTGAATAATGAGCTTGGTGATGGATTTCTGGAATCTGTCTATGAAAATGCCTTATATATTATTCTAACCGGGTATGGACTATGTGTTGAAAGACAGAAAGATATTTCTGTATTTTTTCGAGGTAATATAATCGGAGATTTTAAGGCAGACTTTATTATAGACGAGAAAGTCATCATTGAATTAAAAGCAGTTCGTACCCTTGACACAACACATGAGACTCAATTAATCAATTACTTGAAGGCAACAAATATTGAGGTTGGCTTATTATTGAATTTTGGCAGAAACCCAGAATTCAAAAGATTTGTATATGATAATAAAAGAAAAAAATCAGCGATAATCAGCGTTAATCTGTGGCTGAGTAGAAAATCGAAAATTTTGAAAACCAAGACCCAAAAGGAAAATGTAGAAAATAAAATTAAAAAACATCGAGAGAATAAACTACCCCGCAGCAAAGCAGAGGAGTATTAATTGGAATATCCGTAATCATCCCGAGGGGTGGGGAATTAATGCGCCTGAGGCGCGTTAAACCCTTGTCCGCCTTCAACGGATTATAACCAAGAGATAGGCTCACCAAATATGGCATTAATAGTACAAAAGTACGGCGGCACCTCTGTAGGAAGCATAGAAAAAATAAAAAAGGTTGCTGAGAGAGTAATTGAATATTGTAAAAAAGGGGACAGGCTTGTGGTGGTTCTCTCAGCAATGGCTGGACAGACAGATTCCTTGATCAAACTTTCTAAAGAGATAACAGATACCCCTGATACAAGAGAATTAGATGTTTTGATGGCGACAGGTGAGCAAGTGAGTATATCCTTGTTTGCTATGGCAGTAAAGTCCATGGGCTATGATTGTCGTTCCCTTCTTGGCTTCCAGGCAACTATCCATACAGACCAAATATACGGAAAGGCAAGGATCAGGAAGATTAAAACTGATCGGATCCTAAGAGAGTTAGATGAAAACAGAATTATAGCTGTAGCAGGTTTTCAGGGAATCGATGAAAGAAAAAATATTACCACCTTAGGAAGAGGGGGATCAGACACTACTGCGGTAGCTTTGGCAGCAGCACTAAATGCAGATCTCTGTGAGATTTTTACAGATGTTGAAGGTGTATTCTCAGCCGATCCAAATATCTGTACCCATGCCAGAAAACTGGAGAGAATATCCTATGAAGAAATGTTAGAGTTTGCCAGCTTAGGGGCAAAAGTCTTGGATATACGATCAGTTGAATTTGCTAAAAAATTTAATGTGCCCCTGCATGTGAGATCATCTTTTATGAGGAGTGAGGGAACAATGGTGGTAGCAGAAAGTAAGGAAATGGAAAAGGTGATGGTCTCTGGTGTTGTCTATGATAAAAATGAGGCCAGAATTACAATAGTCAAAGTGCCTGATAGGCCTGGAATTGCTTTTAAAATATTTGAGCCTGTTTTCAAAGCCGGGGTAGTGGTAGATATGATTGTCCAAAATACCAGTGTTGAGGGCTTGACTGATCTGACATTTACCGTCACCAAAACAGATTTTCAGCAGACCATGAAATTGCTAAAAGAAGTTGCCCGAGAAATAGGGGCAGAAACAGTGCTTGGAGATCAGGATATTTCTAAGGTATCTATTATTGGATTGGGTATGAGAAATCATGCTGGAGTTGCCTCCAAAATGTTTGAGACCCTATCAAAGGAAAATATCAATATAAGCATGATCAGTACCTCTGAGATAAAAGTTTCCTGTATTATAGAAGAAAAATATACCGAACTTGCAACAAGGGCCTTGCATGAAGCCTTTGGTCTGGGTAATAAAAAAGAAGAATAGCAACCGGCACATAGGCCTTTTCATTCTTATTCTAATCCTCCTTCTTGGATGGGGAATACATAACCTCTTTTCTGCACAAAGAGGTCTTGGCTCTATTGAAAAGGGAAACAATATTTTTATTCTCATCACTGGCGCACTAAAAAATCCTGGCGTCTATGTGTTTGACAGGGAGCCTTCTTTAAAGGAATTAATGGCCAGGGCCGGTTACCTGGAGGCGAAACTGATTGGCACAAAATTGTGGGATATCTATCCTTCTTTTGCTCAGGGGACAAGTGTTCAGATCAGCTCAGAGAATGGACATATACATGTCTCAACTGGATCTATGCCTACAGCATATAAAATCACCCTTAAAATTCCTATATCTATAAATACTGCATGTCTAAAAGAACTGGATACTATCCCTGGTATAGGCCCAATGCTCGCTAAAAAGATCGTTAATTACAGATCCCTTTATGGTCCATTTAAGGCAGTAGAAGAAATAAAAAATGTATCTGGCATGAGGAAACTACGCTATCTAAAAATAAAGCCTTATATCAAAATTTAGAAAATTGAGGGGAAATAATGCCATTTAAAAAAAGTGTTCCTCGATGGTTAATCGGCCTGATCCTTACCATTCTATTTATAATCATGTTCGTCACAGGCCTTGGTGATTTTACAGATGTTATAGAGAAAAAAACATTCGACCTCCGATCCAGGCTTAGCGCCTCTGGGGAAAGAAATCCAGATATTGAGATAGTAATTATTGGTGATGAGGATTTAGCTGAAATCGGTCGTTTCCCCTGGCCAAGAAACATCCTTGCCAAAGCAGTAAACAATCTTGCAATGGCCGGTGCCAAGGTTATCGCACTGGATATCATGTTTAACGAGCCAGAGGAGAGTTTTGGTCTCAAAACGATTAGAGAACTAAAGAAGACATATGCTGATCTCAAATTAAAAAATAACGGTACATCTACCAAGGCATTTTATCAATTATTAAACGAGGCAGAGGCCAATCTGGATAATGACACCAAATTAGCTGAGTCCTTTAAAAAGGCTGATAACATAGTTCTACCTATATATTTTGATACAAGGAGTGCGGGAAAGGACAATGAGATTCCTGACTACATAGCCAAAAACTCCTATAAAATCATACATGGCCTTAAGGATGAATGGGCAACAAGGTCCATTGTGTGGCTTTCCAAGATAAAGCCACTTCTCCCTTCCTTTGCTAATTCGGTTGCGGGCATTGGTCATATAAACCTTTTCCCAGATGATGATGGCTCCATCAGGACTCAAATTCACGCCATTGGTTATTTGGACAACACCTTTATTCCATCATTTCCTATTGCGATAGTAAAAACCTTTAAGGGATTAGACGACAATCAGATCAGGCTTACCCTGGGCCAGGAAATCAACATAAAAATCTCCCCACATAAGACAATTAAGATTCCAGCCACAGATGTAAATATGCTAACCCTCATTAAATGGAGCGATGGGCCAGGGGTTGCATTTCACATGACACCATTCAGGAAAGTTCTTAAAAATGAATTTCGAACAAGCCTTTTCAGAGACAAGATAGTCATCCTTGGACCCACTGCCCCAGGCATTGGGGACCGCTTTGTTACACCTATCTCAAACAGTTTACCAGGCGTGGAAATAATAGCCAACTCTGTGTCCAATATCTTAAGAGAAGAATTTTTTAAGCGGCCTCAATGGATCTCATTTCTCGAGCTGGGCATTATCCTTCTTTTCGGTCTCTATATATCATTTCTCCTGCCCAGGCTACGTGCGAGCACTGGTGCCATCATCACGCTAATCCTCCTTCTCGCTTGGGGTACAGTGGGAACACTCCTATTTTTTCGCTCAAATATATGGCTTAAGATTACCCCTCAACTCGTGCTTTTGATTCTGGGCTATATCTTAGTTGTGAGCAGAAATTTTTTCATTACTGAAAAGACAAAAGAGAAGGTCGAGGCTGATTCTGTTGAAACAAGCAAGGCCCTTGGCCTTTCTTTCCAACAACAAGGATTGCTTGATCTGGCCTTTGAAAAATTTCGAAAATGTCCTGTAGATGAACCAGGGGTCAAGGATCTTTTATACAATCTCGGCCTCGATTATGAAAGAAAAAGGCAGTTTAGTAAGGCATTATCAACATATACTATAATTATTAAGAATGACAGCGATTTCAAGGATTTGGACGAAAGGATACCTAAGTTAAAAGGTGCTGAATCTACTATGATCTTTGGTGCTGGTTTTGGCCATCCTGGTGACATTGGAACAACAATAAATGGCCTCGATACGAAACCAACACTTGGCAGATATGAAATTTCAGGGGAGTTAGGGAGAGGTGCAATGGGCATTGTTTATAAAGGAGAAGATCCTACTATACATAGAACAGTTGCTATAAAAACCTTACGATTATCTGAATTTGAAGAAGGAGAGCTGGCAGATATAAAGGAACGCTTTTTTAGGGAAGCAGAATCAGCTGGCCTATTAAACCATCCTAATATTGTGTCTATATACGATGCTGGCGAAGAACACGACTTGGCCTATATAGCCATGGAATACCTCGACGGAAGTGATTTAGCACAATGCACACATAAAGGAAAGCTCCTCCCATTGATGGGTGTGCTTAAAATCATAATTCAAGTAGCTGATGCCTTAGATTATGCCCACAAAAATAATATTGTTCACAGGGACATAAAACCGGCTAATATCATGCTCCTTAAAGACACAGGTAATATAAAGGTTACGGATTTTGGCATTGCCAGGATCATATCATCATCCAAGACAAAAACAGGTATTGTTTTAGGCACTCCTTCTTATATGTCCCCAGAACAGGTGGCTGGGAAAAAGATCGACGGACGTTCAGATATATTTTCATTAGGGGTAATTCTTTTTGAGATGTTAACCGGACAAAAGCCTTTTGCTTCAGATGATATGGCTTCACTCATGTTTCAGATTGCAAAAGAAAAGCACTCCTCAGCAAGAAAAATTAATCCAAAAATCCCACTGATAATTGAAAAGATAATAGATAAGGCCTTAACGAAAGAAGTTGATCAACGCTACCAGAATGCTGGCTTGATGGCCGAACATCTCAGAAAGATTGTAAAACAAATAGATCAGTTGAGAAAGAAAAGGGCCTCTCAAGAGTAAGATAAAAGTTATTACTTGGATATGGTTATACTTGGAATAGATACCTCCTGCGATGACACCTGTGCTGCAATAGTAGAAGATGGAAATAAATTATTATCTAATAGTATCAACTCTCAAATTATTGTTCACCACAGATACGGAGGAGTAGTTCCGGAAATTGCCTCAAGAGAACATATTAGAAATATTGTCCCTGTTGTAAGGGAATCCCTAAGGAAAGCTGAACTCACTAATAAAGATATTCATGGAATAGCAGTTACTGTGGGGCCTGGCCTTGTTGGAGCCCTTCTGGTTGGTATTCATTTCGCTAAAGCCTATAGCTACGCTAACAACATTCCTCTCATAGGAGTAAATCATTTAGAGGGTCATATCCTCTCTATTTTTTTAGAAAAAAGAGTCCCTCCTTTCCCATTCGTTGCTCTTACTGTTTCAGGTGGCCATACTAACATTTACCATGTTCGTGACGTTGGGGATTATACTGTGTTGGGTCAAACACTGGACGATGCCGCAGGTGAGGCCTTTGATAAGGTCGCAAAACTCCTCGAACTAGGCTACCCGGGAGGCCCTGTAATAGAAAAGCTTGCTGCTAAAGGCCGCCCGGATTCCATTAATTTTCCAAGGGCCTACCTATCCAAAGACTCCCTTGACTTCAGCTTTAGCGGTCTTAAGACTGCTGTTGCATTTTATGTCAAAAAATGGCGCGATCACAAAGAAGAAAAAAATGAAATTACAATAGCAGATATCGCTGCATCATTTCAGGCTGCTGTTATTGATATCCTCACTGATAAGGTAATTACAGCAACAGCGCAAGTTGCGGTAAAATCAGTCATGCTCGCAGGAGGAGTAGCCAGAAACAACTCTTTACGGAGTAAACTACAAGAAGCGATGAGTAATAAAGGAATAGATTGTTATATCCCAAGTCCGCAACTCTGCACAGATAATGGGGCCATGATTGCTGTTGCTGGTTATCACAGGATAATGAGAGGCCAAAGAAATGATCTAACCTTAGATGCGCGATCAAGATTTCCATTAGATCAATTAGATACCTAACCCGGACAAGCCGGAATTGACCAAATGTCAAAGCTCAAATGTCAAATGAAGTCCAAATGAAAAAATGACAAAACGTATTGAATCCGGTGACGGCAGGATCCATCATAGTCCAGGCTTTTACTCAATTTAGTCATTTAATATTTGACATTGACCTGCCCGCCGTCTGGCAGGCGGGTTTGAAATTTACCCGCCGGAGGCGGGTAAAGATTTTGAAATTTGACATTGAGTAGGATCCCACAAAAACCTTTCTGTCCCCGGCCCAGACCCGCCTGCCGGATGGCGGGCAGGCCTGGCATGCAAGGATTAGTTATAAAAGCAAGCTCTGATATTACTATCAAAGCAGGCTTTTATCACTGCTATGTCGCGCCAGGGCGGGCCCTTTTGAGCTCACATTTATTCATAAGGTACTAACTTGTATGTCCCTACCTGGTCTGGCAATATATTGCTCCATAATTCCCTTTCTCTCAAGTTTCCTTTATCTGCATTTCCGAAGGAATAAACTTTTTTCTCTTGCAGGATAAAACGTTAAAACATATTATCTTCTACTTGCTTCATTGCAAGTAAATTTTTTCTCCATAGGGCTTGGCGAGCAGTCAGACACGCCGGACGTATGGCGGGTAAGCAACAAAGAATAGAAACAATAGCAAAAAATAACCAAAAATGCGTTTTAACCGCCAATTTCGATATATATACCTTAGGCTTATTAGGCTCAGAGGACATCCTCATGAGTTAGCCTTAGGCATGGCCTTTGGTATATTTATAGGTATGACACCAACTATCCCCTTTCACACAATCGTTGCTATTGCATTGGCCTTAGCCTTTAAGGCAAGTAAAATAACAGCAGCGCTTGGAACCTGGATATGTAATCCTTTAACCATATATTTTATTTACAATTATTGTTATAAAATAGGGTCACTTATCCTAGGATTTGATCATAATACAAAACTCCTTGGGCCAGTAGTTGAGGCAATTAATCATGGAGAGTTTTTAAATATCATAACGACAATCTTGGGTGGTGGTGGAATGGTAGTCGCAGCCTTTCTCTTGGGAGGTATTGTATTAGGCATTGTATTTGCTATACCCTCATATGTTATCTTCCTTTATTTTTTTAAGGCCTTTATTTCATGGCGCAAATCAAGAAAATTGATCAAGGCCTGATAGTATCGAAGGCCTTGTTACGTAAATCAGGGATTAGGCCCAGAAAAAGGCTGGGGCAAAACTTTTTAGAAGATCCTGCTATAATTGAAAAAATTATTGTCCATGCGGGATTTGATAAAAACGATGTGGTTATAGAGATAGGCCCGGGTTTAGGTGCATTAACGATCCCAATCCTCCCCTACATTCATCATTTAGTGGCTATAGAAAAAGATCTGTTATTGATAACTCTATTAAAAGAAAGGCTGTCACTGAAAGAAGAGGAAAACATAACTGTTATTTCCGGGGATGTCCTGAAATTAGATTTTAAAGAGATCTATGATAAATTTCATCAAAAGATCCGTATAATAGGAAATCTTCCCTATAATATCTCATCTCCATTCTTGGAAAAGCTTATAATAAATCGGGATTATATCAAAAATGCAATTCTCATGTTTCAATACGAATTTGCACAACGTTTGACTGGAAGGCCAAAAAATAAAGAATACGGTGCACTGAGTGTTATTAGCCAATACTATGCCAAAATATCTCCCCTTATCAAGATTAAAAGAGATGCCTTTTATCCTAAACCAAAGGTTGATTCTATGGTTTTGGAGATTGATTTTACAAAACCATACCCACTTCAGGCAGAAAATGAGGTGATGTTTCGTAAGACTGTCAGGGCGGCATTTAGCTGCCGAAGAAAGACAATACTTAACTCTCTTGAAAGGGGAATGGTGTCTCTATCCAGAGAAATAATAGCAAAGTCCTTAACAAAATGCCTCATTGACCCAAAAAGAAGGGCTGAGACCCTCACCATTGATGAATACCTACATTTGAGTTCTGTTGTAATGTCAGATAAGACAATCCCTTGACACATACTATAGTCAATGATATTTAGCTTTTGAAATGTTCGTGGGATCAAAAAGTGCCTCAAAAAAATTATATAGTTGTTGAAGGTCCATTAGGAGTAGGTAAGACCAGCCTTGCTATGCTTTTGGCCGAAAAGCTAAATGGTAAAACCATCTTGGAAGAGACTGAAGGAAATCCTTTTCTTGCCAACTTCTATAAAGATCCAATAAGATTTGCATTTCAGACACAACTCTTCTTCATCTTGAGGCGCTTTCAAAAACAGGAGGAAATAAACCAAATTGATATCTTCAAAAGAGTTGTTATCTCAGACTTTCTTTTCGATAAGGACAGAATCTTTGCAAGGCTTAACCTGGATGACAGAGAATTCAGCTTATATGAGCAGATATTTCACCTATTGAAGGTGAGAACCTTAAAACCGAATCTGGTGATATTTTTGCAGACAAGAACAGATATCTTGAAAGAAAGAATTAAAAAAAGAAACAGGAATTACGAAAAATCAATACATGTAAAATATCTGGATCAAATAAATCATGCCTTTAATGAATTTTTTTTCCATTATACTGAGACCCCGCTTTTAGTGATTGATGCATCGGAAATAGATTTCGTTAACATACCATCCGATCTCGATAACCTCATTGTCGAAATAAAAAAGATGGAAAAAGGAACAAAGTATTATGTTCCGCTTGGATCAAGTCGTTAAGTAAGGTAGAATTATAGTTTTAAGCACATAAAGAATCATGGAAATAATCAAAAAGATAAAATTGATGCAAGAATTGTCTGAAAAATGGAGAAGAGATGGACACATCATCTCCTGTGTGCCAACTATGGTGTTTCTCCATCAGGGCCATATAGAACTCCTAAGGGTTGGGAGAGCCAAGGGGAATAGATTGATAATGACTATTTTTGTCAATCCAACCCATTTACAGAGATTGATTATATAACCATCTGTGACCCAGAAAAACTTACAGATATGGAAATTATAGATAGGCCTTCCTTTTTGGCATTGGCTGTAAAGGCGGGAAAGGCCAGGCTAATAGATAATAGTATACTAGTGTGAGGGCACATTGAAACGATTTAGAACAAGTCTAAAGAATTATTTCCTTACAGGTCTTCTGGTAATTCTTCCGGTCTTTATAACAGCCTATGTTATCTGGTTTTTAATCCGTGCCATGGATGTCGTGCTTAAGTATGTCCCTGCTAAATACCTACCGGATACTTACTCCCCCGTTCATATACCTGGAATTGGCCTTATTTTAGTGATTATTATTATTCTTGCTGTCGGTATTTTATTTAGAAACCTGGCTGGCAGAAAAGTAGTACATTTTTGGGAAAATATGGTAGACAGGATTCCC
>Ga0114922_10007319_pt1 | contig 10105 bp, 5 predicted proteins | sample AartaG_FD_100975 | JGI IMG/M metagenome (GOLD analysis project Ga0114922, IMG submission 100975) | Deep subsurface microbial communities from Aarhus Bay to uncover new lineages of life (NeLLi) - Aarhus_00045 metaG | ecosystem: Environmental > Aquatic > Marine > Oceanic > Sediment | place: Aarhus...
GCCCAGAACCGGTCCTTGTACCACGCCTCGTCCGGCACGTCGCCGCGCCGGACCAGGTCCGCGGCGAACTCCCACTGCTTCAGGTCCGTCGACCGGAACAGCTTGACGCCCGGCGACAGGCCCTCCCAGTACGGCGGCAGGCTGCCCGTCAGGTAGTAGACGCCGCCCACAACCGTGATCTCTGCGTCACGGATCGACTCGAACGCGTCGGTGTAGATCGGATTCTTGTACGTGAAGGTGTTGGCCATTGGTCCTCCTCAGCGGTCGTCCGCCAGTTCCGGATGCAGCTTGAGCAGCACGGTCTTGACGATCTTGTCGTAGTCGCCCCAATCCTGCCGCTTCGGGCCCGAACTCTTTCATGTCAGTCGCCTGTCCGATCGCGCCTCCTCGGCTGCGACCATTATCCGGGCCGCTCGGCCGCGATGCAAGCGCGGCCCCTTGCCTCCGCCCGACGGCGGGATATAATCCGGGACACAATTCCGCCAGAGGGTATCGTATGCACATAAAGAGGGTGGCGCTCGCGTGGTGTATCTGCGCGCTGGGCGGCGCCGCGTTCGGCTACGGCGTCGACGGTAACTTGGGCCTGCGCTCGGCGGAGCGGATGAGCCCGACGAAGATCGTGCTTCGGTTCGGGCCCGCGGTCAATGCGGGCGTGATCCCGAAGAAGGCGGCGATGTTCCAGGTCGCGAGCCCGACGGACCGGGAGTTTCAGTTGGGCGTAAACGCGGCCTCGGCCGCGGTGGTCAAGACGGAGCCCGATGCAACGTACCCGCGGGGCTGGGCCGGGCCGCGGTTCCGGAAGATCACGGTCGAGGTGGTGTTGCCCGGCGGCAAGCCGATGAAGCCGAAGCACCGCTACTGGATCCGCGTCAACTCGGCGTGGGTGGTCGGCTCGGCCATGCGGGGCAAGTGGATCGTTGCGCCCGGCAAGACCCCGGGCGATGACCTGCTTCCGCGATACGGCATCCGCGAGCTGTCCGTCGTCTCGCCGGTCGTGCTGCTGGTCACGACCGGGCCGGGGGTGTACCTCAAGCGACTGTCCGACGCCGCCGGCATTGCCGTGACTTCGCCAGACGATCCCGACTTCCGCATCCCCGTGTATCCGGCCAAGGTCGGCCGCCGCTCCAGCCTCGACGCCTACATTCCGCGCGGCTGGCCGTGGAAGTTCCTCCAGCGGCACGACGTGTTCCTCGTCCTCGACCGCAAGCTCAAGAATGGTAAGGCGTACACCGTGGACCTGAACGCGCGGCCGGGCCGGCCGGTCACCTGCGGGCGGGCGAAGGCGACGCTGAAGCTCGACGACCGGCGGTGGATCAACCTGGCCATCAAGGTCAACCAGTACGGCTATCTGCCCGACGCGACGAAGTATGCCTACGTGGGGATGTGGATGGGCGACCTGAACGCGTGCGAGTTCGGCCCGCATCTCAAGAGCGCCGAGATCCGCGACGCGAAGACGCACGCGGTCGTGATGCGCGGCACACCCGCGCTGCGGCGGAAGGCCACGTACCGGCTCGTCAACGGCCGGCTCGTCCCCGACCCCAAGCGCGTCAAAGGCCCCGAGACGGTCTACAAGCAGGACCTCTCGTACGAGGACGTGTACCAGCTCGACCTGTCCGCGTTGAACCGCGAAGGAGCGTACTACCTCGCCGTTCCGGGGATGGGCCGCAGCGTCGCGTTCCGCGTGGCGAAGGATGTCTACGCCGAGCCGTTCCGCGTCGTGATGAACGGCATCTTCCACCAGCGGTGCGGGATCGAGCTGAAGGAGCCGTGGACGAAGCACTACCGGCCCGCCTGCCACCGCAACAAGACCGAGTACTCGACGTTTCGCCGCGGCGTCCATCGCGATCCGTGGAAGAACCTGCCCAAGCACGCCACCGACGGGAAAACGCACGACCTGTGGGGCGGGCACCACGACGCCGGCGACTGGAATCCCCGGGCGCATCTCGAGGTCGCCGAGATTCTCTTCCTGCTCTACGAGCTGAACCCCGGCGCGTTCAAGGACGGCCAGCTCAACATCCCGGAGAACAAGAACGGCGTGCCCGACGTGCTCGACGAGGCACACTGGGCGCTGGACCTGTGGACGCGGCTCCAGGACAAGGACGGCGGCGTGTGGCACGGCATCGAGAGCAACGGCGATCCGCTGGAAGGGGACGCCCCTGCCACCGACCGGCTGCGGGAGTTCGCGTTTGCCAAGGACGCGGCGGGGTCGTACTGGTTCGCCGCTGTCGCCGCGCAGGCGGCCACCATCTGGAAAGGGCTGGGCCGCGCCAGGGAGGCCGACGCTTTCCTGTCGCGGGCGAAGCGCGCGTGGGATTGGGCGGAGAAGAACGGCGGCGGCGCCGAGCACGACCGACACGTCTTCGCCGCGGCAATGCTCCTGCGGGCCACGGGCGAGCGGAAGTACGGCGACGCGTTCAAGATGCACTCGGTCTATACGAAGAACCCGACCGCGCCGCCCGATCAATGGAAAAAGTACAACCAGGTATACGGCTCGTACTACTACGCGACGCTGCCCCGTGCCGACGCGAAGCTGCGGGCGACGATCATCGCGGCGTTCGAGGCGCACTTCCGCGGATGGGAGCGTGCCGCCGCGACCACGACGTATCGCTACATGCGGAGCCCCTACGCGCCGAACACCTGGGGCACCGGCGGCCTGCCCAAGTGGCTGGTAAAGCCGGCGATGACGATGGTCCTCACCCGCGACGCCAAGCTCGAGCGGACGTGCCGCAAGTGGATCGCGCTCACGTGCGACTTCTCGCTCGGCTGCCATCCGATGAACCTGGTGTTCACGGCGGGCCTCGGGCAACGCTCCATCGCCGGTCCGTGGCACCACCTGATGTGGAACAGCCCCGAGGGCGTCATCCCCGGCATCCAGACCGAGGCGGCGGGCGGGCGATGGATCGCCGGCCAGCACCCCGGCCGAGGCGGCATGGCCAAGTGGCCCGGGATGAGCCTCTATCCGCCGGGGCCCTGGCCGGACCTCTACAAGTATTCCGAGTTCGCCTCGCCCGGGATGAACGAGGGCGTGGTGACCACCCAGGCGGGAACCGCCTTTGCCTACGGCCTGCTGCTTCCCGCCGTGAAATAGCTCGCCCAGCGATCCGAGCTTGAACGCGGGGACGATTTGTCATAACATCCCCGCTGCCCGGCGACAGTTCCTGTACCCAAGGAGGAGACATGGGACGCCTGCTACTCGCCGTTCTGTGGGTGTGCTTCGTGGCCGCGAACAGCGCCGGCGCGGCGACGGCGGAACGCGACCCGCTGCCGCCCGAGAAGGAGGGCAGATTTCCCGTGCACGTTCCGGCCTATGAGGGCGTGGACCAGATCCTGCTGCTCTCCAGCCGCTGGGTGATCGTGGCGACGACGAACATCAAGGAGGTCGTCGCACAGATCGAGAAGCTATCCGGCGGGAAGTACCTGAAGACCATCGCGACGTGGGAAGCCAGCGCCAAGGCCGGCAAGCCGAACTGGACCGCGTACAAGGGCCGCTGGAAGATCCGCGACACGCACATCGCCAAGGCGCGCGAACTGGCCGGCGACTGGAAGCTCGGCGAGCCCGCCTTTTTTGCCGTTACCAGCGCCGACGACCCCGCCTACCGCGGCGGCAAGCGGCCGAGGCGCGTCGGGCGCGTGCCCGTGTCGCTCGGCGGCTCACGCGTTCGCGGCGGGCCCCAGGCGCACTACGCGCACTACTCGTACCTCGAGATGCCATCGCCGCTCCAGAACGGCAAGACGTACACGGTCACGCTCGGCAACGGCAAGAAGGCGACGTTCCTCTACGACGAGATGCGGACGGTGTCGCGGGCGATCAAGGTCAACCAGGTCGGCTACCTGCCCGACGCCGCGAAGAAGTACGCCTACCTCGGCTGCCATCTCTACGAACACGGGCCGATGGACCTGTCGTACGCGAAAACGTTCAACGTCGTCTCGGCCGCGGCCGGCAAGGTCGTCCACCAGGGCGCGGTCAAGCTCCGCGAGAAGAACCCGCTCTACGCGCCGCGGCCGGGCAAGGGCGACGACCCGAAGACCCGCCCGCCCATCTGCGGCGAGGACGTGTACGAGATCGACCTCGGCGGGCTGAAGGAAGAAGGCGAGTTCTTCATCAGCGTCCCCGGCGTGGGGCGGTCGTGGACGTTCCACCACGCCGGGGACGTCTACGGCGAGGCGTTCTACACCGCTGCCCGCGGCCTGTTCCACCAGCGCTGCGGTATCGCGCTCGACCGCAAGCACACGGCGTGGACGCGCGTCCGCTGCCACACCGACCCGGTCTACGAATGCGAGCACGTGCCGTTCGGCCCGGGGCAGTTCCACCGGCCCAAGGGCTACCAGATCTTCGACGTGATCGGCGCCACGACGGATCTCTCGAAGCCGACGCGGGACGTTATCGGTGGCTGGCACGACGCCGCCGACTGGGACCGCAACATCTACCACTACTCGTGTGTCTTCGACATGCTCAACGTCTACGAGCTGTTCCCGAAGAAGTTCACCGACAGGCAACTCAACATCCCCGAATCGGGAAACGGCATCCCGGACATCCTCGACGAGGCGGCGTTCGGCATCGAGGTGTGGAAGCGGAGCATGGACCCGCGCGGCGCCGTCTCAGGGATGGTGGAGACGAAGACGCATCCGAAGATGGACGCCAGGGAACACAAGTATGCGTTCAGCCGCCGCACGCGCTGGAGTTCGCTGGTCTATGCCGCGGCGGCGGCGCAGTACGCCCACTTGGTCAAGCCGTTCGACCAGAAGAAGGCGGCCGAGTATGCGGCGTCGGCGAGGAAGGCGTATGCGTTCGGCAACGACCCGAAGAACTCGCTGGGCAAGATCACCATTCACGCGAAGAAGAAACGCGGCCGCGGCGCGGCATACACCTATACCTGGGAGGAGAAGGACGAGTACGTGTGGCCGTACCTGATTCACGCCAAGCTGCGGATGTACGTGCTGACCGGCGACAAGACGTACCTGGCGGGCATCGGCCGCATCGCGAAGAAGTCGCAGCGGCCGTGGCTGTGGCCGTTCCGACACACCGACTTCTCGACTTGGATGTACTACGACATCATGGCCGCGGCGGCCAGGGAACTGCCGAAGGATGTCGTGGCCCAATACACCGGCCTCTATCGCGGCGAGGCGGACAAACTCCTGGCGATGGTCGAGAAGATGCCCTACCGGCGAAGCTGGCCGCGGCACCAGGATTACTGGATGGGCTGGGGCTCGACGGTGATGACCAACCAGGGCCGCGTCCTGCTCGCCGCCGCCGCGCTGACCGGCGAGAAGAAATACCGCGACGCCGCCATCCTCAATGCCGACTTCGCGCTCGGCGCCAACCCGATGGGCATATCCTGGACCACCGGCCTCGGCTACGTCTACCCCATCGACGTGCAACACGCCATCAGCGAGACGGACGGCATTATGGACCCCGTCCCCGGGCTGACTATCTACGGCATCACCGGCCACATGCACTGGTACCTGCGGCGGAACATCTGGAAGGCGCCGCTGAAGTACGGGGCCTCGAAGCAGGAACACAAGCTGCTGGTCCATCCGGCCGTGACCCAGGTCCCCCGCTGGCGCGGCTGGGCATGCCATCCGCACATGTACGTCGCCCAATGCGAATTCACCGTCCACGAGACGATCGCGTCGACCATCTTCACCGCCGCCTGCCTGATGCCCGAGGGCTGGATGCCGAGCAAGCGGCTGCTCGACCGCAAGCCGCGGCAGGACCGGTTCCTCTTCGGTTACTGGTATCTGCCCTGATCCCTGCGAGGACCACGCGTCATGAACCTGGGCGTGCAGTACTACCGGGCCCCGTTCCCCGACGAGAAATACTGGGCGGAGGACTTCGCGCGAATTCGCGACTCCGGGCTCAACACCGTGCAGCTCTGGGTCCTGTGGGCGTGGGTGGAGTCGAAGCCGGGCGAGTTCCGCTTCGACGACTACGACCGCCTCATCGAGCTGGCGGAGCGGAACGGCCTGGGCGTGGTGCTCAGCACGATCGCCGAGATCCAGCCTTACTGGATCCATCGTGAGGTCCCGGGCAGCGAAATGATCGACCACATGGGCCGCCGGGTCGTCTCGTCCACCCGCGGCGAATGTCACTTCGGTATCACGCCCGGCGGCTGCACCGACCACCCGCGGGTGTGGGAGCGAATGGAGCGGTTCCTCGGGCAGGTCGCCACGCGTTACCGCTCGATCCCGCACGTCCGCGGCTGGGACGCCTGGAACGAGACGCGGTGGAACATCCAGTCCGACGGCTTGGTGTGCTTCTGCGAGCACACCCTGGCGGCGTTCCGGGGGTGGCTGGACGAGAAGTACGGCGGGCTCGATGGACTGAACGCGGCGTGGAAGCGCCGCTACGGCCGATGGGACGACGTGATGCCCGGCAAGTTCCCGCGGCGGCCGTTCACCGAGTCGATGGCCTTCCAGCACTTCCTGACCTGCCGCTCGGACCGGCTCGCCCGCCGGCGGTACGAGGTCATCAAGTCCATCGTTCCCGATCGTCCCGTCACCGTACACGGGCCGTCGGCCTGCCCACTGCTCGGCGGGGTGAGCTACGCTCCCTCCCGCCCGGGCGGAGAGCACAACCACGCCCTGAACCGCGGCAACGACTGGAGCATGGCCGACGGGATCGACGGCATCGGGTGCTCCAGCTTCCCCGTGTGGTTCGGAATGGACCCCACGGATTTTGCGGCGAACGTGGAGTTCATCCGTTCGGCGGCCGGGGCCAAGAGGATGTGGCTCAGCGAACTCCAGGGCGGCCGCGCCGTGCAAGGTTACTGGGTCGCCGACGACGTCCGCGCAGCGGCCCAGCAACGGTGGCTGTGGAACGGCATTGCCGCCGGAGCGGACACCATTCTGTTCTGGTGCTGGCGCGACGAGGTGTTCGGGAAAGAGTCGTCCGGGTTCGGGCTGGCGGGAGACGACGGTTTCGCCGACGAGCGGCTGGCCGCGATGAAGACCACGGGGCGACTGGTCGAGACGCACCGGGAGCTCCTCGACGCCTACCGGCCGCTGCCGGCCCGCGTCGGGGTGCTGTTCAGCCCGCAGGCCTACTACCTCGACTGGTCGGAGGAGGGCACGGCCGTTCGGGCGATGAAGTCGCTCCAGGGCTACTGCCGCGCCCTCGTCCGGAACGCGATCCCGCATCAAGTCGTTGAAGAGGAGCACCTCGATCGGCTCGGGGGCCTGGACATCCTGTTCGTGCCGCGGGCGCCCGTGGTCGACCCGCACACCGAGGCGGCGCTGGCCAAGTGGGTCCGCGCCGGCGGGACGCTGGTGTGCGAATCCGAATACGGCGCGTTCGATTCGTGCGGGCTGTACCACTACCCCGAGGACCGCCTCACCGCGCGCCTCACCGGCGCCCGGGAGATCGGCCGGCGGCAGTTGCAGACGGACCGCATCCGCGTGGAGATCGATGGTCAGTCCCTTCAACTTCGCGCAACACAGTGGCTCACCCCGTGGCAGAGCGGCGCCGGCCGGGTGCTGGCGACCTCGGACGCGGGCCCGGTGGTCGTGGAGTTCTCCGTCGGCAGCGGCAGGCTCGTCGCATGCGGGTCGTACTTCGGCGAGGCTTACTACGCGGAGCCGTCGCCCGGCTTCGAGCGTTTTGTCGACCTCCTGGTGCGGAACTCCGGGTGGCGGCCGGACTTCGAGGTCGTCTCGCCCCGCCCGACGGCATCGTCCTCCGTCTACGTCAGGCTCGGTGAAGCCGCAGGCAGGAAGATGGCCTTTGTGTTCCTGCCCGAAGACTGCGAAGAGGCCGACCTCCGCTTCCGCCCGGGCTTCTTTTCGTCCCGTGAGTTGACCGATTTGATGACGGACTCGGCCGTTCCCGTCGAGGACGCCGCGCCGGGGCAACGGTGTGCCGTCCGGGCGGGCCGGTGGCAGATCGCGGTGCTCGTGGAGAGCTGAAGAGGAGTGCATGATGTCTGCCCCCGAAGAGAGCAAGCGAGAAGTGATCGAGGCGGCCAAGCGGTCCTCGATGGACCTGGTCGGCTTCGCTTCCGTCGATCGGTTCCACGGCGTGCACTACCGGATGCGCCCCGAGGCGCACCTCGACGGCGCCGCGACCGTGGTCAGCATCGGGATGCGCTGTCCGTGGGCGATGGTGGAGAACGCCGGCCGCACCGCGGCGGAGTCGTACATGTCGCTGGACACGTACGAGAACTTCGCGATGCGCAACATGGTCCTGCTGGCGGCGATGGACGTCACCCGCAAACTGGAGGACCTCGGCTTCCTCGCCATCCCGATGACGCGGACCACCTATCGCGTCCAGCCGTACAAGGACATCGACGAGCCGTGGACGACGGACTTCCGTAACGACGTCGCCGCGGTCGCCGCCGGCCTCGGTGAACTCGGCCTGCACGGCGTCGTCATCACCCCACAGTACGGCACGCGGCAGATGTTCACCTCGGTGGTCACCGACGCGCCGCTCGAGCCGGACCCGATGTACGACGGCCCCGCGCTGTGCGACCGGTGCATGAAATGCGTCGAGGCGTGCTGGATGAAGGCACTCAGCCCGGCGGAGACCGCTCAGGTCGAGGTCGGCGATCGCACGTTCGACGTGGCGAAGAAGGACGTCTGGCGCTGCAAGTGGTCGTCGCAGTTCATGCTCAACGCCGACGCCGGGCCGAAGCTCTACGGCCAGGACGTCACCGTCGACCCGCCCGAGGGCGAGATCACCGAGGCCGACGTGCAGGAAGCGGTGCGGACCAAGGGCGAGAAGGGCGGGATGCAGACGTGGTACACCTACGCCGTCCGCGAGTGCGAACGGGTGTGCGTGCCGCCGCACCTGCGCGGGGTCGACCCGGTCAAGCGGAACGCGGAGGGGCCGGCCTGATGGACGACCTCACCCGCCGCGTCAAGGACCTCGCCCGCGCCAACCGGATGGACCTCGTGGGCGTGGCGTCGCTCGACCGCTACGCGCACGCGCCGCCGATGGCCCGACCGCAGGCGCACCTGCCCGAGGCGCGGGCCGTCATCAGCATGGCCATTCGCTACCCCCAGGCGATGTACGAGAACGCCGGCTGGGGCGACGCCGAGTCGATGATGTCAATGGAGGTCTACCAGAACCGCGTGATCGGGCTGTGCCTGTACCAGGCGGCGATGGCGGTGACGCGGATGCTGGAGAACGCCGGCCACCAGACCATCCCGATGTGCGTGTCGGGCCGCTGGCGCATCCATCCGTACAAGAGCAACCCGTCGAGCTGGATGGCCGACTTCTCGAACCGGCATGCCGCGGTGGCCGCCGGGCTGGGCGAGTTCGGCCTGCACTCGCTCGCCATCACGCCGCAGTACGGCCTACGGCAGCGGTTCATCTCGGTGATCACCGAGGCTCCGCTCGACGCCGACCCGATGTATGACGGGCCGCCGCTATGCGACCGCTGCATGGCGTGCGTGGAGCAGTGCCCGGTCGGCGCGTTCGACGCCCGCGCGTCGTCGCTGGAAACGGTCATCATCGGCGGCCGGACGTTCGAATACGCGAAGGTCGACCACTGGCGGTGCGCATGGTCGGAGCAGCTTAGCATGATCCCGGAGGAAGGCCCGCAGTACTTCGGCCAGACGGTCGCCATGCGCCCCCCGGCCGATGGCGACATCGACGACAAGATGATCCTGTCCGCTTTCTATGAGCGCTGCCGCCGCGCCGGACTGCAGTCGAAGTGGAGCCACACGATGGGCAACTGCATGCGGGTGTGCGTGCCGCCACATCTGCGGGCCGTGCAGAAGCCGCCCCCGCCCATCCGGAAATTCGCCGAGGTCGAATGAGCGCCGACGCCACAGACACTCCGTCCCTGGCCACGATTGCCGGCTCCGTCCGCGACGCAGCCACCGGGGCGCCGCTGCCGGCCTGGGTGCGCATCACGGCGAGCGACGGGACGGTGGCCGGCGACTGGGCCGTCGACGACTCGCTGCGCGGGTTCCCCTGCGACGGGAGCTTCACGGTCGAGGTGCCCGCGGGACCGGTCCGTGTCGAGGTTCACCGGCTCCTCTCGCACGAGTGGGCCGCGGACGAGTTCGTCGCCGAGCCGGGCCAGATCTGCGAACGGACGTATCAACTGCGGCCGTGGATCGATCTCCACGGGCTGGGCTACTTCTGCGGCGAGAGCCACAACCA
>Ga0114922_10007320_pt1 | contig 10105 bp, 8 predicted proteins | sample AartaG_FD_100975 | JGI IMG/M metagenome (GOLD analysis project Ga0114922, IMG submission 100975) | Deep subsurface microbial communities from Aarhus Bay to uncover new lineages of life (NeLLi) - Aarhus_00045 metaG | ecosystem: Environmental > Aquatic > Marine > Oceanic > Sediment | place: Aarhus...
TGTCCCATTAATCTAAATCCTTTAGTTTCTTCTAAAAGTTTCTTTGCCTGGACTTTTAATCCTTGAATACTTTCTTCCGAAAGTGGAGGACAAGGCATAAATAATTCACAAGCCCCTAATCCTCCATAGATTTTAGGACTAAAAGGAAGGATTGAGAGAGCATCTTTGATATCCGAATATTTTTCTTCTATTTTCGAAGCGTTTATTCGCTCCCCTAAAACGCTATTCAAAACAGCCGAATATTCATAAGGGCCTAGATCATCAGAAAAACCCACAAAGAAGCCGGTAATTGCATACATTCTTTGCCATCTTCCTTGGATATCTTTACTTTCTGAAAATTTGTTAGCAATTAAGCTAGCTTGGAGGGTTTGAACTTTAGCATCGTAGGTGGAAATAATTCCATTCATTGAACCTGTACACAGAGATTCTCCTCTAGAAAGATTGGGAGATCCTTTGATTAAAGCTGTCATTCTTCCATACCACATCAAGGATTTAAAATAATTTTTAAGCTTTTCTGATTTAGTATAATGGCCCCTGGGAACATACTGGGAATAATCTTCTTTATAAATAAAAATTGGGGAAAATTCCCAACCTTCGTGTTTTTCAATTAATTCCAACTCTTTCTGGGCATCGCTTTTAACAAAATCCGGAATTTCAAAGCTGTATTTATTAAGCTCTGCCCCTGAAAAGTATTTAAAGGAAGCTTTTTCTCCATATTGTTCTTTTACTCCTTTGATCATCATTTGGCAGAAATCTGCTGACATTCCTAAAGAACAATATTCCTCTTTTAGGGTCTGGTCACTCATAACTTGATTATTTTTTGGACGCAGCAATTCCAAAGCTATTGAAAAATGAGCTACGTTTCTTTTAGTAGCTTCTTTTAAATCTCCGCTAGTATTATTGTATTTGACGATTGAGTCTTCTAATAGTTCTTTGCTCATTTGCCAAACATCGTCATAGAAAAGGTCTCTTTCTAACTTCATTAAAGTAGTATCAAAAAAGATATGGTAATAATGTAAAAGGGAATCGGCAGTGATAAAAATAGGAAGATCTTTCAATTTTAAAGTAGAGTAAAAATCGGCGAATTCGTCCGGAGAATCTTTAATATTGGATGGGGTTGGGATAACCACAAAGCCGTTCTTTTCCAAAAGAGATTTGGCTTTTGGGTTAAGCTGAATTTTATCAGAAAATTTTTGATAATTATAAATATTTTCAATTTGAAGTGGGAGATTATACTCTGGAATTTGGGGGGTAACATTAACTTCCTCCAAAACAATATCTTCTGGATCAACTAAACGTTTAGCTAAAACGACATCAGCTGGAATCACAGAGCTTGGAGGAGGCAAAGGGCTTGGCTCTATATCTTTCTTTTTCTCAAAATAAAAAACACCGCCAATTATGACAGCTGTAGTGATGATAACTATTAAGATAATTAAAGCGATATTAGAAAAACCGAATAATTTAAAAGCTCTTTTTTGATGTTTCATCATTTTTTAAAAGTTAATTGGTTTTCACCTTTCAATTTCTATTATAGCGCTTTTTATTTTGTCAAACAATTCCGGACTTGATTTTTGGGCCAATTTTTCAAGGAATTCCTCTCTTTCTACCTGTTTCATCAAAAATGGTTGAGCTAATTTGCTTTGGATCGGAAAGAGTCGGAAAACTAACCTTTTTGGATAGATCTCCAGTCCCACTGCCAAACCCTGTTGCGTTTCTTTTGAAAAATATTGATCAAATATAAAATTTCCCAAAGAATAAAAGATGAGTTTTCCTTTATATTCTTCTATCTCTTGGACTACATGAGAATGAGAGCCAATTATTAAATCTCCACCAGCATCGATTATTTTATGAGCTAAATTTCGCTGTAAAAGGGAACTACTTAACTGGTATTCTTCTCCCCAATGCAAAATAATAATCAAAAATTTTTCTGGATTCTGAGATTTAACTAATTCTATAGTTTTAACAATTTCTTCATCTTGGCAATTAAAAGGGAAAGTTTTGTTGATTGCCAAAAATTTGATATTCTCTTTTTCAGAAGAAAACTCCTGACCACACAATATAGGATCCCCTACAAAATCTATATTATTTTTTTTCAAGATGTTTCTTGTTTCTTCTAATCCCCCTTTCCTCATATTAAGAGTATGATTGTTTGCCAAAGAAAGTAAGTTGAAGTTGCTAAAAGAAAGTCCTTTTATTACCTCTGGAGAGAAAGCAAAGTTTAAAGAATTATCAGGAAAGCTTGGAGGATTCTCTACAATTGGGCCTTCCAAATTTCCGAATATAATATCAATTCCTCTTAAAAATTGACTTATTTTTTCAAAAGGATATAAAACACTATTTTTTTGCATTAAATATTCTACCCCTCTATCTAACATAATATCTCCAACAAATAAGATTGTTTTTCCGTTAAGTTCTTTTGTTTTTTGATTATTCTTTTCCTCAAAAACCACACTAAAATATGAAGTGATTTCTTGATTAATCTTCTCTTTTTCTTCTAAAAAATCTATAGATTGATATTGGCCGATAATATTAGGCGACTCTTTTCCTCTTAACTTAGCGAAAAATCTTGCGATATAAAGCGACTGCCATGAATCGACTTCTAGCTTTTCAAAGTTTTCTTTCTCAAAATCAATTAAAGTCCTGATACTTTTGATATCATGAAATTTGGCTGCTGATGAAGAAAGATAGTGGGAAAAATCAACACTGGCAATTACTATTGTTTTTAAAGGAGTTAAAGAATTTAATGAATCTGAAAATTGTCCTGTTTCTTTTAATGTACTATTAGAAGAGATGATAAAAGGAATTATTTTAGCTTCTGGAAAATATTTTTTAATAAAAGGCATCAAATTTGTAATTCCATGGTCTAAATTTATACTTGAGTTGTTAAAGGCGATATTATTATTTGAAGCAAGATTACTAATTAAAGGGTCATCAATTTTCATTCCATAAAATTCTTGCGTTTCTGGTTGAATAGTAATAAAACGACCCCCTATAATATGCTCGGCATTAAAATGATCTGGACTTAACAAAACAATAGTTTCTGGTTTTTCTCTAGTTGAAATGTAGTTGAAAAAATCATCGATAAGATTTCGAGCTAACAAATGATGCGGCACTACGCCGGCAGATACATTTATTTTATCAGTAGTTATTTTTGCTCCTGTTTGGAAATATTTATTTCGAGCCAAGCGAGAAACAAGGTTCTGCCGAGCAGAGCGAGGTAGGTTCTTATAAATTAAGATTCCACTACAAACTGAAAAGACTAAAAATGCCACAATTAAAATTTTAACAAAAGGTATTTTCATGAATTGTTTCCATTTTGTCCTGATAACTATATCAAAAAAACCCTTTGACTAAAAAGGGGTAGAAAGAGAAAGAAAATAAAAAATGCTTGGAAACCCGTAGTTTTCAGAAAGGACCTTGACAAATTTCTCATTATATATTACAATAAAGGATTGGAAATAGTCTTGGGCCTGGGGGGTCTGGGGTTTTCCGCAGGTGGGTGGTTTGGCGAGAGCGAAACCAATCCTCGGGATGATCCTAAACTTTTAGTTCCTAAAACTGAGTTTACCCCCCAGCCCCAGGACTATTTTTTTTACTTGGTTTACTCAAACGTTTTTCCTGTAGCCTCTTCTTCTTTGGTCACTCTTTCTATTTCCTCGATGGTAGTTACTCCTTGCAGAACTTTTAAAAAACCATCCTGTCGCATTAAAACCATACCTTTTTTGATCGCTTTTTCTCTCATATCAACAATGGAAGGTGAGGATAATATAAACCGTTCCATTTGGTTATCAACGATAAAAGTCTCAAAAATCCCAATTCTGCCCTTATAGCCAGTAAAATTACAATCTCTACAACCTTTAACATAAGGTATTTTTATTTCCGGCTCTATTTTGGGAATTTCGATATTTTTAGATAGATTTTTCAAATTTCTTTTTATTTTTTTGAAATCTTCCGGCAGAATTTTTTTTAATTGTATGCACTTCTCACAAACTTTTCTTACCAGCCGTTGGCCAATAGCCATATTTAGGGCTGGTGCGATATTAACGGGTTTTTCTCCCAGGGCTTGAAGCCGGACAATGGTCCCAGCCGCATCATTGGTATGCACAGTACTTAGGACCAGATGGCCGGTTAGAGAGGCTTGGAGGGCAATTTGAGCAGTTTCTAAGTCTCTAACCTCTCCTACTAAAATAACATCAGGGTCTTGTCTTACAATAGCCCGCAGTCCGTTAGCAAAATCATAACCCTTGGCTTCCTCAACTTGAGTTTGCGAGATACCTTCTAAGTGGTATTCAATTGGGTCTTCAATAGTAATAATTTTGATCTCTGGCGTATTAATCTTTTGAAGAAAAGCATATAAAGTTGTGGTCTTTCCGGAACCAGTGGGGCCGGTACAAATAATCATTCCATTTGGTTCTTTAATTTCTCTTTTAAATATTTCTAATAAATCTTTTCTTAATCCTAGTTTTTCCATGCTCACTACCCATTTTGGGTTCAAAACTCTAAGTACGAGCGATTCTCCGTATTCAGCAGGAATGCAGGAGGTCCTAATTTCGACGGACGTCCCTTCTATTAAAATAGAAAAACGGCCATCTTGGGGCCGGTCGTGTACATTTAATTTAAGCTCGGAAAGAAGTTTAATTCGAGAAAGAAGAGCTTTGTATTTTTTTGATTCAAAATACAAGACATCCTGCAGGACGCCGTCAATTCTTAATCTGAATTTTACTTTTTCTTCTTCAGGTTCAATATGAATATCAGAAGCATCAAGAAAAAAAGATCCCGCCAAAATAATTTCCAGAAGGTCAGTTACTCTTTTTTTTAAACTCCTTTCAATTTTTTCTTTGAAGTCAGGAATATTCTTTACTTCTTTTTCAACATCAGAAGCTGTAAGCGGGTCAATTTCAACTTCGCCTGTAATTTTTCTTACTTCGGCGTCTTTATTCGCCGAAGGAACTTTGTTCATTTCTGCCATTTTGTATTAGAATTAAACTATGTTGATTTTATTTCAATTTATCTTAATTTAAAAAAATAGTCAATTTATTTTATGAAATATATCACCAATAGCCCAACTCAAGCAAAAAAAATAGGTGAAAAGTTAGCTAAAGAGATTTTAAAAAAGAAGCCTGGAAATAAGGGTTTTATTATCGGCTTGGTAGGAGAACTTGGTAGCGGGAAAACTACTTTTTTACAAGGATTTGCTAAGGGCTTGGGAATAAAAGAAAAAATTCTAAGTCCAACATTTGTGATAATGAAAAGGTTTAAGATTAAAGATTCAAGATTTAAGAACTTTTATCACATAGATTGTTATAGAATTAAGGAGCCAAAAGAACTTTTGGGTTTAGGTTTCAAAGAAATTATTTCTAATCCTCAAAATATTGTAGCTATTGAATGGGCAGGCCGTATAAAAAAAATATTGCCCAGAAATATTTTAGTAATAAAATTTAAATTTGCGAATAAGACCACAAGAAAAATTTCATTTTTGAAACAATATAAAATGTTTTAAAATAAAAATATGGATAAAAAACGCTTAATTATTATTGACAGCAATGCCATAATTCATCGGGCTTATCATGCCTTACCTCCTTTAACGACCAAAAAAGGAGAGTTGATAAATGCGATTTATGGTTTTTTGTTATTTTTTTTAAAAGCTGTCAGAGAGTTTAAGCCTGATTTTATTGTAGCCGCTTTTGATCTTCCCGGTCTTACTTTTCGTCATAAAAAATACAAACTTTATAAAGCTACTCGGAAAAAAACGCCAGATGAGCTTTGTCAACAGATTTCAAAAGTTAAAGAAATCTTAAAAGCTTTTGACATCCAGGTTTTCGAGAAAGAGGGGTTTGAGGCCGATGATGTTATCGGAACAGTCTCTAAGGGAGTGCCTTCGGAAATTGAAACGATTATTTTAACAGGTGACTTAGATATCCTTCAACTGGTTGATAAAAATACAAAAGCTTATACCTTAAAAAGAGGAGTTAAAGACGCTGTTTTATACGATGAGGAAAAAGTAAAAGAAAGATACGGTGGTTTAACTCCTCAACAATTGATTGATTTTAAATCTTTGAGAGGAGATCCTTCAGACAATATTCCTGGAGTTTCAGGAGTAGGAGAAAAAACAGCAATTGCCTTAATTAAGGAATTCGGCTCTTTAGGAAACCTTTACCAAGAAATAAATAAAAATAGCCCAAAAGCTAAAAAAATAAAAGATTCGTTGAAAAAGAAACTTTTGGATTATAAAAAACAAGCATTTCTTTCAAAAACCTTAGTGGAAATAAATCAACAAGCTTTAACTGAATTTAATTTAGAAAATTGCCGCTGGGGAGAATATAATAAAGAAAAAGTTATTGAGATACTTGATAATTACGGATTCCAAAGTTTAATTAAGAGACTTCCCGAATTTAAAAAAGAAGGATATAATAAAGAAAAAGAGGTAACTAAGCCAGGTAAAGAAGAGGAGAATAAAAAAAATTTGAGTTTATGGTAATATGTTTTTTGGAAGGAAAAAGAAGAAGAACCAAAAGGGCTTTCCTAAGGGATCTTTAGAAAATAATCACGGAAGAGGAGAGGAGATTACTTTTCCAGATCTAGAGACCGTAGTTAATCATTTCACTGATGGCCTTTTGGTTTTCAGTAGAGATAGTAATCTTGTTTTGATGAATCCTCAAGCTGAAAAAATCTTTGAAGTTAAGAAAGAACGAGTTTTAGTAAAACATATTTTTAGGTTAAATTCTTTTCCTAATTTTAGACCTCTAGTTTCTTTGCTCGGAGGAGGGATAATGGAGATTTCAAAAAAAGAAGTTCAAATTAAGAAAAAGGTTCTAGAAGTCTTTTCTATCCCGATGATGGTGGAAAAAGAAAAAGTAGGTAGTTTGATTGTTCTGCATGATATAACCCGAGAGAAATTAGTCGAGACGATGAAAACCGAGTTTATTACTTTATCAGCCCATCAACTGAGGACTCCAACTTCGGCAATAAAATGGTCTCTCCGTATGCTATTAGACGGAGAATTTGGGAAATTGTCTGAAGAGCAGAAAAAACTCATCGAAAAAGTTTACGATAGTAACGAAAAAACAATTCTTTTAATGAAAGACCTTTTAAACGTAGCTAGAATTGAGGAAGGAACGTTTCTTTCTAAAATGGTTCTCTCAGACATGGAAAAATTAATTAGATCGGTAACTATTCGTTATTCAGAAGAAATTAGAAGGAAAAAGCTTAAATTAGAATTTAGAAAACCAAAAGGGGAACTACCGAAGGTTATGGCAGATGCTGATAAAATGAAGATAGCCGTTGATAATCTTATTGATAATGCCATAAGATATACTCCTACTGGTGGTAGGGTAAAAATTTCTATAGTGGCAAAAGGAAAAGAAATTGAAGTTCAGATTCAAGATACTGGTATAGGTATTCCGGAAAACCGGCAATATAAAATATTTACTAAATTCTTTAGAGCGGAAAATGCTATAAAAACGGAACCCGAGGGTACAGGCTTAGGTCTTTTTATGACCGAATATATTATTGAAGCTCATGGTGGAAGAATCTGGTTTAGATCACAGGAAGGGGAAGGAACGATTTTTTATTTTACCCTTCCTATAAAAAAAGAATTTGGAGAATATTTGGGTTCGGAATTTTACTAACCCTTGTTTTTGATAGACTGATAAGTTAAAATAGAGTAGGAGGGAGACAATCCTCCTGCTATATAACAGCTCACTCGGTCGTTTTGCTTACTCATTCACAATTATATAAAATATATTTGCTCACTTATTCGCAATTATAGAAACAGAATGGCAAAAAAAGTTTTGTTAGTTGAAAATGAAGAAGACATAATTGGAATTCTTCAAAAACGATTTGTTAAAGAAGGTTATGAATTTTTGAGTGCACGGGAGGGAGAAGAGGGTTTTAGAAAAATAGAAGAAACAAGACCCGATCTTGTTTTACTGGATATTGGTATACTCCAACTAGGGGGATTTGAAATAATGGAAAGAATAGCGAGGAAGCCAGATTTAAAAGAAATTCCGGTGATCGTTATTTCAAATTCTGGTCGGTCAGAGGAAATTAAGAAGGCTAAAGATTTAGGAACAAAGGATTGGATTATTAAAACTGAATTTGATCCCCAGGATGTAGTTGGTAAAGTGATAAAACAAATTGGTAAATAACATCAATGAACAATGAACAATGAACAATGAACAATTTTTCTGTTCTTTGTTCTCTGTTTACTGTTCTCTGATATATGGCAAAGAAAATTTTAATAGTCGAAGATGATAAATTTCTCCGGGAGTTAATTGCTCAAAAGCTTTTAAATGAAGGTTATGAGATTTCAGAGGCGGTAGATGGGGAAAAAGGAATGAAAAGTATCCAGGGAGGAAAGCCAGATTTGGTTTTGCTTGATCTTATTTTGCCCGGTATGGATGGTTTTGAAGTTCTATCGAAAATGAAAGAAAACCCGGTTTTAGCTGGAATCCCAGTGGTTGTTTTATCTAACCTTGGACAAAAGGAAGATATAGAAAAAGCCCTAAAAATGGGTGCAAAAGATTATTTAATTAAAGCCCATTTTACACCCGGAGAAATAATCGGCAAGATTAAAGGAGTCCTTGAGTAAAATCAACGAATAACGAATCTTTTTCGAATATACGAATAAATTTAATAAACCTTTGCTTTTTGGAAGGAAAGATTCGTAAATTCGTGTCTGATTCACTACTCGCTGATGGCGTATGCCTGAATTACCAGAAGTGGAGACAATAGTAAAAGATTTAAATACAAAGGTCCTCGGTAGGACCTTTGTTGATATTTGGACAGATTTTAAGAAAGTAATCAAGAAACCAAAAAACTTTGAAGATTTTAAAAAGAAAGTTAAGAATAAAAAAATTCAAAAAATTTGGCGAAGAGGAAAAAATATTATTTTTGAGCTTTCAGGAGGACTTTCTCTCTTAATCCATCAGAAAATGACAGGTCATTTATTAGTTGGTAATTGGCAACTGGTAACTGGTAAATGGAAACCGACAAAAAAAGGTCCTTTAGAGGACCCAATGAACAGATTTCTACATTTAGTCTTTGAGATTGATGATGGAAAACAGCTTGCTCTTTCTGATTTAAGAAAATTTGCCAAAGTTGAGTTATGGAATTCAGATGAATTGAGAGAATCAGAAGGGTTTAAAAAATTAGGATTTGAGCCCTTAGATAAAAATTTTACTTTTGAAAAATTTAAAGAAATTCTTTCTGGAAAAAGAGGTAAAATAAAACAAGTTTTAATGGATCAAACAGTTATTACTGGAATTGGCAATATTTATTCTGACGAGATTTTATGGGAAGCAAAAATTCATCCTTTCAAAAACATTTCGAGCTTCAAAAATGAAGAGTTGAAAAAAATTTATCAAGCCATTCACAAAATTTTAAAAAAAGCTATTAAACTAAGGGGGACAAGCATCTCTGATTTCCGAGATATAAAAGGCAAGCCGGGATTTTACAAGAAAGCTAGAAAAGTTTATAGAAGAGAAGGAGAAAAATGCAGTTATTGTAGAACAAAAATAAAACGAGTAAAATTGGGGGGCCGAAGCGCTCATTTCTGTCCTCTTTGTCAAAAACTATGATTATTTTTCTCTACGGTCAAGATTCATATAGAACACGCCAGAAATTGAATGAAATAATTGAGAGTTATAAAAAGATCCATAAAAGTGGATTGAATTTTAAAAACTTGGATTTTCAAGATCCAGAGAATTCTGTCAATGATTTAAAAAATCAGATCCGTCAGGCCTCGATGTTTAAAGAGAAAAAAATGGTGATTATAACCAATGCTTTTTCAAATAAGAGAATAGAAGAAAAAATTTCAGAAGAAGTGAAAAATTTAGAGAAATCCGAAGACATAATTTTGTTTTATGAAGGAGGTAAAGTTGATGAAAGAAGTATTTTGTTTGAATCCCTTAAAAAAAATTGTAAATGTCAGAAATTTGACCTTCTTTCTGGTTTAAAATTAAAAAATTGGCTAAAAAAAGAGTTTGAGAAATACCAACAGGCAAAAATAGATCCCAGAGCTTTAGAACTACTCGTTGATTATATTGGTAATGACCTCTGGCGTATTACTAATGAGATTAAAAAATTAGTTAGTTATCGAAAAAAA
>Ga0114922_10007321_pt1 | contig 10104 bp, 8 predicted proteins | sample AartaG_FD_100975 | JGI IMG/M metagenome (GOLD analysis project Ga0114922, IMG submission 100975) | Deep subsurface microbial communities from Aarhus Bay to uncover new lineages of life (NeLLi) - Aarhus_00045 metaG | ecosystem: Environmental > Aquatic > Marine > Oceanic > Sediment | place: Aarhus...
TAACAAATTCGTAATCTTTTGTGGCGGTGGCAACAATGGTGGGGATGGACTGGTTGTGGCCAGAAAGATTCACTCCAATGGTGGGGAGGTAAAAGTCTTTCTTCTCGACGATGAAGCCAAATTCAGAGGGGCAGCAAGAAAGAACTTCGAAATAGTGTCCAGGATGCCGATAGAGATGTCCAGAATCAACTCAATTGACTCGGCAGTACCGGAACTCCTTGATTGTGACGCTGTCGTGGATGCTGTATTCGGCACAGGTCTTGTCCGAAATGTCAGTGGGGTGTACGAGGATGTAATTCAACTGATAAACGAGAGCCAAAGCACAGTGTTTAGCGTGGATATTCCTTCAGGTATAAATGGCGACACCGGGGAAGTAATGGGTGTGGCAGTAAAGGCAGATTATACCGTGACATTCGGGCTTCCCAAGCTGGGAAATATACTTTATCCAGGATATGAGCACTGCGGCAAGTTGTATGTTTCACATATATCTTTCCCGCCTGCTCTCCATAATTCCCAGGCCATAAAGGTGGCAATTAATAATCCCATAGAGCTTCCGGAAAGAGCTACAGATACTCACAAGGGAAGCTATGGAAAGGCTCTGTTTATTGCCGGCTCCTCGAGCTATCTTGGTGCGCCATATTTCTCTGCTCTCTCCTTTCTCAAAGCCGGAGGTGGACTTTCCTACCTGGCAGCACCGCAAACAATTTCCCCATTCTTGGCAAGTAAAGGAAGCGAGATTGTTTTTGCTCCGCAGAAAGAAACGCCTTCAGGAAGCATAGCACTGGAAAATATGGATGAACTTTCGGAGTTTTCGCAGGGAGTGGACATGGTGGTACTGGGCCCCGGCCTTTCTCTAGCTAAGGAGGCGCAAGAGCTGGTGCAGAAGCTAGCCCTGCAAATCGACAGGCCTCTAATCATAGATGGCGATGGCATTACCGCCATTGCTGAAGATTTAGAAAAAATAAAAAAGAGAGAGGCACCGACGATACTTACGCCTCATCTGGGCGAGATGTCTCGGATAGCCAAAATGGAGATAGGCGAGATAAATAAGAATAAGATAGGCGTCTTGCAGCGCACGGCAAAGGAACTCAACGCAGTAATTATTCTAAAGGGAGCCCATTCCCTTATAGGCTATCCAGATGAGACTGTCTTCATCAACGTAAGCGGAAATTCCGGTATGGCTACAGCCGGGAGTGGCGATGTACTGACGGGAACCATCGCCGCCATGCATGGTCTGGGACTAGTCCTTGAAGATGCAGTGAGGATGGGTGTATTCATCCACGGATTTTCCGGAGATGTAGCCGCTGTAGATAAAGGTGAAGACGGGATAACGGCGCAGGATATACTGGACTATCTCCCCGAAACGGTGAAGCTTTACCGGGAAAATTTTGCCGAAATCTTGGAGAATCTCTACGAAAGTATTTTCCTGGTATGAGGGAGTGCCGGGACTATCAAGACACCATGTAGCTATAGCACAAAAGCAGTTTGATGTTTTGATGCCTAAGGGAAGGAAACAGGAACAATGAAAGCGATGGTGCTGGAGAAAACGTCTTCAATCGAAGAGAAACCTTTAAAACTGATGGATTTGCCTAGACCTATTCCTGAACAGAACCAGATTTTGGTCAGGATCTCTACTTGTGGAGTCTGCCACACGGAACTCGACGAAATCGAGGGCCGGGTGTCTCCTTCAAGATTTCCCATGATTCTGGGTCATGAAATTGTTGGTAGAATCGAAGGTCTGGGGCAGGGGGCAAAGAAATTTGAGGAAGGCGATAGGGTCGGGATTGCCTGGATTAATTGGGCTTGTGGCCATTGTACATTTTGCCTGAAGGGCGAGGAGAATCTCTGTGACAAGGCAAAATGGACGGGGAAGGATGTATATGGAGGCTATGCTCAATATACTGTAGTATCAGAGGACTTCGCTTATCCCATTCCGGAGAGGTTTACCGATATGAAGGCTGCTCCTCTTCTATGTGCAGGGGTGATTGGCTACCGGGCCTTAAGGCTCTCAGGGATGGGCAATGGCGGAGTACTCGGGCTTTATGGCTTCGGAGCGTCAGCTCATATTGTCATTCAAGTGGCCAAACACAAATATCCAGATGGCAAGGTTTTCGTGTTTACCCGACCGGGACAGAAAGAGCACCAGGATTTAGCCAGAAAACTGGGAGCGGACTGGATTGGAGCCGCAGGTGATACTCCACCGGAAAAGCTCAACTGTGCCATCGATTTTACTCCCGTGGGAGAGCCGGTGCGCCAAGCTTTAGGCAGTCTACAGAAGGGAGGCAGGGTGGTCGTAAATGCCATTCGCAAAGTAACGCCCATTCCGGAATTAGACTACACCGAGCACCTATGGTATGAGAAGGAAGTGAAGGGTGTGGCTAATGTAACTAGGAAAGATGCTCATGAGTTCCTTCCCCTGGCTGCCGAAATTCCCATTATCCCTGAAACCCAGGAATTTAGATTGAAAGAAGTCAACGAAGCTTTAATTCTGCTCAAGGAGGGGAGAATGCATGGAGCAGGAGTCCTGAAAATAGCTGAATGAGGATTGTTTAAAGAGGTCAGCATGATACGAGATTTAATAATAAAGAACAGAAGCTATAGGCGGTTTTATGAAGAAGTTGACATAAAACTTGAAACATTGAAGGAGCTTGTTGACCTTGCCCGACTTTCAGCATCTGCAAGAAATGCGCAACCGCTCAAATATATCCTTTCCGACGAGCCTCAGAAGAATTTGCTGATATTCCCACATCTAACTCTGGCTGCGTATCTCAAGGACTGGTCGGGTCCCGGGGAAGGGGAAAGACCAGCGGCATACGTTGTTATTCTCGGGGACACAGAGATAAGCCGATTTTTGGCCTACGACGCCGGTATAGCGGCACAGAGCATCCTGTTGGGGGCTACTGAGAAAGGATTAGGCGGCTGCGTGGTTGCCTCGATAGATAGAGAGAAACTTCGTAAAGCTTTAGGCATATCATCGAGGTATGAGATACTACTCGTCCTGGCTCTAGGCAAGCCGAAGGAAAAGGTCGTGATAGAGACGGTCGGCCCTGGCGGGGAGACCGAGTACTGGCGTGATGATGAAGGCGTACACCATGTGCCCAAGCGCCCCCTTGATGAAATCATTATGGGTTAATTGACACCCTCAATCGTTGTTTTTCAAGTGAAGGAAGTTTTGCTAGGAAGGAGATAGCTTATGGAAATCAGGCTTAATGTGCAGGGGCGGAACTCGTTGGCAACAAAGGTCTTCATCAGCGACGAAAGCGGTTTCGAGGTTGCCTCTGTAATTGTGGCAGGTAAGACTGATGCGGTTCTCATCGACGCACAGTGGACGTTGTCAAATGCTCACCGGGTAATCGCAGAAATACTGGAGACAGGCAGATGGCTTAAAACGATTTACATTACCCATGCGCACCCTGACCATTACTTTGGATTGGGCGCTATTGCAGAAGCCTTCCCGGAAGCCCGGGTAGTAGCACTCCCTTCAGTAGCTCGGCTCATTAACAAACAATTCTTTGGCAAAATGGAGCACTGGGAAAAAGTGATAGGCGTCATAAACGTACCCAGAAAAACAGCCAAAATTGGATCTCTCACCGAGAACTACTTCGAACTAGAAGGGGAACGTATCGAGATTATTCCAGAGGTAATGGGGGACATGAAATACAACACAGTAGTCTGGATTCCTTCGATAAGGACTCTGGTCGGTAGCGATGTTCTTTTCAACCAGGCACATCCTTTTACCTGCGAGCTTACTGCCGAAGAACGACAGCAATGGATACGCGATATTGAGCGCCTGGAGAAACTGGATGCCGAGGTGATAATTCCTGGCCATCAGAAACCGGGAATGCCCTTCGACTCCGGTTCATTCGATTTCACCAAGGACTATCTTGTCGCTACTGAAGAAGAACTGGCAGGAACAGAGGATGTGGCCAGTTTCTATTACGCCATGGTTAAACGCTTCCCTGAAGCTAATCTCTTCATCAGTAATGAAATGAACGCAAATGTGTTCAAAGGGGGAATGAACTGGAATTGGCGGGAATATTAGGCTATGGTTATGGAGAATTGGAAACAACTGAGGAGAATGGAATTTATGAAACTGAAAAATAAAGTAGCTATCGTTACCGGTGGAGGGACCGGTATAGGGAAGGCCATTAGTCTAGCTTTGGCTAAAGAAGGAACGGCCGTGGTCATGACTGCCCGTAACCTCTCCAGATTGGAACAGGCAGCTGAAGACATCAACTCCAGAGGCGGTAAAGCAGAAGCAATGCAAGCTGATATTTCCGACCATAAGCAGGTAGAGCGGATGATAGTTCAGACCATCAAAGACTTTGGACAGATTGACATATTGGTAAATAATGCTGCCAGGGGCACCTTTAATAACGCTGACGTAGTCGATATGAGTCTAAAGGAGTGGTACGATAGTCTGGCGATAAATCTGACCGGGACTATGTTTTGCTCTCGGGAAGCACTTAAACACATGATTCCCCGCAAGAGCGGCAATATTATCAACATTAGCAGCGTGGCGGGAATGTCCGGAGTCCCCAAGGAAAGCCCGTATGCGGCTAGCAAATGGGGTGTAATCGGCTTGACGGAAACGCTGGCTATAGAGGTCGGTAGATTCGGTATTCGTGTTAACTGCATCAGCCCCGGAGCTACTCGGACTCAAGAATTTGAGGACTGGGTTAGAGTTTCTGCTGCTGATGCCGGTATCTCCTACGAAGAAATGATGAGTAAGATCACGGAGAATAATGCACTGAAGGGAATAGCCGAACCATCGGAAATAGCGGCTTGTGTTGTGTTTCTGGCTTCAGATGATTCCAGCGCTATAACTGGACACAACCTCATCGCCAGTTGTGGCTTTCACTTAATTCACCCAAATATGATCCATTGAGCATATGTCGAATCGACTGCTAGATGATATAATCACCGTGTAGATATATGCTTAAGGGAAGACAGGAGTATCATGTCACGCTACTTTATTTGGACCATCGGCTGCCAGATGAATAAGGCAGAGTCTCAGCAAATAGCTGGATATCTGGATTCTGCTGGCTATCAGGCAGTAGATTCTTTTTCCAATGCCGACTTAGTGATTCTCAATACGTGTGTGGTAAGGCAAAACGCTGAAAATAAGGTTCTAGGCACACTGGGTCTATTGAAAGGCCTAAAGGGTAGATTTGCCGATCTCCAGATACTTGTTACCGGATGCTTTGTCAACTCCCACACCCAAGAACTACAGAGACGATTTCCTCACGTTGACCTATTATTTAAGCCCGGCGATTACGCTGAGCTAATTACCTGGGGGCAAAAGCAAGGGATACCGATTGAACGGCAACCGCTTTATTACCGTAGCAATAATGGTTGGACATCTCCCTCGCCATGCGCTCTTATTCCCATCATCCAGGGCTGTAATAATTTTTGCTCATATTGCATTGTACCCTACAGGAGGGGGACGGAGGTGAGTCGTCCTGTGAAGGAAATAGTGTGTGAAGTCGAGGAGCTAGTGGGACAAGGTACAAAGGAAGTAACTTTGCTGGGGCAGAATGTCGATTCCTACGGACACGATTTACCCGGGCAGCCCGACCTTGCCGATTTGCTTAACGAATTAAGCACCATAGACGACCTCATCCGGATTCGCTTTCTGACGAATCATCCCAAGGATATAAGCTTGAAGCTCATTGAGGCTATAGCTTCTCTGAATAAAGTTTGTGAACATTTGGAACTGCCTGTTCAAGCTGGTGATGATGACATATTGAAGGCTATGAGGCGAGGGTATACCGTGGAACAATATAGAGGACTTGTACACACCATTCGCCACAAAGTCCCTCAAATGTCGCTGAGCACGGATATAATAGCTGGGTTTCCCGGGGAGACGGAAGAGCAATTTGAGCACAGCCTGTCAATAGTCCAGGAAATGAGGTTTGATGTTGTTCATGTGGCAGCTTATTCTCCTCGCCCTGGCACCATTGCCCAGCGCGAATATCAAGACAGCATTCCTGCGGAGGTGAAGAAAGAAAGACTCCATAAGATTGAAGAACTTCAAGCCACTATGGCTGGCGAAATTAATTCGCGGCTCCAGGATAGGCAGGTAGAGGTGCTGGTAGAAGGTAGGAAAGGAGGGAAATGGTTTGGGCGCACCCCGAGCAATAAGCTGGTATTCTTTGAAGATACTGGTGATTGGCTGGGACAATTAGCGAGAGTCAAGATTGAGAAAACAAGTCCGTGGTCGCTGGGAGGCGAGGTTAGAAAATAACTAATTAAAGGAGGGTACATTATGGACTCGTGGTATATGATTATCTTTTTGGTGGGAATTTTCGCTGTCATGTATTTCTTGATGATCAGGCCGAGACAGAAGCAGCAGAAACAACAGGAGGCAATGATGGCGGAACTGAGACCGGGAGACAAGGTAATTATGGCTGGTGGGATTTATGGGCAGATTGAAAGTCTGGGTGAAGATACTGCAATCGTGAAGATAGAGTCGGGAGCAACAATGAAGATTGCTAGAAACAGTATACTTGGCAAACAGGAAGGTGAGGAAACCAGCAGCAGCGCATTCTGACATTTATGCCTGAGGATTCTTCTCTAGGCCGACTTTTTTCTCCGAGCAGTGTTGCTGTTGTGGGGGCTTCTCTGAACCCTGTTTCTGGTGGATACCAGTTCACTCGTTTCCTTATAGACCACGGCTTCCAGGGCAGACTTTATCCGGTGAATCCAACGCTACGTGAGCTTTTTGGATTGAGAGTCTATCCTGGGCTAACAGAAATCCCTGAGTCAAGCGTGGACTACGTAATCTCCTGCATACCTGCAGAAGGTGTCCTGTCCTTGCTTGATGACTGTGGCAAGAAGAATGTCAAGCTTGTCCACCTGTTTACAGCCAGGCTGAAAGAGACAGGGAGAGAAAAAGAGACGAAGCTTCAAAATGAAATCTTGGAAAAAGCGAGACAGCTGGGCATTAGAATTCTCGGACCGAATTGTATGGGAATCTATTACCCAAAGCTAGGGTTGTCTTTTAACTATGAACTACCCACAGAAGACGGAACGGTAGGGGGATTTTTTCAGAGTGGTGGAGGCGCTGGGGAATTTGTCCGATACGCTGCTTTACGAGGAGTCCGTTTCAGCAAGGTTATCAGCTATGGTAATGCCTCAGACATTGACGCGGTTGAGCTATTGAATTATTTTGCCTCCGACAATGAAACAAGAATAATTACTTCCTATATTGAGGGAGTTAAAGACGGCAGGAAATTCGTTGAGTCGTTGGCATTGGCTGCGAAAAAGAAGCCAGTCATAATTCTCAAGGGAGGGAGAGGCAAAGCAGGGGCAGAATTGGCACTCTCACATACTGCATCACTAGCGGGCTCTATCAATGTATGGAAAACAGCGCTAAAGCAATATGGAGCTATCATGGTCAGTAATTTTCAAGAGCTAATAGACCAGGTTGTCGCCTTTAGTTTTTTACCGCCTATTACAGGCAAGAGGGTAATCATTGCCGGAGGTGGAGGTGGGAAGAGTATGGTCTCAGCCGATGTCTGGGAAGAAGAGGGCTTCGAGCTACCGGAATTATCTGCGGGATTCAGAAGGAAGCTTAAAGAAAAAGCACCCAAACTGTGGGATTGGATCAGAAATCCTATAGATTTTTCTCTTTTTCAGGGCGGACTTATGGCGGACGTAAACCTGTCCGAGTGGCTCAGTGATGAAGAGGAATATAATCTTTTTGTTGCCAATTTGACTCAGGACGACCCTTTGCCCAATGATATATGGGAAAAAGTATTAGCACCAAACTTTCTGCCAAGCATAATGGCAATTAAGAAGAATGGTAAGCCTTTGGTTTGTGTCATAGAAACAGGAGAAATTGGTTTAGAGGAGATGAAAAGCTGGAAATGGGAAGCTATCGCTGAGACGAGAAGGCAGATCATCGGCCAGGGATTAGCTGTTTTCCCTTCCCCTCAGAGTGCAGCGCAGGCAATGAGGAGACTCGTAGATTACTGGGCATGGCGAAAAAATGAGAACCAATTACTGTGATTATATTATAGTTGGCAGTGGTATTGCCGGACTTTATATTGCCTTGCTTGCTATAGAACGGGGCAGTGTCCTTATCCTGACCAAGGGTAGCATAGAGGACTGCAACACCCGATATGCTCAGGGGGGTATTGCTGTTGCCATGGGCAGAGATGATTCCCCTGCATTGCACTTCGAAGACACTATATCTGCTGGGGCTGGCCTATCCGATGCCGAGGCGGCACACATCTTAACTGAGGAGGCTGCTGATTGCACTGCTGACTTAATCAGATTTGGAGTACCCTTTGACACTTTAGACGGTGAAATTACCTTGACCAGAGAGGCAGCGCATAGTGTACCGCGCGTTATGCATGCTGGTGGGGATGCCACCGGGGAGCATATCGAGGTTACCTTAAGTCGCCAGGTACGCTCTACTCCTATCAAAGTCTTGGAGAACTGCCTGGCTAGCGAAATATTGATTCAGAACGGCAAGTTGATTGGCGTGAAAGCTCTTGATTGTCGCACTGGTTCTGTGGAAGAGTATCACTGCCAGTACCTAATCTTGGCTACCGGTGGTGCTGGTAAGTTGTTTAAATATACAACTAACTCGGATGTAGTAACTGGCGATGGGATAGCTTTAGCCTTTAAAGCCGGTGCAGAAATAAGCGATATAGAATTTTTCCAGTTTCATCCCACTGTTCTGCATCTGCCAGGAGTAGCTCCTTTCCTTATCTCTGAAGCAGTCAGAGGGGAGGGTGGCATACTCAAAAATATTGAAGGGCATCGTTTCATGCCAGATTATACTGCTGAGGCAGAACTGGCGACCAGAGACATAGTAGCTCGCAGTATTGTCTACGAAATGAAGAAGACTCGCAGCGATAGAGTTTTTCTGGATGTTACTCATTTGCCGTCTCGGTTGATTACCACCCGCTTTCCTCATATATATCGCTTCTGTCGAGACCATGGCCTGGATATTACCAAGGGACTTATCCCCGTTGCCCCCGCCGCTCATTACCTCATGGGAGGAGTGAGGGTTAACAACTGGGGAGAGACTGGTATCTCCGGCCTATTTGCTGCTGGCGAGACTGCCTGCACTGGTGTGCACGGTGCTAACAGGCTGGCATCGAATTCCCTGCTTGAATCAGTTGTTTTCAGCAAGAGGGTAGTGCGAAGGACTGAAATGACTACATCTCGTCATCATGACGAAGGTCGGAGCGATGAACCAATTTTCTCTTGCCTCCCCAATAGAAAAGTGCTACCCAAAGCCCCACCGTTTAATCTGCCCAACCTGCAGTCTCTTATGTGGGATAAAGTAGGAATCATTCGTTCTGGCGAAGGTCTTGAAGAAGCGGCAGACATTTTGGCCACCCGGGAGAGCCTCTTGTCTCAAGCCAGTGACCGCCCCTCCTATGAACTAAATAATTTGGTGTTATGTGCCAGACTTGTGACTGAGGCTGCTTTACTCCGCAGAGAAAGTCGTGGCGCTCATTTCCGCGTAGATTTCCCACAGACTTCGCCAGAATGGCAGCGACACATCGTTTTTGAGAAAGATGTTACCAAGTAAGTCTCAGATTGAAGAAATTATCGATGACGCCTTGGCTGAGGACCTTGGTAAGGGTGACGTCACTACTGAGGTCCTAATGCCGCCCGGCGACCTGCAAGGGACGGGCTTTATCACGGTTAAAGAGGAAGGCATCCTGGCTGGCGCAGGAGTGGCCAAACAGGTTTTTCATAGGGTTGATCCGGAGTTAAAGGTGGAGTTTCTTCTGAAAGATGGGGCTAGGGTCAAGTCAGGCACTAAAGTAGCCAGAGTATCAGGCAACATTGCCAGCATTCTCAAAGCGGAGAGGGTAGCCCTGAATTTTCTCCAACGCTTAAGCGGCATTGCCTCGGACACTAATCGTTATGTGGAAAGAGTCGAAGGTTCACCGGTGCGTATTATGGATACTAGAAAAACCACCCCGGGCTTGAGGTTGCTGGAAAAGTATGCCGTAACGGTGGGTGGTGGGAAGAATCACCGTATGAATTTGGGCGATGGCATACTCATCAAGGATAATCATCTGGCGACTCTCCGCAGCCAGGGGTTGAATATTAGAGAGATTGTAGCCAGGGCAA